>Ga0187894_10002542_pt1 | contig 21639 bp, 15 predicted proteins | sample GBC1701081metaG_FD_136650 | JGI IMG/M metagenome (GOLD analysis project Ga0187894, IMG submission 136650) | White microbial mat communities from a lava cave in the Kipuka Kanohina Cave System on the Island of Hawaii, USA - GBC170108-1 metaG ... | reverse complement strand
TTAGCAAAATTGGCCGTCGCAACCCTCGCCAAGTGCAAAATCGCCTTCGTACAATGCCGAAAATACTGCTCGTTTCTTCAAGCGCGCAAAAAAATGCTACTTTCTGGACAGACACTAGCTAGACTAGATCGCCGCTTTGTAGATTGTCACTTTTGCTCCTGCGGCGACGGCCAGCAGGCTGCCGTCGGATGCGAACCGCACGCCGGTCGACTCACCGGTGAATAAGCGGCGGCCGCCATATCCCGTGTCCGCATCGATGACTGCCACGTTAGCCGCGCTCAACGCTGCAATAAGGATGTTGTTCACCGGACAAAACGCGAGATCGTTTACGGCAGTCTCGAAATCGAAAGAAAACAGAGGCCCCTCGGAAAGCTCCGCAATGCGCCAGACGTATACGACGCCAAGTGCGGCCGCGCCCGTTGCGAGCAACGATCCGTCCCAGTTGAAACGCACTGCGGTCACCGGCAGTGGATGCGCAAGATTGGCCAGCGGCTCGCCTGACCCTACGTCGATGATCCGCACGGATCCGCTGTCTCCGCTGTCGAGGCCGACGGCGAGCGTCTTGTCCGACGCGAAGGCCAGCGCCGTCACCCGCGCGCCGGTGTGCAACACCCGACTGGTATCCGGACTGGCGGTATTGAAGAGTTGGACCGTGCCGTCCGGGCAGCCCGTCCCGACCCATTTTCCGTTCGAGCTCATAGCGATTCGCGTAATGCCGCGCGGAAGGCGGGCGCTCGTCCACTGTGGTCGATGGTCGTCGGGGGGTTCCCCGGCCGCCAATCGCCTGCTGTACACTCTGACGCATCTATCGCTGCCGCCGGTGGCAATCAGCCGACCATCCGCGGCAACCGCGACGCAGTTGACTGCGCCAGCGTGCCGGCCGGCCCAATCGCCGCCGCCCGCATCTGTGCTGAGCAGTCGTACCAAGCTGTCGGAGGATCCGACCGCCACGCACGACATGTCGTCGGGGTGATCCATTCTGGTGATGACGCCGCGTATAGGAACCTGCCGACGGAGTTCGCCATGATCCGCGCCGAGCACCCATAGTTTCTGTCCTGCTGCATCATCCGGGATCGAGCGACCTTTCGTCGTCGCAATACACGGCGCACCAACACCCGAGCCTACGGCGACATTGGTGACTTCAGAGGGAAGCTCCTTCTGGAGGTGTACGGCTCCCAGAAACTTCCAGGCCAATGGTATAGGCGGGTCGCCAACCTTGACAATGAACACACCGCGCCGCGCCGTGCCCGCCATATCTGACAGCCCCGCCACCGCGAAGTAGCGGCCGTCAGGGCTGAATGCGGTCTTTGCGTATTGGGTGATTTTAGCATGCCAGACTTCCTCGCCGGTTTCGGTGTGAAACAGGCTCACCCGGGTCGGCCCGCCTTCGGTAGTGTGTGCCGAACTGTAGAACCTACCGCCGGGGCTGAACTGTACCGGATGCTGCCACGGGGCCATCGGCGCAAACCGAGGTTCAGTGGCGCCGAAGTCGAAGATCGCCGCGCGCTCACCGCGGATGGCCAGCAGCCGTCTGTCAGCGCTGAAGCCAGCCCACGTTGTCGACGAGCCGGTAATGTTCATCACCGTCTGCTCTACTTGCCGCCCGGTGCAGATATCAAACTGCTGCAGGACAGCGCGTCGACCCGGAGGAGCCTCGACGCGGACAAGTTTGGCACTATCGACGCTGAATGCTCCACCAAAACTCGGTGGTGTCGTCGATGACTGCACAGGGTCACCCGAGTCGGTACGGTACACAACGGTGATCGCCTGATCGGGCAGACCCAGCAGCGCCGAGTCGAAGCTGAACGAGGGGCAAAAACGGGTGCCCAACAGGGCGTTGTTGACCGACCATCCACCATATGGCTGAGACCACCGTGTTCGCCCAAGGTCTGTGGTGTCACAGACCGTCACAAGCCCCTCGCCACTGGTCCCCGGACGCAGAGACCTATATGCCAGCAACCGCCCGTCCGGGCTGAAGGCCGCCGCACTCGGCAGTATGTGGTGGGGTGGGCCGATCGAGAACAGCTCTACGCCGCTGGCGACAGTCAGGCACACAAGCTTGAAGTTTCCAAGAGGGCCGCAAGGCAGCGCCATCACTTTGCCCGCCGGGTCGAAGGCCGGCACACTGAAGGCTGAGCCTGTCACGCCGGGCGGCTGAGTTCGTGACCATGCCAACTGCCCAGTGTCAGAGCGATAGGCGTACAACCCTTTTGGTCCCGCGCCCTCGAAACCTGTGAGGAACACCAAATCTCCGGTTGGGTCGAAACTCACGGATGCAGGCAGACGTACCCACGCCGGTTCGCCAACTACGCAGACGAATTCACCGACAGCGCTCACGCACGCCATCCGTCAGGCAGAGCAATCACGTCGACGAACACGGTGCGTCGGGCGAGTTCATCCACCGGAGATGGATTGGGCGCTGCGGCAATCGCCTCACTTTCGGTGATCCGCAAGCGAAGTGGGTTGGATGTCGCGGGAAGTTCCAGCAATAGCGCCGATCCGAGCTGTCCTGACGCCCGCGGGCCTGCCGACCATGCGGCCGCCGCGTTAGCCGCGGGGCCTGTCGAAACCAGGTCGGTCATAATCCCACCGCCGGGAGCCCGTTCGAGGACCGCCTCCACGCGGTTGCCCTGAGTGGGGCCGAGTCCAGTCACCGTCACGCGCACTAGGTTTCCACTGCGCTCGACGACGACGCGCCGGTCCGGCAATAGCGGAACTTTATCGGCGATGGTGACGGTCGAAATGTGCCGTCCGCGGATGCTGGACGGCTGATAGCGGACGAGAGCCAATTCGACGAACGAGTTGTACGATCTTTGGTTCGGCAACGGCGCGATCACAATATCGGCGACCCAGCGATCGCCCGCCGCCACCACGCGATGCGGTACCACGGCAACCGACACGTCATTGACTTCGGGCAGTGGTAGCGTCTCGGTCCGACCCGAGGCACCCACGAACCAATCCGCAACCGGATATCGCGGGGTGGCGGGTGTGCCGAACAGCGGGTCACGCCCCATCCGGCTGACATACCGATCGACTGGCGTCGCACTGCCGGATGCCCGCAACACCACCCCGAGGCATTCGCCGTCCCCGGTCAAGTACCACGGCCGCGCGAGCTCGACCCGGATCCGTTGCGCCCGCCGCTCATGCTCGATCCTGTTGGTCCCTAGCTGAATAGGCTGCCACGCGAAGGACGGCATCACCCCGAGCACGGTCAACGGGCCCGGCCGGGCCGACGACAGCACTGTTACCGGATCCTGTGGGAGCGAGATGTGGAACAGATCGTTCTGCTCGTTGGCTTCAAAATACCGGCGGAACCGGGTGATGGCGTCCAAGGTGTATTTGACAGTTCGGTGCCTGGTGTCGCCAAACTCGTGCCGGATCTCCAGGTTGGGTGGGTCACCGCGGTCGATAGTGGCGCTGAAGAGGTGCGGGTAGTTGTTTTCCTTTGGTACAACCGCAGCCTGTTCACCCTCGTCGACAATGTCAGTCCAGGTCGCGGCGACATCCAACCGGCCGGTGCTGTCTGTATTCAGGCCCGGGGCGCCAGGTCTGGCGGGCGCAAATATTGGCTTCAGTAGAACGGACGTGTCGCCGGCGTTGCGGATGATCCTCTCGCTTGGCAGCGTCCACTTCGGAGGTGAGAGAGGTTTCCGCACCGCGTGCACGACCAGGACATTGTGCACCGGAGTGACGATCGGATTCCGGCCGCTGGTGGTGTGGCTCAATGGTTGCCCGGTGCCGGCGAGAACGTCGTACATCGCCAGATGCGACTGCAGCCCACTCTTGATCGTCGAGGAGAGCTGAACCGTCGCTTGCTCAGCCGTGGCGAGGGTGATTGTAAGAGTGTCCGGTTGGAAGTCCATCACGACCGGGTCGGCATCAGGGCGGGTATCCGGGATCAGCACGATCTTCTTCGCGGCCGGATCGGGCCAATCCCCTACCCAACGCCGGCTATCGCTGAGTTCATGGCCCGTGCCACCCGCCTCGATGGGAATCACCGCGCTGACACCGTTGGCTGCTGGATCGGGCAGACCCGGCCGCGGATGGGTTGGCTCCTCAGGGCCGATCACCCGCTGGACCCATCGCCATGTCTCATCGTCGGAGCGAGGAGGGTCTAAGTATCCATGTTGCTCGACAAGCTGCAGGGGAGCTTGGGGAGCCAGCATCGACCGCTCGTCCCGGAGTTGCTCGGGGGTGAGGCCGTCGCTGCGAACGACAAGTCGATCAACCGCGGCCCCCACGCTGAGCCTTCCGTCCGCCACGATGCGCGGAGGGGGTACCGGCTCATAGCGGAGGTAGTGGAAATTTCTGCTGGCGACGGCCGACGTGTCGGTGATCCGGTCGGCGGGCAATCCCCCGCCGGCCAAGTCCGCGACCCGAACGCGAATCTGGTAGCGACGAGAGAACCGCAGCCTGGGCAGCGAGCCGCGCCGAACCCGGTGGCACCAACGGAAGTCGTAAGGGAGGCCCGGTGGCGCCCCTTCCCGGCTATCGACAGATTCGTCGACGAAGTTGATGACCGGGACCACCGTGCTCCAGCCGTCCCAGCGCAACACGAGTTCGTCAGCATGGAGCGCATTACCGACCTTCGCGGCGGCCAATGCACTGAACTGCCCCTCCTCCCTTTCCCATTCGTCCCCAATCATGACGCGACCGACGGTGTGGGTTGCCTCGCGATCGCTGACGGACAGCCAGATACCATCTTCGTTCTTGACGTCGAGACGGTAACCCAGGATGAGGTCGTCGGCGTCCAACTCGGTGCTGGTGAGATCCTCGTCGCGCGTGGCGGCGCGCGTGACGAGGGCTGCCAGATCGCTACCGCGCCCGGGTCGGAGCAGGCCGACGCCTATCGTTCTGATCCCGGGCGCAGTTCCCCGATTGTCTGAGAGCGCCGCCTGGCGCAGTGCCGCCGCCGCGCCATCGATGTCGAAGGTCGTCAGCGCCCAGGGTGGATCCGGCGCCTGCTCAGTATCCGCGGGATTATCGGTCGGCAGCGGCCGGATCAGCTCTACTCCATTCAGATTCAGCATCCCCCGGTGCACACCGAGCACCGATCCAGCCGATTCCGGCACGAACCGTCCCCCGCCGAGGTCGTAGCGTGTCCACGGCGAGGTCACGAGCGCCGCGAGGAAAGGTGGATCGGTGCACCGAATGGACAGCGCTCGTCTAGTCGCGCCACCCAGTACGAGGATGCGACTGTCGATGCGGAGATCGAAGATCAGGCCCAAGGCGTTCAGCACTCGAGGGTGGTGACGCAGCATCGATACCGTGCGGTGGAAATCGGGAACGCGCTGCTTGACTGGGCCGACCGGTCCCACAGCCGGCGCCCCGCCCGATCCCGCCCACGGCCGCAACTCCTCGCTCGTGACGGTTGCGGTGTTGGCGAGTGGTACGGCGCATCTAGCTACCAGGTTCCGGTAGGTGCTTAGTACCCGCCGGCTCGTACGGTAACTTTCCGATACATTGGTATCGTTGGCATCACCGGCCCGCCACGGGCCGATAGTGCCACCACCCGCAGCGAAGAATTCGTGCCATACGTCGGGCCGGGCCGACGAGACGAGCGTGGCGGGGCGTTCCACAGTGCGGCCGTCTCCGGCTTTGGCGACAATGGAGAAACGCGCATCTCCATTCAATACATCGGGCCAGTCCGCCAGTCCGTAGTCCGAGATGTTGCCCTCGGCCAATCTGGGCACCACAAGTACCCGAACGGTCGCTGTTTCGTCTGCGCTGACCCCGTTGGGTATTGCCACCAGCACCAACTCACTCATGCGTCGGCCTCGTAGGCGAGCTTGACGGCGGGTCTGTCCCCCGGCAATTCGTCGATGAAAGCGTTTCGGTAGCGCTGCCACCGCTTGAAAGCGGTAGCGTCGTCCAGCCGCCTTCGCGGGCCGCTGCCCGCGAAATACCATTCGCCGCTGTCGATCTCCATGCTGTCGGACCACAGGGTGAGGTCAATGACGATCACGAGGGTCGCCCGACCGACAAGGGCGTTGCTGGCCGATCGGTACGAGAGCGCTATGATCAGCTCAATCGATACCGACACCAAGCCAAGCACATCGACAGATCCGCCGATGCGCAGGTAGCCGGTAATAATTACTGATCGATCAGCTTGCAACTCGAACCTGACGCCGCCGAGTGCATGAACCTCGGCGCGGGCGATGACGAAATTGATGGCGACCAGGGCACCGAACTCCAGTGCTGCCTCGAATGTCTCGATTCCCCGCTGGCTCAGCGCGATCTCGGCGTATCCGGTACCGCCGAACATCAACACACTCAGCTGAAAGGGCAGCGCGCGACTGGAGAAACCCAAGGAGATCGATGGAGCGCCCTGGAACGGCACCCTGATGCCGACGTTGAACGCAATGTTGCTCAACACAAACGCGCCGGACGCTATCGGCGGTGCCATAAGGCGGTAACGCACGCTGATTGCCGAGGGGCTTATGTCTACGAATTTCCCCGCGGCGCCGAAGGCGTCCATCACCTTCTTGAGATCGTCAATGAATTTGAGGTCACCGTCGAAGGCGAGTGCAGGTCCCGTCATGGTCAGGTCCGGCGGCTGACCGTCGGTCTGGTGATACTCGACCGATTCGAGCGACAGGCGCAGGACGCTCCTGGTCGGCGGGAAGGCAAGTGTGAAGTTCGATATGGTGCACTCGGTCTTGGACGCGGTGGGACCTTGTCGGACCTTCAGGTCAAGTCGGGTGGCGGCGGTCGTCTCGAATCCAGGGCATGGATTCACCGGATTCAGTCTCACGTCATTCCAGTTCATCGTGACCTCTGGTGAAGCACCGTTGGTCAGAGCGGAGGTGATCTGCGGCGGCGCCCTCAGATCGGCGAGCAGTGCGCGCAGCGGAAAACCGAGCAGGGTCGCTTCCGGCCCGAAGAGTTTGTCGGGCCGGAATGTCTCGTCCACCGGACCCATCGACCGGGAGATCGCGTTCGCCGCACTTCTCGGCGCGACAAGGCCGCCTGAACGATCAGAACTCTTGGTGAAATCGATTTCGATCGCGCGCGCCCGATCAGCGAGTACCAGAGGTATGTCGTCGGATCCGCCGGAGACAAACCTCTCGGCGAACTTCATTAGCTGTGGCGCACCGGTACCCAAGAGAGTCCTCAGGGCGGGTATCGCTACAGACAGCGCGGCGCATCTCGGTCGGTAGCCATCGGTCAGACCGGGGGCGATTTCGACGCCCGCGATTGTGATGCCGTGCACTTCATGGACGTCGCCCGCCAGCCGAGTGGTCGCTCCAACAAGATCAATCGCGATGCCCGGAAGTTGTACGGGTGTCGAGCCGTAGAAAGACTTCAGCTTGCGTGTCAGCGCCGCATCGCTCAACGAGTCGAAGCGGGGCCGGTGGTCAATAACAAAAACCAGCGGCAATGCGAAATCCACCGTGCCAGTTGATGTGGTGGCCCGAACGGCGAAGGATATGTTCCTGCCGTTGCCATCCCTTAACCAGTGATGCGTGCCGAACGTAGTACCGCCCACAGTGAACGTCTCTGGAGTTGTCGTTATGTCCAGGTCGGTATAGGTGCTTTGGAGGATCTCGACCCGGTGAAACGGAAACTCCCGGCGTACCCGGCCGTCCGGTGACTGGTCTCGAACCGGTTCGGTGATAGTGAGTACTCGCACGGTGCGGAGCACTGCGGCACCGCCCGCCGTCCTGTCGGCGTCGAAATCGCGGATCGTGTACTCCAGCAATTTTGCTCGATGCCCCAATGGATAAAGCGCGCCGGACATCTGAAAACGAACAGCCATGTCCCGGCCTAGCACGCAGTGATGATCCCACTCGGCGTTGATCCACGGGCTGGCCACGTCGAGCGTTCCCCCAATCGTGCTCAGCTCCAGCCGCGTCAGTTGCGCAGCTTTCTCGCCGGACTGATCTACCACGATTTTTCGCTGTGCACTGGTAAGCGGAATTCTGAACGTCGGGTCGCCGCGAAGATAGTCAACGGCCCGCAACCCCATGGCCGACGCCGATGAGTTGCGTATCCGGGTACGCCACATTCCGGTGACCCCGTCGCGAGTGCCAGGATCGACGAGGTGTGTGCACTCCAGTGCTCCGGTGCCGTCTACCGGCGTAATGAACAGCCGGGCCGGGATTTCTAGCCTAGTACCGTCCGGCCCAGTGGTTGAAACGTCTCCATCAGCAAGCGCCTTCAGAATGCCAGCGACGGTGAGTGGGATTTTGACCCCGGGTGCAACAGTGACCGTCAGCCGGCTCGGCCCGGACAGGACCGCCTGCCACGCAGGGACTGTTCCTCCCTCGGCCGCTGATGGTGGATTTAGGGGTGCCTCCGTGCGGGGCGACGAGGTTTCTTCGGCGACGTGTTGCGGGGCGAACGTCGCCACCAGCGTGGCATTTTCATTCGCTGTGAGGATCGCCCGCCCCTCAGCATCAACAGAGGTCGTCATCCGGGTCCAGCCGATCCCCAGGACGATGTGATCGGAGGCACGGATAAGGAGATACGTGTTCATAACAATCCCCCGCCCGTCAGAAGTCATCATTGAGCGGGTACACCGCTCGCTGTGTCGAACGTGCAAACTGCGCAATCCCCGATTGCACATCACAGCATAGAGCCGCGTATCCCCTACGCGCAAGGCCTCGGTGTAGCGATACGCGGCGGTGGCGTTGTCGCCGTCGATATTGCCGAAATTGCCCTGACTCTCGATGAGCGGATAGCGCACTGCGAATCCTGGACCAAACGCACCAGCGTGTCATAGACCGCCTGATCGCCATGCGAATGGTCCATGGTCACCATCGTGGAATGATCAAGAACGATGCTGCCCGGCATATCACTCTCCTTCGACGGGCTTAACCAAGTTGTCGCACCTGCTTGCATCGGGGCTGACGCAGACACGGGCGACAAGCATATCGGCGCTGGTCGTCGTCCTGTCGCGATAGTGGCCGAACTTGAACTTCACTTCATTGCCAGGCGGCACATCGGCCTGACGGGCATATTTGGCGCGCACGATGAAACGCCCATTGGCATAGATTTCATAGAGAGTGTCGTTTTCACCGCCAGCCTTGACGCGATACGTCATCGTCACCCAGTCCTTTTTAGGATCGGGCAGTTGCTCGAGATCCCCTTGACTATAGGCATAGAGCTTCAGCCTGGGCGGCTTGCACTCCATTGCCGGCTCGCCCTTTTTGTTCAGGCGGCATCGGAGCGGATCGACTTCACCGAGCGCCGATCCAGGCGCGTTCGCCATGTTCGACAAGCCTCCGGCTTTTGCAATCATGCATCGGCAAAAGCCGTCCTCGACGGTCACATGAAGAGTGCCGTCGTCGAACCTTTGCGCCAGGAGGGGGCTCTTATTGGGGCCCAGGTGCTTGTACTTCCATTGAGCTGTGATCCAGCGGATCGCGCCGGAACTGGGAATCTGATCGCCCTCGGCCCCTATGATTTTGAAACGCAAGCTGTACCAATGCGTTTCCGCTGGTTTCTGCCAATCTGCCTTGTCGGCAAAGCGGAGCTCATTGCGCTGAAGCGGAGCGTTAGGCTCAACTTCATCGCCCGCGGGCGCGATCAAGCTGGCCGAATAGCCGTCATCAAAGTCGGAGTCAGACTCCTTTTCGCACTTCTTGTCCGGTGTGCTTGCATCGATACGATTGCGCAAATAGGTTACGGGCTCGTTCTCACTCTTCTCGAACCAGAGCATATTCATCTCGGCCTCACATAGATTCCACAACCGATACGAATAGTTTTGGTCCTTGAACGTATCATCCCTGTCTATCGCCCAGGCCCATGGCACTATTGCAACAAACGAAAGCCCGGCAAGCAGGATCCGCACTATCGTTTTCATCTGGAGCTCCCCCAAGGCCGACTTGGCCCGGCAATCATAACAGACCGGCGAACAGCCTTACAGTGGCGGCGGATACCCGTATCTCTCGTCAGTGACCGGCGAGCAGCTCTTTGACGATCAGTCGAATAGATCTGAAAGAGCGATGGCGCTGGCAAGCACGCCCAACACGGAAAACAATATTCCCGCCAGGAACCATTTGAGCGTCTTGCGATAGACGGGCTCGTCGTCGTCTTCGACCTGCAGGGACCGCCAGAGAGCCACGGACAGGCATCCTGTCGAAACAACGATCGGCACTGCCGCAGCCTCGGATATCCAGGTCCAATCTCCTGGCGCTTCGATACTCCAGAAGCGCAGGAAGTATAGCGAGAAACCCAATATCACGGATATGGCCGTGACCACGCCCTGGCGATAGCCGGCCGGCAAGGGCTTGCCCGTGACCTCGGCGCCGGCGACCTGGTCATCTGATTTTGATTTGTCATACGCCATGTGATCTCTCCTTTTACCGCAATGGCGCAGATCCGCTCATACCCTATGCACCAGCACCCGGCAGATCGGCTTCTTGCCCCATTCGGCATCGGCCGCCCGGCGAATGGCGGTGCGCAAGGTCTCGGTGACCATATCGTCAGCCTGCCGGCGCGGCCGCGGCATGGATGAGAACGCCTCCTCGGCGGCCGCCAGGAGCTTGTCCTCGAGCCCCGCCGGCAGGCCGTCGGCGATGATGTCGATGTCCGACACGAGCGCGCTCTTGCGGTCGATCACCAGGCTCGCCACCACGATGCCGACAAAGGAGAGCTTGCGGCGGAATTTCGCCGGCCCCTCGACCGCCGGCACGATGAGCTTGCCATCGACATGGAGCCGCCCCGACGGCACCTCATCGACGATCTGCGCCGGCCCCGGGCAGAGGCGGATCAGGTCGCCATTCTCCGCCATCAGCGTCTCTTCGATACCCGCCTCCTCGGCGAGCTCGACATGGCGCAAGAGATGGCGCGGCTCGCCATGCATGGGAATGACCGCACGGGGCTTCAGCCAATCATAAAGTAGCTTGAGCTCGTCCTGGCGTGGATGGCCGGAGGTGTGGACCAGCGCTTCGTCGGATGTGATCACATCGACGCCGAGACGGGCCAGGTTGTTGTGGACGGCGCTCACCGCCTTCTCATTGCCGGGAATGGTTTTCGACGAAAAGACGACGAGATCGCCGTCATCGAGGGCGATGGTCGGGTGATTGTCCTCGGCGATGCGGGCGATGGCAGCGCGGGGCTCGCCCTGGCTGCCGGTGCATAGCAGCATGACCTTGTCGGGCGGCAGGTAGCCGAAGGCCTCTTCATCGAGGAAGGCGCCGGCATCGCGCAGATAGCCCGTCACCTGCGCCGCCTCGATCGTCTGGCGCATGGCGCGCCCGGCGAGGACCACCTCGCGGCCGGCCTTGCGCGCCGCCGCAACGGCGGACGAGATCCGCTCCACATGCGAGGCGAAAGTGGTGATGGCGACGCGGTTCTTGGCCTCGGCGACGATACGCCAGAGAGTGGCCGCAACTTCCGCTTCCGACACTGAAAAGCCTTGGCGCAGCACATTGGTCGAATCGCAGACCAGCGCGTCGACGCCCTCTTCGCCAATGGCGCGCAGGCGCTGCTCGTCGAAACGGTCGCCCATCACCGGCGTGCGGTCGATCTTCCAGTCGCCCGAGTGGAGCACCCTTCCCTGTTTCGTTTCGATGAGCAAGGCGGTGGGCTCGGGGATCGAATGGGTGACGCTCACATATTCGAGGCTGAAGGGACCGGCGGAAAAGCGCGTGCCGACCGGCTTGATGCGGACCGGCACGTCATTCTCGAGCCCCGCCTCCTTGAGCTTGTTGGCGAGGATCGCAGCGGCGAAAGGGGTGCAATAGACCGGACATCTGAGCTGCGGCCACAGCCAGGCCACGGCGCCCAGATGGTCCTCATGCGCGTGGGTCAGGACCAGCCCCGCGAGCCGTTTGCGCTCTGCGATGACATAGCCGAGCTCCGGCAGAACGATATCGATGCCGGGCTCGCTCTCCTCGCCGAATTTGACGCCGAGATCGACCATCAGCCAGTCACGGGTCTCGACCGGGCCGACGCCATAGCAATAGCAGTTCATGCCGATCTCGCCGACGCCGCCCAGGGGCAACAGGACGAGGTCGTTGCTGTGATCGAACTTCTTCTTCGCGTTCATCGCCTGGTCTGCACCTCGCCGGAATGAATGGGCCTGCGGCTGCCATCGGCGAGAACGAGGATCATGGCGCCGTCATCGCCGAGATCGGTGAACCTGCCCTGCACTTCCTTCTGGTTGACCACGCCGACGAAATCCTGGCCCAGACCCGCCGCATGCGCCAGCCAGTTTTCCCTGATCTCGCCAAAGCCCTGGCCCTCGCGCCATTGGGCGAGCCAATGCGCCAGCGACCGGTCGAGCACATCGAGGCACGCCCTGGGCGTGATGCTGGCGCCATGGCGGACCAAGGCGGTCACCGGATAAGGGGTTCCCTCCGGCGCATGGGCGATATTGAGCCCCATGCCGAGCGCCACCGTGATCCGCCCTTCCGCCGCTTGCGCGACCGTCTCGGGCAGAATGCCGGCGAATTTGGCGCCGGCGAGCTGCACGTCATTCGGCCATTTGATCTTGATCGGGCCTGTGCCCCTGGGCAGCACGGCCTGCGCCGTATCGCGAATGGCGAGTGCGGCCACGAAGCCGATCTGGCTCGCGACGAGGGCTGAGCTCTGAAGCGTGAAGACGAAGGTCGCATAGAGATTGCCGGGCTCCGACACCCAATGGCGGCCGAGACGGCCGCGGCCTTGCGACTGGAGGTCGGCGACGATCCACAAGGGACCCCGCTCGCCCTCCTTGGCGAGACGGTGCGCTTCCACATTGGTCGAGTCGATGGCCTCGAAATGAACGAGCTTGCCGAGCAATCCCATCAGAACAGGGATGCCGCGGCCGCTTGTGCGAGACTGCTCAAGGGCTGTGGGAAAAGCGCGAACAGCAGCACGAAGAGGCCCGCCAGCACGATCACCGCCTTGACCTCGGTCACCATCGGCTCGAACGCTTGCGCCGGCTCGTCGAAATACATGAGCTTGACGATGCGGATGTAGTAGACCGCGCCAACGACGCTGGCGAGGACGCCGATGATGGCGAGCGTCACCAGATTCGCCTTGATGGCCGCCATGAAGATGAAATATTTCGCGAAGAAGCCCGCCAGCGGCGGGATGCCGGCCAGCGAGAACATGAACACGGCGAGGAAGAAGGCATGGAGCCCGTTGGTGCGGGCGAGCCCTGCGAGATCGCCGATCGTCTCGATCTGTCCTTCCTTGCGCCGCATGGCGAGCACGCAGGCGAAGGAGCCCAGCGTCATGATCAGATAGATCGTCATATAGATGATGACGCTCTGCACGCCCTCGGGGCTGCCGGCGGCGAGGCCGATCAGCGCATAGCCCATATGGCCGATCGACGAATAGGCCAAGAGCCGCTTGATGTTGGTCTGGCCGATGGCGGCGAAGGCGCCGAGCACCATGGAGGCGATCGAGATGAAGACCAGGATCTGCTGCCAGTCGGGCAGGATCGCCGGGAACGGCGCCAGCATGGCGCGGATGAAGAGCGCCATGGCGGCGATCTTGGGTGCTGCGGCAAAGAAGGCGGCGACCGGTGTCGGGGCGCCCTCATAGACATCGGGCGTCCACATATGGAAGGGCACGGCCGAGACCTTGAAGGCAAGGCCGGCAATGAGGAAGACGAGGCCGAAAATGAGGCCGAGGCCGGGCTCGCCCGTCACCGCGGCGGCGATCCCCGGGAAGCTGACGCTGCCGGTGAAGCCGTAGATAAGGGACGCGCCATAGAGCAGCATGCCGGAGGACAGAGCGCCGAGGACGAAATATTTGAGACCTGCTTCCGACGACTTGGCCCGGTCGCGATCGATGGCGGCGACGACATAGAGGGCGAGCGACTGCAATTCGAGGCCCATATAGAGCGCCACCAGGTCGTTGGCCGAGATCATGATCATCATGCCGGCGGTGGCGAGCAGCACGAGTATGGGATATTCGAAGCGCTCGATCTTCTCGGTCTTCATGAAATTGACCGAGAGCACGATGGCGACCGCCGAGCCGAAGAGGGTCAGGACCTTCATCAGCCGGGCGAAAGTGTCGATGACGAGCGAGCCGCCGAAGGCTTCCGCGCGCGCGCCGCCGCCCGCGATCACCATCACCACGGTGAGGCCGAGCACGGCGATCGCCGCGATATTGATGATGTCGGCCGATTTCTCCCGGAACACGCCGAACATGAGCAGCGCCATGGCGGCGACCACCAGGAAGATTTCCGGCGCTGCGGCGGTGGCCTGGATCTGGTCGAGAAGTGACATCATCTTAGAGCCCCGCCGCCTGGATTGCGCCCGCCGCGGCAAGCGATTTCTGAACGCCCGCCATCAGGCCTTCGACCGATGCCCCGAAGACGTCGAGAATGGGCGATGGGAAGACGCCGAAGAGGATGGTGAGGATGATCAAGGGTATGAGAGCCGCCGCCTCGCGCGGCGTCATATCGGTGATATGGGCAAGGCTCGGCTTCTCGAGATTGCCGAAGATCACGCGGCGATAGAGCCAAAGTGCGTAGCCCGCCGAGAGGATGACGCCGGTCGCGGCGAAGAACGCGACCCAGGTGTTGTTCTGGAAGGCGCCGAGGATGGTGAGGAACTCGCCGATGAAGCCCGAGGTGCCCGGCAGGCCGACATTGGCCATGGTGAAGACCATGAAGGTCAGGGCATAGAGCGGCATGCGGTTGACGAGCCCGCCATAGGCCGAGATCTCGCGCGTATGCATGCGGTCATAGACGACGCCGACGCACAAGAACAAGGCGCCGGAGACGAGGCCGTGCGAGATCATCTGGAACAGTGCGCCGTCGATGCCCTGGCGCGTCATGGTGAAGATGCCCATGGTGACGAAGCCCATATGCGCCACCGACGAATAAGCGATGAGCTTCTTCATGTCGTCCTGCATCATGGCGACCAGCGAGGTGTAGACGATGGCGACGATGGAGAGCGCGAAAACGAGCGGCGCGAACTGGTCGGAGGCCAAGGGGAACATCGGCAGCGAGAAGCGCAGGAAGCCATAGCCGCCCATCTTCAGGAGGATGGCGGCCAGGATCACCGAGCCCGCCGTCGGCGCCTCGACATGGGCGTCGGGAAGCCAGGTGTGGACCGGCCACATCGGCATCTTCACCGCGAAGGAGGCGAAGAAGGCGAGCCACAGCCAGGTCTGCATCTCGGCGGGGAAATTCGCCGTCTTGTAGAGCACAGCGATGTCGGTGGTGCCGGAATACCAGTACATGGCGATGATGGCGAGAAGCATCAGCACCGAGCCCAGGAGCGTGTAGAGGAAGAACTTGAAGCTCGCATAGACGCGGCGCGGCCCGCCCCACACGCCGATGATGAGGAACATCGGGATGAGGCCGCCTTCGAAGAAGAGATAGAAGAGCACCAGATCGAGGGCGCAGAACACGCCGATCATCAAGGTCTCGAGCACCAGGAAGGCGATCAGATATTCGCGCAGCCGCGTCTTCACCTGCCAGCTCGCCAGGATGCAGATCGGCATCAGGAAGGTGGTGAGGATGACGAACAGCATCGATATGCCGTCGACGCCCATGTGATAGGAGGCGGTATTGCCGAGCCAGGCGAGCTTCTCGACGAACTGGAAGTCGGGATTGCGCAGATCGAAATAATACCAGATCAGGAGCGACAGGACGAAAGTGACGATCGTCGTCCATAACGCAGCCCAGCGCATATTGCGCAAGGCGACCTCGTCATTGCCGCGGATCGCCAGCACGAAGGCCGCGCCCACCAAGGGCAGGAAGGTGACGACGGAGAGGATCGGCCAGCCGGACATCAATGCGCGCTCCCAAACATGAACCATGTCACGAGGGCGGCGACACCAATCAGCATGGCGAAGGCATAATGGAAGAGATAGCCGGTCTGCAGCCGGACCACTCTCTGGGTGACATCGACGACCCAGGCCGAGATGCCGTCGGGCCCGAAGCCGTCGATCAGCCAGCCATCGCCCTTCTTCCACAGGAAGCGGCCGAGCCACTTGGCCGGATTGACGAAGATGAAGTCGTAGAGCTCGTCGAAATACCACTTGTTGAGCAGGAACTGGTAGAGCGGCCAGTTCTGCTCGGCGAGCTTGCGCGGCATATCGGTGCGGCGGATGTAGAAGAGATAGGCGAGTGCCCAGCCCAGCACCATCGCCACGAAGGGCGACCATTTCACCCAGGCGGGCACGTGGTGCATCTCCTCGATGATCTTGTTCGCAGGCGCCCGGAAGATCCCCTGCGCCCAGAAATGCGCCTCGTCATGGCCGATGAAATAGGGCGCGAAGAGAAGCCCGGCGAAGAGCGCCCCCGCCGCCAGGACATAGAGCGGCACCAGCATGACCTGGCGCGATTCATGCACGTGGCTCATGACTTCGGCCGAAGCGCGCGGCTTGCCATGGAAGGTCATGAAAACCAGGCGCCAGGAATAGAAGGCGGTGAAGAAAGCGGCAATCACCAGGAGCGCGAAGGCGAAGCTTGCGGCGGCGGCATGCGAGACGAAGGCCGACTCGATGATCGCGTCCTTGGAGAAATAGCCGGCGGTATAGGGGAAGCCGGTAAGCGACAGGGTGCCGACCAGCATCATCACCCAGGTGATGCGGATATGGGGTGCCAGGCCGCCCATCTTGCGCATGTCCTGCTCGCCCGACATCGCATGGATGACGGAGCCGGAGCCCAGGAACAGCAGCGCCTTGAAGAAGGCATGGGTGAAGAGATGGAACATGCCCACCCCATAGGCGCCGACGCCCATGGCGACGAACATGTAACCCAGCTGCGAGCAGGTCGAATAGGCGATGACACGCTTGATGTCGTTCTGGACGAGGCCGACGGTCGCCGCGAAGAAGGCGGTGACGGCGCCGATGACGATCACCACTTCCTGCGCGGTGGGGGCGAGCTCATAGAGCGGCGACATGCGCGCCACCAGGAAAACGCCCGCCGTCACCATGGTCGCGGCATGGATCAAGGCCGAGACCGGGGTCGGGCCTTCCATGGCATCGGGCAGCCAGGTGTGCAGGATGAACTGGGCCGACTTGCCCATGGCGCCCATGAACAGCAGGATACAGATCAGGGTCAGCACGTCGACCTGCCAGTTGAGGAACTGCATGGTCTTGCCGACCTGGCCGGAAGCGGCGCCGAAGATCGTGTCGAGCTCGATCGAGCCGAAGATCAGGAAGGTCGCCGAGATGCCGAGGATGAAGCCGAAATCGCCGACGCGGTTGACGATGAAGGCCTTGATCGCCGCGGCATTGGCCGAGGGCTTGTGATACCAGAAGCCGATCAGGAGATAGGAGGCGAGGCCCACCCCTTCCCAGCCGAAGAACATCTGCAGGAGGTTGTCGGCGGTCACCAGCATCAGCATGGCGAAGGTGAAGAGCGACAGATAGGCGAAGAAGCGCGGCTGATACGGATCGTGGCTCATATAGCCGATCGAATAGATATGGACGAGTGAGGAGACCGTGTTGACGACCACCAGCATCACCGCCGTCAGCGTATCGATCCTAAAGGCCCAGTCGGCGCTGAGCGCGCCCGAATTCACCCAGCGCAGCACCTCGACCTTGAACGGGGCGGCCTCATGCATGTATTGCCACAGCGCCACCCAGGAGAGGATCGCCGAGACCACCAGGAAGCCGCAGGTCAGATAGGCGGCCCAGGGTGTCGGATAGGCGTGATGGGCGTGATCGTCATGGCTCGAACCATGATCGTGGTCCGCGCCATGCGCCGCAAGGCCGTCGCCGTGACCGGCCCCATGCGTATCGATCGTCGTGCCCATCATGCGGAACGCCTTGGTACCGATGAGGCCCGCCAGTATGGCGCCGATGAGGGGAAGGAATACGATGAGCTGATACATGATGCGGCGTCAGCCCTTCATGAGATTGATGTCTTCGACCGCGATGGTGCCGCGGTTGCGGAAGTAGACGACGAGGATGGCAAGGCCGATCGCCGCCTCGGCGGCGGCGACGGTGAGCACGAAGAGCGCGAAGACCTGGCCCATCAGGTCGTTGAGATAGGCCGAGAAGGCGACGAAATTGATGTTGACCGCGAGCAGCATGAGCTCGATCGACATCAGGATGATGATGACGTTCTTGCGGTTGAGGAAGATGCCGAAGACGCCGATGGTGAAGAGGATGGCGGCAACGGTGAGAAAATGTCCGAGCGTGATGTCCATCGTCAGATCCCCTGCCCCGGCTTGACCTGCCGTATTTCGATAGCGGTGGCGGGGCTGCGCGCTACCTGGTCGGCGACGTTCTGGCGCTTGACGCCCGCCTTGTGGCGAAGGGTGAGCACGATGGCGCCGATCATCGCGACCAGCAGCACCAGTCCCGCCACCTGGAAATAGAAGAAGTATTTCGTATAGAGGATCAGGCCCAAAGCCTCGGTATTGGTCACCCCGTTCTGGGTGGCGATCGGCTCGGCGATCTTGCCGCCCGAGCCCGAGAAGTGCCACGAGCCCAGCACCAGCAGCAATTCGACGAGGAGGATCATGCCGACGGCGCCGCCGATCGGCAGATAGCTCAGCATGCCGCGGCGCAGCTCGGTGAAATCGACATCGAGCATCATCACCACGAAGAGGAACAGCACCGCGACCGCGCCGACATAGACGACGACGAGGATCAGGGCCAGGAACTCGGCCCCCAAGAGGATGAAGAGGCCCGCGGCATTGAAGAAGGTCAGGATCAGGAACAGCACCGAATGGACGGGATTGCGCGATGAAATGACCATCACCGCGGCGGCGCAGGCCACCACGGAGAAGAGATAGAAGAACAAGCTCGCGACCGTCATAGTCCCCTCAATCCTTAAGGCCTGCCCTTAGCGATAGGGTGCGTCGAGCGCAAGATTCCTGGCGATCTCGCGCTCCCAGCGATCGCCATTGGCCAGAAGCTTGTCCTTGTCGAACAGAAGCTCCTCACGCGTCTCCGTGGCGAACTCGAAATTCGGCCCCTCGACGATGGCATCGACCGGGCAAGCCTCCTGGCAGAAGCCGCAATAGATGCATTTCACCATGTCGATGTCGTAGCGCGTGGTGCGCCTGGTGCCGTCATTGCGCCTTGGCCCCGCCTCGATGGTGATCGCCTGGGCCGGGCAGATCGCCTCGCACAGCTTGCAGGCGATGCAGCGCTCCTCGCCATTGGGATAGCGCCTGAGCGCATGCTCGCCGCGGAAGCGCGGCGAAACCGGTCCCTTCTCGAAGGGATAGTTCAGCGTCGCCTTGGGAGCGAAGAAGTAGCGCAGCGCCAGCCAGGTGGCGGAGACGAATTCGCGCAGGAACAGCTGGCGGCCAGCTTGAGCCAGTCTCATGACATCACCCATTCAGGAACATGTTGCCCAGCAGGAACCCGGCGACCGGGAACAGCACGAGGCTCACCACATAGATAACCCGCGAGATCCGCGTCGGATCCTGTCCTTGCGTTCCGGTCACCTTCGCTTTTTCGTACCTGGCGCTGAGGATGGGATAGATGAAACGATGGAAGATCCACAGGCACAGCAGGCCCAGGACCGAGAAAACCAGGAGCCCCAACACATTGCTGAAGGAGAAGTCCATGCCCCGCACTCCTCATGGCAGCCATCCGAAAGTCACCAGCACACCCGCGGTCAGCGCCACCCAGAACAGCGACAGCGGCAGGAACACCTTCCAGCCGAGGCGCATGAGCTGGTCATAGCGGTAACGCGGCACGATCGCCTTCACCATGGCGAACATGAAGAAGACGAAGCACAGCTTGATCAGGAACCAGATGACGCCCGGCACCAGGTTGAGCGGCCAGATGTCGATCGGCGGCAGCCAGCCGCCGAGGAACAGGATGGTCGTCATCGCGCACATCAGGATGATGGCGATATATTCACCCAGCATGAAGAGCAGATAGGGCGTCGATGAATATTCGACCATGAAGCCCGCGACGAGCTCCGATTCCGCCTCGCCGAGGTCGAAGGGCGGACGGTTCGTCTCCGCCAGCGCCGAGACGAAGAAGACGATGAACATCGGCAAGAGCGGCAGCCAGTACCAGTTGAGGAAGGCGAGCCACGGCAGGCCGATCATGGTGGCAAGCCCGGTCTCCTGCGACTTCACGATGTCGGTGAGGTTGAGCGAGCCGGCGCAGAGCAGCACCGTGATGATAACGAAGCCGATCGAGACCTCGTAGGACACCATTTGCGCCGCCGCACGCAGCGCAGAGAGGAAGGGATATTTCGAGTTCGACGCCCAGCCGCCCATGATCACGCCATAGACGCCGAGCGACGAGATGGCGAGGAGATAGAGGATGCCGACATTGAGGTCGGCGATCGCCCAGCCCTGATCGAGGGGGATGACGGCCCAGGCGGCGAGCGAAAGGAGTGCCGTGACCAGGGGGGCGATGATGAACACGCCCTTGTTGGAGCCATCGGGAATGATGACTTCCTTGAACACGAATTTGAGCAGGTCGGCGAAGGACTGCAGCACTCCCCAGGGCCCGACGACATTGGGGCCGCGGCGCATCTGCACCGCCGCCCAGACCTTGCGGTCGGCATAGAGCAGGAAGGCGGTCACGATCAGGAGCGCGACGAGGAGCGCCACGCTCTGTAGCGCGATCAGGCCGACGGTGAAAATAATCTCGTTCATGTCATTCCGCCGCCTCGAGCCGGACCTCGTTCCGCAAGGCCGAACACTCGGCCATGATGCGCGATGCGCGCGCGATCGGATTGGTCTGATAGAAATCCTTGATCGGCGAGACAAAGGCCTCGCCCGACATCTCGCCGCCTTGGGCGAGCGCGTCGAGATCGCCCGCTTCCGCCTTCGCCACATGATCGAGGCGGGCAAGATGCGGAGCCCTCTCATACATGGCGCGGCGAAGCTCGGCGAGCGAGTTCCAGGGCTGGGTTGCGCCCAGCGCTTCCGACAGAGCGCGTAGGATCGCCCAGTCCTCGCGCGCCTCGCCCGGCGGGAAGGTGGCGCGCCGCGTCATTTGCGGGCGGCCTTCGGTGTTCACATAGGTGACCGACTTCTCGGTGTAGGCGGCGCCCGGCAGAATGACATCGGCGCGATGGGCGCTCCTGTCGCCATGGCTTCCCTGATAGACGACGAAGCACGACCCTTGCGGCGGCAATTCCACCTCATCGGCGCCCAGGAGGAAGAGCATGTCGAGCTCGCCCGCTTGGGCTGCGGCGAGAATGTCGCGCGTGGACTTGCCGCCTTCGTCCGGCAGAGCGCCGGCATCGAGTGCCCCGACGCGGCCTGCCGCCATGTGCAGCACGTTGAAGCCGTTCCAGCCGTCCTTGACGGCGCCCACGGCCTTGGCCGCCTTGAAAGCCTCGGCGAGCACGGCCGCGCCATCGGCGCGCGCCAAAGCCCCCTGCCCCAGGATGAAGATGATCTTCTGTCCCTTCACCCACTCGTCATGGGCGAGACGGGCGAGGCTTTCCGGGCCGGCGCCCAGATGCGTGTAGCCATAATTGAGGTCCGTCTTCTCGCCGATGACGCCGATGAAGACATTGCCCCTGATCCAGCGCTTACGAATGCGGGCATTGAGGACCGAGGCTTCGAAGCGCGGATTGGTGCCGATGAGCACGATGGCATCCGCTTCCTCGATGCCGGCAATGGTCGTGTTGAAGAGATAGCCGGCGCGGCCCCCCTTGTCGCCGAGCGGCGTCCCGTCCTGGCGGCAGTCGATATTGGCGATGCCGAGCGAACTCGCGAGCTCTTTGATCGAGAACGCCTCCTCGGCGCCGACGAGATCGCCCAGGACGATGCCGATGCGCTCGGGGCTCGTGCCTTTGACCTT
>Ga0187894_10002541_pt1 | contig 21641 bp, 20 predicted proteins | sample GBC1701081metaG_FD_136650 | JGI IMG/M metagenome (GOLD analysis project Ga0187894, IMG submission 136650) | White microbial mat communities from a lava cave in the Kipuka Kanohina Cave System on the Island of Hawaii, USA - GBC170108-1 metaG ... | reverse complement strand
GGTAGATTCTCAATCGTCCTGGCCGTGACCACACCGTCAACCGTTGAGCGTGACGTGTCAACGGCCACGTCCGTGTTCGCGGCCGTGACTTCCACCGCCTGCTCCTGCGCGCCGACTTGCAGCATGACGTTCAGGGGAGTCACAGCGCCGACTTTATTGAAGCCGTAAAGTCCAACGCCCTATCTGGGTCCTCTCTGCCCCGGTTTCAGCTTCATACCAGCTTTCTATCCTCACAGTCTAGAATCCCGGTCAAATCCGGGCAACTTTTCCGAACACCGCCCGAAAACTTGGTCAAATTCGGGCAACTTTCTTCCTTCCCGCGCTAAAAGACGGTCGGATCCGCCCGCTCGCATAGTTCTCAGCCTGATCAGGAGACTGTGCCGACACTCGTCCCTTACGAACCTAACCCGCATATTTCACACGCTATCGCCGCTTTGATCATAGGCCGCTCAAGTCTCCATCCAATGGCACACATATTGTTTATCGTCAGTAAAACCGAAGAGGGATCACTTGAGATGAATGGTTATCCGGAGTTCAGAGAGTTCGTGGAAGGGTTCGCAGACCGGTATACGCTCGCGACCGCCATCGGCCCGGAAGTGATGGTCATGCGAGAGGAGCTGGAAGAATTCGCCAGGTTCCTTGTGCGCGGTCTCGTCAATTGGGCGGTCGAACCCGGAAGCGGCGAATGTGGAGAATCGCTTGAACTTGGAGAGTTTCTGGAAGAGTTCACCGATCACTATACGCGCGAGAGCCGCGTCGGGATGGTGGTTCGGTTGACAGAAGAAGAGATGGAGGCCCTCGGCCTGTTCCTTGTCCGGGGACTTGTCGGCTGGGTGTTGAGGCTGGATCAGAATCGGGGGCAATTCAAAAGGTACAACCCGACAACGACACAAGCGAGATGCGGCGCTTGAATTGTTTACCAGGGAGAAAACGCGCATGAACGCACAAGTCAATACTATCGAGCTTCCCGCCGGAATCAACGGGCAAATCACCGAAACCGAAACGGCCGAAGGAAACGGCGCCGTCGAGATACGCGAAGTGGGCGCGGACAATCCGGCTTTTCACGTGTTGAACCGCGACCCGGCGGATGTGCGAACGATCCTGAGCCTCACCTGGACTGGCATGCTGCTCGCGCTGCTGCTGGTCGCCAGCCTCGCCTTCAATATTTACCAGTACTCGCGTCGCCCAGACCGCATCGTCGTGGATCGTTCAAACGGGCGCGTGCTGATGGTCAACGACCGGCAGTACGGCGAGACGGAGGCCGTCCAATTCGGCCCCGACAGGCTCACGAACGCCGACAAGCAATACCTGTCGGGTGAGTTCGTCAAGGCGATCTATCAGATCGATCCGGCCACGCGGCCCAAGGACATCGAGCGCGCGTTGCGGATGATGACGCCGAACTCGGCGCTCAAGTTCGCGCAGCACCTCAAACGAACGGGAATCCTCGACAAACAGCGGGCCGAGTCGCATCAGGCGATCTGGATGCCTCCATAAAAGGGAATCAGGAGTTCATCACAGCATTGGAATATCAGAACCCAGGACGCGAATTTTTGTTTGATCTCGATCTGCTTCGCCTGGGCCGCGATGGTTTCATTATCATTGACCACGATCTTCGTTCTGCCGCCAGGCTCCGGGATTTCGTCTGTGACGCTGGTGGTACGAAGATTCAAGATGTCTTCGGCCAGCTCGAAGGCATTAACTCGTTTGGTTCCCCAGGTCCGTGTCGCCTCGATTGACGACCTGTCCTCCGGCCTCAGGCCCTCGATCTTCCAGACGGCGAGCGCGGGAATGTATTTGACCGTCCCCTTGAACGACGGAACGAGCGTGTTAATGAAATCACGCACGATCTCCTCCGGAACCCAGGACGAGCCGAGCCGGACGCTAATCTCATCGCGCCCCAGGTCGGGCGGCAACAGGCTGCGGAGCGCAGCCACGTTCTTTTCAAACGCCGGGTTGAACTGGGCGGCGGCCTCGGCGTCGCGCAACTTCTGTCTGATGCCGCCCGACAGATACTCCTCAGCCGTGACGAATGCGCCGCCGTTCGTCTCGAAGACAAGGCCGTCGAGCGCCGGGAGGACTTCAGCGAAAGGACGCCAGCAGAGTTCGGCGATGTAGTCCGGATCGACGCGGCCACGGTCGTTGAGCGAGACGAGCAGCGCCCATTCGGCTCGTAGCTGTCCGCTCTCCTGCGCGATGGGCGGATAGTCCTCTCATAGAAGAGCGCAGCGCGCCTGTAGCTATTCTTGCCGGTCTGGACCTCCAACGCACGAAGGAACGGAACGACGGGACTGTGAGGGCTGAGCTTCTTGAGGTTCCTGTCGATATAGCCGTAGCGCATCCTGAAGCGATCGTAGAGCCTTGAGAGTTCCCGCTGCTTCTCCGCCAGTTCCTCATCCGAGGCGTCGCGCAGTTGCGACCTGATGACCTCCTTGGCGACGACATAGATTTCGAGCAGTTCGTCGGCGCAGGCGCGATCGCGCCCCGAGAGCAGGTCAAGACCGGTGGTATTCAGGAACTCCTCGCGGTCAGAAGAGACGTCGGATACTTCGTTCTGCAGTTGAACCGAATGCGCGCGGTAGCCGTCAACGGGCAGTTGCTGGATGAGTGTCTCCGCCAGACTTACGGCCAAATCACGCCCGTCGTCTTTGAGGATGAACTCGTCCCTCTCATGCATCCCGCGCCCGAAACAAGGCCGCCCGAGCATCAGTTCGGGATGTTCGATGTAGAAACCGTTGATCGTAATCTCGCGTTCCTCGCCCGCGTCGTTGATGAGATTGGCGACTCCCGTCTCGACCCAATCGGCGCGCGCGTCCCGCAAAGGCTGATCACGTTTGCGCAGGATCAAAACATCGGTGATGACCTCGGTTCCGGCGTTGGCGCGAAAGGCGCTGCGCGACAGTCGGGCGGCTGCCAGCAACTCGGCGTGAGCGGCGAGATGCCGCCGCACTTTGGGCGACTTCTTATCGAGCGTATACCTGGAAGTGATAAAGGCGATGACGCCGCCGGGTCTGGCCAGGCGCAGAGCCTTGACGAAGTAGTAATCGTGGATGGCGGCTTTGAGAAAGCTCTCCCGAATGCTCGCGTCTGCGACGGCGAATGAGCCGAATGGAACGTTGGATGCCACCATGTCGAAGTAATCGTTCGGCAGCGTCGTCTCCTCAAAGGGCCGGACAAAGACTCTCGTTTGAGGGTAGAGCCGCTGCAAGATCCTCCCGGTGAGCGAATCGATCTCGACGGCCACGCGGGATGAGCAATCCAAAAGATGGCTTCCTGGCAGGAGTTACTTGTTCGCGATCAGCAATTTCTCCACGATTCCCTTTAAGTCGTCCTTTTCGCCGATGCGCGCGATCTCCTTACCCTCTCTATCCATCAGGATTTTCGTCGGCAGCGCTTTTACATTGAATATTCTTCTCGCTACCGGCAAGGACGAGGCAGAATTTGCCTGCGTCCATGTTACGCCGCGCGTTTTTACGATTTGCTTGGCTCTTTCGTGTTGGGTCTTTGCAAAATCCAGGTCAACAGGTTCCTCCGCCTCGTCGCCCGTGAGCGTTTCCGCATCCATTCCGAGGATCTCAAAGCCATCGGCCTTATATTTCTCATAGAGTTCCTTCAATTTCGGAATATCGGCGAGACATGGGGCGCACCAGGTTGCCCAGAAATCAATGAGAACGTACTTGCCGCGAAACTCGGAGAACTTACGCGTTTTGCCATCGAAATCTACAAAGTCGAAATTGACTGCTTTGTCTTGAGGAATCTTCAGCGAGGTTTCGGACTCACGTGGGTCGATAGCCCCCCTATTAGCGACAGTCGAGTTGTTAGCCGATAGAGGCTCCGCCCCGGCCACATTTATGTCCGTGCTGATCTTTACAGTTTTAGGAGGAAGACACGTTTCATCATTGCACGTTTGAAAGAACGCGTTTACATAGAGCGTGGTTTTCCCCGAAGGCGCATCCTTGGCGACTTCAATCGGTAAGCTAAACACTGCTTCACGATCGTAAAACTGCGTGTCCATGTTGAAATTCCGGTCGAATTGCGACTGAGGCAGAGGGCTTTCGATATCACCCACTAATTTGAACTTCTGATTTTCGGGTATCCAAATTCTAGTCGGAAGCGGGCCGCCCGCCGGCTGGTCGAGCGAATAAAGATGCCAGCCCTGATCGATCGCCGCGATCACCTGAGCGTTGAACCTCGCGCCCGCCTTCACCGCCGGGGCAGCGTCTGCTCGTTTGATCGACCATCGTATCGGATCAAGATCCTGTCCCGAAATACTGACCACACAGGCAAAGCACGACGCAAGTAAATAAGTTCCGACTCGAACTGCTTTCACTCTACCCTCATCTTTAATTACCAAGATCCACATACACGGATTGAAGGATCTTCTTGGATTTGTTGTCCTGCAGGAAAGCAACCACTGCGAGATGTCCTGCCTCGATGCGATTCTTCTTGTAGTTGAATTTGAAATCAAGGTTGAGCCCCTCCGGCATTGTTCCGCCAACCCTCTCCAGAAACTCCCTCATTCTTTCGGCTGAGTGAACGTCATAGTAGGTAAGATTTTGCGCCATTATCTTTTCCACATCGAAGACGTACTCATACTTATTGGGTCTTACTGGGTCGATCTTGAAACCAAAAACTCGCTTCTCGTTGTCACCGGCGAGCGCCCGTACGACCATGGGATGAAACCGCAAACCGTTTTCGCCGCTGTAGGTCGTTTCCTTCTCCACCAAAGCTATTTGCAACGTAATGTCGTTCGCTACATCATTGAACGCGTCAGCCCTAGCCTCGACAGACACCTTTGATCCGTTCTGCTTTGCGTCCAGCTCGATCCTTGCGTCGGCGCGGGTCTCTAGTTTCTTGTTCAGAGTCGCGTACAGCTCATCCGCGACAGGTTGAATTTCATTCGCTTCTCCTTCGGCGCCGTTGTAACCGCCGTCTTTATCGAACTTCTTTCCATCAATAAAGAGGTTCGGCGCGCTGTTGACGCCATAATATTTAACGCGGGAATCCGAAGAATGATTGCCCAATGGGTCCATCGTCGGCGCATGCCAGTGATAAACGACCAGGATCACGTCTTTTCGCGAATAGTCTTCCAAAACTCTTTCGAACGAGTAATCGAGCGGGATACACGGGACGCACCCGGAACCTGTTATGAATTCGGCGAGGACTGTTCTATCGCTTCGATTGGGAGTCGGACCATACTTCTTGCCGGTCACCGGATTTAGATAGGCCTTTCGGTATTCGGCGTCAAGATATGCTTCGACATCCGTCTTTCTCGGGTGCTGCTTCGCATAAACTGAATAGAAGTAATCCATCTCGTCTGGCTTCAATTTGCCCGTGAGGGCGGCGGCAGTGGCGTATTTCAGCGCTGCGGCTCCGTTGCCGTTCTTCTCAGCAGCCCGGGCGATGCCGAGCGCTGCGTTCTTGTTTTTCCTGATCGCGAAAGAGTCGCGATATGCCCTTTCCGCTTCCGCGAATTTGCCTTGTTCCCAGAGAGCTTTCCCCAGAAGGTTATAGACGTCCGTCTTCGTACCGGTGTAAAAGCCTTTGGTTCTTTCTGCATCGAACTGTCTGGGTTTGAATTGCGGGTTTTTCGCCGCCGCCTCCGCCATCGTGGCTTCGTGCTTCTTTCTTTCAAATTCAAGATGATCGGCATCATCAAATAGATCGATCGCCCGCCGCACGAGATTTGCGGCGTCCTCATAATGCCCTTTCGCAAACAGAGCGTTAGCGCTTTGACGATAGATCACGCCTCTTAATGACGCGGGCGCTGATTCAGTATCTTTGGTCAACCCGATGATGAGGGTTTTAGCCTGGTTCGCATCGGTTACATCCTTCAAAGCCCTGTCCAATGAGTACAAATAAGACTGGATGTACGGCGAAAACGGATACTTACGAATAAGTTCGCTCAGATCTGCGACAAATTCCGGCGGATTGTTTCGGGATTTCCTTAATTTGTTCTCAAGCTCCTCCTTCGGAGAAAGGGCTTTGCTGGAAGCGGTGTTCGTGGAATTCGACGAAGGAGTTGGTTCGCCTTTGCTCTGTGCATTAGCACTGACCTCGAACATAATGAAAATAAGACTCACGACAGAAAGCGCTGTCGCCGCGAATTTACTTGTTTTCCTAATCATATTCTCGCCATTGAATGCTCGACGCGCCGTCCTGCAAGAAACCAAGCCAAACAGCACGCCAGCCGTTGTCCGAAAGCCTAAAAACTAAACCGTGCGGCAAACTGCATCGAGCGCGGTCCGCCGTTTTGGAACAACGGGTTGAACCCACCCGTATTACCGCCGCCGCCGAAGCCCCTTGCCGCGCTTTGAGTTATCACGCCAAAATTTGGTGCGAAGGTGACCACCCCATTCCGGACCGGCGCGGTCTGAATCGACGGGTAAAGGAAGGTCGAATGGTTGAAGACGTTGAACACTTCCCACCTGAGCTCCATTCTGAGCCCTTCGTACAAGCTGAATGTCCTGTGAATACCTGTGTCCATTTGCCAGAAACCGGGCCCGCGGAGCGCGTTGCGCCCTAATGTCCCCATCTGTCCGGCCGGTATCAGAAAGTTGAACGCTGCCGGATTCAGCCTTCTGCCCGTCGCGACGTTCGGGTCATTGAGGTAGAGTGGCTGTCCCGTCAAGCTCGGACGACGGAAACTCGCGCTGGCGCCTCCAGGGGTGAGTTCGTTGATCTGTACTGTGTAGGGCAATCCCGTACGAGCCGAGAAGATCGTGTTAAGTGACCATGCTCCGATGACCGCGGAATAGAAGTTCTTCCCTTTTGGAGAAGGAATACGATAAGTGAACGCAGCGCTGAAATTATGCCGCACGTCGAAATCCGAATCGCCGTGATAGGCATCTTGCGGAAAGGTGAACCCCGGTGCTGCGAATGAGCCGTCCGACGATGCATTATCGATCGAGTGAGACCAGGTATAGCTGGCGATTGCCTGCAGGCCCCGCGACAAGCGGCGGGTGAACTGAGCCTGGAGCGAGTGATAATTCGATTCCGCTCCATTGTCAATCAGAGTTACGGCCGAAAAATTCGGGCTGAAGTATATTCCGGGGGCTTGCCCCGGCAGGCCGATATCAATACGACGGACACGAACCAGATCTCGCCCAAGTGCGGCGACGTAACCTACGGAAAGCGCTTGATCTTTGCCAAGCGACTGCTCAGCCGTCAGATTCCATTGATACGTGCGCGGCAAGGTGAAGTCCGCCGACGCTGCGGTGACTGTTGCGCGGTTGGCCGGTCCCAGATTCAGACTCCTCTCGGGGATCGTAAGTGATGCTGCAGGCAAGGGAAACGAAACGTTGGATAAGAAAACGTTGCCCGAATACGGAAAACCCGGATTACCAAAACCGGTCTGTCCGAGGTCGTAAAAGACCCCGATTCCTCCTCGAATTACAAGCTCTCGTCCCGGTTTTTGACTGAACTGGTATGCGAATCCGAAACGCGGAGAAAGCTTGCCGAAATCCGTTTCGTAGTACGGTGTGCCGAGAGGGGCAAGAGCCAGGGAAGACTGGTCCGTTTGGCTTAGATCCGGCGCGACCGCTAGAGTATATGGAACTTTGCCGCCGGCGCCCGTCGGAGAAGGATTTAAGTTCCACCCCAATCCATAAGTCAGAGTCAAGCGATTACTCGCCTTCCATGTGTCCTGTCCGTAAAAATAGTACGTATTGAACAACGCATTGTAGCGTATCGAGTTCGCAACAAACACGGTTGCGGCGCGGTTGTCGTGAATCTCCTGAAGTGAGGTCGCAATGATCGAAGCAATTACATCATTGGCGCCGATCAAGGGTGTCAGTCGACGGTAATCTCCGCCAAACTTCAGTTGGTGCGACCCCGCCCGATAAGATAGATTGTCAACCACCTGAAACTGACTGTTTTCATTGTGGGAGACGTCGCCGTAGGCAAAACCATTCATCACATTGGCTATCGGAAAAATGGTGTAACGCCGTTGAACGCCCGCCCCGTCGGGGAGGAAGTACGATGTCGGAGGAAGAGCTCCGCCGCCGAAACCATCGAAGCCTAGTTCCCAAGTCCCCTTTAGGCTACTGGAAACTACCCGGATCTCGTTTACGATATTTTTACCGAATACTTGTGTCGAACCGAAATAAAGGTTTTCTGTATCCTGTCCGAAGGTTGAGAAAAAGGAAGGATTGGTCGTGTTACGACTTCTCGAAACGGAAGGCGAATAACTATACCTGCCGAAAAGCGAGAAATTACTGAGCGTTGCATAAATAGCTAAACCTCTCAGAGGATCAATCCAGCACCATCAAAAAATGATTGGATCAAGTACGATTTCTTTCGCAACCGGTTGATCGCAAGGTTTAGTTCCACAGACAAATGATTCAGATCATTGCAACACAAATTTTTCATCTCCACATGTTTCAGATGCTGCCAAACTTGCTCATCCGGGTTCAGATCTGGCGCATAGGGCGGAAACTGTTCCAAATGAACGAAGCCAGCACCACCAGCCGCCAAAAACTCTTTCACCACACCACTACGATGAATCGGCGAGCCATCCCAGATCGCCAGCAGTTTGCCGCCGATCAAGCGTCCCAAATGGAAAAGAAACGTCACACTTTCGTTGCTCGTCAACGGCTCCGCCCGTGTCAACGTATAAAGTTTCCCCTGCGGCGTTATCCCACTCATCACAGACAAGTGATCGCGCGTCAGAAAGGGATGCAAGGTCGGCGTTTGGCCGCGCGGTGCATAGGTTTTGACCACGCCCGGCAGCAGGTAGAAGCCCGATTCATCAATCAAGACAAGGGTGCGGCCTTCGCGCCTCGCTTTTTTTTCAATTCTCGCCAGACCTCGATGCGCCACTGTGCGATCTTCTGTTCATCGCGCTGGCGTGCACGCTCAACTGGTTTTTGCGGAGTCCAGTCCAACTCCTGTAGTAAACGGCTCACGTGGGCTTTGTGGTATGAGACTTCAAACTCAATCGAGATGACTTGCGCGACTCTCGCGCAAGTCCAAACTTCGCCACGAAATCCATATGCTTCGGCACCATGCGAGAGAAAGTCTGGGATCGCTTCCTTCTGCTCAGTGGTCAGCTTCGGAGGTGCGCCTATCCGGGGAAGAGCATGGAGACCTTTTTCGCCATTCTCATGCACACGTTTCATCCATTGGCTAACCGCACCCTTCGTCACTCCCAGGGCTTCTGCAACCTCTTCGTGCGTCCAACCGTCGCGCTTGAGTTCCAGTGCGCGCCAGCGACGCCGTTCTTTCCAATCGACCGTGCGGGGATACGTTGTCGGCATACCCCGCACTTTTATCAGTTGCCGATGGGTTTAGCTATTTATGCAACGCTCAGTAGATGAAAAATTATGATCGATTCGAGCGCTCCAAGTATCCGAGCTCTGCGGATTCGAAAAGGATGCGCTGTAAAGAGCCCCGCCCGTCAGATTGCCCAACGTATCTCGTATCTCCGGACCGTTGGGCAAAGGATGAGCGTCAAAGATCGCCCTCGCCACTTGGTTGGGCGCGTTTTGCCGCAGGGCGAGTGATGGTACCGTCGTCGTGACGGCGGGCCGAGGGAGTACAAAACGCTGTCCCTCATACGAGAAGAAAAAGTAAGTTTTGTCAGTGCCCTTCCAGATTGCAGGGCCACCCCCATCGCCAAATCTTGGAAGGAGCACGGGACCGCTGACTGTTCCGCCAAAGTTATTGAACCTGAGCGGCGGTTTCTGGGCGTCAAAGAAGTCGCGAGCATCAAAGACGTCGTTGCGGAAATACTCAAACAATGAGCCGTGATATTTGTTTTCGCCAGACCGGGTAACGAGCGAGACTTGTGCGCCTGGACCGCGGCCGAACTCCGGCGCGAAGGTCGAGGTCTGAATAGAGAATTCTTGTAAGGCATCCACTGAGGCGAGATTCTGAAATCCGCCCTGGATGGTCGACGTAGGAATAGAGCCACTGGCGTTTTGTCCGAAATTTTCAAAAACTGGAATACTGAAATTCCCACTCACGCCGTCAACCGTAAAGTAGTTGGCGTTTGCACGCTGGCCGTTGACGGAAAACTGCCCCTGGCTCTGCCCGTTCCCCGCGACCGGGACGGCGACTACACCGGGAGACAGCCCTATAAGGGTTTGAATGCTCCGCCCGTTCATCGGTAGGTTGCCGACGAACTGCCGGTCGATGACTGTCCCGACGGCTGGCGATTCATCGATCAAAGAGACTCCATCAACCGTGACGGTTTCGGTGACGCTGCCCGCTTTCAAGCCGATCTGAAGCGCACGCTGATCGCTGACATTCAATATAACATTTGAAACGCGAGCATGAGCGAAACCATCGCGTTCAACCGTCAACGTGTAATTTCCAGGTGGGAGTAACGGGATCGTGAAGTAACCGTCGTTGTTGCAGGTCGCCTTGCGCATCAAGCGGGTCGCCTCATTGACGACGGTGACGGTCGCGCCTGCGATCACATCCTGTCTTTCATCCGCCACAATTCCGCTAATGGTCGCTGTCGTAGACTGGGCTGCGGCAACGCCAGTGGCCAGCAGGAAGATGGCCAGGGGGCCCAATGCGCGCCGAAGAATGCGCGGCAAAGATACAGAAGTGTGTAATGGCTTGAACATATCTACCTCCTTGGTACCCTCGGGTCCTCCTCTACCGGAACCGATGGGGAAATCCATTCCCAACTCCTGAGGGGCGATAGACTGATCTCGGTCTGTCGCCCCTACCGGGGCTAGGTGAGCGTATTCGATTGCATTGGGTGGGTTCTCCACCGGCTAATTTCCGGCGTCCCTACTCTGGGACAATGATCAATCCCGGACTTGTATAGAAACTTCAGCCTGCGTGTCTGCCCGACTTATTTCCGCAACCTGGCGGCGGCGGTTTGAATCTGTCCCGCAATCTGTTCGAGACCGGCAATCGCGTTCCAGAAGGCGGGAGTTTGGATAAACTGCCCCGGAGCGCCTTCGGTCGAGAGCGTAAAGGCGGATTGAATAGCCCGGTCGCTCGTCGCGCTCAGTTCCACCAACCGATTGATGGCCCGGATCAGATCGGGCGCGCCGGCGATTTCGGCGCCGGCTCCTATCGCAGGCTCATCTATTTTGAAGATCGGTTGCAGCGACCGGCGCAATTCATGGCTTTGCGCGCGTATGGCGGTCGCCTGCGATTCGATAAGGCCAAGCAGCCGCGCGCGCGCCGCTTCATCAAACGATCGCCACTGCTCGGGCGTGAAACGTTCGCCGAGTCGCTTGAGCGCCTGCGCATGCTGCCTGATGTTGAATGACGAGTTCACTGTGCGGTGCGCGAGCCTGTTAATCTCTTCATCGAGTTGGGGGCCGGCGCCGCGCCCCTGACCGGAGAGGTAACGGCGCAGCTCTTCTTCGACAGGCAGCGCGCCGGACGAGGTCGAGCGTTGTTCTATCACCACCGGCGATGACGCGGCGGGCTGACTGGCGCGCCGCATCGCTTCTTCAACCGTCTCAATTTCAAAGCGAACTGCCGGCGAGCCGAGCGCCGGAGCGAGCGCGCGTTTGAGTTCCTGCTTGCGATCTTCGGTCTCGACGACCCCAACGATCCTCAGCGCGCCCTCCGGCGTGCGCTCGACGCTTACCTGTTCGCCGAGGTCGGCCCTGGCCTGAGAAAGCAGGGCGAGCGTTTCAATCTCCAGACTCACGCTCGCCGAGGCGAAAGCAGACGACGGCGCCGGGCTAGCGATGGGCGACGGCGCGCCCATCGGAGTCGCCGCTGGTAGATTCGCCGCCTGTGTCTCGGGGAAAATCGCCGGATCGAGGCCCGCCAGACTGACGACCTCGAACGCCGTTTCGAGTAATTCGTACTCGGCGGCGCCAGCCTCTTCATTGACTCGCAGCGTCTGCTTGAAGGGGCTCCAATCGCGCGCCCTCACTGTCAACGTCGCTTCAAGGATTGCGCCGGGTCGCGGCGGCTCGGTTGAAATCGTTCTGAGGCTCAGCGCCTCCGTTCCGTCAGCCAGGCGCGATCTTTGAATCTCCTCGTTTCTGCCTCTCAGCGATTTGCGCCACTCGGCGAAGGAGACGACTGACAACGGTCGCCGCCAATCGAGACGGTTCTCTCGAAAGATTCGCTCAAGCATAATGAGCATATCCGCCGGCTCCGTTGGCGTCCGGTCGCTACCGCTCCCGGCGCCGTACCTCCCGCTACCAGCGTCGTACCCGCCGCTCGATTGTCTGAAGCGCGAGTGGTTCAGATCATTCCAGGTCTCCAGCTTCACTGTTTCCGGCTGCGCGAGCGAGCCGCGTTTCCGGCTGATCTGAATCTGCTGATGAATTACAGGCTGCGAGACCGAGAGAATCTTTTGCGTCTGCGATTCGACCCCGCGCCTGAGCAATTCAGCAGCCGTGACGACCGGCTCGCGATTGAAAACGATCCAGGCGGCGACGACCGCCACCGTGAGTGTCAATCCGACGGCGAATCGAATTGCTAAGGGAGAGGCGGCTAGCGCACGCAGATTCGCAAATGTTCTGCTAATCCGTGAGGCGAATTGCGCCCACAACGAGCGGTCTTCAGCGGCCTCTGTAACCCGACCGAGCAGCGAATCGAACCCGCGCCAGTTGTTGGGTGGCGGCAGTACGAGCGGGCGGAGAACTTGATTGCGGAAGTTGATGAAATCGGCGATCGTCTCCTGCACTTCGTCCAGTTTCACGCGGCAAGACCAGCAAGCTTCAAGATGCGCTTTGACCAGCGCGCCGCCTTGAGCGTCAAGCTCGCCGTCGGCATAGAGGCGCAAATCTTCCTCCGACGTGTGTCCCCCTCTTTCATCCCATTCGGTTTTATGGCGCTCAGTCATTTTCTTGTTCCTTAATTTGTTCCTTCAATTTCCGCATCGCCCGCCGCAGATACTCGTTGACGGCGCCTGAGCTGACGCCGAGAATTTCGCCGATCTCGCGGTAGCGAAACCCCTCCGCCCGCAGATGCAGGCATTGTTTCTCCTGCAATGACAGCCGCTTCATGGCGGCGAAAAGGCGCGCGAACTTCTCCCGCTGCAAGAGCGATTGTTCAGGCCCCGGCGCGGCGTCGGGCAGCAGGCGGCGCAACTCATCGAAATCGCCCGCGTCCAGCGGGTCGAAGAACTTGTCGCGCTTGCGGTGATTGATCGCCAGGTTGTGGGCAACGCGAAAGAGCCAGCCCTTCGGATTATCAATCGTCTGGCCGGCGCGCCGCGCGTTGTAGAATTGCAGGAAAGTGTCTTGCACAATCTCTTCCGCCTCGGCCGGATGGCCGAAGACGATCACGAGATACTCGTAGATCGGCGCGCGCAACTGCTCGAACAGCCTGATGATCTCTTGCTCCAGCCGCATCGCCTCCTCGACAAATCCGGGCAGGGCGGTCTCCAGCCGCAACGCGGCCTCTGAGGCGTTTGCGGTCTCCAGCCCCGATCGTGGTCTTAATTCTTCTTTCAGCATGCGCAATAGTCCCGGCCCGCCGCAGTCGCCTGCATTAAAATCCCGTTCTTTCCTCTCTATACCTATAGACAATCGAGGAGGCGGTTTTAGCGACACGGAGCGAAAATTATTTTGATTGGTCAGTGGATAATTGTTGGGTGAACTGATCTCTACTGTAACCGGTATCCTACGAAATTAATGCGATTCGCCTCTTCAGGTCAATCTGCAAGCCGAGCTCGGTAATGATCTTGGCGACATCGGCGCACTGTGGCCCCTGAACGCCCTCCACCTTCATCTCCATCTCGCCTGTCTGCTCATCTATCGTGAAATTGATCTCCGGCATGTATATGGCTCCCCTCCTTCAGTAACGCACTTTGATCTTCACCACGCCGCCCTCGACGACGCGATGGATTGTACCGCGCAGCCTCGCCGCCACTTTTACGACGACGCGCTCGTTGTAAGCGGCGCGAAGCTTCGGGATGAATCGCCCGTTGAGCGCGCGGCTGCGATCGAGCTCATCCATTACAGGGCGGTATTCGCCGCTCTCGATCCGCGCAAAGCCGATGTCGCCAAAACTGTTGCCGATCGCGTCGCGCGGAATGACTATCTCGACCTTCTGCTCCAGTTGCTCCGAGTGATACCGCCCCATTTCGAGATCTGCGCCCTGGCGGATGTAGACGCAACCAATCTCCTCGAGTGCGGCGATCAGAAGCTCGCGATCCTTGAAGGCGACTTCCGGAAAGGTCATGTACTTGCTCATTGTTCATCCTCGGAGAAGAACGCAGCGGATGACCGCAGGGCGCCGCCGATCAGCGTCTCCCTGCGGTCATACGCGGCCATTTGTTGACTCACATTTCCAGCGCCCGCGCGCCGTTCATTCGCTCGCCGATCGGTGTGACGCCGACGCCGCCGGCGTCCACCGCCATGTGATCCTTCGCCCAGTTGCGAAGTGATTCCACTTGTTCCCGCTTGATGACGCTAGTCGGTTGAATCCTCCTGGCGCATTCGACGATGTCTTCGGTCATCAGCCAACGTTCTCCGTAAAAGCCTGCCACGGAACCCAGCGGTAAGCGGGCGACTCGAAGAGAGTCTCGGTCAGGCGGAAGTGATAACTATATTTATGAAGCGCGGCGTGGGCCTGGGAGACCGGCGTGAGAAGCGGCCTGCGGTAACGATTGGGCAGGAGGCCGCAGCGCGGCGGCCTGAACGCGACGTCTGTCTCTGCCGGAAGTTCGACGCCGAGCGCCTGCCAGTCGAGCCTGCGGTCGAGAATGCCGAAACCCGTGGCGTCGACATTGACGAACAGGCCTTCCTCTTCAAGCACGGAGAGATCAAGCAGCGCGGCGCCCATTGCGAACATGGGCGCCACATTTGACGGATCAGCTCTGGAACCCGTCTCCGATACATAATGTTGTTGATTAAACGAGAGCTGAACTTGTAGACGATCTCAAGCGCTACGCCTTGACATTCTAGGTCTACCTGCCTACTCTACACCTAGAATTTCTAAGTATGATAAACAAGCAACACGGATTTGGAGGCGCCATTTGACTAAACCGAAGGCCGACCTACTGCAAGGCACGCTCGACATGCTCATCCTCAAGGCCCTCAGCTTAGGGCCGCTCCACGGCTACGGCATCATCCAGCGCATTCGGCAGTTGTCGGATGAACTGCTTGAGGTCGAGCAAGGCTCTCTCTACCCGGCGGTCTACCGGATCGAGCAGCGCGGCTGGATCAGTTCCAAGTGGGGAGTGACCGAGACCGGCCGCCGGGCCAAGTTCTACACGCTGACTAAAGCAGGAAGTAAACAACTCAAAGCCGAGGAAGAGAGCTGGGATCGGCTCGCCCTGGCCATTGCGAAAGTCAGAAAAGCAGTCTGAGGAGGCTGATGATGGAATGGTTCAACATTCTCATGGCGCGGCTGCGCGCCCTGTTTCGCCGCGAAAGCGTCTTGCGGGACATTGAAGAAGAATTGCGCGTCCACGTCGAGATGGAGACGGAGACGAATATCAAGCGAGGTATGGCTCCGGACGAGGCGCGAGTCAGAGCATTGAAAAGTTTCGGCGACCCGGTCCGGAAAACTGAACTCGGCTATGACATTCGCGGCGGGGGATGGATAGAGACACTCTGGCAAGACCTGCGCTTCGGGATACGAATGTTACTGAAACAACCGGGGTTCAGCCTGACTGCCGTCCTCACACTCAGCTTGGGCATCGGCGCGAATGCTGCGATCTTCACGCTGCTGCATGCGGTGATGATGAAAAACCTGCCTGTGGCAGACCCTGAGAGGCTGGTGCGGATTGGAGACGGCATGAGCTCCGGTGTAGGCATTAGTACGCCCGACGATGGAAAATACTCAGTGTTTCCAACGACGGCATGGCGGTTGATGAAGGAGCAGACCCCGGAGTTTGAGGAACTTGCAGCCATACAATCGGGATTTGAATCAAGGCCGATCACCGTTCGCCGAGATGGAGAAGATGCGGGAGCGCGGAGCGTAACGGGCGAGTTCGTTTCCGGCAACTACTTCCGGACCTTCGGGCTGAGACCACAGGCGGGGCGGTTGCTTACAGACTCTGATGACGTTGCGGGCGCGCCGATGACGGCGGTGATGAGCTACCACGCGTGGCGCCGCGACTATGCGGGCGACGCCTCGGTTGTCGGCGGCGCATTCTGGATAAATACCAAACCGGTGACCATTGTGGGGATCGCGCCGGCAGGATTTTATGGCGACCGTTTATCGAGCTCTCCGCCTGATTTTTATCTCCCGATCGAGACGTTGCCTGTGCTGGCAAACGCCCCGTACGTACATCAGCCGGCAGTCCAGTGGCTGTATATGATCGGACGCGTAAAGCCCGGCGTTCATCTGCCTGCGCTACAGGAGAAACTGAGCTTATTGCTCAGGCAATACCTGGAGGCAAACAGGCCGTTCTATTCATCAGAAGATGGAAAGGCGCTACTGCCGAGAGTGCACGTAGCGCTCACGCCTGGGGGCGCCGGCATCCGGAAAATGCAGACGGCTTACGGGCCGAACCTGCAAATGTTGATGGCGCTCACCGGACTGGTGCTGCTGATTGCGTGTGCGAACATCGCGAACCTGCTGCTGGCGCGAGGGATGGCGCGGAAGTCCGAGATGTCCATCCGCACCGCGCTGGGCGCAGGGAGGAGGAGGATCATTCAGCAACTGCTGACGGAGAGCGTGATCCTGTCCGCGCTGGGCGGGATTGCGGGGCTGGCGCTGGCTTATGTTGGCACGCGAGTTCTGCTGGCGCTGGCGTTTCCGGGAGCGCAGAACCTTCCTATTGAGGCAAGTCCGTCTCTTTCCGTCCTGATGTTCGGATGCGGACTCTCGCTGCTGACCGGCATCCTGTTCGGCGTAGCGCCCGCCTGGATCGCCTCACAGGCAGAGCCGGCTGATGTCCTGCGGAGCGGGGCGGCGAGAACGACGGCCGCGGGGGCTTCCAGGTTGCAGCGAGGTCTGGTGGTCCTGCAAGCGGCGCTGTCGCTGGTTCTGCTGGTATCCGCGGGCCTGTTCTCCCGCAGCCTCTACAAGCTGCAAAACACGAACCTGATGCTGGAAACGAAGAACCGGTATATCGTCCATATCAATCCGGAGGCCGCGGGTTACTCGCCAAAACAGGTCGAGGCGCTCTATCGGACTATAGAAGAAAGTTTTCATGCGCTGCCGGGAGTCGAGAAGGTCGGAATCAGCAGCTATACGCCGATGGAAGGCTCCGGCAAGAGCAGTTGGAACGTCCAGGTGGAGGGAAAGCCGGACCCGGATATCGGATCAACCTATGTCAAGATCAACCCGGAATACTTCGCCTCGGTGGGAACACGACTGGTAATGGGGCGCGGCATCCACCCACAGGATACGTCATCTTCCCGGCCGGTGGCGGTGGTGAACCAGACATTTGTGAAGACACTGTTCGATCCTGGCGAGAACCCGATAGGACGCGCCTTCGGGCGGCCGGATTCTACCAGCGACTTTGAGATCGTCGGCGTAGTAGAAGATACGGTCTATGCGAGCGTGCGCGTGAAGAACCACCTGGTCTATTTTTTCCCGCTGCCGCAGCGGCGATTAGGCGCCACTGATCCGATCGAGAAAGATTCGGGGATGTACGCGCGCGCCATTGTACTGAAAACGGCATGGCCGGCGCCCGATATGGCGAACCTGACGCGGCAGACGCTCGCGCGCATCAACCCGAACCTGGCGGTGGTGAAATTTCAGACATTCGATCAGCAGATCGCCGACCAGTTCATCCAGGACCGCCTGATCGCGAGGTTGGCGACATTGTTCGGCGCGCTGGCGCTGCTGCTGGCGACCGTAGGGATCTACGGCGTGACCGCTTATACCGTAGCGCGGCGGACGAGTGAAATCGGCATTCGTATGGCGCTGGGCGCGCAGCGCTCCAGAGTGATCGCGATGGTAATGCGTGGAACGATGATACAGGCCGCTTTGGGGTTGGCTATCGGTGTTCCAGCGACGCTACTCTGCGTGCGGTTTATCGAGGCTCAGCTTTACGACGTGCAAGGCATGGATGCCGGCGTACTTGCCGGTTCTATATTGACGCTGGTTCTGGCCGCAGCGATAGCGGGACTGATTCCTGCGCGCCGGGCGGCTTCAATCGATCCGGTCCAGGCATTGAGAGCGGATTAGAATAGAGGAAGCAAAAAAGCGCGTGAATCGGTTCGAAATGGCCATTTCGAAGGTCAGAAAAGCAGTCTGAGGAGGCTGATGATGGAATGGTTCAACATTCTCAGAGCACGGCTGCGCGCTCTGTTTCGGCGCGAAGGCGTTTTGCGGGACATTGAAGAAGAATTGCGTGTCCATATCGAGATGGAGACAGAGACGAACATCAAGCGCGGACTGCCGCCCGACGAGGCGCGGGCCGCCGCCCTGAAAAGTTTCGGCAGCCTGAGCCGGAACACTGAACGCGGCTATGACATTCGCGGCGGGGGATGGTTGGAAACGCTCTGGCAAGACCTCCGCTATGGCGCGCGAATGTTGATCAAGAACCCTGGCTTCAGCGCTGCTGCGATCCTCTCGCTTGCGCTCGGCATTGGCGCCAACACGGCCATTTTCAGTGTCGTGAACGCGACGATTATCCGTCCACTGCCCTACCCGGAACCGGAGTCGCTGGTTGGCGTCTTCAACTCAGGCGTGATCCAGGGCGAAACATTCAACGACATGGGGCTGGCGCCTGGAATGTATGCGGGATTGAAGGAGTTCTCCAAAACCTTTCAAGAGTTCGGTGTGTGGTCGTCGGGCATAGCGACAGTAACGGGCATCGGCGATCCCGTGCAAATCAAGACCGTCCAGATGACTGAGGGAGTGTTACCCGCGTTGGGCGCTCAGCCATTCCTGGGGCGTCGGTTTTCCATCGAAGACGATACGCCGGGGACGCCGGAAACTGTGATTCTTTCTCACTCGTATTGGATGCGGCGGTTCGGCGGCGACGAGCGAGTGGTCGGACGCGCGGTTGTGATTGACTTTGTTCCCCGCCTGGTGATCGGCGTGATGCCGCAAAGCTTCCGGTTCCTCGATCTTTCGCCAGATGTTCTGCTTCCGCAGCGCTTCGCCAGGGCAAACCTGCAGTTCGAGCCATTTTCCTATTCCGGTATTGCAAGGCTGAAACCTGGCGGCGCCATTGATCTTGCCAATCAGGATGCCACGCGAGTCCTGAATCAAATTTTTCCGAAAGGTTTCCGATCGTTCATGGAGCAGGCTCGCCTGAAATCAAATTTGCGCCCTCTGAAGCAGGATGTTACCGGGGACATCGGCGCAGTCCTCGGCGTTGTCATGGGAGCGCTGGGCCTGGTCTTCCTGCTCGTCTGCGCCAATGTAGCAAACCTGGTTATGGTCAGGGCGCAGGCGCGAACACAGGAGTTCGCGATTCGTGCGGCCCTTGGCGCAGGGTGGTGGAGGATTGCGCGAGGGCTGCTCGTTGAAAGCCTCACCCTTGGGCTCTTGGGTGGCGCGTTCGGCATTGCGCTGGCTTATGGAGCCGTGCGAATCCTGAAGGCGCAGGATCTCACTACTATTCCCAGGTTGGCGGAAGTCTCCATAGACGCGGCGACACTGGCGTTCGATCTGGCATGCTCGGTCGCCGGGAGCCTTCTGTTCGGCCTGATCGCCGTTTTCAAGTGTGGCATTCCCGGCAATATCCTCAGCGCTCGCGGAGCGAGCATGAGCCTTGATCAACTGCGTGCGCAGAACGCGCTGGTGGTTGCGCAGGTTGCTCTCGCTCTGGTTCTGCTCACGGCAAGCGGACTGTTGATTCGCACTTTCCTCGCCATTCGAGGAGTTCACCCCGGCTTCATTCAACCCGAACGGGTTCAAACGATCCGTATTGTCATACCCAACACACAGGCGCCGGAACCCGAGCGAGTGGCGCGGATGCAAGCCGAGATCGTCGAGAACGTCTTGCGCTTACCCGGTGTGGAGGCGGCCGCTTTTGCCGATGGATTGCCAATGGATGCGGACTATCGCAACGGACAACTTATCGCTGTAAAAGATAAGTTCACGCCGGGGCAGCCTCCTCCAAACCGGCGCGTCAAAGTTGTCTCGCCCGGACTGTTCGCCGCACAAGGGACTCGTTTACTGGCGGGCCGCGATTTCACCTGGGAGGATCTGTCCGAGCGCCGGCTGGTCGCGATCGTCTCGGAGAGCATGGCGCGCGAAAACTGGGGTGAACCAAATACAGCGCTGGGCAAGAGGCTGCGGCCGGGCGCTCTGGGCGACCATTGGCTCGAAGTGGTGGGAGTCGTTGAAGACGTCCACGACAATGGCGCTCACCGGCCGGCTCCCCCAATCGTCTACTTCCGAACGGGAGTGAACAACCCTTTGGTCCCGAATCGGGCGCCGTCGATTCGCCGCGGCCTTACTCTGGCGATTCGCAGCGGCAGAGCGAATACGGAGAGCTTTCTCCGGGAAGTCGCCACAGCGATCCATGCAGTGAACCCAAACCTGCCCATGGCGCAGGTACGAACGCTGGATGACATTTATCGGCGCTCTATGGCGCGAACGTCATTCACGCTTGTTCTGTTGGGTATCGCAGGAACGATGGCGTTGGCGTTGGCGGTTATAGGCGTTTACGGCGTCCTTGCCTATGCGGTCGGACAAAGGCGGCGGGAAATTGGCATCCGAGTGGCGCTAGGGGCTCAGCCGAATCAAGTTATTGGTCTATTCCTCCGGCGAGGGATTTTGCTTGCGTCCGTCGGCGGCGTAGTTGGAGTGGCTGCGGCCCTGGGACTCTCGCGCTGGATTTCTTCGCTTCTGTTTGGTGTGACAGCGCTCGATCCAGCTACATACGTGGCGTCGGCGCTGATGGTATCCGCGGCAGCGCTGATCGCGAGCTATATCCCGGCTCGCCGGGCCTTGTCAGTGAACCCTGTGGAATCACTCCGCGCGGATTGACAACAAACTGCTTCGCTAAAGCATCATCGGCATTATGATGCGGCTCTCAATTCGATTTCGTTGTCACGAAATGTCACGCAAATCGCATTGCCACGCCCATAGGATTTTGTCGTCCGACTTGAACTGTACCCTGGTCTCGCCGTAGAGCATTGTGTAATCCTCGCCTTCAAGCATTTTCGACAGCACGGAGAGAGTCTGCTTCGGTAGTACGCAGTCCAGTTCATGCCCGGCGTCGCAGTTTGTCTCAGCGAACGAAAGGGCATGGCCATTGGTCGCTACCAGTCTCATCCTTCCGCCTTTCCTGATCTCCAGCTTCGCGCCTTGGAGCGCATAGCCTGAACCTTCCGAACCTGCAGAGAAGAGCGCCGATTGGATCAGTTCCCTGAAAGAAGAGCGCGCCCACGCCGTAACGTTCAATCGTGACCCTTGCGCCTTTGGCGCCGTTTTTCATCGTCAAATTTATTTGTCCGAATAGCCTCTAACTTGGCTTTCCTTTCCTGACTGGCTGGAGATGACGGACTGGTTGCCCTTTTACCGCCGCTTTTTCTTTTTGCTCGGCCGGCCTGTGTTGCAGGCTGCGCTTGAGATTGACCAGCGGCTGGCAACGCCTGCACGGGTGTTGATGGGACTTCAGGAACCTGAGTCTTTCGCTATACACATAATCGCGCCGGCGTGGGTCATCGTGCCCGGCCAACCGGGACTCAATGCGCCATCATCAACTGCCGCGATGTGCTCACGACGGCTCATCGTTCTTATCGAACAATCCCGGCTGGGGCCGCGCCTCTTCCCGGCGAAGTTGGAAATCCGGCAATGTCGAACCGCTCTCCTTCTCCCCATCTCCCCGTCTCCCTGTCTCCCCC
>Ga0187894_10002540_pt1 | contig 21648 bp, 21 predicted proteins | sample GBC1701081metaG_FD_136650 | JGI IMG/M metagenome (GOLD analysis project Ga0187894, IMG submission 136650) | White microbial mat communities from a lava cave in the Kipuka Kanohina Cave System on the Island of Hawaii, USA - GBC170108-1 metaG ... | reverse complement strand
TGCGCGTTCGGACATTCAGTTCAGGGCGGTCGGCGATTCGCACTTCGAGTTTGTGAAAGCGCCCGTCGCGATATGATGTGACCGGTTCGTAGGCCAGCACGTAGTAGGATTCGTTGGCGTCGAGCACCCGTTGAAGTCCAAGGTTCAGGTCGTTGCTGTTCTTAAAAAGCGTACCGCCGGTGTCGCGCGCCAGCGCATTCAGCCCGTCAAGTTTGGCCTGGACGGCGCCCAACTCCAGGCGCGCGCGGATGCCGGGGTTGGTGATGTCCACATTAGAAGGTTCGCTTGCGTCGCCGCCGGGCACGACGGCGACCAGACCGCGCGCGTCAATCGAGTAGATCACCACGCCGGCGCGTGTCGCCGCGTCGGTGATGCGCCGCATATCGAAAATCTGCGAAGAGCTGTTGCCGCCCAGAAAGAACCCGTCAGACAGCAGAACGAGTATTTTGCGTCCGGGCAGGTCGCGAAGGTTACGAATGACGCTTTCCAGATTGAACAGCGTGGCGCGTGTGTAATGCGCGTTTTGGGCGACGATCGTTCGCGCTCTTGATTGCGCCTGCAACATCGCCCGTTCGCGAGGCGCCCCCCCGAAGTCGGGAGTTGACGAGCCTTGGCCGCCGCGTCCGCCACCGCGCCCGGGGATGGATTGCGAATTCATGGGCGCTTCCAACCGGATAATCTCCTGAATGGCGAGTTCAAGCGCATCCTGGTCACCCCGATCAATCATCTCGGCCTGGTAATCGGTGATTCGTGGGACATCAGCGGAACTCGTGACGGTGCGGTTTTGCACGTTGAGCCGGTTGACTGCGCGTTCCAGCACGTCGCGTTCGTTGGTGAACTGCTGAAACATTCCGATGTTTCCGCTGGTGGTCGCAATCGCCACCTGATCGCCCCCGACCATCTGGCTGTTGATGAAGCGGTGAAGAGTCCGTTTAGCGATCATCAGGTTTTCGGGCGCAAGGTGAAAATCATCGACCGCAATGACTATGTAACGGCCGGCTCGAATTTCAACGGGAGGCGTATTGACGGACGATTTTTCCGCCGATTTCTTTCTTTCGACTGACAGCCATCTTGCCGGTTGCGTCGCGTCGCCGGTTGCGAAATGCGTGATCTCCTGCTTTTTGCCGTCCTCGAACAGCTCGAAATCTTCTCGTTTCAAATCGCGTACGAGCTTGCCTTGTTTGTCTGTGACGACGACGTCAATTTGAACCAGTTCGGTTTCAATGCGAAGCAGCGGCTCATTCCGATTCTTTTGCTCTTTGCCCTTTTGCTCTTGTGAGTGAACTGAATAAAATTTTACTGGAGCCAGACAGATCAAGCTCCAGGCTGACACTCCAAAAAACACGAGAGTAAACACGTATAAGATGGCGCGGATGGTAAAATGCCTTTGCGGTCGGAGAGTCATAACGGCTTTCTCCTATGGATGAATTCAGGCCAAATCTACATTGTTTTACATTCTTAACATCATCTGGCCGGATTGGGGTAATTTGAAGCCTTGACGGGATGTTTCAGCAAGTCCTTGCGGGCTTTTTCGGAACTTTTTACAACCGGCGGCTGTAATCCCGTTTGTCCCCGACAGCAATTATAAATTTGTACAACCACCAATGGAGGAGTGAGATTGTGATGAAAACGACATATCAAATCACCGCCAAACAATTGATCGTGCTTGCGCTGATCACTGCCGTGTTCGCCGCGAGCGGAGTGTTGATTTATGACCGGTTCGGTTCGGAATTGCTCGGACGATGGGCGGGAGCGAAGGTTGAAAAGGGGTATGAAGAGGAGTCGCAGCTTCGAGGAGTAAGCGACCCTACTGTTGCGACCGACGAAAAGAATAATCAAGAGGTATACAACGCAATGAGCCCGGGCGTGGTCAACGTCACGTCAACCGTGACCGTCCGTGACTGGTTCAACGCCTATCAGACGCAAGGCTCCGGCTCGGGGTCGATTCTGGATAAACAAGGACACATCTTGACCAACTATCACGTCGTTCAGGGCGCGAACAAACTCGAGGTGATGCTCGCCAATGGCAAAAACTATCCGGCGATATTTCTTGACGCCGACGCCGACAATGATCTGGCCTTGATCAAGATCGAAGCCCCTGCAGATCAATTGACGGCGATACCGCTGGGTGATTCGGCGAATTTGAAAGTAGGGCAGAAGGTGATCGCAATCGGCAACCCGTTCGGGTTTGAACGCACTTTGACCACTGGGGTCGTCTCCGGTCTGGCGCGCCCGATTCGTTCCGAGCTGACTGGGAAACTGATCGAGGGCGCGGTTCAAACCGACGCTGCGATCAATCCCGGAAATTCCGGAGGGCCGCTGCTGAATTCTCGTGGGCAGATGATCGCCATCAACACGCTGATCTACAGCCCATCAGGCGGATCTGTGGGTATCGGGTTTGCGGTGCCTGTGAATACAGCCAAGCGAATCGTCAGCGACATTATGCAGTACGGCCGAGTCCGGAAACCTGACCTGGGCGTAAAGGGAATTCCACTGAGCAGGCTTGGCCCGCAGTTGATCAGAGCTTTGGAACTGCCATTGAGTGACGGGTACATGGTCACCAGGGCCATTCCCGGCGCATCCGCGGATAGAGCCGGCATTCGTGGCGCCAACGAACAGGTTCAAGTCGGTGGTTATATCTTACCGATTGGTGGCGACATCATCACCAAGATAGACGGTCAGGAAGTCCGGCAGCAGGATGACATCGACCATGCGCTCAACGCGAAGACCGTCGGCGACCGGGTGCAGATAGAAGTCATGCGTGACGGACGCCGCCAGACGCTTTCGGTTCAGCTTGCCGAAATGCCAAGAGGCGCGCGGCAGAGGACGTAAAAAGTGGAATCAGGACTTTCAAAATCAAAGGGGAGACTCGAATGATGAGTCTCCCCTTTTCCGTTATCGAATTCCGCTTGTCTTATTTCAATTTGAACGAACGGGCAATCTGGTCAGTATGGCTGCGTAGCGTGCCCAGGGTGTTTCTCCTGCCGGTGAATTGCAGCACATAAATCGTCTTTTCATCCATCCGCAAATAATAGACGCGCCCGGTGAACAATTGTCCCGCCACGTTTTTGTAGTCATAAGAGAGCAGCGCGCCCGATTTGTTTCCGCCCAGCAGGAACTTTTCCAGAGAGAGTTTGTCGTAACCGGGCGAGAACCGAATCCTCTCCTGCTCGTCTTTGGCCGCGTAATCCATTGGCTCGGCGCTGGCGATGCCTTCAGCCAATCTGACCTTCAGCGCGCCGTTTTCGCGCACTTTGTAAACGATGTTGACGTCTTTGCGGCCAAGCCCGTCCGTGTTGACCACGCCCAGCCACCCAGCCGGAAGATTTATAATGTACTTGCCGTCCGGATCTTCAAAAACCTCGGCCGCGCTCTGCGCGAACGCGGCTGGGGCAAACAAGGCTACGAATAACATCAGCAGCGAGCAAAAACGATATGGACGAATCACGATGCGTCTTCCTTCCAATTAATTTTTGTGCGCGAGGCGGGATTAACCATCGCGCGGAATTCTTTTCCGCCAAGAGTCTGAACGATAACTTCGCGTTGAATTGCAACCAGATGATCAACTCCGAGCGTGGCCGCTTCGATCATCCGGTTCATCATCTCGCGGTCAAAAGGCTCGGTTTCGGCGGTGCCCTGAATTTCAACGAAGCGTCCGTCTCCGGTCCGCACCACATTCATATCAACTTCGGCGGCTGAATCTTCGCCGTAATCCAGATCGAGCAGCACGCGCTCCCCGACCACTCCCACGCTGACCGCGGCGATGTAATCGCGCAGCGGGGCGCGCGTGATCTTTCCCGCCTCCATAATTTTGTTCAAGGCCAGCGCGAGCGCGACGAAACCTCCTGTAATTGAAGCCGTGCGTGTTCCACCATCAGCCTGGATCACATCGCAATCAATCGTCACCGAGCGTTCGCCCAAAGCCGACATGTCAACCACGGAGCGCAAACTGCGCCCGATCAGGCGTTGAATTTCGTGCGTGCGTCCCGAAGGGCCGCCACGGCCAATCTCTCGCTGGGTGCGCGATTCGGTCGCGCGCGGCAGCATCGCGTATTCCGCCGTGATCCAGCCCACGCCTTTGTTTTTCAAGAACGGCGGCACTTTGTCCTCAACGGTGGCGGTGCATAAAACGCGCGTCTGCCCGATCTCGACTAGCACCGATCCTTCGGCGTATTTCGTGTATCCGGTTGTCATCCTCGCCGGACGTAAATCCAGCGACTGGCGTCCGTCTTTGCGGGAGTCAATTTGTTTCGAGTTTGTCATGTCCCCACACTTCTACCGCCTCAAGATGGTCGAGCGGCTCTCCCAAAATCCTTTCCGCGATCCGATGGAATCGACCTGCCGCGTCAGTCACATAGAACCGACTGACGCTCCCATTCGGCGATTGATTGATCAAGCTGCGCTTTTCCAATAACTGAGCTGTCTCTTCCGCCGTGGCTTCGGCCGAATCCACCAATGTGACATCGGCTCCAATCGTGGAGCCGATTACGGATTTGAGCAAGGGATAATGAGTGCAGCCGAGCACCAGCGTATCGATTCGCTTCTCGCGCAACAGAGCTAAATATTGTTCGGCGATCAACTGGGCGATTTGCGAATCGGTCTCTCCTTCTTCGACCAGTGGCACGAACAGAGGACAGGCGCGCGAGAAAATCTCGACCTCGTGATCCTGGCAAGCGTCGCGGATGGCGCGTTCATAAGCTCCGCTTTCGACCGTGGCTTCCGTGGCGATTACGCCGATGCGCCCCGTTCGCGTTACGCGCGCGGCCATTCTTGCCCCCGGCCCGATCACGCTTAACAGCGGCAAATCGAACTCCGTCCTAAGGCGCTCGCGCGCATTCGCCGAAATCGTGTTGCAGGCGATGACGAGCATCTTCACGCCTTTGCGAATCAGGAAGCCCGCGTCTTCAACCGCATAACGTTCAATCGTCCCGCGCGATTTCATCCCGTAAGGCACGCGCGCCGTATCGCCCAAATAGATCACGCTCTCGTTCGGCAACCGCCGCCGTACCGCGCGCAACACCGTAAGGCCACCAACGCCGGAATCGAAGACACCAATCGGAAGCAAACTCATGGGATGAATATAAACCAAAAGGCAAAAGGCAAAAATCAAAAGGCAAAAATAAAAGTGGAGCGCGAATCTTTTGCCTTTTGCCCTTTGCCTTTTGCCTTTAATTCTAATGGAGGTGGAGAGAATCGAACTCTCGTCTGGTAGCCGTCTACGAAGGAATCTACATACTTAGCCGCTTCGCTTGAAGTTTCGCCCCGGCGCGGTAGCAGAAGCGGCGAAGAACCGCGCCGAAACTATGCCAGATTAATCTCGTCCTTCAATTCTGACCTGCGTTGAAGAACCAGCCTATAAAGTCGACGCTCGACATCGCGCCCATAGGCGAGGCGCGAGCGAACGGGCAGTGAACTAGGGTTAACTAGGCTGCCATTGCGAGTTCTGTGTTCGCAATTAAAGTTTGCCTGCAGGTTACGGGTTACAAGCTTCCCGGTATGCATCCGTCGCTTCAGGTCTCCCATCGAAACCAATGCACCCCCAAAGGTTTACACATTTCAGCGAACGGTTTAGAGTCTAAGTGTCGCTCCAATCGCTGTCAAGAAGGCGATCTGAATGGCTTTCAATCGATATCAATGGCATTCAATACACTACCAACAACCCTCATATGTGTCCCGGTTACGGAACCTTTGTTTGATAATTTCCTACGGGCGGTCGAAGACGCGACTCTGGTCGCTGACGCTGTAGAGTTACGAGGAGATTACCTGACCGAGGATGACCCTCTGAGGGTCATCAAGTTTCTCTCGGTTCCGAAAAACAAAATTCAGAAGCCCTTGATTCTGACTTACCGTCCGCGCGAGCAAGGGGGACAGCGGGATTTAAAGTTTAACGACCGGATTGGTTTTTGGCGCAGGTTTGGCGCCTGGAATGCCATTACTTATGCGGATCTCGAATTGGACCTGGTTGAACACCTGGTCAAGACCGGCTTACCTATTCCGTGGGAGAGAGTTATTTGCTCCTGGCACAACTTTTCGGAAACGCCGGATGATTTGTTTGAGCTTTACGACCGGATGGCGCGCACACCTGCGGCCGTGATCAAGATCGCCACCCAGGCGAATCGCATCGGCGATTGCCTGCGCATCTTTGAACTGATTGAACACGCGAAGGGCAAGAAGCCGGTGATTGCGCTGGCGATGGGCTTGTCGGGATTGACGACACGTGTGTTGGCGTTGTCGCGCGGCGCGATGCTCACTTTCGGCTCGCTCAAACGTGGATCTGAAAGCGCCAGCGGGCAGCCCACGGTCACTGAATTGCGCGACCTTTACCGAGTCCATCAACTTTCGCGCGACAGCGAGATCTTCGGCATCATCGGCAAACCCGTGGGCCATTCGCGCTCTCCACTGATGCACAACGCGGCGCTCAAGGCTTTGAACCGCGATGGAGTCTATCTGCCATTCGAGGTTGATGACGTGGATTCATTCGTTCGTGACTTTGTCCATCCCAAGACCAAAAAACTCGATTGGAACCTTCGCGGATTGAGCGTGACGATTCCGCACAAACTCGCCGTCATCCCGCATCTCGATTATGTTGACGAGACGGCGAAAACGATTGGCGCGGTCAATACAATCGTGGTTAAAGGCGAAGGGCTTCACGGTTACAACACCGATGTCATCGGAGCGATGAAGCCGTTGGATGAAATGGTTGAGGTGAAAGGCGCGCGCGTGGCGGTCATTGGCGCTGGCGGCTCCGCGCGGGCGATCTGCCATGGATTGAGCCAGCGCGACGCCGACGTGACTATCTACGCGCGCGATTTAAAGAAGGCTCAGCCGCTCGCCGATGAATTCAAGGCGCGAACCGCGTTGCTCGATTCGTTCGAGGGCGAAACGGATGTCGTCATCAATTGCACGCCAATAGGAATGCGCGGCCACAGCGAGGGCCAAAGCCCGGTCAAAGCCGAATCGCTCGAAAGCGTGAGCCTGGTTTACGACCTGATTTACACGCCGGAAGAAACTGCGCTGTTGCGCGATGCGAAGCATGTCGGGTGTCGAACCTTGGGAGGCTTGGCGATGCTGGTCGGGCAGGCCGCCGAGCAGTTTCGGTTGTGGACGGGATTGGAAGCGCCGATGGATGTGATGTGGCGTGTGGTTTCGAGCAAATCAGAGTAGACAGGATTGGCAGGATTCATCAGGATGAAAAACAAATCCTGAGAAGTCTTGCCAATCCTGTCTACTTCACTCGTCGAGCGCGAACATTACCGCCATTGCAAATCCCAACAACAGATTGAAAGCCATCAGCGTAGTCGAGAGCCTGTGCAGATTGTTGAATTCGACGCGGCGCGGGTCGTCTTTCGGCGTGCGGTCAATACCGGCGGACATCCTCGCGCGCAGTTGATCCAGCTTGCGCGAAATGATCAGTCCGGAATAGAGCGCCAGGACGAGCATCAGCGCGGCAATGATGTAGCGCGTGATCTCAGACGCGTACAGGTGATGATTGAAAGCGCCAGCCCATCGCATCAGACCCGCGACCAGAATCGCCCCGCCGCACGAGTACATCACGGGATGGAATCGTTTCAGTATCAGCCCGAAAGTTTTGCCCGCCTGTTCGCGCGAGGACGCGGTCTGAAAGATCGCGGGAGCGGCGATAAAAGCCAGCGCAGCCATCCCGCCTACCCAGGTTGTGATGGCGATGATTTCGATAATGGCGGAAAACGTAACCAGATTTCGCACGGAAGAATCCTCAATGGTTTGTTTATTACGGCGGTCCGCGCGGTAATGTACAGCCTGCCTTGCGCCAAGCCAAGTCTCACGCCTTCCGTAGCTCAGCTCACATTCGAAATCGCCGCGCGTTTTTATAATCACCGCTTCGATGCATATAATTCGCACAACGTAATCACGCGGAAGCAGGGAGAACCAAATCAAATGCGGATCATCGAGCGGTTTACAATCAATAAATCTGCGCGCGGCCGCGCGGCCGCGTTTGTCATTGTATCTCTGTTCTTTATCGCCTGTGGCGCGGCGCTTGCTCAGCAGAAAGCCAAACCGCGGAAAGGCAAGGAAATGGCTCCGGAGAAAAATAAATTATTTGAGAGTGAGGTCAACGCGCCGGATTTTCCTTTTGGTCTGGAATGGCTCAATACGGAAAAATCCATCAGTCTGCGCGATCTGCGCGGCAAGATTGTGTTACTCGATTTCTGGACCTATTGCTGCATCAACTGTATGCACATCATCCCCGATCTGAAAAAGCTCGAGGCGAAATACGCCAATCAGCTTGTGGTTATCGGCGTGCATTCGGCCAAATTCCTGAACGAAAAAGGCACGGACAACATTCGTCAGGCGATCCTGCGCTACGAGATTGAGCATCCGGTCGTCAACGATAAAGACTTCGAAGTCTGGCAGAGCTACACTGCGAAATCCTGGCCAACGCTCGTGTTGATCAACCCGAAAGGCAAGGTCGTCGGCTCTCATTCAGGCGAGGGCATTTTCGATATCTTCGACAATGTCATTGGGCAGATGGCCACTTATTTCCGCGCGAAGAATGAACTCAACGAAAAGCCAATCAGCTTCAAGCTCGAAAAGTTTTCCGCGCCGCCCAGCCTGTTGGCTTACCCGGGCAAGGTATTGGCCGACGAGAAGAGCAACCGGTTGTTCATCTCCGATTCGAATCACAACCGCGTGATCATCACCTCGCTCGACGGAATGGTGCAGGAGGTGATCGGCGACGGCGCGATCGGAGCGAAAGACGGTTCGTTCGCCGAAGCCGAATTCAATCATCCGCAGGGAGTGGCGCTAGACGGCGACTCGCTTTACATCTGCGACACCGAGAACCATCTGATTCGCCGCGTCGACTTGAAAGCCCGCACGGTTGAGACGCTGGCCGGCACGGGCGAACAGGCGCGCGAGTTCAACATTTCCGGCGTAGGCCGAAACGTCGCGCTCAATTCGCCGTGGGACGCGCTTGTACACGACGGAAAACTTTATGTGGCGATGGCCGGCCCGCATCAGTTGTGGGTCGTTGACCTGAAGACGCGCGAGGCCAGACCTTACGCGGGCAGCGGGCGCGAGAATCACGTTGACGGGCCGCTCGCCGCCGCCGCGCTGGCGCAACCGAGCGGCGTCACCACCGACGGCAAATCGATCTTCTTCGCCGACAGCGAGATCAGCTCGATTCGCGCCGCGGCGTTGCCGCCGGGCGACAACGTCAGCACGATTGTCGGATTGGGCCTGTTCGATTTCGGCGATGTTGACGGCAAAGGAAACGACGTGCGGTTGCAGCATCCGCTCGGTGTCGTTTACGCCAACGGCAAGCTGTACGTCGCCGACACTTACAACCACAAGATCAAAGAGATCGAAATCTCCAAACGCGAAAGCCGAGCCTACGCCGGAACGCGCGAACGCGGCGTGCGCGACGGCGAGCGCAAAAAGGCGCAGTTCAACGAACCGGGCGGCGTCTCGGCCACGTCGAAATCGCTCTTCGTCGCCGACACGAACAACCACTTAATCCGCAGAATTGATTTTGATACGAGCAAAGTCTCGACGGTCGAATTGAAAGGTTTGGAGACGTTGACCAGACAAATGGTCCGCAAATTCCGTGGCCGCGTGGTTGATGTTGCGAAACAGACTATTGCTCCTGGCGCGGGCGCGATTGCGCTCTCGTTCGCGCTGCCCGCCGGTTACAAATACAACCAGGGCGCGCCGTTCTATGTCGCTTATAAGACCGGCGATGAAAAGGCGGTGAAGATCAAGGAGACCGCTCAGAATTTCACCGAGCCGAAATTCCCGTTCGAGATTCCCGTCGAGGCCGTGCAGGGCGAAGGCGCGGTCACGATTGACGCCGTGATCTATTTCTGCAACGACGAGAAGGACAAGATCTGTTTGGTTGACAGCGTTCGCGTAAACGTGCCGCTGGAAGTGAAGGAAGGCGCGCCGAAACAGGCCAAAGTCGAAGTGGCGGCGAAGGCGAAAGGCGTCAACAACTGACGCAATTCGCGATGACCGCGGATTTTAAATTGCTGGTATGATACGGACTCGCAGGCGAAGCGAGCCATCAGCAGTGTGAGATGAAAGTTATGACCGTCAGAGTCGCCAACAAGAAAAACAAAAACGGAGCCGGCCCGGCGGCGCCAACGGGCTTGCCCGATTTAGCTTGGTATCGAGACGCCGCCGATCGCAGAAAGCGAAACGCGCACATCAAAAAACTGTGTAAGCAGATCGCCCGGGAATTCAACCCGGAAAAGATCATCCTGTTCGGCTCACAGGCATATGGCAAACCAACGGTGGAATCGGATATTGATCTGCTGGTCGTGATGCCTTACGAAGGCAGCCCGTTCCGGCAGGCGGGGGAAATCTTGAAGCGGCTTCAGGTCTGGATGCCAGTTGATGTGATTGTTCGCAGCGCGGAAGAGATCGAGCAGCGGCTCAGCATCGGTGACAGATTTATGCGCGAGATTCTGGAACGCGGAAAGGTGATGTATGAACCCACAGGCCGCTGAATGGGTGGAGAAAGCCGAAGGCGATTGGAATGCCGCGCGACAACTGAACCGAGTCCGCAAAGACCCAAACTACGACAGCGTCTGTTTTCACTGTCAGCAAAGCGTAGAGAAATATCTCAAGGCCAGACTGGAAGAAGCCGGAATCAACTTTCCCAAGACGCATGACCTGATCAAATTGTTGGGGCTGGCGGTGGCGGTCGAACCCCAGTGGGTCGCCATACACCCACTGGTCGCCACGCTCAATCCTTACGCCATCGGGTATCGCTATCCCGGGCTTACCGCAACCAAATCCGACGCTAAAGCGGCGATCAAAGACTGCAAGGACGTGCGGCGCGTGATTCGCACGGCCTTCGGTCTGCCCGTCTGATCACTGGTTGGATAAAGCCGCCGCGCGGGACTCTTCAACTTGATCTCTATCACAACTTGCTCTTGAAAGCTTTGTCAAGACTGTCAAAAATGGAGGGCAGTAGCGCGTCGAGTTCGACAGCGGTTTCAGCTTGCAACTTCCGATTTTGCCTTGATCTTTTCTCCGAAGAAGCTAGATCAGTTCGAGTTCCTCGATGCTGAGGCTGGAGACCTACTGGACAAACGCGCGCTCGACGAGTTACGCCGCCAATCGCAGTCACGCGAACCGAAACTCACCAACTATGAGAACGGCACGATAATTCAGGCGCTTGAAGCCGCCGATAAGCCGATTATTGTCGACATCCAAGTACCCTGGAAGACGCGCGAAGGCTGAAGCGACAGTTAACCGGCGCGTCGGTTAGATTCAATCGTTGCTGACGCGACATAACAGCAAATGGCAGGACCGATCCGTGTCCTGGAGGATATGGTTAGAATCAATCGTCGCTAAGCAGCAAAGCCTTATTGATGATGAAAACGACGAAGACCAAACGAAGCCCTCTGATTTGCCGGCAAGTTTGTGCAGCCTTGCTGATCGCCTTGTTTTTCTTCGCGCCGCATTTGTTTGTGATCTCGCTAGCGCAGTCCATAGGTCCTCAGTGAAGAATCAATTCGTAAGAATGATTTTCCTATGTTGTCTGAAGCAAGGCCGATTATGACCGCCGAGCAACCCCAAAACGAGAAGAGACCGGCAATTGGCAGGCAAAATGTTTTACCTCCTGCCTGAAACCAGCCTGACGATACCAGGTTTGACCATCGGCATCGCTGGGCGAGAGAGCAATTCGATAAACTCGATTACATAAGGCGGCGCGTAGTCATTTTTGAGCAGCGCCGCGCTCCATTGCCGGTGCAAGCCTTTGCTGGTCAGCGGACGCGTTACGAGTTGGCCGGCTTCGGCCTGTTCCTTTACCGCCCACCTTGCCATTGCGCTGATGCCCAATCCGGCTTTGACCATTTCCAGGATCGCTTCGGTGAGTTGTATCTGCGAGACTTTAACAGGCGTCACGCCGGCGGGAGTGAGCAGCAGGCGGAATAGATCGCTCTCTTTCGGGCCGACGTAAAGGAAGAGATGTTGGCCGGCGAAATCTCTGGCTCGGAGATAAGGCCGCGCGGTCAGCGGATGATCGGGTTTCATAATCGCCACGATTTCGTCTTTGAAGAGCGGCTGGTAGCGCAACCGTTTGTCGCGCGGAGCGGATGAGACGATGGCGAGGTCGAGTTTGCCGTTGAGCAACGCCTGGATCGGTTGGCGCGTCGCTTCGAGCATGATTCGCACTTCGACGCCGGGGAACTTGCGGTTGAACTCTTTCAACAAATCGGGCAGCCAGTGGTAGCAGGTGTAACATTCAGTGCTCAATCGCAGCGCGCCTTGTTTATGCGACGCCATCTGCGCGATGTCGTCTTCGACGCGTTTCAATTCATCCAGTATCTGCCTCGCCGCGCCGAGTAGTCTCTCACCGGCCTGCGTCGGCAGCATCCGTTTGTTCAAGCGCAGGAATAGCTGCGTACCCAACCGGTCTTCGATGTCGCGCAATTGATGGCTCAGCGCCGATTGCGTCAGGCGCAGGCGCTCTCCAGCCCGAGTGACGCTCTTTTCTTCCGTGACGGCTACGATCAATTTGAGATGGCGAATATCCAGTTTCATGGTTCATTCCTCGCTTTCAAGCCCTCGCTTCAATGTGGATGAGAATAATTCATCCAAAAGATGAAAACAATGAGTTTGTCCCATAGATGAGCGAGTTGTATGATGCCGGCGCCGTTGAACACGGAAGAATCATTTGAGCTAAACAAAGGAGTCTGATTGTGACTGATCTACGTTACCCGATAGGAAAGTTCGCCGCGACGAGCGGCCTTGCCGAAGCGCAAATCCGCGAATTGATCGAGAGCCTGGGTCAGGCCCCGCTCGCATTGCGAGCGGCCATCGGAGGATTGACGCCGCAACAACTCGATACGCCCTATCGCCCGGAGGGCTGGACGGCGCGGCAGGTGGTCAATCACGTGGCGGACAGCCATCTTAATGGCTACGCGCGTTTCAAATTTGCGCTGACGGAAGACGAACCAGTCGTTAAACCCTACGACGAGAAGCTATGGGCGGAGTTGGCCGATGCGCGCAGCGTCGAGCCGCAAGTTTCATTGCATCTGCTCGACGCGCTGCATCTGCGATGGGTGGCGATGTTGCGCTCGCTCGATACGACGGATTTTGCGCGGCGGCTGACGCATCCTGAATGGGGCCAACAGCCGCTGGAGATGTTCCTGCAGCTTTACGAATGGCATGGGCGTCATCACGCGGCGCACATCATGGCGCTCAGACAGCGCAAGGGCTGGTAACGGATTCTTTGTTCGTTTTGCGCTATGATTGGCGCGCGCCTGAATTCATCTTGCTTACCATCCGCTAGCGCGATCCCAGGCGAAGGCCTTCAACTCCGCCAATAATTCCGCTGAGAGTCTGCGGCCATCCGAATACGAAATGTTGGCTGTGACGTGTTTGGTCGAACGCATGCCTGGAATCACCGCGCTGACGGCGTCGTGGCTGAGCGTGAAGCGCAGAGCCAATTCAGGAAGGGCGGCGGCTTCCGCGCCAAGCAACGCTTTCAGCTTCTCAGCGCGCTCATACACTTTCTGTTTGCGGTCGCCGCGGAAGAACCAGGAGCGGAAATCGGCGTCGGGAAAAACCGAGTCGGGACGGATCGCGCCGGTCAGCCCGCCTTCGTCGAAAGGCACGCGCGCGATGACTCCGACGTTCAACTCCTGGCAGACCGGGTAAAGCTCGTCCTCCGGCGCTTGCTCGAAGATGTTGTAGATCACCTGCACGGTGTCAATGTGGCCCTGGCGCAGCGCCTTGATCGCGTTCCACGGCTGATAGTCGTTAAGCGACAAGCCCAAGTAACGCACCTTACCTTGCTCGCGCAGCTTCAGCAGCGCGTCACTCCATTCGCTTTCGTCCGTCCAGTTGTCGTGCCAGACATGCAGTTGCTGAAGGTCAATCGTCTCGACGCCGAGGTTGCGCAAGCTCTGCTCAGTGCATTTGATGATGTAATCGCGTGGGAAGACCTGCCGCAACGGCACGTCGCGCGCGGGCCATTCCAGATTTTTGGGCGGGATTTTTGTGGCGATGTAGATCCGCTCTTTGCGCGAACGCGCGACTTCGCCGACCAGCCGCTCGCTATGTCCCTCGCCGTAAGCCAGCGCGGTGTCAATGAAGTTCAAACCCTGATCAATCGCCAGATTCAATGCGCGCTTGGCTTCTTCATTATCGCCGCCGGTCCATTGAACGCCGCCGATGCCCCACGCGCCATAGCCGATTTCAGAGACTTCTATCCCGGTTCTCCCCAACGTGCGGTATTTCATAGATGCTCCTTTGATGGTATCAATTGCGGCGCGATTTACTCATCACGGAGATTGGGTTGTCAAGATTTAGTCCTGGGAGCGCACGCGGCCTCGCGTGCCGGGCTTGTGCAAGAGGCGGAGTTGTAGAAAGAAACGGGCGCTTTCGCAAGCGAGCACGCGAGGCCGCGTGCGCTCCCAGGGGAGGACTTCACATTGAACATTCAAGACCTGCTCAAACTCGCCGGCGTCGCCATCGTCGTCATCGGCCTTGCGCTGAGATTGCGCACAACCTTGGTCGTCGTTGTAGCCGCTCTGGTGACCGGACTCGTGGCCGGATTGCCGCTCTTTTCGCATGAAGGATTCTTTCAGCAACTGCCCTATCTGACGAAGCCAGGGCAGACGGGCATTATCAACACGTTGGGGAGGGCTTTCGCCGACAATCGGTTGATGACTTTGTTCATCATCACGCTTCCGGCGATCGGTCTCGCGGAACGGCACGGGTTGCAGGAGCAGGCGGCGAATCTGATCCGCAAGATTCACGCGGCGACAGTCGGGCGGTTGCAGATCGTTTATCAGCTCTTTCGCGTGTTGCATGGATTGATGGGCATCCGCCTCAACGGCCATCCGTCGTTCGTGCGGCCATTGATCTTTCCGATGTCGGTCGGGGCGGCGCAGGTGTCTGGTTCAGCGCCGCGAGCGGTAGCGAGCAGGTCAATCACGACTGATCCCTCGCCGGACAATTCGCTCGCTACCGCAGGATCAGTACCGCGAGCGGTAGCGAGCGGGTCAATCACAACGGACAACCCGCTCGCTACCGCTCGCGGTACTGATCCCATCGAGCGGATCAAAGCGGCCAACGCGGCGGCGGAAAATTACGGCAATTTTTACGGCCAAAACCTGTCGCCGGTGCAGGCGGGAATTTTGTTGGTTTATGGCGTGATGCAGGGGCTTGGGGTTACGGTCGGCGTATGGGATTTAGTGAAGTACACGATCCCGATTGTTGGCGCGTCAATCATTTTGGCCATCATCCAGTTCTCATGGCTTGATCGCAGTTTGGGCAAGATGGCGGAGGTGAAGCGATGATGACCTCGATCTTCAGCGCTGTTTTCAGTCTGGACGCGGTTTACGTGTTGACCGGCGTTGTGCTTTTGATTTTTGCGTTGATGACTTTCGCCGATCGTGGCAACCCGCGGCGAGTGGGCAGCGGATTCTTCTGGTTCACGCTCGGAATCATCTTCGCGTTGGGCAGCGTGATGCCGCATTGGCTGACGGGATTGTTAGTTCTATTTCTGGTCACGCTTGATGGCTTAGGGCGCGTGAGTCGTGGCAGTCATCAACCTGATCAATCCTCGCAAGCCGGGCGCGCCAAGGCATTGGGCAATCGCATCTTTATTCCGGTGCTGGCGATTCCGATTGTGACCTTCGCCTTCGCTTTGATCTTTCGCTGGCTTGGGATGGACGCAAACCGGGGCGCGCTGGTTGGGCTTGGTTTTGGCGGTTTGACCGCAATGTTCGCGTGTCTGATTCTCACTCGAAGCGACGCGCGGTCTTTGATGAATGAAGGTCGGCGATTGAACGAAGCGATGGGCGCGGTCAACATTCTGCCGCAATTGCTGGCGTCGCTTGGCGTGATCTTCACCGCCGCTGGGGTCGGCGCTCTGATCGCGCAGGGCATTCAACAAATCATTCCGGCGAACAACCTGTTTCTGCTCGTGCTGGCCAACTGCCTGGGAATGGCTTTGTTCACGATTGTGATGGGCAATTCGTTTGCGGCCTTTCCGGTAATCGCGACCGGAGTGTTGGTTCCATTGATCATCAAACCGTTCGGCGTAGACCCGGCGATGGCCGCGATCATTACTTTGACCGCCGGGTCGAGCGGGACGTTGATGACGCCGATGGCCGCCAATTTCAACATCGTGCCCGCGGCTTTGTTGAATATGCGCGACCAGTACGGCGTGATCAAGTTTCAATTGCCGTTCGCGCTTACGATATGGTCGTTCCACGTGGTATTGTTGTGGCTGCTGATCAAGATCTCCTGAAGCAAACCGAAATAGCATAGAGGTGAATGATGAACGCGAACCCTCGTCGTATTCGTTTCAGCGCCGTGTCCATTGCGTTGGCTGCCGCTTTAATAATCCCGACCGGTACAGTACCGCGAGCGGTAGCGAGCGGGTCAATGAACAACCCGCTCGCTACCGCTCGCGGTACTGTACCGGTCGCCGCGACCGGCGCGGCTCCCGAAATCTGGCGCATCGCGCCGCCCGCGCCGAAGATCGCCGAGGCTGACCGTCTGGCCGAATTGCGCGCGCGCCGTCAGGAAGTGATGAAACGGATGGGCGACAAGGCGGTTATGGTTTTGTTCAGTACTGAACCGCGCGTTTACACCAACGACGTGGATTATCACTACCGGCAGGAGAACAATCTTTATTACCTCACCGGCGTCAAACAGGAAGACGCGACTCTGATTCTGATTCCAGGCGCGTCGCGGACGCGCGAGATCTTGTTTATGCCGGAACGCAATCCGGGGCGAGAGACTTGGACAGGGCATATGTTGAGCGCCGACGAAGCCCGCGCGGGCAGCGGAATCCAGGAGGTGTGGGATAGCAGGCTGCTCAACGGATTCCTCGCGTTTCTGGCGCCGCGCGCCGAGCAGGCGGTCGCCAAACGCGGCTCAGTGTCAAAACCCGACGCGAAATTGACCGCGCAATGGCAGAAGGATTTCCAATCCTTCATCGAAGCGGTGAAGAGCGACCAGGCCGAGATTTATTTGCTCGCGCCGTCAACCAATCGCGATCTGCGCGAATATCGGCAGGAGTACGAATTCGCCGATGCGGTCAAAGCCGCGTCCGCGGGGTTGAAGATTAAGTCCGCGTTCCCGATCTTCGCCGAACTGCGCCAGATCAAATCGCCCTGGGAGCAGAAGCTGCTGCAACACGCGGTTGACATCACCGCCGAAGCTTTCCACCGCGTCTTCGCCGTCGCCGCGCCCGAAATGTATGAATATGAAATCCAGGCCGAATTTGAATACACCTTCCGCCGCCGCAACGCCGATAACTGGGGCTACCCATGCATTGTCGGCGCGGGGCCGAACGCCACGACGTTGCATTACATCACCAGCCAGGATCGCCTCGATGATGGCAGTCTGCTGTTGATGGATTGCGCCGCCGAATTCGATCATTACACCGCCGACATCACTCGCACGATCCCGATCAACGGCAAATTCACCAAGGAGCAGGCCGAGATTTATCGCATCGTTTACGACGCGCAACAGGAGTCATTCAAGAATGCTCGCCCCGGCAATTTCATGAGCGGCAATGACCCGAAAAACTCCGTTCACGGACGAGCCGCGGAAGTGGTTAAGGAAGGGTTGCTGCGGCTGGGGTTGATCACCTCGAAAGACAACAACGAATTCCGCACGTGGTTTATGCATGGGACCAGCCACTGGCTGGGGATGAACGTTCACGATGTCGGCGTGCCCGGAAAGGCGTTTGCGCCGGGAATGATCTTCACGGTCGAGCCGGGAATCTACATTCGGCCTGACGCGTTGGATGTTTTACCGAAGACGCCTGAATCCGAAAGATTCATCAAGGCGGTTCGTCCGGCGTTCGAGAAATACAAAGGCGTCGGCGTGCGCATTGAAGACGACCTTCTGATTACGACCGGCGAGCCGGTCATAATGTCCAGCGCGATCCCGCGCAAGCTAGAAGATGTCGAAGCGACGATGGCAAGGTTGAAACAGGAGCTGCGCAAATCGGGGTGGCCGTCGGTGGCGGCGCGGTGATGAAGTTGAAAGGAGTGAACTATGGGTGTGAAAGTCAAACACGGCGCTGTTTTGCCGGTAGAGATGAAAGACAAACCGGAAGGAGCGGCCGCGATGGGAGAAGTCAGAGCGCAGGCGAAACTTATCAATGCAGGTGATGAGGTGTTGGTGAGAAGAGGATTGCTAGCGCCGGAAAAGGTGCGAACCTATACGGCTGACGCGTTGGTGGACACGGGCTCTGTTATGTCTGTCTTGCCAATCCAGGTAGCGCAGCAACTAGGCTTGGCCATCGTAGGAAAGACCAGAGCCGAGTATGTAAATGGTTCTGAGGAGGTTGTAGATCTGACCGAAGCAATCGGCATTGAGATCAACGGTCGCCAGGCAATTGTGCAAACTCTCGTATTGGGCGATGAGGTGCTCATTGGTCAAATAGTCCTGGAGCAACTGGACCTCCTGATTGATTGCTTGCGCAGACAGGTTGTTGGTAACCCGGCGCACCCGGATCAACCGGTCTTGAAAGTTAAGTGAGAAGAATGTCGCGAAGATTGATAGATGTGAGTCATGAAATCGAAGCGGGAATGATCACCTATCCGGGCCTTCCCGCTCCGATTGTATCTGATTACCTAAGCCGCGAGGCGTCGCGCGGGAGGTATGCCGAGGGCACGACGTTTCAGATCGGACGCATCGAGATGGTTGCCAACACCGGGACCTATATTGACGCGCCATTCCATCGGTTCGAGGGTGGAATTGATCTGGCTGGATTGCCGCTCGAACGTTTGGCCAGTGTCGAGGGGGTGGTGGTAGACGCGACCGGACGAGATGGTCGCGCGATTGACGCCGGATATTTTCAAGGGGTGGACTTGCGGGATCGGGCTGTTTTGATTCGCACCGGATGGGACGCGCATTGGCGCACACCGCGATATGGCGAGGACGCTCCGTTCGTGACCCAACGCGCCACTGAGTCGCTGGTCGAAGCCGCGCCAGCGCTCGTCGGAATAGATTCGGTCAATATTGACGATGCGCAGGATGGCTCGCGACCCGCGCATACATTGCTGCTTGGCGCGGGAATCCCGGTGGTCGAGCATCTTTGCAATTTGAATGAATTGCCTACGCGAGGGTTTCGTTTTCACTGCGTCCCCGTGAAGTTTCGCGGCGTGGGGACGTTTCCAATTCGGGCCTATGCAGTGATCGAGTGATCTGTATGTCAATAAGTCTCTACCTGCCGGAAACGCGATTTGCCGTAGTGAGCATTCCGCTCGATCATTACGGCGAAGCGGTCGCCTGTTTGCATGAGATCGAAGACTTCGTTTCGATGACGCGCGACAAAGAGGAGATCACTTTGATTGTAGCCGAAGACGTCTGGCGTAAATTAGCGCCGCGTTTTCCGGACGCAGGCGCGCAGGAGAAACGGCGTCTAATCCGCTTCGACACGGTGCTCGACTTTTCGGTCGTCGGCTTCATTGCGGAGATCAGCCGCGCGCTGGCCGAAGCCGACATCAGTATCCTGAGCATTTCGACTTACCGCACGGACGCTGTGCTCGTTCACGAATCGAGATTCGATGATGCGGTCAATGCTATCAAACAGGCCCTGGTAGCTCTCGAATTTACCCACCTTGCGCAACACTGAAAAGCAATGCCAAAAGAACAATTCAATCTCGCTGACCTTGAAGGGCCGCAGAGCAAATCCGTTTACGCCTCGAAACCGCTGAACCATACTTCCGCAATCAGCCCACCGATCTGGCAAACGACCACATTCAGCGCGGAGACTGCGGAAGATTTCGCTGAAATCGCTACCGCCACCAGACCGGAAGAGTTTTACACTCGTTACGGCAATCCGAACCACGCGATGGTCGAGACGACACTGGCCGCGCTCGAAGGCGGAGAGGCGGCCCAAGTTTTCAGCTCCGGGATGGGCGCGATCTTTGCCACGATGGGCTGCCTGCTCGAGACCGGAGATCACGTCGTGGCGCAGCGCAACCATTACGCCGGGGCGACGACGCTGATGAAAGAATTTCTGCCGCGCTGGGGCATCGAGACCACTTACGTCGATCAAACAAACAACAATGAATTCGCCGACGCGGTGCGCCAGAACACGAAAATCATTTACGTCGAAACGCCGGTCAACCCGCTGATGCAGATCACCGACCTGCGCTTCGTTGTTGAATTGGCTAAAGGTCGCGGCATTACCACGATCTGCGACAACACGTTCGCGACGCCGATCAACCAGCGCCCGCTCGATCTTGGCGTTGACGCCGTCATTCACAGCGCGACGAAATATGTTGGTGGGCATCACGACGTGACGGCGGGAGCGCTTGTGGGATCGAAGGAATTTGTCGAACGTGTCTGGCGGTTCGCTCTGGTCGCAGGCGCCACGCTCAGTCCGTTCGACGGATGGTTGCTACTGCGCGGGCTGCGAACGCTCGGGCTACGCGTTGAACGCCACAATCGGAACGGAATGGCGCTGGCGAGGTTCTTGGAACCTCATCCCAAAGTCACTCGAGTTTATTACCCTGGCCTCCCATCCCATCCGCAGCGCGATCTGGCCAAATCGCAGATGAGCGGATTCACTGGAATGCTGAGTGTCGAATTGCGTGGAGGCTATGCTGCGGCGGATAAATTCATCTCTTCACTCAAACTTGCCACGCGCGCGGCCAGTCTGGGCGGATTTGAGACCCTGGTTGTGCATCCGGCTTCGATGTGGAGCCTTCAACTTTCACGCGAGCTTAGAGAATCCACGGGAATCAATGAAGGTCTGGTGCGAATTTCGGTCGGTCTGGAAGACGAGGTGGATATGCTCCGGGATTTCGAGCAGGCGCTGGAGAAGGTGTGATTTTGAGGACAAGGCCGCGTTGAATGCCGCGAAAAAAATAAGGAGAGATTTTTCAATCTCTCCTTTAAAGGCTAGCTTTGCTGGGATGAAAACTTGGAAGACAATGGCGCCAGAACTCATCCAGCGCACAGCATAGATAAGAGCAAGACTGATGCCACGATTGTTGGAAGAAATAGGTGGATGGTTATCTGTGCGAAAAGCCCTGATTTAGCGGGAAAACCAGCCGCACGCAGGCATGACGGTAAGACCTTTTTATCCAGAATTTCGTATGCGAGCTTCAATTTTTCGTAGATGTGGTTGGCTGCTTTGGCCTCATAGCCAATCTTGCGGCTTGAAATAAGTCCAGGCTTCAGCCTCAGCCGTATCAGGCTCAGGTTTGTAATCGTAAACCCAGCGCGCCAGCGGCGGCAGCGACATCAGGATGGATTCGGTCCGCCCGCGTGTCTCCAGCCCGAAGATCGTTCCACGGTCATAGACCAGATTGAATTCGGCGTACCGCCCACGCCTGATCAATTGGAATTCGCGCTCGCGTTCGCCGTAATCGTGCCCGCGTCGAAGTTCGACAATCGGCAGATAAGCTGGCAGGAAAGCCTCTCCCGCGTCCTTCACGAAAGCGAAAAGCCCGTCCAAATCGCCTTGCAGATAATCGAAGAAAATCCCGCCCACGCCACGCGTTTCGCCGCGATGTTTGATGAAAAAGTACTCGTCGCACCACTTCTTGAAGCGAGGGTAATAATCAGCATCGTGTTTGTCGCATGCCTCTTTCAACGTACGGTGAAAATGCAGCACATCTTCGTGGAACGGGTAATACGGGGTTAGATCTGAACCGCCGCCAAACCACC
>Ga0187894_10002539_pt1 | contig 21654 bp, 16 predicted proteins | sample GBC1701081metaG_FD_136650 | JGI IMG/M metagenome (GOLD analysis project Ga0187894, IMG submission 136650) | White microbial mat communities from a lava cave in the Kipuka Kanohina Cave System on the Island of Hawaii, USA - GBC170108-1 metaG ... | reverse complement strand
TTCCCGCGCACCGTCTGCAAGCGCGAGATCACGCGCGACGAGGCGCTCGTCTACCTGCGCGACGGCAAGACCGAGCTGCTCACCGACTTCACCTCCCGCCACGGCCGCCCATTCAGCGCGCAGCTCGTGCTGAAGGACACCGGCAAGCACGGCTTCGAGTTCCCGCCGCGCGGCAAGCAGGCGAAGGAAGCGGAAGGCGAGGGCGCGGCGGCGGAGGGAGCGGAAGGCGCGAAGCCCGCAACGGCTCGCGGGAGGCGCGCGCCGAAGGCGGCGGCAGCTTCGACCGCAGCTCCGGGCGAGATGCCTGAGAAGCCGCCGGCGCGTGGCGGGCGACGCTTCGCCAAGAAGTTCGACCCGGGCACGACGCGCATCGTGCGCGCCAAGAAGAAGAGCGCGAGCCCGCGCAAAGCGGCGGCCGCGAAGGCCGCGAAGCCGCGCGCGAAGCGCGCACCAGCGAAAAAGGCGGCGGCGCCGGCAGCGGAGTAGCGTCGCTCGCGCGCGCCCCGGAGACCCCGCAGCGATGCAGGCGCACGCGCTCGTCTACCCCATGTTCGCGATGGTGCTGCTCACGGCCTCGACGCTCGCGCGGCTGTTCGTCTCGCGCCTCGGCTCCGTGCGCGCGGGCGCCGTCAATCCCCGGTTCTTCCAGATCTATCAGGGCGGCGCGGAGCCCGAAGCCTCGGCGAAGCTCGCGCGCCACTTCGTGAACCTGTTCGAGGCGCCGACGCTGTTTTACGTCGCCTGCCTCGCGGCGCTCGCGACCGAGCAATCCGGAACAGGCCTCGTCGCGCTCGCGTGGCTCTACGTCGCCGTGCGCTGCGTGCACACCTTCATCCACACCGGCAGCAATGTCTTGAACGCGCGCATCGCGGCCTACTTCTCGAGCTGGTTCGTGCTGCTCGCGCTGTGGATCCGCGTCGTCGTCGGCGCGGCGGAGCGCTGAGAGGGCTCTTCGATCCGGAGCTGTGCGCCGCCGCGGCCTCGTCCGCGGCGCGTGTGAAACAGCTCATACCGCCGCGTGGATCGCGGGCGTATCCGTTCTCCTCGGGCGACACGCTGTCGGCCCGAGGAGACCTCCGATGTGGAAGCACGACGCGATCAGGTTCTTCAACAAGGTCGGCCTCGGCGGGCCGGTCAGCCGCCTCGTGATCAACGATTACGCGGGGAGCACGACGCCGCGGCCGCGGCCCTTCAGCATGTGGTCGGCCGTCAGCCCCGCATTGAAGAGCGACCCCGACTACGTGTCGGACTACACGACCTGGCCGGGCCTCACCGACAAGAAGTTCTCAGGGCGCCACCTGAGCCCCGCGAGCGCGGACTACATCGCGAGGCTCCCTTACGACCTCGAATACGACGCGAAGACCGGGCAGATGGGCGACATCACCGCGCTGTTCGCGCGGCAGGGCGCGATGAAGCCCTCGCGCTCGAGCGCGCTGTTCGCGTTCTTCGCACAGTGGTTCACCGATAGCCTGCTGCGCTTCGACGGGCGCGATCGCCGGCGTAACACCTCGAACCACGACATCGATCTGTGCCAGATCTACGGGCTCTGCGCGGCGACCACCGACGCGCTGCGCACGAAGGTCGACGGCCGCCTGAAGAGCCAGCTGCAGAACGGCGAGGAGCTGCTGCCGCCGCTCTGCGAGCCGGACGGCGCCGGCGCGTTCCGGCTTCGCGCCGAGTACCGGCCGCAGGGCCCGCGCTGCAGCGACCCGAACTGCACGGATCCGCGCTTCACGGACTGCCGAAACTGGCCGCTCGGCTACGACGACGCGGTCGTCGACGAGTTCCTCGCGCTCTCCCGCTTTCCGAAGGATCGGAAGGGCAAGTTCTACGCGACCGGGCTCGAGCGCGGAAACTCCTCGATCGGCTACGTCGCGATCAGCACGATCTTCATGCGCGAGCACAACCGGCTCGCGGCGGGGCTGAAGGCGCGCAATCCGGGCTGGAACGACGAGCGGCTGTTCCAGACCGCGCGAAACATCAACATCGTCATCCTGATGAAGCTCGTCGTCGAGGACTACATCAACCACATCCTCGGCGCGAAGCTGTTCCGCCTCGAGGCTGGCCATTTCGAGGACAAGCCCTGGTACCGACCGAACTGGATCACCGCCGAGTTCGATCTGCTCTACCGCTGGCACGGGCTGATGCCGGACACGATCAGGGTCGGAGGCGCGGATCTCCCGCACATGGAGTACCGCAACAACAACGCGCGGCTCGAGCAGGCGGGCCTCGCGGCCGTGATCGACGCCGCATCGAGGCAAGCCGCCGGCTGCATCGGGCTGCGCAACACGCCGGACTTCTTGTGGGGCGCCGAGTATCAGGCAATCAAGATGGGCCGCGATTTCCGGCTGCGCTCGTTCAACGAATACCGCGAGCGCTTCGGCCTCGGCCGCTGCAAGAGCTTCGAGGAGCTGACGGACGACGCCGCGCTCCGCGAAGAGCTCGAGAAGCGCTACCGCAACATCGACGACGTCGAGTACGTGGTGGGAATCTTCGCGGAGAAGCAGGAGAAGAACGCGCTGTTCGGCAGGCTGCTGACGCACATGGTCGCCTACGACGCGTTCACGCAGATCTTCTCGAACCCGCTGCTCGCGAAAGAAATCCACAACGCCGCGACGTTCACGAAGTGGGGGCTCGAGGAGATCGAGCGCACGGACACGATCCAGGAGCTGGTCGATCGGAACCTGAAGTCAGGGACGACTGCGCTCGCTTCGCTCACCGCTCCGAAAGCGTGAAGCCCATACCCCACCCCGCAAGCGAGCTAGCGGGGCAGCCGATCGCAGCCGTTGAGATCCAGGACCCGCCGCAATAGGTTGCGCGAGCTCGTGGGACGGACTGCGGAGGCGGGATGGCGAGAGACGCGGCGCGACTGCTGGCGGCCTCCGCGCTCGCAGCAGCTTTCGCGCTCGCCCCGGCGAGAGTGCTCGCGCAGCCGACAGCGAGCGATGCGGTCGCCGAGCCTAATGATCCCGCGCCGGCGTCGACTTGGCGTGATCACGTCGACGTGCACGGGTACTACGAGATGCGCGTCATCTTCGGCTGGGAGGATTTCGGCACCACCGACGCGTGGGATCTCTACGGCTGGCAGCACATCCTGAACGTGGAGCTGGAGGCGCAGCTTGCGCCGCGCGGCTTCGGGCCGTTCACCGCGATCTCCGCGTTCGCGCGCGCCGAGGTGAAGTTCGACTGCGTCTACTCGCACGGCTGCGGGATCTTCGACAGCGCGAACGCGTTCGGGCGCAAGCCCGGCAAGCTGCCGGCGCGCCTGCAGGACGGGCGGCGCGAGGGCGACGCGGGAACGCAGGCAACCTACGACCGGCGCGCCTACTACTTCGACGACGAAACGCGGCTCGACGGCGCGCTGATCGGAACCGACGGCGTGCGCAATGCGGAGCTGCCGAGTGGCCGGCGCGTCGCGACGTCCGCGCTGTTCGGCCCTTCACTCGTCGATCTGTTCGCCGCGAGCGTCGGCCCGGACGGCATGCGCGGCACCTTCGACGCGCCGGGCGACGACGCGGGTTATTACGTGCTCGCGCACGAGCGCGGCTGCCGGATCGGCACGCGCGCGCTGCGCGAGGACAGCCTGCGCGGCTACGGCAACCGTGAGCTGCTCTTCAACTACACGTGCGACCTGAATCCGATTGGGCGTCTGCGCGACCGTGTGAACCCATTCGACGCGGCCGAGACGCATCCGCTGCTCGGAAACGTCGGCACTTACGCGCTTCCGTTTCGTCCGGCGCCGGAGCGCCGCGCCGGAGAGCACTCGGCGGAGTGGGAGTCGCAGGGCCTCTTCATCCCGAACCGCGCGGTGCGCGATCGCATTCGCCGCGCCGCATTCGACGCGACCGATCAGTACTTCACCGTCGGCGAGCTGCAGTGGAATCACGGCGCGAACCAGCAGCTCTTGAAGGAGCTGCGCGAGATCTACCTCGATCTCGAGACCGCGCAGCGCCGGCTTTGGCTGCGCGTCGGCAAGCAGACCATCGTGTGGGGCAAGACAGAGCTGTTCCGCAATCAAGACCAGTGGAACCCGACAGACATCGCGCTGGGGCCGCTCACGTCGCTCGAGGAATCGCGCATCCCGGTGTTCGCACTGCGCGGGATTTACTCGTTCTACGACTTCGGTCCGCTGCAGGACGTGCGGCTCGAGCTCGCGACTGTCTTCGACAAGTTCGAGCCGCAGGATCTCGGAATCTGCGGCGAGCCGTTCACGCCACGCCCCGCCTGCGACAAGGGCCTCGGGCTCTGGCAGCACGGCCTGACTGGCGCCGGGATCGCCGGCGAGCGCCGGCCGCCGAAGCCCTGGAACGACGCGCAGGGCCTCGAGGTCGGAGCGCGCGCCGAATTTCGCTGGGACCGCTTCAGCTTTTCGGTCAGCGATTATTACGGTTTCGAGGACACGCCGACCGCGCGCATCTTGTTCGAGTACTCGCGCAACGTCGATCCGCGCTCAGGCCGACCGCGTCGCGGCATGGAGCGCGGCGCCTGCGTGACCGGCGCCGAGCCCGCGTGCCTCACGCCCGTGAACGCGCTCGCGGAGCACAGCGCGAACCAGCAGCTGTTCGCGCTGATCTGCGGTGCGAGCGTCGGCGCGGTCGCGCAAGTCGAGCTCGGCGCATGCGGCGTTTCGTTCTGGAACAGCACGACCCGGCCGAGCAACGTGCCGGGCGGTCCGCCGAGCCACGTCGCGCTTTGGAACAACATCCTCGCCGGCTCGGACGCGGGCGCCGAGGCCTTCAACAACCTCGTATCGACGGATCCCGCGACGCAGGCCTCGTTTCAGGCGCAGCTTCTCGCGATCAATCCGAACGTTCGGCGTGCAGGTTTCGGCACCGGCATCCCGACGCCGCTCGTCGACCTGAATGCCGACGCGAACGACGGGCCGCTGCCACCGACACCGCCTGGTGTCGGACCGATCACGGCCGCACTCTGGTATGGCGATGCGTTGCAAGCGAACCTGACGGCGCAACAGCAAGCGCTGCTCGGGTGCGGGGCCCACTACGCGACGCAATGCGACCTGCACGGCTTCGATCTCTTGAACGCCGAAGCGAGCGCGCTCTTCCAAGCGTTCCCGTGGATCGAGGGCACCGAGCGCAATCCCCACTGGAGCACGATCGATGGCGCGGTTGCCCAACCTGGCACGATCGCGTTCGCTGGCGGCGCGCTGTGCACTCGCTTCGAGGGCGGCCAGCTGCTCGTTCTGCCCGGATGCCTGGGGCCGGGCATGCCGGGTTACGACGCGAATGTCGACGGCAGCGCGACGGGCATGCTGCACCCCTTTACGGGCCAGCCGTTCCGCAGCGAAAGCGCGGCGCTCTCCTGGATCCTGCTCATGCTGGCGACGGCGCTCGGCTGCGAGACGGACACGAACGACATCTCGAAATGCGATCCGCTGCGCGCCTTCGCGAGCGGGCGCTGTTCCTTCTCGCAGCCGCAGTACTGCAAGCTGGTCGACGGCTTCGCCTCGTTGACGCGGGTCTCGCGCAGGCATCGCCGCGCGGGAGGCAACGGCGTCTACGGCCGGCGCCAGTTCGTATGGGGTGGGCTCGGCTCGGCAGAGCTCAGCTACGAGAAGCGCAACGTGCTCGGCTTCTCGTCCGACTTCTCCGACGACAAGACCGGAACGAGCTGGGGCCTCGAGCTCACCTGGCAAGAGGGCCTCCACACCGCCAATAACAACGCGCGCGACGGGCTGTCGGGCGTCGACACCGTGAATCTGACGCTCTCCGCGGAGCGCCCGACCTGGCTTCGCGCGCTGAACGATCACCGCACATTCTTCCTGAGCGCTCAGCTGTTCATGAGCTACATCGGCGGGTATCAGCGCGGCATGACCGCGGACGGGCCGTGGACGTTCCTGTTATCAGGGAGCGTGACGACCGGCTACTTCCAGGATCGCCTGAATCTGACCGCGACGGTGGTTTGGGATTTCCACTCGCACTCGGGCGCACTGCTGCCCGAAGCATCGTGGCGCTTCAGCGACCGCGTCTCGGCGACTTTCGGGATCGGTGTCTTCACCGGCGGCTGGACGCGACGGCTGCGCGGAATCAACGACTACTCGGTCGCCGACGACAACGTGTTGACCGAGTTCAGTTATGTCGAGAACGGGCTCTCTCCCGTGCGAGATCTCGACCACGTCTACTTCAAGCTGCGCTACGCGTTCTGACCGCGGCTGCGACGGGCGCACGCGATCAACGACCGCGCGTCAGTGCGTCCGTCGAGATCAGCGCACGGAGCTCGGCGTCGTCGAGCGGTACGGAGCGCGCATCCCAGCTCTCGCGCCGCCAGCCGCCGCTCGGCAGCGTGAGGAACGCGGCGGCGACCGGATCGAACGCGTTCGCTGGCTCTCCGCTCGGGAAGGCGGGGTAGCGCGCGACGTCTGCGCTGTAACGGTGCGCGAGCACGCCGATCTCGCGAACCGAGCCGCTCGCGGCGCGCTGGATTACGTAGAGCGGCTGCGCGGTCTGCGCGTCGACCCAATGAGTGACGCGCGGAAACGGCGCGTCCGTGTGCTTGGCACGGCCTTCGATCGCGATCGCCCAGCGCACGTCCCAGGTGTCACTCGCGAGCGAGAGCCCACTCAGGCCATGATTCCTTCCGTCGCGCAGCGGCCAGCCTTCCGTGCGCGCGTTGAGCGGCGCGATCAGCTCACGCTCCTCGACTAGCTGCCAGCTCCACGCATTCGGCCGGAGCGCGAGACCGGTGAAGCCGCGGCCGATGTCCTCGCCAACCGCGAGCGTGCTGGCGTGTCCTGCCTCGATCGAGCCGAGGCGGCCGCCTTGCCCGTACGGGACGGCGCGTGCGTTGCCGTGGCCGCCTGCTCGATAGCGCGGCACGAACATTCCTTCGCTTCGGGCGCCGGCTGCGCGCCGCATCTTCCGGAGGTCGGGCAGGTAGAGAAAGACCTCGTCCACGCGGCCCGCGTCGCTCGAGCTCTCGAGCGCGCGGAACTGTCGCCAAGCGAGGTGGCGTGCGTCCGGCGGCTCTTGGAACGAGCCGCCGGCGACCCAGATGTTGGAGCGCGCGTTCCCGACCTGATGACTCGATAAATCTGCGCGCGCGCCGGTTTGCACGAAGAAGAAGTCGCCTTCGAAGACCTGCGCCGAGGTTCGACTCGCAAGGACGCGCGGGTCGGGCAGGTCGAGGAGGCGAAACGAGCCGATCGGTCCCGCCCCTCGATAGCGGCGCTCCAGGTTCCAGGCCCAGCGCGCGCCGGCATCGGGGGCCGTCGACGCGATCGATTCGGGCGCGAATGGAAGACCTGCAACGTGATCGATTAGGTGGCCCTCGGCGTCGAGCCGAGCGCGGCCCGCGTAGGCCACGCTCGCAGCGGCGAACGACCTCGAGGTCGCGTAGCGGCGATGGCACGCGCCGATCGTGAGGTGCATGCCGTCGAAGAAGAACACTTCGCGGTGCTGCCAGATCTCGTTCGGAAGGAGGCTGCGGAGCGAGGCCAGGGCGCCGTGCTCGATGACTGTGCCCGTGCGGAGCGGCGCGCGGGTCGCGTCGATCGCGTCGCCTCCGACCCGCTCGTTCGCCTCGCCTGGACAGCGGCCCTCGGTCGGGAGCTCGGCCGTAGCCGACGATGTGACGACGAGGAGCCCCAGAACCAATCCGAGCCAGCGAGCTGTCGGCAGGGCCATCTCCCCAGCATATGCGGGCCGTGTTCCCGTTGACTCCCGACCCAATCGCTCCGGCTCACGCGGACTCGTTACGCTCGCGCCACCCCGGAGCCTTCGCATGCCCCGCCGCTCCATCGGCTACCCGCTCGCTCTCGGCATCACCCTCATGGTGCTGGCGCTCGCTCTCGGCATCGCGTGGCAGGTGATCATCGTCGCGGGCTGGCGGCCTTCCGGGACGGGGCTCACCGCGGCGCACTGGGTGGCGATCGTGCTCGGCTCGCTGGTGGCACTGACGATCTTCGTCGGCCTCTTGCTGCTGTGCATCTGGCTCGTGCGCGAGATTCGCTCGAACCAGCGCCAGCAGGCGTTCATCGATGCCGTCACGCACGAGATGAAGACGCCGATCGCGGCGCTCCAGCTCTATCTCGACACGCTCGAGCGCCACGATCCGGCGCCCGAGCGGCGCCGCGCGTTCCTCGCGCGCATGCAGGAGGACGTCGCGCGGCTCGAGCGCACGGTGATGCACGTGCTCGCGGCGGCGCGCAGCGAGGAGAAGGTGCGCACGCGCCCGGGCGATCCGGTCGACCTCACCGCGATCATCCGCGCCGCGGCCGACGACGTACGGCGCTCGCGCGGGCTGCCCGAGGAGGCGATTGCGATCGCGCGCAAGCGCCCGCTCACCGCGCTCGGCGATGCGGCGGAGCTCGCGGTGGTGTTCCGCAATCTGATCGAGAACGCGGTGAAATATTCGCAGCCGCCGCTCGAGGTGCGCGTCGCGCTCCAGGAGATGCCCGATGGCCGCGTGCGGGCCGAGATTGCGGATCGCGGGATCGGCATCGAGCCACGCGAGCTGCGCAAGATCTTCGGGCGCTTCTATCAGGTGGGGCGCGACGCGGCGGGGCTCGGGCTCGGGCTCTTCATCGTGCGCAGCCTCGTGCGTCGCAACGGCGGCAACGTCGAGGCGCGCAGCGAGGGCCTCGGCCGCGGCAGCCGTTTCACGGTTACGCTGCGCGCGGCCCCGGGCATGGCGGCCGAAGCCGCAGCGGGAGCGCCGCATGCGCCGGGTGCTTCGGTCGGCGCGCCGCGTGCCTCCTCGGGCACTTCTTCCTCGCCCACTCACCCTTCGCCTACTCCAGCCGGGAGCCATTAGATGTCGCGCATCCTCGTCGTCGAGGATGAGGTGCACATCGCCGAGGGCCTCGCGTTCAATCTCGAAGCCGAGGGCCACGAGGTAGAAGTGATTGGGGACGGCGCGGAGGCGGCCGAGCGCCTCACGCGCGAGCCGCGGCCCGATGCGGTGATCCTCGACGTGATGCTCCCGCACATGACGGGCTTCGAGATCGCGCGCCGCACGCGCGCAGCGGGCAACTTCGTGCCGATCCTGATCCTCACTGCGAAGGACGAGAGCGGCGACATCGTGCGCGGCATCGAGGAAGGCGCCGATGATTATCTGACGAAGCCGTTCCGCCTCGACGAGCTGCTGATTCGGCTGCGCGCGCTGTTGCGGCGCCGCAAGTGGGACAACGTCGCGGACGAGAAAGGCGCGCCGCGCGAGATCGCCTTCGGCAACGTGGTGGCGAAGCTCGACCGCCTCGAGCTCGCGACGCCGAGCGGCACGATCCAGCTGACGCCGCGCGAGGCCGCGCTGCTGCGCGAGCTGATCGTGCACGAGGGCGAGCCCGTCACACGCGGCGAGCTGCTCGAAACGGTGTGGGGCCTGAAGCCCGACACGCAGACGCGCGTCGTCGACAGCTTCATCGTGCGCCTGCGCCGCTACATCGAGGTCGATCCCGCGAGCCCGAAGCACATCGAGAGCGTTCGCGGGCACGGGTATCGCTTCGTGCGCTGAGCCTTCGCGCTCGGAAGCAGAACTTCTTTTACAGCGCACGGGGCCGACGACGCTTTACGATGGCTCTCGCCGTTCGCGGCATGTCAGGCGGGTCCGCGGGTGAAGCGAAGCGCCTACCGATGGAGCCTCTCGATCGCCGTCGCGACGATTCTGTCCGCCGCCGCTCCCGGGAACGCGCAAGACGTCGGCTACGGATACCTGACCGTCTGTAACAAGGGAACGGTCGCAATCAGCGTCGTGTCCGCGCTCGAAGACCGCGACTTCGGCTACCGGCTCGACGTGTCGGGTTGGTGGGCGCTCTCGCCGGGAGACTGTCAGGTCGTCGTTCGCCGGCAGGGCTTCGACGGCTACTCGGGCGAGCGCGCGGCTCCGGCTTACGTGGGCTTCGCGTTCTTCGATGCGCAGCATCAGGGCACGGCCGGTCGGATCGACAGCGCTCCGGACCTCGGCAAGTGGCAGAACAACTGGTTCCAAGCGATGACGAGCGGTGTGATGGAAGGCCCGGTGTTGACCCGCTCGAGCAAGACCCTCTGCGTCCATCGCGCGCAGATGGGTTACCGGCAAACGAGCGAATCGGCGAACTGCGCAACGCTGCATGCGGAGGGCGACGCCGGACCGTTCTTCCCGCTCTCTGCGGCGCTTCGCTTCGAGCCCGTCGTCTCGTGGTACTCCTCTGCGACGAACGAAATGGTCGGCGGCGATTACTACCTCGACGTCGCTCCTCGGCCGAACGATCTCGAGCTGCACGCCTCCGCCGGCTCGGCGCGCGAGCACGACGGCTCCGACGTCGCCGAGGATTCCAGCGACGACTCCGACCTGTTGAAGCAGTTCATGATCGCCGTAGCCGAAGCGAAGGAACGTGCAGACGCCGAGAAGAAGGCCGAGGAAGCAGCGAGGCTCGAAGCGAATCGGAAGGTGCTCGAAGCGAGGCGAACGGATCCGGTTTGGATCGCCTACGAGCAGCAGCAGCAACAGAAGTGGGGAGCACCGCGTGCGTCGCCCGGCGACTACAGCGCCGCGTGGAACGGCAAGCAGATGCACGTGAGCGGCACCGTGGCCGAGGTGTCCGTCGTGGAGGGCCATCCGAGCTGGCTCACCGTGCGCTTCCGCGAATCTCCGAGCGGCGCATTCGTCGTCTGCTCTCCATCTCCGTCGATCTTCACCGGATTGTTCGGCGACGACTTGAACGCGATCGTGGGCAAGCAGATCGAAGTGATCGGCGAAGTGGAATCGCCGCCCTACTGCCGCGGCACGGCCGGCAACATTCGCGTGCTGGATTCGGACGGTGTCCGCATGCTCGAGGCCCCGTAGCCGAGGCCCGGCGACCTCGACGAACAGCTCGAGAAAAGAAGGCCGCGCGCTTCGCCTCGATCTGCAATCCTGCGCGGATGCCCTCCGTCTCCGATGAGATCCGCTTCGACGTCGAGCCCGCGCTCGAGGCGCCGGCGCTGATCCTCGCGTTCCAGGGCTGGAACGACGCGGGCGACGCCGCCTCGAGCGCTGCGGACTTCATCGCGAACGCGCTCGGCGCCGCGCCGCTCGGCGAGATCGACGGCGAGCACTACTACGATTTCACGGTGCAGCGCCCAGTGGTCGCGCAGGGCGAAGACGGCCGCCGCACGATCACTTGGCCGCGCTTCGCGCTGCGCTACGCGGTGATTCCCGGCCGCACCGAGCTCGTGATCGGCGTCGGCCCCGAGCCGCACACGCACTGGCGAAAGTGGTGCGACGAGATGGTGCGGCTCGCGAAGAAGCTGCGCGTGAAGCGCGTCGTGCTGCTCGGCGCGTTTCTCGCCGACGTCGTCTACTCGCTGCCCGTGCACGTCACCGGCTTCGCGTGGCCGCTGGAGCGGATGGAGCAGCTCGGCCTGCGCGCGAGCAATTATGAGGGCCCGACCGGCATCGTCGGCGTGCTCGGCAGCGTCTACCCCGAGGCGGGCTTCGAGACCGTCAGCTTCTGGGCCGGCCTCCCGCACTACATCCCCCTAACACCCAACCCGCGCGGCACGTTGGCGCTCGTGCAGCAGGCTGCGCGCTACCTCGATCTCCCGATCGATCGCACCCCGCTCGAGCGCGAGGCCGCCGAGTACGAGGGCAAGACCTCCGAGCTCGTCGCCGCCGACCCGCAGCTCGCCGAATACGTGCGCGAGCTGAAGAAGCGCGGGTTCGCGCAGTAGCAGTGCGTGAGGCCTCGATGCGCACGCTCGGCCTGATCGGCGGGATGAGCTGGGAATCGACGGCGATCTATTACGAGCTGATCAATCGCGGCGTGAAGGCGCGGCTTGGCGGTCACCACTCGGCGAGGCTGGTGCTGCACAGCGTCGACTTCGCCGAGATCGAGCGCATGCAGCGCGCGGGCGCGTGGGACGAAGCGGGAGAGATGCTCGCGGCCGCGGCGCTCTCGCTGGAGCGCGCGGGCGCCGAGGCGCTCGTGCTCTGCACGAATACGATGCACCGCGTCGCGCCGGCGATCGAGCGCGCCGTCGGGGCTCCGCTGCTGCACATCGTCGACCCCACCGCGCGTGCGATTCGCGCTGCCGGGCTGAAACGCGTCGGCTTGCTCGCAACGCGCTTCACGATGGAGGAGAAGTTCTACGCGGGCCGTCTGGAGGAGCGGCACGGGCTCGAGGTGCTCGTGCCTGAGGCGGACGACCGCGCGTTCGTGCATCGCGTGATCTATGACGAGCTCGTGCATGGCCGCGTCGTCGAAGCCTCTCGCGCTGGCTACCTACGCGTGATCGAGAAGCTCGCCGCGCGGGGCGCGCACGGCGTGATACTCGGCTGCACCGAGATCGGCATGCTCGTGAAGCCGGAATCGGTGGCGCTGCCGTGCCTCGACACGACGACGCTGCACGCAGAAGCGGCCGTCGATTTCGCGTTGGGCTGACTATCTTGCCAGCCTCGGAGGCGATGGAGATCGTGAGCTCGAATCCTCACGCGGTGCCGGCGCAGGCAGAGCTGGAGTCACTATTGACCAGCCGAGCCTGGAGCGGCGCCGAGCTGCACGAGCTGTGGCGCGGCGCGGCGGCCGCCGGCGGCGCACGAGCCGGCTTCGATTCGCGTATTTCCGGAGCCCCCGCGTCGGTTGCCCGCGCATTCGTCGATGCCGCGCTGGCTGCCGGCGAGTTCTTGCTCGCGGGCGAGGCCGCACGCGCCGCGCTCCAGGTTCACCCGCACGACGCGGAGCTGCGCCGCGCGCTCGCGCGCACGCTCGCTCGGCTCGGCGCGGTGGCCGAAGCGCGCGAGATCCTCGCGGAGCTGGAGCGCGCGGAGGGGCTCTCGGCAACAGCGCTGTGCGAAGTGCTGTGCCTGCGAGGCGACATCTCGCAGCAGGAGGCGCTCGAAGCGAGCTTCGACGAGGCGCGCGAGGCGGCGCTGCGCGAGGCGCTCGGGGATTACGAGCGTGCGGCGCAGCTGCGCCCCGAGCAGGCGTCGACGCTGCTGCGTTCGGCCGTTGCGCACGTCCTGCTCGGCGAGCGACATCGCACCGACGCGGTCCGGCTCGCGGAGCGCGCGCTCGCGGCGCTGGAGCGGGGAGACGACGCCGCGCGCGATGCGCTCGCGGGGCAGATCGAGCGCGCGAAAGCGCTCGTCGTGCTCGGCAAGGCCGATCAGGCTGGAGCGGCCTACCGCAGCGCGGCCGCGCAGCCGAACCCGGCGCTGCACGTGCTCGGCGCCGCACGGCGCGAGGCGCGCCTGCTCGCGCGCGCGCTCGGCGAGCCGGCGAGCTGTTACGACGCCTGCTTTCCGCCGCTGCGGCTGATCGCGTTCTCGGGCCACATGGTCGATACGAACGGGCGCAGCGAGAGCCGCTTTCCGGCCGCCGCGGAGCAGCGCGTCCGGCTTCAGCTGTGCGAGCGGCTCGCCGCGCTCGAGGCGCGCGTCGGATTCTCGAGCGCGGCCGCCGGCGCCGATCTGCTGTTCATCGAGGAGCTGTTAGGACGCGGCGGCGCTGCGCACGTCGTTCTGCCCTGGACGCGCGAGGCCTTCCTGCGCTCGAGCGTCGCGCCGTGCGGGCCGGAATGGGTGCAGCGCTTCGATCGTGCGCTCGCGCGCGCGAGCTCGCTGCGCGTGCTCGGCGAGCCGCATGAGGCTTCGAGCGGCGTCGATTACGGCTACGCGAACGAGGTGATGGCGGGCCTCGCGCGGCTCACCGCGCGTGCGCTCGATCTCGACCTGACGCCGCTCGCCGCATGGGATGGAAGGCCGGGCGGGCCCGGTGGCACCGCTGCATTCGTCAGCTTCTGGCGCGAGCGCGGCATCGCGACCGAAGTGGTGAGCCTCGGCGCGACCTTCGAGCCGAGCGCCGCCGCGCGCGACGCCGCACAGCCACTCGCCGCGGGGACGCAGGAAGCGGCGGTGCCCGCCGAACGCGAGCTCGGCAACGCCGACGGATTCCGCCAACAGGTGAAGTCGATTCTGTTCGCGGACATCGTCGGCTACAGCCGGCTTCCGGAAGCGCTCGTCCCGGTGTTCGTACGCGAGTTCAAGGGGCGCATCTCCAGCCTAATGGCGCGCAGCCCACACGCGCCGACGGCCGTCAGCACCTGGGGAGACGCGCTGCACTTCGTGTTCGACGACGTCAGCTCGGCGGGCCTCTTCACGCTCGATCTGCTGGACGAGATCTCGGGCACGGACTGGGCCGCGCTCGGCCTGACCTGGGAAGCGGAGCAGGGCGGCGTGCTGCAGCCGCGCCCCCTCAACCTGCGCGTCGCGCTGCACGCGGGCCCGGTGATCGCTCACTTCGAGCCGATCGTGCGGCAGCCGAGCTACACCGGCGCGCACGTCACGCTCGCGGCGCGCATCGAGCCGATCGCCGCGCCGGGTGAGGCGTTCGCGAGCGAGGCGTTCGCGGCGCTCAGCGCGGCCGCGGGCGTGCCGGGGCTCGCGTGTGATTTCGTCGGCACACTGCCGCTCGCGAAGAATCATCCCGGCGAGCTGCGCGTGTATCGGCTGCGCCGCGTCCGCGAGCTGCCGCTCGATGCGATCGCGCGCGTGATGCACGAGGCCTACTGCCGGGACGCGATCGACGAGCGCTGGGAGACGCCGGCCATGAACCCCTCGCTGCGCGCGTGGGAAGAGCTGCCCGCCGATCTTCAGGCCTCGAATCGCGAGGCGGCGGCCGATATTCCCGCGAAGCTGCGGCTGGCGGGCTGTGAGCTGGTTCCGGGGCGCGTGCAGGCGGCCGCGACGTTCGCGTTCCGCGAGGAGGAAGTCGCGCTGCTCGCGCAGCGTGAGCACGACCGCTGGTGCACGAGCCAGCGCGCGCGCGGATGGGTCCACGGCGATGGGCTCAAGGACGGGCGGCGGCGAACGCATCCGCGTCTCGTGCCGTGGGAGGCGCTCCCGAAAGCGGAACGCGGCAAAGATCTCAGGTCGGTGCGCCGCATCCCGAGCCTGCTCGCGCAGGCGGGCTTCCGCATCCGCCGCGTGCGGCCGTAGCTCAGAGGCCCCTGAGTCTCAGGGCCCCTGAGCTGTTAGGGCATGGCGTCAGCGGCGCCTGCGTGCGCGCAGCGCCAGCCCGCCAGCCAGCGTGGTGGCGAGCAGCGCGGCCGCGGCCGGCTCCGGCACGAGCACGCCGTTGCGGAACTCGTAGTAGAGGTCCTCGTTGCCCGATCGCGGGCCCGTCAGGTTGACGACGTTGCTTCCCAGCGCGAACCCGGTAATGCCGCCGAGGTCGGGGATGTCCAGGTTCGCATCCGTTCCGTGGCCGAACTGGAGCGCGAAGTCGCCGCCGCCGAGGTCGTAGATCACGAGATCCGCGTAGATCTCGAACAGCGTCGCATCGCCGGAAACGGTGGGCCCGGCCCAGGTCACGTGCATCGCCGGCACTGCATCAGCCGACGAGTAGTTGCCGCTGCTGTCCGGGCGAGGATCGGCGACGCCGTACGAATAGAGGACCTCGCCGGGCTCCACGAAGAAGACGTCGCCGTTCGGCGTAACAGTCTGGAGGTTCGCGTAGTACGGAGCGATCACCGGCACGCCCAGCGAGCTCAGCGCGCTCACGCTCGTGAACGTCGTCGACAGCGGAGTGGCGCCGAACGTGATCGCGCCGTTCTCGTTGATGAACAGGCTGTTGAAGCTTCCGGCGCCGGTGTTGATCGTGAACCCGATCGCGACCGAGAGGCTCGCGTTGCCGACGAGATCTGCCTCGAGCGATTCGCTGGAGCCGGTCCCCCAGTTGTTTCCGCTCGTCGAAACCTGATCACCGAAGTCGATGAACACGCGCTTCGCGTAGGCGGCGGACGAGACAATCAGCGCGCAGGCGGCCAGCAGCGCTGCGCGCATCAGTTTCTTGATGTGGGCTTCCATTGGTGCTCTCCCAGGGCGAGCCCATCCTAATCTGAGCGGAAGCTCCCGCGCTCAAAGATCGGGCTCGCATTTTCCGTCGGAGCGGTGGGCCTACACCTCCCCGTCACGAAGGCGCCGCGAGAGGTGCCGCCGCAAAGCGGCCGGCCGTCAGGGCGTGGCGCGGGCTCGGGCCACGCGACGCCCGAACGCCGCCGCGCTTTCGCTTTGGCCGACCCCTCTCCGGATCGCCTCGGCTCGCTCCAGGGCAGAGAGCCCCAGCATCGTGTCGTCAGGCCAGCGCTCGAGCACCCGCCGAAGATTTGGCGTCAGCAAGGCGTCGGCTGCGGACGCGTCGCCCTCCCTGAGCAGGCAGCTCGCACGAACGAGCTCGAGCCAGGCCATGCGCCAGGGATCGTCGGGATAGTCCTCGGCGAGCAGCTCTCCGGCCCGCTCCAGCCGCGCAGTGGCCTGGGCATGCTGTTTCGCGCGGCACTCGAGGTCCGCCAGGTCCGTGAGGATGGGGCCTCGCATCCGGTGGCGATGCTCGTCCGCTGCTGCCCAGGCGGAAGCGAAGAGCTCCCGCGCAGCGGCGTCGTCGCCAAGACCGACCTCCGCGAGCGCCAGGTTGTTGAACACGAAGGCCATGTCGTCGTGCGTGATGGACCGTTCGGCCAGCATCAGCTGTCGAGCCTCGCGAAGCTGCTCACGCGCCTCGCGGTACTTGCGCTGCTCGAGCTGGACGCGCGCGAGATTGTTGAGCGTCGCCGCCAGCTCGGTGTGCTTCGGCCCGAGCACTCTCCGCCCAATCTCGAGAACGCGCGTGTAGTACGCCGCCGCCTGTGCTCGGTTTCCTCGCAGATACTCGATCGAGCCCAGCGAATCGAGATCCTCCGACACCTTCGGGTGGTTCTCTCCCGATTCGGCGATTCGCATCGCGAGCGCTTCTCGGTACACCGGCTCGGCTTCGTCGAGCTCGCCTGCGAGCAGCGCGGTGAGCCCGCGCGCTTCGAGCCCACGCGCGATCAGCGCTTTGGCCTCGGGCCGCGCGCGCCTCGCCGCCGCAATTCCCTCGGCGATTTTCTCGCGCGCGGCTGCGAACTCGTCCGTGGTCGCAAGCGACTCGCCCCATGCGATCAACGCGCGGGCGCGCTCCGTGTCGCGCTCCGGCCCCTCGGCGCGCAGCGCGGCGAGCGCGCGCTCGAACTCCCGATTCGCAGCCGGATAGGCGCCCAGCGACGTCTGCACCTCGCCGCGTGCGATCGCGACCAGCGCATCGGCCTCGGGATCGAGCGACGCGCCGACCTCAGCTCTTCCCAACAAATCATCGGCCTGCTTGTACAAGCCCAGGCTGGCGTACACAGAGCCGAGCGTCGCGATCAGCGTCGCGCGCACCCCCGGCTCGTGGCGCAGTCCTGTATCGATCTCGCGCGCACCGCGGTCGAGCACCTCTTTCGCGGTGATCGTCTTTCCGCGCGCCTCCGAGGGGTCGGACACCGCGAACAGTGACTGCAGAAACGCGGTCGTGCGCTCTGCCGTCAGCGAGCGCTGCTCGGCGATCGTGCGCTGGCGCTCCGCCTCCTGGCGCGCGAGCACGGCGAATCCCGCAAGGCCCGCGAGCACGATGCTCGCAGCGACGGAGGCTGCAGTGATTACGACGAGACGCCGCTGGCGACGCGCTTGCTCGCGCCGGCGCAGGTCGTCGAAGCGCAGCCCGAGCAAGCCCGCGATGAGCTTCAGAAGCCCGTCGTGTCGCCCGTCGCCGCTGGGCCGCAGGTCCGCTGCGAGCGGCTCGACTGCGCTCGCCCCGTCGTTCGCCGCGCGGGCTGCGAGGAACTCACTCAATCCCGGCGGAAAGACGACGCCATCGCCCTCTGCGCTCGGAACGATCACGCAGAACACGCGCTCGGCACGCCCGAGCGCGCAGAAGCGCCGGATCTCTTCATTCACCCACCGCGAGCGCGCGGCCGCCGGCGAACAGAGAACGATCATGTTCTCGGATTCGGCGAGTGCTCTCTCGATCTCCGCGCCGAGCTCTGCAGAGGTGGCCAGCTCCGCGCGGTCGAGGAACACCGGGGCCAGCCGTTCGGGCAGCGCGCCGGCATCGCGCAGGCTGCGCACCGCGCGCGGCAACCGGTAGGTCTCGAGGGCCCGATGCAGCCAGCGTGCGACCGCGGCGTCGGCGTGGCTGTAGCTGACGAACGCGAAGTAATGGCTCACGCGCCCATTCTAAGCGCGGCTTCCGCGGGCTCAGCGCTGCTTGCTCTCGATCGCCTTCACCAGCGTGTGCAGCACGCGATTCACCGGCGTCGGGACGCCGAGCCGCTCGCCCTGCCGCACGACGACGCCGTTCAGGTGGTCGATCTCGCTGCGCCTGCCGCGCGCGAGGTCTTGTGCGGTCGACGAGAACTGCCCCGGCACCGTGCGCGCGATGCGCTCGACGGCCTCCCACGCGTCGCCCGGGACGGCGATGCCCGCCGCGCTCGCGACCGCGAGGCATTCGGCGGTGACGTCGCGCAGCACGTCCTCGACGCCTTCGCTGCGCCGCAGCACGCCATACGGGAGCTGCGTGATCGCGGAGAGCGCGTTGTACGCGCAGTTGAGGATCAGCTTCCCCCACAGCTCGCCGTCGACGTTCGCGGTGACCGTCGTCGGAATGCCCGCGGCGCTGAGCAGCGCGGCGAGCTCCTCGCTGCGCGGCGCCGCGCCGAGCACGAGCTCACCGCGCCCGTGGTGCCGCACGTGTCCCGGGCCGGCCATTTCGGTGCCCACGTACACGACCGCCGTGATCACCGGCTGCGCGAGCTTCGCCTGCAGGCGCGCGGCGTTGTCGACGCCGTTCTGCAGGCTGAGCACGACGGCGCCGGGCGCGAGCTGCGGTGCGAGCAACGCCGCCGCCTCCTCGGTGTCGGTGGACTTCACGCAGCACAGCACCAGCTCCGCGTTCGCCGCCGCCAAAGCCTCGGTGCTCGCCGCCACCGCAACGCGTTCATCGAAGCTGCGCGTTTCGAGCCGCAGGCCGCCGCTCTGGATCGCAGCGACGTGCGCGGCGCGCCCGATCAGCGTGACGGGATGTCCCGCGCGTGCGAGCAGCCCTCCGTAATAACAACCGACTGCGCCTGCACCCATCACCGCGATCTTCACGCGCGCTCCTCGTCGCAGGCGGAAAGCTACTGACGTCGCGGGGCGCAGGCACGGCTTCGAGTAGCCTCAACCGATGCCGGAGCGCGAGGTCGACGTCTGCATCGTGGGCGCGGGGTACGCCGGGCTGAGCGCCGCGCGCGCGCTCGCCGCCGAGAACCGCTCGGTCGTCGTGCTCGAGGCGCGCGAGCGCGTCGGCGGCCGCGTCTGGACCGGAAGCCTGCCCGACGGAACGCCGCTCGAATTCGGCGGCACGTGGATCGGCGCCGAGCACTACGCGATTCGCGGTCTCGCGGGCGAGCTCGGCGTGAAGACATTCCCGACCTACTACGAAGGCGAGAGCGTGATCAGCTTCGGCGGCCACGTGCGCCGGTACCGCGGCACCGTACCGCCGCTCTCACCGATTGCGCTCGGCGCGCTCGGCCTCGCGATGGCGCGCCTCGAGCGCATGGCGCTCACCGTGCCGCTCGATGCGCCGTGGCAAGCGAGGCGCGCGGCAAAGTGGGACGCGATCAGCGCGGGCGCCTGGCTCACGCGCCGGACGAACGTGCCGACCGATCTCGCGCGGCAGCTGCTCCAGGCCGCGATCCGCGGCCTGTTCAACTCGGATCCCTCGGAGGTTTCGCTGCTGCACGCGCTCTACCTGATGCGCTCCGCGGGCGGACTCGCGAAGCTACTCGCGATCGCCGGCGGTTATCAGGAGCTACTCGTCGTCGGCGGCGCGCAGTCGATCGCGAACGCGATCGCGGCGCAGCTCGGTGCGGCCGTTCGACTCGGCGCTCCGGTGCGCACGATCGAGCAGGACGCGCGCGGCGTCCGCGTCACCGCGCAGGGCGAGCTCGTGCGCGCACGGCGGGCGATCGTCGCGGTTCCGCCTGCGCTCGCGAACGCGATCCATTATGAGCCTGCGCTGCCGGCCGATCGCGCGCTGCTCCACCAGCGCATGCCGGCCGGCTCGATCCTGAAGACGCTGGTCGTCTACGAGGAAGCGTTCTGGCGCGCGGACGGGCTCTGCGGCGCCTCGACCGCGATCGATTCGCCGATCGAGATCACGCTCGACTGCTCGCCCGAATCCGGAAAGCCCGGCGTGCTCGCCGCGTTCGCGTGCGGCCCGCACGCGCGCGCGCTCGGCGCGCTGCCGGCCGACGAGCGCAGGCGCTGCGTGCTCGGCACGCTCGGCGCGCGCTTCGGCCCGCGTGCGGCGCAGCCGGCGGCGTACGAGGAGCATGACTGGGCCGCGGAGGTGTGGAGCCGCGGCTGTTACATGTCGCACCTACCGCCCGGCGTGCTCACGCAATACGGACCGATGCTGCGCGAGCCCGTCGGCCTGCTGCACTGGGCCGGCACCGAGACTGCGACGCTCTCGCACGGCTCGATCGACGGCGCCGTGCTCTCGGGCCGGCGCGCCGCGCACGAAGTGCTCGCGCTGTTAGGGTGAACGTCGCCGATTGAGAGGAGTGCCCAATGGACGAGCTGCAGCGCCGCACGCTCGAAGCGCTTCCCGAAGCCGTGCTGGTCGCCGATCGCGCCGGCGCGATTCGGCTCTGGAACGCCGCCGCCGAACGGATCTTCGGTTGGTCCGCGAGCCAAGCGCTCGGACAATCGCTGGACCTGATCGTTCCGGAACGCCAACGCGCGCGGCATTGGGACGGCTACCGCCGCGTCGTCGAGACGGGAGCCACCCAGTACGGCGACCGCGTGCTCGCGGTGCCCGCGCTGCGCGCCGACGGGAAGCGCATCTCGGTCGAGTTCACGGTGGCGCTGTTGCGCGACGCCAGCGGCCACGTCGACGGCATCGTCGCGCTGCTGCGAGATGTCACCGAGCGCTGGGAACGCGAGCGCGCGCAGGCGGCGCGTTGACCGCTCAGCTCCACTCGGGCCGCGGAATTCCCTGATAAGCCTCGCGCAGTGCCGAAGACCAGCGCTCGCGAATCATCCGAAAGTACGGGTCGTCCTCGCCGATGCGGCGCTGGCGCTCGACTTTCAGCGCGCCGGCGCGCACGAGCAGCAGGTCGATCGGTAGGCCCACCGTGAGGTTGCTGCGCAGCGTCGAATCCATCGAGATCAGCACGAGCTTCACGCCGTCTTCGAGCGGCGTCTCGTAGGTGAGCGCGCGGTCGAGAATGGGCTTGCCGTACTTGTGCTCGCCGATCTGCAGGAACGGCATGTCGGGCCCGCCTTCGATGAAGTTGCCGGCCGCGTAGATCTGGAAGAGGCGGACCGGCCCGCCGGCGATCTGCCCACCTAACAAGAACGACACGTCGAACGAGACGTTCTGCGCCTGCAGTGCTTCGCCATCCACCTGATAGACCTGGCGCACCGCGTGGCCGACCAGCTGCGCGGCGCGGAGCACGTTCGGTGCGTCGCGCAGCGTCTCGCGGCCGCGCTCGGTCTCGACGCCGTCCGTCAGCAGGTTCACGACGGCCTGGCTCACCGCGAGATTGCCCGCGCACATCAGCGCGAGCACGCGCTCGCCAGGCTGCTCGACGACGTGGAGCTTGCGAAACGTGCGCACGTTGTCGTTGCCCGCGTTGGTGCGCGTGTCCGCCAGCATCACCAACCCGTCGCGGACGTTCAGCGCGACGCAGTAGGTCATCGAGAGCTCCCCCATCCTCTTCTTCACTGCTGCGTCTGCTCGGCCTGGATGCGCACGCGCACGGCGAGCTGTTCGCGCGCGCCGGCCGAGCGTACGCCGCGGATCGGCGCCGCCTCTGCATAGTCGAGACCGACGCTGACGCGCACGTACGCGGGCGAGGC
>Ga0187894_10002538_pt1 | contig 21658 bp, 18 predicted proteins | sample GBC1701081metaG_FD_136650 | JGI IMG/M metagenome (GOLD analysis project Ga0187894, IMG submission 136650) | White microbial mat communities from a lava cave in the Kipuka Kanohina Cave System on the Island of Hawaii, USA - GBC170108-1 metaG ... | reverse complement strand
CCAGAAAGCCCACCTTGACGCCGTCGGCTGCCCAGGCCTCGCCGGTGAAGCCGTCGTCCTGGCGGGCCATGATGCGCAGCAGGGTCGACTTGCCGGCGCCGTTGAGACCGAGCACGCCGATCTTGGCGCCCGGCAGAAAGCTGAGCCAGATGTCCTTCAAGACCTGCTTACCGCCGGGCCAGGTCTTGGACAGGCCCTTCATCACATAGATGTACTGGTACGCGGCCATGATGGATTCCTGCTGCGCGAAATTTCGGGAGCGATTGGGCCGCCTCTCTAGCGGAGCCGCGCTGCGGTGGCAACGGAGCGGCCATGCTCCCCCTCGCCTTTTCCCGAAGCGGGAAATCGCCTTAAATGCCGGTGGTGAACCGGATTCGAGGGGGTGAGGGCACCATGAGCAGGGGCAAGATCGCGGCCATTGTTGCAGCCGGCATCGTCGTCGTGCTCATCGGCGTGTTCGTGGTCTATCGGATCGTCGTCAGCCAGGCCGGGCCGGCCTTCGAGCAGTCCTTCAACGACAGCTTCCTCGAGAATTGCGTGAAGTCAGCACGCGGGGCTTTGACGCAGCAGGGCAAAACGGGACCGGATGCCGAAGCCCTGGTCCAGCGCTATTGCACTTGTGCCATGGACGTCGTGAGGCCGATGCCAGCCTCCGATAAGATCCTGCTGGGCAATTCCGAAGCCAAACAACGCGAGGTTCTGGCGGAAGTACAGAAGCGGTGCCAGTGAGCGGCACCCTGTCGGCGAGCAAATCGGAGGATAGCCAGGGATGAGTGGACGGTTGGAAGGCAAGGTGGCGCTGATCACGGGCGGCGCGTCGGGGCTGGGCGAATGCGCCGCCGTTCTCATGGCGCAAGAAGGCGCCAAGGTCGTCATCGCCGACATCCAGGTCGACAAGGGCCAGGCGGTGGCGCGTCAGATCGGCGCCGCCGCTTCCTTCGTGCCGCTCGACGTGACCAGCGAGGAGCAGTGGAAGGCAGCGATCGCCGCCGCCGTTGCCACGTACGGCGCCCTGCATGTGCTGGTGAACTCGGCCGGCATCGGGCTCACAAGACGGTGGAAGACATCGAACTCGAGGAATGGCGGCGCGTGCATGCCATCGATCTCGACGGCGTGTTCCTGGGCTGCAAGCACGGCGTGCGCGAGATCAAGAAGCACACCGCGACCCTGGGCGGCTCGATCATCAACATCTCGTCGATCTCGGGCATCATCGCCGGCGCCAACATGGCCGCCTACAACTCGGCCAAAGCCGGTGTGCGGCTACTGTCGAAGTCGGTGGCGCTGCACTGCGCCAAGTCGGGCTACAATATCCGCTGCAATTCGGTGCACCCCACCTTCATCGACACGCCGATCCTGGACCGCTACCGCACGCGCTTCGGCGATGAGGTCATGCAGCAGAAGCTGGGACGCCAGGTCCCGATCGGCCGGTTGGGCCGGCCCGAGGAGGTCGGCTGGCCGATCGTGTTCCTGGCCTCCGACGAGTCGAGCTTCATGACCGGCTCGGAGGTGGTGATCGACGGCGGCATCAGCGCGATGTGACGGTTCAAACGGAGGCTGGCCATGCTCCTGACTATCGACGGACACCGCGTCTACTACGACATCGTCGGGCCCGATTCGGCGCCGATCGTGTGCTTCACCCATTCGCTGTCGTCCGACGGCGGCATGTGGCAGGAGCAGTTGCCGATCCTGCTCGGCGCCGGATTCCGCGTGCTGCGGCTGGATATGCGCGGCCATGGCGGCAGCGATCCGGTGGCAGGCGACTACACGATGTCGATCCTGGCCGGCGACGTGATCAAGGCCTTGGACGCGCTGGGCATCGACAAGGTGCACTATATCGGCCTGTCGATCGGCGGCATGATCGGCCAGGCGTTGCTGCTGGACCATGGCGAGCGGCTGCTGTCGGCCATGCTGTGCGACACGCAGCCCAGCACGCCGCCCGGTTCGGAAGCGGCCTGGGACGAGCGCAAGGCGGCGGTGCGGCTGGCCAATGGGCTCGCCACCATCGCCGACGGCACCATGGACCGCTGGTTCACGCCGACTTTCAAGAGCCGCAACCCGGCGCGCTGGACGCAGATCCGCGACACCATCGTGGGCACGACGCCGCAGGGCTTCCTGGGTTGCGCCGCGGCGATCCAGAACTTCAATTTCGAGAACCAGCTGCACACCATCAAGGTACCGACGCTGGTCGTGTGCGGCGACCAGGATCCCGGTACGCCGCCCGACCGCAACCAGCTGATCGCCGCCAAGATCCCCGGCGGCCGCTACGAGGAGATCAAGGACTCACGCCACCTGCCCAACGTCGAGCACCCGGACGTCTTCAATCCGGTCATGGTGTCGTGGCTGCGGCAGAATCGATAGGGCACCCAGCGAGGCGACAAGCCTTCATGGCGAGCCTGTCGAACCATGAAGGCGGACTACGGGCCGCCACTTGCAGTGACGAAAGAAGGATCAACGAATATGCAATTCGGTTTCAGCGAGCAGCAACTGGCGATCCGCGACAGCGTGGCGAAGCTGTGTGCGCAGTTCGATGATTCCTACTGGCTGAAGAAGGACAAGGAAGGCGGCTTCCCCAACGACTTCTATTCCGCCATGGCGGAAGCGGGCTGGCTGGGCATCGCCATGCCGGAGGAATATGGCGGCGCTGGCCTGGGCGTCACCGAGGCGGCGCTGATGATGCAGACGGTGGCCGAATCAGGCGCCGCGCTGCAGGGCGCCTCGGCGATCCATCTCAACATCTTCGGGCCCAACCCCATCGTCGTGTTCGGCACGGAGGAGCAGAAGAAGCGCATCCTGCCCGACATCATCCAGGGCAAGGTCAAGGGCTGCTTCGCCGTCACCGAGCCCAACGCGGGGCTGAACACGACGGCACTGGAGACGCGCGCCGAACGCGACGGCAACGGCTATGTGGTCTACGGCAAGAAGGTCTTCATCACCACGGCGCAGATCGCCGACAAGATGCTGCTGATCGCCCGCACCACGCCGCGCGAGCAGTGCCGGCGCCCCACCGAGGGATTGTCGCTGTTCTACACCGATTTCGACCGCTCCAAGATCGAGGTGCGCGAGATCGACAAGATGGGCCGCAAGGCGATCGACACCAATCAGGTGTTCATCGACGGGCTGAAGGTGCCGCTGGAAGATCGCATCGGCGAGGAGGGCAAGGGCTTCCACTACCTGCTGCATGGGCTGAACCCCGAGCGCATCCTGATCGCGGCGGAAGCCATCGGCATCGGCCGCGCGGCGCTGAAGCGCGCGGCGCAGTACGCCAAGGAGCGTGTCGTGTTCGGCCGGCCGATCGGCAAGAACCAGGCCATCCAGCATCCGCTCGCCGAAAGCTGGATGCAGCTGGAGGCCGCCGACCTGATGATGCTCAAGGCTGCCTGGCTCTACGACAGCGGCCAGGACTGCGGCGCCGAAGCCAATGCCTCGAAGTATCTCGGCGCCGAAGCGGCTTTCGAAGCCTGCCAGCGCGCCGTCATGACCCACGGCGGCTACGGTTATGCCAAGGAGTTCCATGTCGAGCGTTTCCTGCGCGAGATCATGATCGCGCGCATCGCCCCGGTCAGCCCGCAGCTGATCCTCTGCTACATCGCCGAGAGGGTGCTGGGGCTGCCGAAGTCGTACTGAGTTGTGCTTCCTCTCCCGCTCGGGGGAGAGGTGAATGCTACTCGGTCGACCCGACGTAGCGCTGCACGCGCTCTTTCCAATCCGGCTGGTGGACGATCTTGAGCAGGGCGCGGTTGATCGGCTCCTTGAGCGGGCTATCCGTGGGCAGCGCAAACGCGTAGTCACGCACGGCCAGCGTATGCGGCAGGACCTGCAGGTCGCGCCAGCCATACTCCTTGATCATGTGGCCGAGAATCGCGCGCTCGTAGACCAGGACCTCGACGTCGCCGCGCTGCAGTGCCTTGCTGGCCTGAACCACGAAGGGGTAGGCCCGTGCCTTCAGGCCCTGGGCATCCGACCATTGTTCGCCCGCCGTCCCCGACACGACGGCAATGCGCGCCCGCGGCAGATCGCCGGGGCCCGTGATGCTGGTCTTGAGACGGTTGACGACAAAGGCGGAGGCCAAGGTCGCGGAGAACAGCGCAATGAGAAAGATGCTGGCGAACATCCAGAGCAACGCCAATGTCCGCCCGCCCCAACTGAGCGGGACCTTGTCGCCGTAGCCCGTGGTGGTCATCGTCACGGCCGCCCACCATACGCCCTCGCCAATGCCCGGCACGGGACGGGGATCGAAATGCGCGCCATTTTGACGCCGCTCCAGCAGCCAGACGACGGCGCCGACAACGAACAGCAGGCCGACCAGACCCGCCATCGTGCCAAGAAGTTGCGGCGTCACCAGACTGCCCAACGTTCCCAGCATGCCGCGCGGCCCCTCCACGCGCACGGCGATGCCGAGGCTGGCGGCGAAATAGGGATGAGAGAAATCGAACCTCGCCTCGCCGTCGACGGTCACGGGGATCGCCGCGACCGCCACATCGACCTGGTGCCGCTCGACGGCGTCGAGGAGCCCGGGAAGATCGAAATCATACTCGCGGAACTCGACGTCGAGCTTCAGCTCTGCAGCGATCTGCTGCCACAATTCGATGCTGAGTCCACCCCAGCGCCCGTCATCACCCCTCAAGATGAACGGCGGCACCCTCATGGTCCCGACCACGATTTTCACCGGATGTTCGCCCGGCTCGCTGCGCGCCTGTGCCAGCCCGGCCGACCACGCGAGAAGCATGACGGCAAGCAAGGCGCGCACGCTCACCACGACAAGCGTCATGGAATACGATCCCCAGTCATGGCGGCGACGGTTTCATCTCCACGTAGCCCGCCCGCTGGAGCAGTGCCTGCCCGCTTGCACTCAGGCAGAAATCAATGAGCTCCTTGACGGTGCCGGAAGGATTTCCAGCCGTCGCAAGATGCAGTGTGCGGACCAGCGGATACTGTCCCGATCGTATGGTGGCGGGTGTCGGGGGAACTGGCGTGGATTGCGCATCGGCACGCAGCGCAACGACCTTGACCCGGCTGTTCGTCCCCCTCAAAGCACCCAGGCCGGTGTAGCCGATCGCACCGGGCCGCGTGGCGACTTCGGCCACGATGGCCTCGTTGGTCGGCAGATGCCGGACCGACGGGCCATATGTCTTGTCGCGCAACACCCGTTCGCCGAACAACGACGCGGTACCGGAACCCGCCGCGCGGGCGATCGCCAGGACGTCGAACTCCCCGCCCTCGACTTGGCGCCAGTGCCGTACCTTGCCGGTGAAGATGTCCTGGAGTTGTTCAAGGTCCACGGCGGTGATCGCAACAGCGGGGTTGACGATGACCGTGATGCCGTCGAGAGCCAAGTTCACCACCGAGATCTCGATGCCCTTGGATACGGCAAAGTCGCGTTCCCGTACCGACAACGGACGCGAGGTCATGGCGATATCGACCATGCCATGCAGTAGCGCGGCAAGCCCGTCGCCGGAGCCGCCGCCCCTTACGATGACGTCCGCCCGCGGGTTGCGGGTCATGAAGTCTTCGGCGCAGGCAGTAACGACCGGCCGCATGGTTTCCGAGCCGACCACCTGCACCGAACCGGCTTGCGGCGCGAGGTCGTTCACGTCGTCGGCGAAATACAGCAGCGCCGCGACCAGAGCCAGAGCGATCGGCGATGTGTACGCAGTCAGTCGAACGAAGCTGGGGCGACTGGCGCGGGTGTCTGCTGGCATACCCGGTCCCCTGAGGATGACGCTGGCACGCACCACCGAGAACGCTCGGTTACCAAACCCTTTTCGATCGTGAAGCGACTAAGCAAGAAGCGGCCCCGACCCGTGGATCGGGGGCCAATCAAAGCCATCACGCCGGCAGTGGCGCGGCCTGCGTCGCGCCGCCCGTGGGCATCGGCTTGGCGCTTGCGGATTCAGGCTCGACCACGCGCGCCACCGAGCGGCGCTCGGCATCGATGCGCTCGATCAGGTAGAACGCGCGCTCGGCACTGCCCAGCAGCGCCAGGATGGCGCCGCGCTCCACCCAGGGCAGTTCGGCGCCGAGTTTCAGGCACCGCTCGCGCAGCTCGGTCAGAGCCGGCAGCCGCGGTTCGGCGAAAGCCGACACCGGCGGGGCGTTGGGATCCTCCGGTGCAATCGCGCGCATCGCTTCGGCGATCTGATCGACCGTGGCATTGACCAGCTCACGGCCGATATTCCCGAAGATCTGACGCTCGACGCGCCGGCCGACCTGGTACAGCGTCTCACCGAGGCTGGCGGTGAAGTCCTCTTCCTCGATCAGGCTCGCCAGCAGGTTGGCCTTGGCATAGGGCATATCAGAATCGAACATCGCCGCGGTGTATTGCCGGATGTCGCGGCTCAGCGTGTCGATGGCCGCGTAATGTTCCTGGGCATCGTCGGGGGCGTTCTCCGTGCCGCGCGCGATCGCCAGGAATTCCTTGGCGGCGCCGAGGTAACGCACGGTCTCCTGCTGTACCGCCGGCACGCCCTTGGCCAGGTCCTTGCCATGCCGCGGGTCGAGGAAGCGCGGCACCGAGTAGTCCTCCTTGTCGTCGGCCATGTTGTGGCCGATGCGGGACAGGACCCGGTAGAAGACCTCGGTGAACGGGAACAACAGCGCCGTATTGAAGATGTTGAACGCCGTCGAGTAGAGGCCCACGGCGACCGGCACCAGCGGGAAGGTCTCCTTGCCATTCACGATCTCCGGCGTCCCCGGGTCGCCGCCGAACCAGCCCATGACCCAGACCAACAGATTCATCGACACGAAGAATAGCGGGATCATCACCGCCACGCCGATGATGTTGAAGGAGATGTGGGCGTAGGCTGCGCGCTTGGCGTTCTTCGACAGGTTGAGTGACGCCATCCACGAAGTGATGGTGGTGCCGAGATCGGCGCCCAGCGAGAAGGCGACCGCCGTCTGCCAATCGAGCACGCCGGCCGAACCGAGGCCCATGACGATGCCGATGGTCGCCGACGACGAGTGGATCATGGCCGTGATCAGTGCCGCGATCACCACGCAGTAGATCAGGCTGATGTAGTTGTCGGCTTTGAGGCTGGCCAGCAGCTGCATCACCTCGGGCATGCCGCGCAATGGCCGCAGGCCGCCCGTCATCAGGTTCAGGCCGTAGAAGATCAGCGAAAAACCCATGCAGGCGAGCGCGATGTTGCGGACCTTGTCGTCCTTGGCGAACACGTAGATGAGCGCGAAGATACCGCCCAGGATCAGACCCAGCGGCCCCAGCGGCAGCGCGATCAGGCCGTTACCCAAGGTGGTGCCGATGTTGGCGCCCATGATCACGCTGATCGCCGGCCGCAAACCGAGCACACCGGCGTTGACCAACCCCACGGTCATGACCGTCATCGCGGTACTGGACTGGATGACCCCGGTGATGACGGTGCCGGCGGCAAGACCGGTCACCGGCGTACCGGCGACCTTGGCCAGGAACGCCCGCATCTTGTTGACGGCCAGCGCCTGGATGCCGTTGCTCATGAACTCGAGGCCGAGCATGAAGATGCCCAGCCCGCCGACCACCGGCACGAGAATGTCCTTGAAGATGTCTGCCTGCATCGCACGAATCCCCACATAACGTCTTGGGCAGACATCAGGCACATTCGGGGATGCGGAACGCGTGTTCCTCCGCCGCGGCGCAACACCACCGCTAGGGAAGCTCCCTACGCTCTTCCGCCTGCGATGCCCCAACAAGCGCGCGGATCGGCGTCGACCCGCCTTGATGACCCCCAAGACTACTCGGGCGATTGTTGCCCCGCTAACATGACAGGGTTACGACAACTCCAAGACAGTGGGATGCCCTGTTCCGCTAGGATTGTCCGCGATTGAGCATGGGCGTCATCGACAGCAATGGGGAATGGAAATGTCGGGTGCGTTGGAGGGTGTGAAGATCGTCGACCTGACGGCCGTGCTACTGGGGCCTTTCGCCACGCAACATATGGCCGACATGGGTGCCGACGTGATCAAGATCGAGCCACCCGAGGGCGACCTGTTGCGCAACTCCGGCCGTGGGCCGTCGCCCAAGATGGGGCCGATCTACGTTGCTGCCGGGCGCAACAAGCGCTCCATATGCCTGGATCTGAAGAAGGCGTCGGCCGTCGCGGTGGTGAAACGCCTGGTCAAGGACGCCGACATCTTCATTCACAACAGCCGGCCGCAGGCGATCGAACGACTGGGGCTGGGCTATGACGACCTAAAGAAGATCAGGCCCGATATCATTTACGCTTATGCCTTGGGCTACAAGCGCAGCGGTCCGTATGGGCACAAGCCGGCGTTCGACGATCTCGTCCAGGGCGCCAGCGGCGCCGCTTCCCTGCAATCGCGCGTCGATGGCGGGCCGCCGCGCTTCATGCCCAGCCTGATCGCCGACAAGACCACCGGCCTGCATCTGGCCATGGCCGTGCTGGCGGCACTGTTCCATCGCCAGCGCACCGGCGAGGGCCAGATGATCGAGGTGCCGATGTTCGAAACGCTGGTCTCGTTCTGGATGACCGAGCACCTGTTCGGCGAGACGTTCGATCCGCCGACCAGCACCATGGGCTACGACCGCATCATCAACAAATACCGCCATCCGTTCAGAACGAAGGACGGCTATATCTGCGCCCTGCCCTACACCGACCGGCACTGGCTGAAATTCTTCGAGCTGGCCGACCGGCTTGATATCGCCAAGGACCCGCGCTTCATCGACGGGCCGACGCGGGCGCGTCACTACTCGGACCTCTACCAGGTCCTCGACAGCCTGCTGCTGAACCGTTCGACCGATGAATGGCTGGCTCTGTTCGACGAAGCCGATATCCCGGCCATGCCGGTGCGCACCCTGGAGGACATCCCGCGCGATCCTCATCTGGTGGCGACCGGTTTCTTCCGAGAGCGCGAACATCCGACCGAAGGCCGCATCACGACCATGGCCAGCCCGCTGGATTTCTCGGCCACGCCGACCAGCTTCCGCCGCCATGCGCCACGGCTGGGCGTCGATGGTCCTGATGTGCTGAAGGCGTACGGCTACACGCAGGCCGAGATCGATGCGCTGATGGCGGAGAAAGCCCTGCTGATCCCGACCTTCGAGACGGTCGCGCAGCCCGTGCAGGCGCCCGCGGCGTCGTAAGTACGCTGCCTTTTTGGACCGCGGGCGTCCACGCCCGCATTCGCTCGCAGCAAAGCGGAGAGTGACAGACAGTCGGCGCTAGGCGCCGATGCGCGCGTGGACGCGCGCGGTCCGAAATGGGGTCCCGCCGTCACCGCACTGTCATTGTCTGATCCTACCAATGGGCCGATTGCCACGTTGGGGGACGTACCGTGAAACGCTTGGCCGTGCTTGGCATCGCCGCCGCTTGCGTCGCCGCTTGGATGAGCGTCGCCAGCGCCCAGGAAGTCACGACGATTACGGGCGCCGGCTCCACCTTCGCCCACCCGGTTCTCACCAAATGGTCACGCGCCTATCGAACCGGCGGCGCCGACTACCCGACCACCAATTCCGGCCTCGAGGATCCGCAGAGTGGCTCGATCCTCGACTACGAGCCCAGTGGTTCACTGGCCGGCACAATGCGCGTCAAGGACCGCGCCGTCGACTTCGGAGCATCCGACGTGCCCTTGAAGTCGGACGAGCTCGCGAAGCTTGGCCTCGGCCAGTTTCCGATCGTGATCGGCGGCGTGGTCGTCGTGGTCAATGTCGAAGGCGTCGGTCCCGGCCAGATCAAGTTCACCGGGCCGCTGCTGGCCGACATTTTCATGGGCAAGATCGCGACATGGTCGGATCCGGCGATCAAGGCGGTCAACCCGGACCTCAAGCTGCCCGACGCCAAGATCGCGGTGATCCATCGTGCCGAAGGCTCGGGCACGACGTTCAATTTCGCCGATTATCTCGCCAAGGTGAGCCCGCCATGGCGGGAGAAAATGGGTGTCGACACCGTCCTGAAATGGCCGACCGGGACGGGCGTCAAGGGCAACGAGGGCATCGCACAGACGGTGAAACGCACCAACAACGCGATCGGCTACGTCGAATACACGCAGGCCGTACAGGCCAAGCTCACCGCCGCTTCGATCCAGAACAGCAGTGGCGCGTTCATCAAGCCGGATACCCAGAGCTTCCAGGCCGCCGCCGCGCGCGCCGACTGGGGCAAAACCAGCGACTTCCACCTGCTGCTCACCGACGCACCCGGCAACGACGCCTATCCCATCGCCGCGACCGTATTCGTGCTGATGAACAAGCAGCCCACGTGGATGCAGAAGCCGCGCGCGACCTTCGACTTCTTCCGCTGGACGTTGGATCACGGCGCCAAGCACGCGGCTGACCTTGGCTACGTGCCGCTGCCCGCAAGTCTTGCCACCCAGGTCAAGGACTACTGGGCGAAGACCTTCAAGACGGGATTGTGATGCAGCCGTCGCGCAGCGACGGACCCGCAGCAGATGCTCAAAAAAAACCGGCGCTGGTGATCACCAGCGCCGGTGGTGTTACGAGATGCGTTCAGATCCGCTGGTCCATTTCCAATGCCGGCTCCGGCACATCGACGCAGCCGATGATGCGCGCCGGCACGCCGGCGGCGGTGCAGCCGGCCGGCACCGGCTCGAGCACGACGCTGCCGGCCGCGATCTTGGCACACGCGCCGACCTCGATGTTGCCGAGGATCGTCGCATTGGCACCCAGCAAGACGCCGCGGCGGATCTTGGGATGGCGATCACCGCGCTCCTTGCCCGTGCCACCCAGGGTGACACCGTGCAGCATCGAGACGCCGTCCTCGACGACAGCCGTCTCGCCGATCACCACGCCGGTGCCATGGTCGATCATGATGCCCTTGCCGATGCGGGCCGCCGGGTTGATGTCGACGCCGAACAGCGAGCTTGCCCGGCTCTGCAGGAAAAAGGCCATGCCCTTGCGATTGCGCTTCCACAGCCAATGGGCGGCGCGGTGCGTCTGCAGCGCGTGGTAGCCCTTGAACCACAGGAACGGATCCAGGTGCGAGGTGCAGGCCGGGTCACGCTCATTGACGGCGACGATGTCGGCACGCGCCGCCACGCCGATCTCGGGATCGGCCGAGAAGGCTTCGTCGAACGTCTGGCGGATCAGCATCGCCGGCGTCTCCGGCGTGCCCAGCATGCGGGCGAGATGATAGCTGAGTGCCGACTCGAACCGCGGCTGATTGAGAACGGCGGCGTGCAGCAGACCACCCAGGCCCGGCTCCGTCCGCGCCAGATCCTCCGCCGCCCCGCGGACAGACGCCCAGACCGGGTCTACGGCAGCGATCTTGGCAATCGCACTGTGTTCCATCACTTCCTCCGATGACCCGCCGCAACAGGTACGCTTAGACAACAACCCTTACCTTGAACGCGAACAACTGCAAGCCCGCCTCACACGAGTTTTTGCAGCAGTTCGGACAAGAAAGACTCGGGCGATGCCCGTTCAGCCCGCGGCGCGCCGCTCCAGCTCGGTAATCAACGCGTCAAGGCCGTTACGCTGGACATAGGAATTGAAATCGGACCGGCGTGTGACCGCCATGCTGACGCCTTCGATGGTGACGTCGATGATCTTGCCGTTCACGACTTCCCAGACCAGCCGGATCGCCGGTCCGCCGTTGGGCTGGACGATCTGGCTGTTCACCAGTTCCTTGGGCGCCTGCTGCGTTACCTTGCCCACCACCAGCGACTGGCCGGAATACTCCCGGAAGCGGCTGGAGTAAGCCTTCACCTCGGCGCGCTCGAACGCCGTCAGGAACCGCTGCCGCTGCTCCGGCGTGGCGGCGTTCCAATGCCGTCCCAGGACGGTACGGCCGATCGCCTGCAGATCGAAGCTCTGACGCAGGATGGCCGACATTTCCCGCTCGCGATCGGCATCGGACACACCCGACTTCAACACCGTCAGCAGGCGGTTGGCGATAGAGTTGATCAATTCCGCCGCATCGCTGGCGGCAGCCGGGGTGACGGCGCCTGCGCCTGCGATCAGGCCGCAGGCGGCGCCCAGGACAAGACGACGCGACAGCGTCGGTATCGACACGGCGGGCCTCCCGAAAAAAGTGACAGATTAGCGGGCGAGGCCGAGTTCGGCCCGCCCGGCGGTGTCGAGCGGCAACATGGCGCTCGACACGACGCCACGTTGACGGATCTGGGCGGCACGACGCTGCGTGTACGCGCTGCGGATGGCGCTGTAGAAGTCGACCGAATTCTTTTCGATATCGTCGAGCGCCGCCAGCGTGCGCGAGCGTGCATCCGCTGCCTCGAGGCCGCCCCGGACATAGAGCAGATAGTCGACGTCGAAGTGCGCGGCGGCGATCCGGAACGGATCCACCAGATAGTCGACCAGCAGGCCAACGGCGTCGCGCGCGTTGGACGGTCCCGCCAGTGGCAGGACGAGATAAGGTCCGCCGTCCTCGGGCGGCGCCTTGGCCCAGACACCCAAGGTCTGGCCGAAATCCTCTTTGGTCGGCGGCAGGCCGAAGCCCTTGGCGACGTCGAAGATGCCCAGCACACCAATCGTAGAATTGATCAGGAACCGCGCCACGGTCTGCACCGACCGGGTACCCTCGCCCTGAGCCAACTCGTTGAACGCCGTGACCGGCTCGCCCAGGTTGTTGAGCAGGTTGCGGGTGCCGCGTTGGACGCCGGGCGGAGTCAGGTCGCGATATGTCACAGCCAGCGGACGCAGGATGAACGTATCCAGCGTCTTGTTCAGGGCGAACATGAACCGGTTCGGGGTCTCGAGGGGATCCCAAACCTCCCCTTCCTCGGCGGTTGCGCAGCCGCCGACCAGGCTCCCGGCCACCGCGAGGACCGCAATGGCACGGCAAGCGCCCGAAACCCAACCCCGAAGCATCATGGACATCCCGTACAGTAGGCCGCTACCCAACGAACTCAAGCGGCGCAGTATGGCGAGGTAGACCCTTAAATCTCAATGCAAAAGTAAGAGAGCGACCACTGACCGCGGAGTCAACATCGGTCGCCGAAAACCTTGTCAGGCATGGGCTTATAGCATGGCACCCCATGTCCCTACCACGACACCGTCATGGAAACGTCGCGGGGATTTGTGCCGTCGACGGCAAAAATCTCCACGCAAATTCTTCCGTGGAGCGCCTCTCTCACAGCCATCTGGACAAAGAGATAAAAATATCCTTATATGTATGTATGGACGATCTGCTTTCGGTTTTGCGCACGGTTGCCGAAGAGACGCGGCTGCGGATTCTGGCGCTGGCAGCCCGTGACCAGCTCACGGTCAGCGAGTTCGTCGACATCCTCGGCCAGTCGCAGCCGCGCGTGTCGCGCCACCTCAAGCTTCTGGTCGAAGCCGGCCTGATGGAGCGCATCCGGGAGGGCCAGTGGGCCTATTTCCGGCTGGCGCGTGACCTGGGTTCCAGCCAGTCACTGGTGCGGGAGGTCATTGCCCGGTTGCCGACCGGCAACGACATGCTGGCCGCCGATCAGGCACGGTTGACCGACCTCAAGCGCCGCCGAGAGAACCGCGCCATCGCCTATTTCCGCCAGAACGCCCAGCGCTGGGATCAGCTGCGCGCGCTGCACGTCGCCGACGCCGAGATCGAAGGGGCACTGCTGGCGCTGCTGCCCGAGGATACCGAGTCGCTGCTGGATATCGGCACCGGCACGGGGCGCATCCTCGAGGTGCTGGCGCCGCACGTCGAGCATGCTGTCGGCATCGACCAGTCGCGCGAAATGCTGGCCGTGGCCCGCAACAACCTGGCGCGCGTGGGCAGCGGCAATGTCGAGATCCGGCAGGCCGACATGTACGCCCTGCCGTTCCCGTCAATGTCCGTCGACGTCGTGACCATCCACCAGGTGCTGCACTACGCCGAAGACCCGGCCGCGGTGCTGCGCGAGGCGGCGCGCGTCTTGAAGCCGGGCGGTACCATGCTGGTGGTCGACTTCGCACCGCACGATCTCGTGGAGCTGCGTCGCGAGCATGCGCATGTGCATCTGGGCTTCGCCGACAACCAGGTGCGCGGCTGGCTGGCGGCCGCCGACCTGTTGAGTGATCCGCCGACCCATTTGCCCGGCCGCCGTCTGATGGTGGGCATCTGGCGTGCGCGACGCCCCGAACGGCGCGAGCCCTCCGTGCTGTCGGACGGCACCAAAACGAATCACGACACCATCAGCTGACGCGACACCGACAGGAGTGCGCGATGAGTCCCGACACCGGTCCCCTTTCCACCGCAACGCCGACCAGCGAGTTCCCGGCGCGCAAGCCGTCGAAGCTTGTCGTGTCGTTCGAGTTCTCGCCGCCACGCACCGACGCCATGGCGGAGACGTTGTGGAATTCCATCGAGCGGCTGGCGCCGCTGCAGCCGGCCTTCATGTCGGTGACCTACGGCGCCGGCGGCTCGACGCGCCAGCGCACCCACGAGACCGTGGTGCGCATCAAGCGCGAGACCGGCATCGAGCCGGCGGCGCACCTGACCTGCGTTGCCGCTACCTCAGGTGAAATCGACGACGTCGCGCGCGCCTACTGGGACGCCGGCATTCGCCATATCGTTGCCCTGCGCGGTGATGCGCCGCGCGAGAGCGGCGGCAAGTATGTCGCCCATCCCGGCGGCTATTCCAATGCGGCCGCGCTGGTCGCCGGGCTCAAGCGGATCGGCGATTTTCAGATCAGCGTCGCGGGCTACCCCGAACGGCATCCCGATTCGACCGACGACAAAGCCGACCTCGACAACCTCAAGCGCAAGGTTGATGCCGGTGCCGACCGCTGCATCACGCAGTTCTTCTTCGACGTTGAGGATTTCCTGCGCTTCCGCGACCGCGCCACGGCCGTCGGCGTGCAGGTGCCGATCGTACCGGGCATCATGCCGGTGTCGAACTTCGCCGGCATCGCCAGGATGGCGGCCATGTGCGGCTCCAAGGTGCCGGCCTGGCTCGCCACCCTGTTCGACGGCCTCGACGACGACCTCGAGACGCGCCGCATGATCGCCGCCACGGTGGCGGGCGACCTGTGCCGCAGGCTGGAGTCGGAAGGCGTCTTCGCCTTCCATTTCTACACGCTCAACCGTGCCGACCTGACCTATGCGCTGTGTCACCTGCTGGGCGTGCGGCCCGCGGCACGGCCGCGCGCGGAGTGATCGCCATGCGACGTGACCAGAAGGCAGACCTGCTGCGCCGGCTGGCGAGCGAGCGGATCCTGGTAAAAGACGGCCCCTACGGCTCAATGGTGCAGACCTACAGCCTGGACGAGGCCGGCTTCCGCGGCGGCCAGACCTTCGCGCAGGACCAGAAGGGCAACAACGACCTGCTCAACCTCACGCGGTCCGATGTCATCGGCGAGATCTGCGAGGCCTATCTCGCGGCCGGCGCCGATATCGTGGCCACCAACACGTTCAACGCCAACGCCATCAGCCAGGCGGACTACGGCATCCAGTCCAAGGTACGCGAGATCAACCTCGCCGCCGCCCAGCTCACCCGTGCCGCCGCCGACCGCTGGACGGCCAAGACGCCGGACAAGCCACGCTTCGTCGCCGGCGCGCTGGGACCGACCAACAAGACGCTGTCGGTGTCGCCCGACGTGAACAACCCGGGCTACCGCGCCGTCAGTTTCGACGAGGTGAAGGCGGTCTACCGCGAGCAGATCGACAGCCTGCTCGACGGCGGTGTCGACTTCATCCTGATCGAGACCGTGTTCGACACGCTCAACGCCAAGGCCGCCATCGTAGCGGCCGACGAGGCGGCGGAAGAGCGCGGCGAGGAACTGCCGGTGATGGTCTCCATGACACTCACCGACCTCGCCGGCCGCAACATCTCGGGCCAGACCGTCGAGGCGTTCTGGCACTCGGTGCGCCACATCCGACCGCTGACCATGGGCATGAACTGCTCGTTCGGCGCCACCGAGCTGCATCCCTATGTCGGCGTGCTGAACGCACAGGTCGACACCTTGCTGTGCGTCTATCCCAACGCCGGCCTGCCCAACGAGATGGGCGCCTATGACGAGGCACCCGAGACGACGGCGCGCCTCGTGCGTGGCTGGGCCGAGAGCGGCTGGCTCAACATCGTGGGCGGCTGCTGCGGCACGACGCCCGACCATATCCGCGCCATCGCCCAGGCCGTACAAGGCCTCGCGCCGCGCACACCCACTGTTCTGCCGCCGGCGCTGCGCCTGTCGGGCATGGAAGCCGCGAGTTTCTTCTGATGTCACAACGTGTAGCGACGTTCATCAATATCGGCGAGCGCACCAACGTCACCGGGTCGGCCAAGTTCAAGAACCTGATCCTGGCGGGCGACTACACGGCGGCGGTCGACGTGGCGCGCCAGCAGATCGAAGCCGGTGCGCAGATCATCGACGTCAACATGGACGAGGGCCTGCTCGACGCCGAGAAGGCCATGGAGACCTTCCTCAAGCTGATCGCCGCCGAGCCCGATATCGCGCGCGTGCCGATCATGGTCGACAGCTCCAAGTGGACCGTGATCGAGGCCGGCCTGAAGTGCGTTGCCGGCAAGGCGATCGTGAACTCGATCAGCCTCAAGGAGGGCGAGGCGCCGTTCATCGCCCATGCCCGCAAGGTGCGCCGCTACGGCGCCGCCGCCGTCATCATGGCGTTCGACGAGAAGGGCCAGGCCGACAGCATCGAGCGCAAGGTCGCGATCTGCAAGCGCGCCTACGGCGTGCTGGTCGACAAGGTCGGCTTCCCGGCCGAAGACATCATTTTCGATCCCAACATCTTCGCCGTCGCCACCGGCATCGAGGAGCACAACAACTACGGCGTCGATTTCATCGAGGCCGTGCGCCGCATCAAGGCCGAATGCCCGCACGCCAAGATCTCGGGCGGCGTCTCCAACCTCTCCTTCTCGTTCCGCGGCAACGAGCCGGTGCGCCGCGCCATGCACTCGGTGTTCCTGTATCACGCCATCCAGGCCGGCATGGACATGGGCATCGTCAATGCAGGCCAGCTCGACGTCTACGACCAGATCCCGGCCGAGCTGCGCGACGCCTGCGAGGACGTGATCCTCAACCGCCGGCCCGACTCGACCGAACGCCTGCTGGAACTGGCGCCGCGCTACAAGAAGGAAGGCGCCGTCGCCGAAACCGCCGAGGCCGAGTGGCGGTCCTGGGGTGTCGCCAAGCGACTGGAGCACGCGCTGGTCAAAGGCATCGACCAGTGGGTGGTCGACGATGCCGAGGAGGCGCGCAAGTCGGCGCGCCGGCCGATCGAGGTGATCGAAGGACCGCTGATGGCGGGCATGAATGTGGTCGGCGACCTGTTCGGCGCCGGCAAGATGTTCCTGCCGCAGGTCGTGAAGTCGGCGCGCGTGATGAAGAAGGCGGTGGCCCACCTCATCCCCTTCATCGAAGCCGAGAAGACCGAAAAATCGAAGCCCAAGGGCAAGATCGTGATGGCCACGGTCAAGGGTGACGTGCACGACATCGGCAAGAATATCGTGGGCGTCGTCCTGCAGTGCAACAACTTCGAGGTCGTCGACCTCGGCGTGATGGTGCCGGTGCAGGACATCCTGAAGGCCGCCAACGAGAACGAGGCCAACTTCATCGGCCTGTCGGGCCTGATCACGCCGTCGCTCGACGAGATGGTGACGGTGGCCGAGGAGATGACGCGCTCGGGATTCAAGATCCCGCTGCTGATCGGCGGCGCCACGACGTCGCGGGTGCACACGGCGCTGCGCATCGCGCCCAAGTATCATGGGCCCACGGTGCACGTGCTAGATGCCTCGCGCGCCGTCGGCGTCTGCACGACGTTGGCGTCCGATACGCAGGCTGGCGCTTTCACTGCCCAGGTCGCCGCCGAATACGAGGAGATCCGCCGCCAGCGCGCCGGCGGGCAGAAGGACAAGCTGGCGTCGCTCGCGGTGGCGCGCGCCAACGGCCTGCAGATCGACTGGAACGGCTACGAGGCGCCGCAGCCGACCTTCATCGGCACCAACGCCTTCGACGACTATCCGCTGGATGATCTCATCGAGCGGATCGACTGGACACCGTTCTTCCGCTCGTGGGAACTGGCCGGCAACTATCCCAAGATCCTCGAGGATCCGGTGGTCGGCGAAAGCGCCTGCCAGCTGTACGACGACGCACGCCGCATGCTCGATCGCATCGTCGCGGAGAAGTGGCTGGTGGCCAAGGGCGCGATCGGCTTTTGGCCGTGCCGGCGCGAGGGCGATGACGTGGTGCTGTACGAGGACGAGGCGCGCGACAGGGAACTGTCGCGCCTGTTCTTCCTGCGCCAGCAGATCGACAAGCGCGAGGGGCGCGCCAACATGTGCCTGGCCGATTTCGTGTCGCCGGGTGAAGACTATATCGGCGCCTTCGCGGTGACGGCCGGCCACGGCATCGAGACGCATCTGCAACGCTTTAAGGCACAGCACGACGACTATTCCAGCATCCTGCTCAAGGCGCTGGCCGACCGCCTGGCCGAAGCCTTCGCCGAGCGCCTGCACGAGCGCGTGCGCAAGGAGTTCTGGGGCTACGCCAAGGATGAGCGCCTGGCCAACGACGAGCTGATCCACGAGAAGTACCGCGGCATCCGCCCGGCGCCGGGCTATCCCGCCTGCCCCGACCACTCGCAGAAGCCCGAGCTGTTCCGCCTGCTCAACGCCGGCCAGAACGCGGGCATGAGCCTGACCGAAGGCTTCGCCATGCTGCCCACCGCCGCCGTGTCGGGCTACTACTTCGCCCATCCGCAGTCATCGTATTTCGGCGTCGCCCGCATCGGCCGCGACCAGGTCGAGGACTTCGCCACCCGCCGCGGCGTACCCCTCGCGCAGGCGGAAAAGTGGCTGCGGCCCAACCTGGGGTACGAGGCCTGAACCAGAGCCTGTTTCGACGAGATGGATCGATCCTCTTTCGTCGTCCTGAGCGCAGCGAAGGACCTTGCGGTGTTGAGGTCAAGCACGGGCGCCTCATGGCGATTGCCAGAGCCTGCCATTCTTTGAATGATCCATCACAAGGTCCTTCGCTGCGCTCAGGACGACGCTGGTGGACAATGTTTCCACACGCCCGGGCGCTCACCGTGCCTGGTCGAGCCGCAGCGCGCGCACGGCATTCTCCTTGAGGATCAGGGGCTGCACCTCGGGCTTGAAGCCGGCTTCCTTGAAGTCCTTCATCCAGCGGTCGGGCGTGAGCACTGGATAGTCTGAGCCGAATAGCACCTTCCGCTTCAGCTGGCCGTTGGCATACTGCACCAGCTGTGGCGCGAAGTACTTCGGCGACCAGCCCGAGAGGTCGATGTAGACGTTGGGCTTGTGCAGGCACACCGACAGGGCCTCGTCCTGCCATGGCCACGACGGATGCGCGATGATGATGGTCATGTCGGGGAAGTCGGCCGCTACGTCGTCGAGATACATGGGATTGGAATATTTCAAGCGCAGGCCGCCGCCGCCGGGCATGCCGGTGCCGATGCCGGAGTGGCCGCTGTGGAAGATCGCCGTCAGCTTGTGCTCGGCGATCACCTCATAGAGCGGATAGGCCATCCGGTCGTTGGCGAAGAAGCCTTGCACCGTGGGATGGAACTTGAAGCCCTTGACCCCGCTCGATCTGATCAGCTCGCGGGCTTCGCGAACGCCCAGGCGACCCTTGTGCGGATCGATGCTGCCGAAAGCAATCATGATGTCGCTGTTGGCAGCCGCAGCCTCCGCGATCTCTTCGTTGGGGATGCGGCGCGAGCCGATCTCGAACTCCGAGTCGACGGTAAACATCACCAGGCCGATCTTACGCTCCCGGTAGTAGGCGACGGTGTCGGCAATGGTCGGCCGCTTGCCGGTCTTGAAGTAAACGCTGGCTGCGTCCTCGAAGGGCTGCCACAGCACGTCGGCCGGTTGCCGGGACGACACCTCGGCATGCGTGTGCACGTCGATCGCGATCAGGTCGTTGTAGTTCATGCTCGGTCTCCTTGACGCGGAAGATCGCCTCGGCTGCTCACAATGACCGCTTTGTTATATGTATAACATTGCGGGAGCACCGGAGGTGACCGCAGTGGAGGCATCCGTGAGTTCGTTCTATGACGGCGTCGGATCGATCTTCGTCGAGGCCTACGATGCCTTCTACAGCGCCGATCCGCCGGCGATGATCGCGGGCGATATTGCCTTCTACGAGCGGCTGGCGCGGGACGCCGGCGGGGCCGTCCTCGAGCTGGCCTGCGGCACCGGCCGCGTCGCTGTGCCGTTGGCCGAAGCCGGATTGGACGTCACGGGCGTCGACAACGCCGAGGCCATGCTCGCGATCGCCGCCCGGCGCGTGCAGGCGGCACCGGCCTCGGTGCGTGAGCGCCTCACGTTGGTTCAGGGCGACATGACCGATCTGGATTTGGGACGAACGTTCGGCCTGGTGTTCGTGGCGTTCCGGTCCTTCCAGCTTCTGCTGACCGTCGAGCGGCAACGCCAGGCCCTGCAGGTCATCCGCCGCCACATGCAGCCCGGCGGCCGCATGGCGCTGCACCTGTTCGACCCGCGCCTCGAGCTCATGATCGGCGACGGCGGCGCCGGACGCATCGCTGCCGGGACGCACCCCGTCACCGGGCGTCGCTATGTCGCCGAGGTCCTGCGCGCCGACATCGATCATGTCGCGCAGGTGCGCTGGGATCTCTGGCGCTACACCGAAGTCGGCGACAACGACGCGGTGCTGGCTGAAGCGACGCGCCAGATGGCGCTGCGCTGGACCTACCGATGGGAACTGCGCCACCTGCTCGAAGCCTGCGGCTTTACCATCAAGGACGAGTTCAGCGATTTCTTCGGCGCCGGACCGGCGTACGGCAGGGAACTCATCGTCGTCGCGGCGTGAGATCGTTCACCGGCGCGCGCGGGGGGCGGGCCTGGCCTGGCCCGTCCCCTGGCACGGCCTACTTGCCGATGCAAGTGCCGGCGGTTTCGGGCGTGCAGACGTCGAGGCCCGTGTAGGTCGGGTCTTTCGGCGCCGGCTTGCCGTCCTTGATGTCCTTGAGGAAGAACATGGTGCGGTAGCCCATCTCGGCCGGCCGCTGGCCGACCTGGCCCTTCGAGAGGCCGGCTTTCAACAGGTCCATCTGCACCGGCAGCGTGTCGGCGACGACCAGCGCCAGCGATCCATCGGCGATGCGCGCCTTGTACTTCTCGGCGACCCGTTTGTAGGCCTGCGGGATGAACTGCGGGAAGCCGCCAGTCGGGATGAAGGCATCGAGCTTGGGGAACTTGCCGAGGATGTCTTCCATCTGCTGCACCGACAGCGGGAAATCGTCGTTGGTGTAGAGCGGGCAGCCTGCAACCTCCGTCCAGCCGTTCTGGCCGGTAAGCTTCTCGCCGGGGGCTTGCGCGCTCTTCTTGCCGGCCAGCGTGTCGCGGATGCCCTGCATGCGCTCGTTGTGGTTGGCCGCCGCCGCGCCGCCCGACTGGATGCAGATCGTGCCCCCCTTGGGCTTGATCTTCTGGGCGAGCTTCGCGAGGTTCACGCCGATCTCGTAGTTGAACGTGCCGACATAGGCGAGGCGCAGCCCCTTGTCCTTGTCCAGAAGATCGCTGTCCCAGGTCAGGACCGGGATGCCGGCGGTCTTGGCGCCCTCGAGCGCCTTGCCCATGGCGGCGGCGTTGGACGGCGAGACGGCAATGCCGTCGACCTTCTTGGCGATGAGGTCGTTCACGACCTGCACCTGCTCGTCGCCACCACCGTGCTCGCCCGGCCCGATGTAACGGCACTCGATGGCGCCCTTGAGCTCCCGTTCCGCCTTCTTGCAGCCATCGCGGGCCTGATCGAAGAACGGATTGTTCATGT
>Ga0187894_10002536_pt1 | contig 21670 bp, 12 predicted proteins | sample GBC1701081metaG_FD_136650 | JGI IMG/M metagenome (GOLD analysis project Ga0187894, IMG submission 136650) | White microbial mat communities from a lava cave in the Kipuka Kanohina Cave System on the Island of Hawaii, USA - GBC170108-1 metaG ... | reverse complement strand
CTTGCGAGGAAAAATTTTGAATGTAGAGAAAGCTCAGGAGCATAGAATTTACGACAACGAAGAAATCAAGAACATGATTACTGCGCTGGGTGTAAGCTTTGGGACGCCAGAAGATGACAAGGCGCTAAACATGGCTAAACTTCGGTACCATAAAGTTATTATCATGACTGATGCGGATGTGGACGGCAGTCATATTCGTACGTTGATATTGACATTCTTTTTCCGTTACATGAGAGGGTTGATAGAGAATGGATTCGTGTATATCGCCCAACCTCCCTTGTATTTGGTTAAGAAGGGTAAAACAGAACGTTATTGCTGGAACGAAGAAGAACGTAATGCCATCGTAAAAGAGCTGGGCGAAGGAAAGGAGGATTCAGTTGGCGTACAGCGTTACAAAGGTTTAGGTGAGATGAACCCTGAACAACTTTGGACCACCACCATGGATCCATCGAAGCGCACATTGAAGCAAGTGAGCATTGAGTCAGCAGCAGAGGCAGATCACTTATTCTCCATGTTGATGGGAGATGAGGTAGCTCCGCGTAGAGAGTTTATTGAGAAGAACGCTAAATATGCACGTGTAGACGTGTAACTTTTTTATCTGATCGTGTGATCTATGAGTGATGCAGGTAGTACCATCGAAAAAATTGGTCAGCAAATTGACGAGAGTAATTATGTAAGCCGGGATTTAAGCTGGCTGCAGTTTAATTATCGCGTGTTGGACCAGGCAAAGCATCCAGACAGAAGTATCTTAGATCGGTTGCGTTTTCTTTCCATCACGGCCTCTAACCTGGATGAATTTTGTACGATTCGCCTGGGTAGTTTGTACAACTACCTCGACTACGGAAAAGAGCGATTTGATTATAACGGTCAGCGCGAGGAGCCTTTCCGGAAATTACTGCTATCAGAAACACAAAAGTTTTACATTCATCAAAATGAGTATTACCTGCGCGAACTGAAGCCTTTATTTGTAAAGAATGGGTTTGCGATCGGTGATTACAGCAGCATGACGATTGAGCAGGTGAAGTTAGTTAACGACTACTTTTTGAAAACCGTTTTTCCGATGCTCACGCCCATGTTGTTCGATAACTACCACACATTCCCAACCCTGAAAAACAACAGGTTGCTTTTCGGTGTGGTTACACGAATACCCAGCGATGCACCAGCGCAACAGAAAGTTTCTTTCATACAGATACCAAGTAACCTGCCACGATTTTATGAATTGAATGATTTTGTATCGAGGTTATTCATCCCCATTGAAGAAATCATTCGCCAAAATATTCATCAACTATTCCGCAACGTAGAAATTACAGGGGTTACACTCTTCCGTATTAACCGCAATGGAGACTTTACGTTGGAGGAAAGCGAAGATATTGAAATAAATTTTTTAGAAGAGTTAAAAAGAAAACTAAAAACCAGAAGATCGGGCAGGGTAGTGCGCCTGGAGGTGGAAGAATTTCCCGATCCATGGATCATGCGTTTGTTAAAGATTCAATGGGACCTGGACGATAGCAATATTTTCAGTATTCAGGCCGGGAGTATGATTGACTTTGTCGGACTTCAGCAAATTACCGGGCATAAAGATTATAAGGACAAGCGTATTCAACCTCGCTCCCCGGTGAAACCGCTCAGCTTCCCGGAACACGGTACGAAGGATTTATTTGAGATTTTGAAGAACCGGGATATCATGCTTCATCATCCTTATAACTCAATGGAGCCGGTGTTAGAAATGCTGGAGAGAGCAGCCGATGATGTTGAAACACTTTCTATTAAGATTACAATCTACAGACTGGCGAAAGATTCAAGGGTTACGGCCGCGTTGCTCCGTGCAGCCGAGAATGGAAAACATGTTTCTGTTTTGTTTGAAGTGAAAGCCAGGTTTGACGAAGAGAATAACCTGCGCGAAGCGCAACGGTTACAACAAGCGGGATGCTTTGTTATTTATGGGGTAAGTAGCTTAAAGACCCACACCAAACTGCTGTTGATCGTTAGGAAGGAGGCAGATGATAAAGTGTACCGCTATGTTCACCTGAGCAGCGGAAATTATAATGAGACTACTTCAAGATTTTACACGGATATCGGATTGCTGACCTCGAAAGAAATTTACGGCCAGGATGTATCGGAATTTTTTAATGTAATTACAGGTCATTCACAACCGACTGCATACCGTAACTTGATTACATCACCACGTGACATGCGCATTCAGCTATGTAATCTGATTAAACGTGAAGCTGAAAATGCAAGGAATGGCACATCGGCAGGTATTGTTATTAAAATCAATTCGTTTCAGGACAAAGAGCTTATCGATGAGTTATACAAAGCATCGCAAGCAGGTGTTAAGATTACATTAATCATTCGGGGAATCTGTTGCCTGCGTCCAAAGCGCATGGGGCTGAGTGAAAATATTGAAGTGCTCTCCATTGTAGGTGAATTTTTGGAGCACGCCCGAACGTATTATTTCCATAATGGCGGAGACCCCAGGATATACATTGGAAGTGCCGATGCTATGGTGAGAAGTTTTGATCGCAGAATTGAATCGTTGTTTTTACTTGAGGATGGTTTATTGAAGAAACAAGCCACCAATAACCTGTTGTATGACCTGCGCGACAACGTCAATTCCTATTGGATGAAAGAAGATGGATCGTACGTTAAGGAGGAATTAAACGGTGCCTCGCCTTTTAACATTCACAGGGAGTTTTACGATGTCACAAAAGAAATTGCGGCTGCCGCTAAGCTTTTCTGATTTTTATTTCTGCGCTACGTTTGTAAAGGCAAATGAATTCGCCTTTGTATGCATGTTTTTTTCAAAAAGATGCAAGAGCATCCCATCTTTTAATCCAACTTCGGGAACCAATATATATTTAGCTTGTGCCCATTCCATTGCGCGCATATAAATATCACTCGCTGGAACAATAACATCCGCGCGGTCCGGGTTCATTTGAAGTTTATAGATCCGTTCCTCCATGCTATGAAGTTCAATCATCGCTTTCGTTTCTTTCATTTTCTTGAGCGACATCAGCCTGTGGGGCTTCAATTGGGCCAGCTCAAATATTTTACTGATGTTTCCGCCCGTCCCGACTGCCGTTACTTTTCCATATTGTTTTTTTACATTTTCCTTCACCCAGTTTTCCATTTCCTCCCACATCGCGGGCTGATCGTGATGTTCCAGCACGCGTACAGAACCAACTTTGAAAGACCGGGTTTTTATTTTCTTGCCTCCGGTAAAGAGATTGAGTTCTGTACTTCCGCCACCCACGTCAATGTGCAGGTAAGTCGAGTCTGTTAAGTAAGAGACGATAGCCTTGTTGATCAATTCGGCTTCCCGGTTTCCATCAATAATCTCAATGTTAATGCCCAGTTCTTCTTTTAATTCCTTTACCATAGCAGCTCCATTTTCCGATTCCCGCATAGCTGAGGTAGCGCAAAACATGTAATCATCTACTTCATAGAGATCAATGAGGAGTTTATAGGCACGCATCAATTTCTTGAACTTTTCAGCGCTCGTATCGCTGATTCTTCCGGTTGCAAAAACATCATGACCTAACCGCAAGGGAAACCGAACATATTCAAGCTTTTTAAAGAGGGTGCGTTTACCGTTATCGAGAATAGACGAGACCTGAAAACGGATGGCATTGGAGCCGATGTCGATGGCAGCTAACTTCATGAAGCTGTAAAATTAAGCTAATGATTTTTCCTTTTTATGAAGTAATTGATTTTCTTTGTAGTGCTTATCCAGAAAGACCGAGGGTTGGGCCCGAAGACGTCTTAGCATCCTATCTCCCTTCAACGGAAGGTGTTGTGCTAAATCCCATCTTGTTACAATCGCTATTGGGGCAGGAGAAGATAAGTAACCTATTCACTACAGGCTCTCTGGATAACAATTCGTAATGAACGAGAGCTTATGAAAATCGAAGATATTTTAAAGGAGCGCATTCTCATCATTGATGGAGCAATGGGTACCATGATTCAGCGCCATAAACTGGAGGAATCAGACTTTCGTGGAGACCGATTCAAGGACCACCCGCATACGTTGAAGGGAAATAACGATTTATTGTCCATTACCAGGCCCGATATTATTAAAGACATCCATCGCCAATATTTTAATGCCGGGGCAGATATCATAGAAACCAATACGTTTAGTGGCACGTCAATCGCGCAGGCTGATTATCATCTCGAACATATTATTTATGATCTGAATTACCAGGCTGCAAAAATTGCCCGTGAAGTGGCAGATGAGTTCACTAAAAAGGAACCACGCAAACCGCGCTTTGTAGCGGGATCAATGGGCCCTACCAATAAAACTGCATCACTCTCACCCGATGTTAACAATCCGGGTTACCGGGCTATTAAATTCGATGAACTTGTAAGAGCCTTTAAGGAACAGGCCAAGGGATTAATTGATGGAGGTTCAGATGTTCTTCTTCTCGAAACCATTATCGATACGCTGAATGTAAAAGCAGCCCTTTTCGGAATGCAGGAATTGTTTGATGAGATTGGCAAGTCGCTTCCCATCATGGTTTCCGGCACCATCACAGATGCCAGTGGCCGTACACTTTCCGGGCAAACTACCGAAGCATTTTTAATCTCTGTGTCGCACGTTCCGCTGTTGAGTATTGGGTTGAATTGTGCATTAGGTGCAAGCGCGTTGAGACCATACTTGCAAGTACTCAATGAAAAATCAACCTTCTTCACGAGTGCCTATCCGAATGCGGGTCTGCCAAACGAATTCGGTCAGTATGATCAAACTCCTGAGGATATGGGTGCCCAGATTGAAGAATTCTTAAAGGAGGGTTTAGTCAACATTGTTGGAGGATGCTGTGGCACAACACCCGGGCATATTAAAGTCATCGCTGAGATAGCGAAGAAGTATAAACCAAGAGAGGTAGTAGTTGAACATGTCTAAGTATTTAAAACTAAGCGGACTAGAAGCAGTTGAAATAACTCCGAATTCCAATTTTGTAAATATTGGAGAACGGACGAATGTTACCGGTTCGGCCAGGTTTCTGAAACTTATCAAAGAAGACAAATTTGATGAAGCGCTTGAAGTGGCGCTTGATCAGGTTCGTGGTGGCGCTCAGGTGATTGATGTGAACATGGATGAAGGGATGCTTGATTCACAAGCCGCCATGGTGCGGTATTTAAACCTGATGGCCTCTGAGCCGGAGATTTCACGTGTGCCGGTGATGATTGACTCGTCAAAGTGGGAGGTGATTGAGGCAGGGTTGAAATGTCTGCAGGGGAAGGGAATTGTAAACTCCATCAGCATGAAAGCGGGTGAAGAAGAGTTTATTCGTCAGGCAAAGTTGGTGAAGCGTTACGGTGCAGCAGTCGTTGTGATGGCATTTGATGAACAAGGTCAGGCTGATACGTTTGAACGGAGAATTTCCATCTGTAAGCGGGCATATGATATACTCGTTAATCAGGTAAAATTTTTACCTCAGGATATTATTTTCGATCCAAATATTTTTCCGGTAGCTACCGGTATTGACGAGCACAGGAATTATGCGCTTGACTTCTTCAAGGCTACAAAGTGGATCAGGGAAAACCTTCCGAACGCTCATGTGAGCGGAGGAGTTAGTAATGTTTCGTTCAGCTTCCGCGGCAATCAGAAAGTACGGGAAGCTATGCACTCGGCTTTTTTATATCACGCCATTCAGCACGGTATGGATATGGGCATTGTAAATCCAACGATGCTGGAAGTGTATGTGGAGATTGATAAGGACTTGCTTGAACGCGTTGAAGATGTGCTGCTGAACAGGCGTGACGATGCAACTGAGCGTTTGTTGGAATTTGCAGAGACTGTTAAAGGATCAGCCAAGAAAAAAGAACTGGATGATGAATGGAGAAAGGGTACTGTTGAAGAACGACTTAGTCATGCCCTGGTAAAAGGAATTATTGATTTTATTGATATAGACACAGAAGAGGCTCGACAAAAATATGGCCGTCCGCTCCACGTGATTGAAGGACCATTGATGGCGGGAATGAATGTGGTAGGCGACTTATTTGGGGTCGGTAAAATGTTTTTGCCACAGGTTGTGAAGAGTGCGCGTGTGATGAAGAAATCGGTCGCATATTTACAGCCATTTTTGGAAGAAGAAAAATTGAAAGGCCGACCTCACCCCAACCCCTCTCCAGCGGAGAGGAGCTTGATCCCTAACGCTGGTGAGAGAACTGGCTTGAATTCTAATCCTGATGAGCTACGAAGCTTGAAGGAGGGAGCTGTACATGATAACGTGTTTACAACAACACCCGAACGTTGGAAAATTCTGAAAGAGTTTGTGCGACAAAATAGAAGCCACAGCACCGAGGCAGAAGAAATTCTGTGGGAAGCCCTTCGTAACAGAAAACTTGAAGAGAAATTCAGACGGCAACATGCTATTGATGACTTTATTGTTGACTTTGTTTGCATTGCAAAGAAGCTGGTTGTTGAAGTTGACGGACCTATTCACGATTCTCAACAAGAGTATGATCGTTTCAGAACTCTCCATTTACACGAAAAAGGATTCTCTGAATTACGATTCAGGAATGAGGAAGTTATCACTAATCTTTCAGAGGTTCTCAATAAAATAAAACTTGCCCTATCCGCCACGGTACCTTCCCCCTCTCCCGGGGAGAGAGGCCCAGGGGGTGAGGTCAAACAACCAAAAATCCTTCTCGCTACCGTGAAAGGCGATGTGCATGATATCGGAAAAAACATTGTTGGTGTGGTTCTCGCTTGCAATAACTACGAAGTGGTTGATTTAGGCGTGATGGTTCCTCCGGAAAAGATCATAGAAGCAGCCCAAAGAGAAAAAGTAGACATCATTGGATTGAGCGGCTTGATCACCCCTTCGTTAGATGAAATGGTTCATGTGGCTAAAGAAATGCAACATCAGAAGCTGGAACTTCCTTTATTGATTGGTGGAGCAACAACTTCACGCATTCATACAGCTGTCAAGATTGACCCGATGTACGATGGCGTGGTGGTTCATGTACTGGATGCTTCACGTTCGGTGCCCGTGGCGAGTGAGCTCATTAGTTTGCAAACACGCGGAAATTTCAAAATGAAGATTAAGCAGGAGTACAAAGTTCTTCGCGCGGATCACGAAAGCAGAAAGACAAATAAAAATTATATCACATTAGTAGAGGCTCGAAAGAACAGAACGAAAATAAACTGGGAGGAAACTAAATACACAAAACCTACCTTTACAGGAAGAAAAGAATTTGTTGCTTATCCGTTGGAAGAGATCCGTAAGTACATTGACTGGACTCCCTTCTTTCAAACTTGGATGTTGGCAGGACGCTATCCAGGCATCTTTAAAGATTCAATTGTAGGAGTGGAAGCGAAAAAATTATTCGATGATGCTAACAAAATGTTAGATGAAATTGTAGCAAGCAGAAGCCTGCAGGCAAATGGGGTGGTGGCATTTTATCCGGCTGTCAATAAGGGGGATGATGTAGAGTTGTGGAGAAATGATAAGCCGTTTGCTACTTTTCATTTTCTGCGCCAGCAAAACAAGAAAGCTCAAAACCTTCCAAATTTTAGCCTGGCGGATTTTATTTCACCCGATGCAGGGAAAGATTATTTGGGAATGTTCGCAGTCACGGCTGGCATTGGGTTGGAGAAATTGGTAGAAAAGCATAAAGCCAAACAGGACGATTATTCTGAGATTATGGCAAAGGCCCTGGCTGACAGGCTTGCAGAAGCATTTGCGGAATGCTTGCACGAAAAAGTCAGGAAGGAGCATTGGGGCTATGCTAAAAGTGAGAACCTGGATAATGATCAACTGATCGCTGAAAAATACGATGGTATTCGTCCCGCGCCTGGTTATCCTGCTTGTCCTGATCATACAGAGAAAAAACTTTTATTTGAATTGCTGGAGGCAGGTAAGATAGGAATTACATTAACTGAATCGTATATGATGTATCCCGGAGCTGCTGTCAGTGGTTTGTACTTTTCTCATCCGGATTCAAAGTATTTTGGCCTTGGTAAAATTGAAAAAGACCAGGTGGAGGACTACGTAAAGCGAAAGGGGATGAGTTTACAAGAGATTGAAAAATGGTTATCACCAAATTTATCTTACGATATTTGAAAGATTATGAAAGTTATTGATCACCTGAAAAAGGCAAACGGTAAAACGTTATTCACCATTGAAGTGTTGCCTCCCTTAAAGGGAGAAAACATCCGTTCGCTGTTTGATCACATGGATCCGTTAATGGAGTTCAAACCTCCGTTTGTGGATGTGACCTATCACCGGGAGGAATACGTTTATAAAAAAAGGGAGAATGGATTACTGGAGAAAAAATCAACACGCAAAAGACCCGGTACGGTGGCATTGTGTGCTGCTATACAAAACCACTATAAAGTAGATACCGTTCCGCATATTATTTGTGGTGGCTTTACGAAAGACGAAACGGAAAATGCGCTTATTGATCTGCATTTTCTTGGGATTGAGAATTTACTAGTCCTTCAGGGAGATGGAATAAAAAATGAGGGAAGGTTTGTGCCAGACCCGGATGGTCACAAATATGCTTCTGAGCTGCTTCAGCAGGTTGCCAATCTGAATGGGGGAAAGTACTTAGACGAGGACTTATTGAATTCAACCCCTACTAATTTTTGTATTGGTGTAGCGGGGTATCCCGAAAAGCATTTTGCCGCACCCAACCTGAAGACTGATCTAAAGTATTTAAAGCTTAAAGTTGACTTAGGAGCAGAATACATTGTGACACAAATGTTCTTTGATAATAAAAAGTATTTCGATTTTGTTGACCGTTGTCGGGAGGCTGGCATCACGGTTCCGATCATTCCAGGCATTAAGCCCATCACAACAAAATCTCAGAGCAGTGTCCTTCCTACAATTTTTTACATTGATATTCCCGAAGAATTAGAAGATGAAATTGAAAAGTGTAAAGACAATGCCGCAGTAAAAGAATTGGGTATTGAGTGGGCCGTGAAGCAATCGAAAGAACTGGTGAAGAAAGGAGTACCCACGCTTCATTTTTACTCCATGGGAAAGTCGGACCCGATTTATAGAATTGCGAAGGAGTTGTTTTGATGTTTCTTGTACCTGCTTTCGTGAATTAGTTTGTTCAGACTTTTCTGAATATTCATAACGTCATCAAGTTTCAGGTTCAGTTCAGTTTGATAGATTTTGTAGATAAGGGCCCACTCTTCGCGATCCATGAAACCATCGGCATTTGCTATAACGCAAAGCCACGCAATACACCTGATTTGAGTTTGAACGTTCAGTTTCTTTAAGCCCTGTATGCCTTCTGCGTGCATCATTTATTTACCTCTCACTAATTCGTTTTCGCTCACTTTACCATCTGCATGGATCACGAGAAAATAGAGGTTTGATAGGGTTGTTTCAAAATTCATAGCCTTTCACCACTGGCTAGAAAAATGCCAGAAATGAAAAGTGCAATTTCGTATCGTATTGCCTGATTGAGTTGAATATTGAATTCAAAAATGAGAATGATTTCATCTTTTAGACTCAAAGAGGGATTGAACTGCGTTGCCCGTTGGCGGGCGGTTTTGTACGATGCAGAACAGGGTTATGCCATATACCCCTCATTTATAACCATAATAACCAGCTTTTTCAATGGCACTATGATTGTACGACCACCGTCCAAATCCGGATTTGACATGCTAAAAAACTACCTCCTAACCACCTTGCGCTCTGTATTAAAGCGCAAAGGATTTACACTGTTAAATGTATTTGGTCTGGCAATCGGACTTGCTGCCAGTTTACTCATCTTACAATATGTAAAAGATGAATTGAGTTTTGATGATTTCCATGCGAAGCGCGACAATATTTACCGGGTAGAGTTTGATGCGTACCGTGAAGGGAAACGAATATTCAAATGCGCCACTGCTTTTCCGAAGGTGGCTCCCATGTTAAAAGCTGATTTTCCTGAAATTGAAGATGCGACCCGTTTGTATTTGCGTTACGGTGGTGGAGTGGTTCGTTACAATGAAATAGCAATCAAGGAAGATAACCTCTTTCAGGTTGAACAGAATTTCTTTTCAATTTTCTCTTACCCGTTGATCAGTGGCGTGGCTAAACTCGACCAGCCTAATACGGCAATTGTTGAAAAAGAAACAGCTCGTAAATATTTTGGAGATGCTGATCCGATTGGTAAGAGAATAAAGTTTGGAAGTAACGAAGAGTATGAGATTACCGGTGTAATGGAATCGCCTGAAAACTCACACTTGAAATTTACTTTCCTGCTTTCATATTCAACACTCGTTACACTTTGGGGTGAACAATTTGAAAACGCCTGGGGTTGGTATGACTTCTATAATTACGCATTGCTGAAACCCGGAAGCAATCCGGATGCCCTGGAAGCTAAATTTCCTGCATTCATAGATAAATACGGAAGCAATAATAATCCGGGTATTAAAACCAGTGAACAAACAAAGTTCGTACTGCAACCCCTGGAAGAAATTCACCTCTACTCCGATCTTATACAGGAAGCGCGTGTGAATGGAAATGGAACTGCTGTTTATTTTCTCGTGCTCATCGCTTTGTTCATTCTGGTCATAGCGTGGGTAAATTACATCAACCTGTCTACAGCGCGGGCGGTTGAGCGGGGTAAAGAGGTGGGAATTCGCAAGGCGATCGGAGCACATAAGAGTCAGTTAATAGGACAATTTATTGCTGAAGCGTTTGTCATCAACCTGGGTGCTGCATTTCTGGGTTTGGTATTGGTCAATTTAACGATCCCGGCTTTTAATGAGATGGCTGATAAACATTTGACCTTTAGTATTTTTTATGATGTTAATCTTTGGCTTTCATTAGGAGTTCTCTTCCTGATTGGTTCTTTGTTTTCCGGACTTTACCCGGCATTTGTTTTATCCTCTTATCAACCTGCAAAAGTATTGAAGGGCTCCATGAAGGGATCGCGTGAAGGATTGTTCTTGCGTAAAGGATTAGTAGTCGGACAATTTGTTGCTTCGGTTGCGCTTATCGCGGGAACACTTATCGTATACAGACAACTTCAATTCATGCAAAACCGTGATTTGGGTATAAACATCGATCAGACACTTGTTATCAATGCCCCTGGTTTTTTGGCAACAGATTCTCTGTATGGTAATTATTTACAAGTCTACCGTAACTCCATATCAACCCATCCAGACGTTAAAAGTTTTACAGCCACTACGGAAGTGCCTGGTAATCTAATTTTCTGGACCGATGGCGCGCAACGAGTTGGTGACGATGAAACCCAGCGCAACATGATGTACATCATGGGGATTGATCACGAATTCTTTAATACGTTTGGAAATAAGCTTTTAGCCGGAAGGGGCTATGCACATGAGTTTACAGGAGACAGTTCCAGTGTAATTCTGAATCGGAAAGCAATTGAAATCTATAATATGGATTTACCTGAAAATGCGATAGGACAAAAGATCAGCATTGGTGGAGATACGTTATCGGTTGTGGGTGTGATTGAAAACTATCATCAGGAAGGGTTGAAGCAAGACTTCCGCCCAACAGCATTCAGACTCAGACAAAATGCGCGAAGTTACTTCTGTATCAAACTTAACACAGAGAATGTGGGTCAAACGATGGCCTTTTTAAAAGAGAAGTATACTGCTGTTTTTCCTAACAATCCTTTCGATTATTTCTTCCTCGATACGTTCTTTAATCGTCAGTATAAAAATGAGAGGCAGTTCGGAAGTGTGTTCGGGTTCTTCGCAGGCCTTGCCATTTTTGTTGCTTGTCTCGGATTATTTGGCCTCGCTTCATTTACGGCTTCTCAACGAACCAAAGAAATCGGTATACGTAAAGTGTTAGGATCATCGGTAACGAATGTTTTCTTTTTGCTGTCGAAAGATTTTTTAATGCTGGTGGCCATTGCAAATGTGATTGCTATCCCACTCGTTTGGTACATTATGGATAAGTGGCTGAGCGGATTCGCTTTTAGAATTAATATGGGTGTTTGGATTTTTGTTATTTCAGCGATTGTTACTACACTCATTGCGTTGGTAACGGTAAGCTATCACTCGGTATCGGCTGCCACAACGAATCCTGTTAAATCTCTTCGGTATGAGTAAGGTGTATCGGATAAGCAACTTTTCCTGCGTAACCTTCATCATAATAGAGAGTATATCAAAGTATACTTAAACCCGATCCTATGTTGCAGAATTACTTAACCTCTGTTTGGCGATACATTAACCGCAACAAAGCTTTCACCTTTATTAATCTATTAGGATTAGTAATTGGTATTACCGCCTTTATGCTGATTGTTCAATTCGTTTTACACGAGTTGAACTATGATACCATGTGGGCTAACAGTGACCGAGTTTATCGCATTAACTTAGATCGGTATGATAAAGGTGAACTTTCAACCCGGTGGGCATCGGGTTGTGCCGGCATTGGTCCGGATGTAAAAGCAAATTTCCCTGAAGTGGAAGCCTATGTTCGAATGGCTTCAAGCAATGCACTGTTATCCCATGGTGATGTCTTCTTCAAGGAGGAGAATGTTTATTATACCAGCCAGGATTTTTTTAAAGTCTTCGGAATTCATCTTTCATCAGGCGAAGATTCTACAGCCTTAAAAGGATTGAATAAAATCGTGCTGTCAAAATCGATGGCAAAAAAATATTTTGGAGATACAGACGCGATTGGTAAGGCCATGCGGAACAATGGCAGGGTAGAGTATATCGTAACCGGTGTGTTTGAAGATCTTCTTGAGAACTCACACATGAAAGTTGATGCGATGCTAAGCTTTGCCACCTATGCAAAACTTGTTGGCAAACCGGATGAAGCTTCGCTGAACGAATGGCAATGGGATGGTTTCCTCACCTACATTTTGCTGCGTGAAAATTCAAGTGCGCAGGCATTGGAATCAAAACTGCCGGACTTCGCGCAAAAGCAGGCAGGTGAAGACTTCAAGCGCTATAATTCTGGAATGACCTTTCATTTGATGCCCATTAGGGACATTCACCTGGATTCGAATTTCATCGGAGAGTTTAAAGCCAATGGCAACAGGGAAACTGTTTATTTTCTTTTAATCGTTGCCGTATTGATTCTTGCGATTGCGTGGATCAACTACGTTAATCTTTCCACAGCAAAATCTATTGAGCGAGCCCGTGAAGTAGGCGTGCGAAAAGTTATGGGTGGATTCCGTTTACAACTGATCCAACAATTTCTGGTAGAGTATGCGGTACTCAATGCAATAGCGGTTGTCGTGGCAATTGCTGCCGTTGTAGCACTCACTCACTGGTTCAATGAAATAACAGGACGAGAGATGGGATATATGCTTTTTAAGATGAAGAAGTTCTGGGTGTGGAGTTTTATTTTGATCGCAGGTGGTGCACTGGTATCAGGATTATACCCAGCTTTTGTGCTTTCATCTTTCAAACCTGTAGAAGTACTGAAAGGCCGATTTAAAAATTCGGGAAATGGAGTTTTGTTTAGGAAGTCGATGGTAGTAATGCAGTTCATTGCTTCCGTAACGTTGATTGTTGGCACGTTCGTGGTGTACAGGCAAATCAGCTTTATGAGGAGTCAAAGCCTGGGTATCAATATCAACCAAACCGTGGTGCTTCGTTCACCGAACATCACCGACTCCACGTATCAGAATAAATTCGAGGTGTTCAAAAACCGGCTCAATGAGTACAGCGAAGTCAATGGAGTAGCAGCATCTTCCTCTATCCCGGGGGCTTCACCGGAATGGAATGCCGGTGGTATTAGAAGGTTAAGCCAGCGCGAGGATGAGCAAAAGCAATACCGGGTGATCATGATGGATCATGACTTCATACCGATTTACGGGCTTGAATTGGCGGCTGGCCGTAAATTTTCAGGTGATATTGCGAATGAAAATTCAACCGTGATGCTCAACGAAGCAGGTGCACGCCACATGGGTTTTGTTAACCCGATGGATGCCATTGATGTTCAAATCAATTTTTGGGGAGATACCTTTCGAATAGCTGGGGTTGTAAAGAATTTTAGACAAGAATCCCTCAAGAAAGATTTCGAACCTCTAATTTTTCGATACGACAAAGCGCCTGGTGGGTTTTATTCCATCAAATTTAATGCGGCAAACGTGAAAGAGTCGCTGGGTAAGTTTGAGGATGTGTGGAAAGAATTCTTTCCCGGTAATCCGTTCGATTATTTTTTCCTTGACGATCATTACAACAAACAGTACAAAGCCGATCAGCAGTTTGGTCAGGTGTTTGGAATATTTTCGGGGTTAGCCATTTTCATTGCTTGTTTAGGGTTATTCGGGTTGTCTTCGCTCACTGCCATACAACGTACCAAAGAAATTGGAGTGCGCAAGGTGCTGGGTGCATCAGTGAGTAGTATACTGACACTTGTCAGTAAAGATTACCTGATCTTGATGGGTACCTCCATTGTCTTTGCCACACCGCTTACCTGGTGGATTATGAATAACTGGCTACAGGATTTCTCCAACCGTATTTCATTAGACTGGTGGATTTTTGCAGTACCCAGCCTTTTGGTAGTTTTCATTGCGTTGTCTACAGTAAGCATTCACACCTTAAAAGCTGCCAGAACTAATCCTGTTAAATCGTTGCGTTACGAATGAAAATCGGTAAACGGTTACCGGTAACTGATAACTAAATGAATTTATTTTACCTAATATAAAGCGTTATGTTTAAGAACAACCTTAAAATTGCACTGCGCAACTTCTTCAAACAAAAGGTTTATACGTTTATAAATGTGATGGGGTTGGCCGTTGGTGTAGCCAGTTGTTTATTAATTGTGTTATTTGTTCGGAATGAATTTTCGTATGATAAATACTTTGAAGCGAATGACAGAATTTACCGAATGGTGCTGGAGCGTATCTATCCTAATCACTCTACATTCTACGCTCTTGTTCCACAATCCTTTGAAGAAGTAGCCAAGCGCGATTTTGTTGAGATAGAGCAATCCACAAATGTTAATAACTTTCGAGAGTTCATATTGACCTATAAAAATGAACGTGATGAAGAAAATCAATTCGATGAGTCAGTATTAGCCGTAGACAGCAATTACTTTGAGGTGTTCAACTACCCCCTTATAAAGGGTAGCCCTGAAAACGCACTGAGTCTTCCTAACCAAATCGTAGTTACCGAAGAAATGGCTAAACGATATTTTGGAAATGCTGACCCGATGGGAAAGGTATTGAGAGCGGGAGACCTGGAGTTTAAGGTTACCGGAATTTGTAAAGACGTACCGGCAAACTCTCATTTCGAATTTAGCGCCATTCTTTCCAGATCTACGTTTCCATTTACAAGAAGAGAAGAGTTTACCGGTTTTTCAACCTACACGTATTTTAAGTTAAGAGAAGGGAGCGATCCAAAAGCTTTAGAGGCAAAATTGCCTCAGCTTGTTGAAAAATATGCTGCAGCTCAAATCGAACGAAACCTGGGTAAATCATGGGCAGACTACAAAAAGGAAGGCAACGGCTATCGATATTTTCTTCAACCGCTTTCCGGCATTCATCTGTATCCTATTTACCTGGAGTATCAAATGAAGGCGGGCGGCAACATCACATCGGTATATATTTTGATTTGTGTGTCCATTCTTATTTTGGTTATAGCGTGCATTAATTTTATGAACCTGGCCACGGCACGGTCGGCTGAGCGCGCCAAAGAGGTGGGTGTACGGAAAGTCATGGGCTCATTCAGACAACAGTTGATCACTCAATTTTTAACGGAGTCTTTTGTGTTAAGTGCGATGGGAGTGGTAATGGCTTTGTTCTTAGTTCAATTTGTTTTGCCATTCTTTAATGATCTTACAGCAAAACAGCTAACACTTCCTGTTGATATTTTTTCTTTAGGCATACTTCTTTTGTTTACTGCCTGTATCGGATTGCTGGCTGGACTTTATCCTTCCTTTATTCTTTCCTCATTCAATCCGGTGGCAGTTATGAAAGGAGCCTTTACCGGAACTCCAAAAGGCAAATGGATCAGGAATGGTTTGGTAGTTTTTCAATTTTGGATTTCAATTGTGCTGATCATTGGAACGCTTGTGATTATGGAACAAATAAAATACATGCGAGAAAGGCAATTGGGATTTGATAAAGAACAATTGCTGGTAGTGGAACGTGGCTTTAGTCTGAGTCCTCAACAAGCCGATACCTATATCAAACAACTCAGGCAACTCCCGGAAGTGGTACGTGCCTCGGGTTCATTTGCTATTCCGGGGGGAGAAAATAATTTTTTCGGAGTTCAATTTCAGCCCGAAGGTTCTTCAGAAATACTGACTACCAAATCCATGGTGATTGCTGATGGACTGGCCGAGACTTTAGGACTTGAGCTTTTGGAAGGTCGTTGGTTTTCAGAGCAAACACATGATTCGCTGTCGGTAATTCTTAATGAGACAGCTGCAAAAATGATGGACCTGACTGATCCGGTAGGTAGAAAACTAGTGGATATGCAACAGGATGAAAACGGCAACCCTATCGCTGTTACATTTACTGTAATCGGCATTGTAAGAGATTTCAATTTTATCTCGTTGCGCGATGAGATTACTCCACTCGCTATTCAAAGCAATGAAGTGTTTAACGGTGGCAATCAATTTTTCCTGGCACGTATTAAGCCCGGGGAAATTCCATCGGCTATTAAAAAGATTGAGACTTTGTGGAAAAAAATTGTTCCCGAACAAAACTTTAAATTTTCATTCTTGGATGAAAGCCTTGATCAACAGTACAGAAGCGAACAACAAGCCGGAAAACTCTTTAGCGTGTTCTCAGGCTTGGCCATTTTTGTTGCTTGCATTGGGTTATTTGCCTTGTCAGCTTACATCACTACGTTAAGGACAAAGGAAATTGGAGTACGCAAGGTACTGGGCGCATCGGTAGTAAGTGTGATCCTGCTGCTTTCGAAAGATTTTACCAGGATGATCGTACTTGCTTTCGTGTTGGCGATTCCTGTAGCATGGTATGTAATGGAAAACTGGTGGCTCCAGAATTTCGCCTACCGAATTCAAATCAGTGTTTGGATCATTTTGGTTGCAGGTGCGGTCGCATTCATAATTGCGTGGCTCACGGTAAGCTACCAATCGATTAAAGCCGCCATCAGAAATCCAGTGAAATCGTTGCGGTATGAGTGAAAAACGGTTATCAGTTATCTGTTAAATGGATATCCGTTATTGGTTAATTATTGGTAGCCGATAACAGATACCTGTTAAAAGATAACAGACAGCCGCTTACTGATTACCGACTACCGTTTACCACTTTGCAACTCAGCTTCGCTCAACGAAAATGTATCCCCCTGTTTAGTGTCTTGTCTTTTAGTCACCTTCTATGCCCGACCTGCCTGCCTGCCGGTAGGCAGGGCCGCGAAGAAATAGACTCTTTTTACTAATTTCGAACTTAACTAATTTCGCTATGAATCGCATTTTCTGCATCCTTATCTTCCTGATCGTTTCCTGTACGGCCTTCACTCAAAATCGCATGACACCCGAACTGCTCTGGCAGTTGGGTCGTGTAAGTGCTGCGGGTATTTCACGTGATGGCAAACAACTGGTGTACACAGTGAGTACTCCTAACATTAAGGAGAATAGAAGCACAAGTAAGCGCTACAGCATTGTGTTAACCGGAGGTGCACCCTTTGAATTGAGTGATGAAGTGTTGGTAGACGATAAATCCATTTCCCCTGATGGTCAATATCAAATCACCATGCAGGAAGTGAAGGTACAGAATGTACAGGGCAAAGAATTTTATCCCGAGTTGGATAAAGCTAACGTACAAATTTATGAGAGTCTGAACTACCGCCATTGGGATACATGGGAAGATGGATCGTATGGCCATTTATTTGTGCACCCCATTGAAAAAAATAAGAGAGGAGAGGGAAAGGATATGATGGCAGGTGAGCCATATGACTGTCCGCAGAAACCGTTTGGAGGCGAGGAAGATTTTACCTGGCGCATCGACAGCAAGAAAGTGGTGTACGTAGCAAAGAAGAAAGCAGGAACTGCCTACGCAACAAGCACCAATACAGATTTATATGAGTATGATGTAATTGACGGAACAACTGTGAATCTCACAGAAGGCATGATGGGCTACGACACCGAGCCTTCTTTTTCTTCTACGGGCGCGTTGGCGTGGCTCAGCATGAAACGCGATGGATACGAAGCAGATAAAAATGACATCATCGTGCGCAATGGAAATGTAACGATTAACCTCACCCAGCAATGGGATGGCCATGTGAACCATTTTCGCTGGAGCCCCGATGGGAAGAAAATTTATTTTGTTGCTCCAATAGGAGGGACCATACAACTATTTGAAGTGGATTATCCCGGCTTCACTAAAAAACTTCCCGTGGTAAAACAACTTACGAACGGTGATTTTGATGTGACCGGCATGGCGGGGCAATCCGGAAACACGATGATTGTATCCCGTACCGACATGAACCACGCGACTGAATTTTATACAGTGAATCTCACAAATGGTCAGATGACTCAGCTTACTCATGTGAATGATGCCGAGTACAGCAAACTCACATTGAGTAAAATTGAAAAGCGTATGGTACCTACCACGGATGGCAAGCAAATGCTCGTGTGGGTAATTTATCCTCCTGGTTTTGATCCTGCTAAAAAATACCCGACTCTTTTATATTGCCAGGGCGGTCCGCAATCACCGCTCACGCAGTTTTATTCCTTCCGCTGGAATTTACAACTGATGGCCGCCAACGATTACATTATTGTTGCCCCCAACAGAAGAGGTATGCAAGGACATGGAGTAGCATGGAATGAACAGATCAGCAAAGATCATGGCGGACAGGTGATGCAGGATTATCTCTCAGCGATTGATGCCATGGCGAAGGAACCTTTTGTTGATAGAGACAGGCTTGGTTGCGTTGGGGCAAGCTATGGAGGATACTCTGTATTTTATTTAGCAGGCATTCATAACAACCGCTTTAAAACCTTCATCTCGCATGATGGTATTTTTAATTTCAAGAGCATGTACGGCTCTACAGAAGAAGTGTTTTTTACCGAGTGGGATTATGGCGGTCCGTATTGGGATAAGAGCAACGCTGCCGCGCAAAAATCATATGCGCAATTTGACCCGAGCAATTTAGTTGATAAATGGAACACGCCTGTCTTAATTATACAGGGAGGGCGGGACTACCGCGTACCCGATACACAGGCGTTTGAAGCTTTTCAGGCAGCGCAGCTAAGGGGGATTAAAAGTAAGCTCGTGTATTTACCTACTGAAAACCATTGGGTGCTCACGGCACAAAACGCACAGGTATGGCAGAAAGAATTTTTTAAGTGGTTGAAGGAAACATTATAGTACCTGTTAGCGAGATAAAGTGGAACCGGTTCGAAAAGTAATACATAAAGGAGAAGATATATTGGTGCTGGATTATTCGGGCTGTAAAGGTGATAGAATGATTCAAATATTTGATGAAGCCGTAAAATTGGCGCTATCAGAAGGGAAGAGTTTTGCTGTATTAAGTATGCTTGATGACAAAAGTTTTATATCACCCGAATTTATGCGTCACCTGGAGAAGGAGCTTCCAAAAGTCGACATGTTGATTAGAAAACAAGCCGTAATTGGGTTGTCTACCATCCAGCACTGGATTTTAAAAGGCATGAACCTATGGTACAAAAGGAAAGTACATAGCTTTAGTTCTATGGAAGAAGCGATGAATTTTTTGGTAGAATAATAATCTGATACAAAGCCTTCATCCTTGTTTATGATGAACATTATCAAGATTACCTTAGCCTCTTAGCCTTTGTTGGTGTTCTTCACCAACAACTGTTATCCCCTATCCTTTGTTGGTGTTCTTCTCTTAGCCTTTGTTGGTGTTCTTCACCAACAACTGTTATCCCTGTTATCCCTTAGCCTTCGTTGGTGTTCTTCACCAACAACCCTCTAGCCTTTGTTGGTGTTCTCTAGCCTTTGTTGGTGTTCTTCACCAACAACTGTTATCCCTGAGCAAGTTCCCTCACAATCTTCTAGCCTTTGTTGGTGTTCTTCACCAACAACCTTAGCCTTCTTAGCCTTTTCTTAGCCTTCGTTGGTGTTCTAGCCTTTGTTGGTGTTCTTCACCAACAACTGTTATCCCTGTTATCCCTTAGCCTTCGTTGGTGTTCTTCACCAACAACTTAGCCTTTGTTGGTGTTCTTCACCAACAACTGTTATCCCTGAGCAAGTTCCCTCACAATCTCGAGCGCCTTATCAATTTCACTTTCACTATTAAAAATGTGTGTACAATGCCTCACCCCAAATTGAGGCCCCATAGAGCGCGGGCGCATTCTGGCCTTTTCCCAAAAGGCGTCTTGAAGTTGTGGACCTGTCATTCCATTTACACTGTACACGGTTATTCCGGCACACATGGTTTCGTCTTCCGGTGAAAAGATGGTAACACCGTTAATTTTTCGTAAGCCATCACGTAGTCGTTTCCCAAGAAATTTAATTCGTTCGTAAACCCGATCGGGACCAATTTCATTGTGGAAATCCAGTGATGCATCCAATCCTTTCAGGATGGGGAAGTTACCGGTGCCCCGTTGTGTAAAACGGAAACCTTCATCTTCATGGTTGTCCCAACGGCCGCTGGCCACGGTGGTCCACACGTCCTTCATTTTATCGGCCTTAATGTATAGGAAGCCTGTTCCGCCTGGTGCGCCAATCCATTTATGGAAGCAGCCTGCGTACGCATCACAATCAATGTCTTGTACATCAACTTTTACCTGTCCAATGGTTTGGGCGCCATCCAGCAGCGTAAAAATATTTCGTTTTCGCATCTCTGCACAAAGTTCTTTTACGGGAAGAATGGCACCACTGCCTGAAATAAGATGCGAGATCATGAAGACTTTAGTCTTGGGTGTGATAGCCTTGACGATAGCATCAAATGCTTCTGCAGAATTTTTAACAGGTTTACCAAGGGTAACGGTTTTGAAAGCCGTACCATATCTTTTTTCTTTCAGCAAAAATCCACTTTGCCCTCCCACATGTTCCTGGTTAGAGGTGAGTACTTCATCGCCCGGTTGTAGTGAAAGCCCGTTGGCAATGTAACTTATGCCATGCGTTACGTTGTCGGTGATCGCAATATCTGAGGCATTGGCGTTAATCAACTTACCTACTTTTGTGCGAATGCTCATCAGGTTATTATAACCGCTGATGAATTCTTCTTTGTTATCATCTTTGTATGCCCAGTCCGTAACATGTTCAGCGAGGTAGCGTGCATGTTCGGTCATTTTTTCTACCACGATACGCGGCATGGCACCAACCGTACCCGGATTAAAAAACACCGAATTCGTATCCAGCATAAATTGCTTTCGGATTTTATCCCAATAGTCTTCATCATCCCTTGAAGGCATGCCCTCCTTTATTTCTGGAATATTTGAAAACCCCATGGCAGGCAAAGCAATGGCAGCCAGGCCCATTGATTTAAGAATATTTCTGCGGGTAGTCATGTGAAGAATGGATTATGTTCGTTCTAAAGTTTTGGTGCTCTGTAAATGTATGGATTTCTTTAGGTTCAGAATAAATTGATACTTAAACGTTAGGGATTTCTCCCGCACCTGCAGGATCGAAATGAAGTTTAAAATTTTCAATCAAATTTCCTACTTTTCGCTAATGAATGAGTCTGTATTGCTTTGGGCCGGCTTCAATGGTGTCCTAAACGATTGAGTGATTGATAAAATTGAGCGATTCAATTTACTGGCAGCTGGTTTTTATGGGTATCAAAACAATACCCCCTGTATTATAATTTGGGGAGTCGTTTCTGGTG
>Ga0187894_10002535_pt1 | contig 21677 bp, 16 predicted proteins | sample GBC1701081metaG_FD_136650 | JGI IMG/M metagenome (GOLD analysis project Ga0187894, IMG submission 136650) | White microbial mat communities from a lava cave in the Kipuka Kanohina Cave System on the Island of Hawaii, USA - GBC170108-1 metaG ... | reverse complement strand
GCCGCAAGCCACCGGGCGAGGTCGGGGGTCGTCATCGCGCGGCCCTGCACCTCGAGCGCGACGACGTAGTCGCCTTCGCGCAGCGCCTTGCGCATGCGTTCGGCTTCGCGCGCGAGTGGAATTTCGACGAGCTCGAACTTGAGGCCGTGACCGAAGCGGCGCGCGTAGTCCGCGACGCCGGCATCCACCCAGTCGGGCAGGCCGGTACCGGCCGCGATCAGCCGGATGCGCATCCTGGAACGCTAGGCGGCACTGATCGCGCGGCGCGCGGGGCGCAGGTCCCAGAGCTTCTCGAGCCCGTAGAACTCGCGGATGCGGGGCAGCATCACGTGGACGATGAGGTCCTGCAAATCGACCAGCACCCACTCGCCCTCCTGTTGGCCCTCGACGCCAAAGGCGCGGTGGCCGGCTGCCCGGCAGCGCTCGATCACGCGGTCGGCGATCGACTTGACGTGCCGGTCGGAATTGCCGGTCGCGACGATCATCGTGTCGGCCACGTCCGTGAGTTTCCTCACATCGAGCACCTTGACGTTCACGGCCTTCATGTCTTCGAGCGCTGCGACGGCGATCCGGGTCAGGCTGCCAGGTCCGGTCCTGGTCTTCTTGGTAACGGGCGACTTGCGTTTTGGCTTCGATCTCGTGGCGGTCATTCCTTCGATTCACCTGGCAGGGCGTAACTGCCCGTGCCGAGGATGATCCTACGCGCCGCCTCGGGCATCAAGTAGCGCGGATCGCGGCCCGCAGCGATCACGGCGCGTACGGCGCTGGACGACAGGTCGAGCTGCGTGTTTTCGCTGACCAGCACCAGGCCGGCGGGCGTCGCCGACAGTTGCGCCACGTCGGTCGCACGCCGCTCCCGCAAGAAATGGGCGCCGAGGCTTTCGCCGGGAAGCGACGCGTGGGGACGCCGCGCAATCACGATGTGGGCAAGCGCGGGCAGGTCCGCGGCACGATGCCAGCGGTCGATGCCCGCGTAGGCATCCATGCCGAGGATCAGGACGATGGGCTGATCGCCGCGTTCGGCGCGCAGTTCCTCCAGCGTCAGGACGGTGTAGGACGGGCCCCGACGGCGCAGCTCGCGATCGTCGACCCGGAACCGGGCATCGTCGCCGACGGCAGCACGCAACATGGCAAGCCGCGTTTGCGCATCGGCGAGCGGCGCGGCACGGTGTGGCGGGTCGCCGGCCGGCACGAATGCGACGGCCTCGAGGCCGAGCAACTCGTGGAGTTCGTGGGCCGTGCGCAAGTGCCCGAAGTGGACCGGGTCAAACATCCCGCCGAATACGCCGAACGGGCGCACGCAGGGATTCGCTCAGCCGGAAAGCGTCGCGGCCGGCAGCTGGGCGCCTGCCATCGCGGCCACCAGCCCAATGAGCGTGGTCCAGGCGTCGCCGCCTGCCGGCCCGTCCTGGCCCTTGAACTGCCGGTCGACGCGCGCGGCGGCGGCGAACCAGGGCCCGATCGGCTGACCGGCGGTGCGTTCGGCTGCACATTGCACGAGCGCCTCGCGGCGCTCGGCCAACTGGCCGTATCCCTTTTTCGCGACGCCGTTGCGCAGGTCCGCGAGCGCACGCATTTCGCGGGACAGGGCCCAGAGCACGAGCGGCGGCTCGACGCCTTCCGCGCGCAGGCCGTCGAGGATCCGAAGCGCACGCGCCACGTCGCCCGCGAGCGCCGCCTCGCCGACCTGGGCCACGTCGTAGCGCGCACTGTTCGCCACGGCGGACTGGACTGCCTCGAAATCGGCGTGGCCGCCGGCCTGCAGCAAGGCGAGCTTTTCGATCTCCTGGTGCGCGGCCAACAGGTTGCCTTCAACCCGCTCGGCCAGGAGCTCCGCGGCGCCCGGCTCGAATTCCAGGCCGAACCGCACGGCACGCTCCGCGATCCAGTGCGGCAGTCGGCCGATCTCGACCGGCTTCGCCTCGACGACGATGCCGTGCTTCTCGAACGACTTGAACCAGGCGCTCGCCCAGCCGTCCTTTTCCGGTCGTGTCGTCACGACCAGCAGGAGGTTGTCCGGGCCCGGGTCCGCGGCCAGGGCCGCGAGCACGGCGCCGCCATCCTTGCCCGGGCGTGGCGTGGGCATGCGGATCTCGAGGATGCGACGCTCGGCGAACAGCGACAGCGAACGGCTCGCCGCGCTCACCTCGGACCAGTCGAAGCTCCGGTCGGTGACGAAGTAATCCCGCCCGGCAAAGCCTTCCGCGCGCGCGCGCGCGCGAACCGCGTCCGCCGCCTCGCCCGTCAGGAGCGGCTCGTCGCCGAAGATCAGCCAGGCGGGCGCCAGGCCCCGTTCCAGCGTGCGCGCGACCTGGTCCGTGTTGATGCGCATGGCCGCTCAATTGTATCCATCGTCGAGCGTCGCGAGGAACACGACCAGGTCGTCGACCTCGGCGGGGGTGAGCGCGGGCGTGCCACCTGCCTTGCGGTCGTACGGTACTTCGCTCGTATTCACGGAATCGGCGAGCCCGGGCGGCAGGTCATCGAACTTCCGGACGCCCGCGGCCGTTTTCGGGTACCAGTCCCCGGGCTGCGTGTCGCGGCGCGCGTAGAAATCGACGGCCTCGCGCAGCGTCGCAAAAGCGCCATTGTGGAAGTACGGCGCCGTGCGCGCGACATTCCGCAGCGTCGGCACCTTGAAGGCGCCGCAGAGGTCGCGGCGCTCGGCGAGGTCCTTGCGCTCCGGGCCGCAGAGCCCGAGGTCGTGGTAACCAGGATCGCCATTTGCCGGGATGTTCGCGTTGCGCGGCAGCCCCACGTTGTCGTACGTGAAATCCGTGAACAACGGCGGCGAACCGTCCGGTTGCGGACGGCTCGGATGGCAGGCCGCGCAATTGCCTTTTTCGGGATCCTCGAAGAGCTCGAGGCCGCGCGTTTCCGGGTCGGTCAGCTCGGCCTTGCCGGCCAGCCAGGCGTCGTACTTGCTGTCGAAACGGTGGAAATCCGGCAGTTCCAGTTCGTATTGCGCGATGGCCACGGCGAGGTTCTGGAATGCCTGTGCCGCGTCGTCGAGCGCCGCCTCGCCAAACACGGCGCGGAACCGGGCTGCGTTTGCGGATCGCCCCAGGCGCGCGACTACGGCGTCCGCCGAGGGATTCGCCATCTCGCGCGCGTCGAGGAAGGGCTGTTTCGCCTGTTCGACGAGGCTCGGCACGCGGCCGTCGCGGAACAAGCCGCCGAACGCCGTGCCCTCCTCATCGAACCCGAAGGTCGGCGTGAAGCCCGCATACCGGATCGAAGGCGAGTTGCGGATGCCCGGGATGTCCATGCCCGGCCCGCCGCGCGACACGAGGTCCGTCGGCGGCGCAGCGTGTGCGAACTCCGGCTGGTGACAAGTCTGGCAAGCGAGCCGGCCGGAAACCGACAGGGACTCGTCCTTGAAGAGCTGCTCGCCGAGCGCGGCGACCGGCGACAAGCCGGGTGTTGACGGTTTCGGTGGCGTCGGCAAGGCGGCGCCCTGCGACGGATCGCGGCCACAGGCGACGAACACGCCCGATGCGGCCAGCAGGCCCACGAGTGCAATGGGAAAAGTACGCAAAGTGCGACGATCCTAATGCGAATGATTCGTGTTCACAATGGCAGCCCGGCGGGTCGTATGCGATAGTCGGGGTCGAATGAAACCCATGAATGCGTTCATCCTTGTGGGCCTCCTCGCCGCGCCGCTCGCGGCGGCGGACGAGTTGCCCCTGTTCCAGGTCGGGCTGCACGGCGGTTTCCGCATGGGCGGCGGGCTCGAGGACGGCGACACGGGTGCGGACCGTGATCTCGACGACAGCTCGAGCTTCGCGGTGTCGCTGGAATTGCGATACGGCAAGGGCGACGACCGCTTCTACCAGCTCTGGTATTCGCGCCAGGCGACCGACGTCGACAACGGCGTCGACGACTTCGACGCGGACATCGAGTACCTGCACATCGGCGGCACCCTGCCCTTCGGCGGCTGGGAGCATGCCCAGCCTTACTTTGCGGCGGGCATCGGCGCGACGCGCTTTTCGGCCTCGATTCCGGATGCCGACGACAGCACGCGCTTTTCCGGGTCGATGGCCCTTGGCCTCGAGATCCCGCTCGCCAAGCACGCGGCGATCCGCCTCGAAGCGCGCGGTTACCTGACGGCGGTCGACACGGACACGTCCTTCTTCTGCCGCTCGGAGGATGGCGAAGGCGCCTGCAAGATCATTGCGAGCGGCTCGGCGATTTTCCAGGCCGAGGCGCTCGCCGGAATCCTGGTCCGGTTCTGACCGCGTCCGCTTGAGCGCGAACGTCACGCCGCGCCGCGGCCTGTACCCGCCGATCGAGCCGGTTCGCCAGGGCCACCTCGCGGTGGGCCAGGGCCACGAGGTCTACTGGGAGGAGTGCGGCAACCCGCAGGGCAAGCCGGTCGTGTTCCTGCACGGCGGTCCCGGCGCCGGCTGCGATCCGCGCGCGCGGCGCTTCTTCGATCCCGCGCGCTACCGCATCTTCCTGTTCGACCAGCGCGGCTGCGGGAAGAGCCGCCCGCATGCGAGCCTCGAGCACAACACGACCTGGGATCTGGTCGCGGACCTCGAACGGCTGCGCGCGTTCTTCGGCGTGGAGCGTTGGCAGGTCTTCGGCGGCTCCTGGGGGTCGACGCTCGCCCTCGCCTACGCCGAGACACACCCGGAGCAGGTGAGCGAACTCGTGCTGCGCGGCATCTTCATGTTGCGCAAGGCGGAGCTCGACTGGTTCTACCAGGCGGGCGCCTCGTCGCTGTATCCGGATCGCTGGGAAGACTACATCGCGCCGATTCCGCCCGCTGAGCGTGGCGACCTGATGCGCGCCTTCCATCGGCGGTTGACCGGCGCCGATCCCGCCGCAGCGCTGGCCGCGGCGCGCGCATGGTCAGTCTGGGAAGGCGCCACGAGCTACCTCGTCACTGACGAGGACAACGTGCGGAACTGGGGCGAGGATGCGTTCGCACTGGCGGTCGCACGGATCGAGTGCCACTACTTCGTCAACGGCGGATTCATGCAGCGCGAGAGCCAGCTCATCGACGGCGTCAGGCGGATCCGCCACATCCCGGCGTTCATCGTGCAGGGCCGGCACGACGTCGTCTGCCCGATGGTCACGGCCTGGGACCTGCACCGTGCTTGGCCCGAAGCCGAGTTCCGGGTGGTCGCCGATGCGGGGCATTCCGCCTTCGAGCCCGGCATTACCGACGCGCTCGTGCGCGCGACCGACCGCTTCGCTGATCGGAGGGGTCAGGCCCCTTGAATCTGGAGGGGTCAGGCCCCTTGAAGCGTGCGATGGAGTTGGACCCCATCGCACGCTTCAAGGGGCCTGACCCCTCCAGATTCAAGGGGCCTGACCCCTCCGATCAGCACTCCGGGACATTGACGGCGAGGCCGCCCTGCGAGGTTTCCTTGTAGATGGACTTCATGTCGTAGCCGGTCTGGCGCATGGTCGCGATCACCATGTCGAGCGAGACCTTGTGCGTGCCATCGCCGCGCAAGGCAAGCCGTGCGGCGTTGATCGCTTTCACCGCACCCATCGCGTTCCGCTCGATGCAGGGGATCTGCACGAGGCCGGCGATCGGGTCGCAGGTGAGGCCGAGGTTGTGCTCCATGCCGATCTCTGCGGCGTTTTCGACCTGGCCGTTCGTGCCGCCGAGCGCCGCCGCCAGACCGCCGGCCGCCATCGAGCAGGCGACGCCGACCTCGCCCTGGCAGCCCATTTCGGCCCCGGAGATCGAGGCATTGCGCTTGTAGAGCAAGCCGATCGCACCCGCCGCCAGCAGGAACCGATGGATGCCCGCCGCGTCGCTGCCCGGGGCGCGCCGCGCGTAATAATGCAGCACCGCCGGCACGATGCCAGCGGCGCCGTTGGTCGGCGCCGTCACGACCTGCCCGCCTGCGGCGTTCTCCTCGTTCACCGCGAGCGCCCAGGCGTTGACCCATTCCATCGCGTCCGCCTGCACCACATCGGACTCGAGTGCGCGCTTCATCTGGGGTGCGCGGCGCTTGACCTTCAGCACGCCAGGCAGCACGCCCTCCGCCGCAAATCCGCGCTCGACGCAAGCCTGCATGACCGACCAGATGCGCGCGAGCTTCGCGTCCACTTCCTTCGCGGGACGGAGCGCCACCTCGTTGGCCAGCATGAGACCGTCGATCGTGAGTCCGGCGCCACTGGCTTGCGCCAGCAGGTCCGCGGCGCTTGCGAACGGCAGGGGCAGCGGCACGGCGCCCGCCGCAGCCGGCTCGGCACCCTCACCCGCGCGCTGCACGGCGCCGCCGCCGATCGAATACATCTCTTCCGACCACAACGTGGCGCCGGAGCCGTCCCGCGCCGTGAAGCGCATGCCGTTCGAGTGGCCGGGCAGCATCTGGTCGCGGTGGAACAGCAGGTTCATCGGCTCGTCGAAGTCGATCTCGCGGCGGCCAAGCAGCCGGATGCGACTCGTGCTGCGGATGCGCGCGAGGGTCGGCTCCTTGACCGCCGGGTCGAACTCGGACGGATCGTGCCCCTCGAGGCCGAGCAGGATCGCCCGGTCGGTGCAATGTCCGAGGCCGGTCAGCGCGAGCGAGCCGTAGAGCTGGACGAAAACCTCGCGGGTCTGGCCGAGCAGGTCCCTGGCCTCGAGGTCGAGCACGAAGTAGCGTGCCGCGAGCATCGGCCCCATCGTGTGCGAGGACGACGGCCCGACGCCCACCTTGAAGACATCGAAGACCGAGATGCTCACAGGGCCGCCAGCCGCCGCAGGATGAGGTCGGCGATCTCGCCCGCGAGCGCATCGCGCAGCGACGCCTCCTCGTGCTCCTTCGCGAGCACCGCGGACTCGTCATAGCCGTAGTTGCGCGTGAGCTTGACCTGCTTGCGCGAAATCAGCTCCGCCGCGCCGTTCGACACCGAGAACTCGGCGGCGTAGTAGACCTCGAACTCGCCGGGCTTGTTGTCGGCGGTCACGGAGAGCAGCTCGCGCCCGGTCTCGTCCATGTGCAGGTGGACCACGACGCTCGCTCCCGCCGCGCTTGCCGCGGGTATCGCGCCCGCGGCGCGCAGCCGCCGGTCGAGCGCCGCGTAGAGCGGCGTGAAGCGGTCCGATGTCTCGACGTAAGGCCTTGCCGCGACGGCCGGCAGCGGGGCCTGACCGCGCAGCTGGAAACCGCAGCCCGCGAGCCATGCGACACCGGCAATCGCGACCAGGGTACGGCGCATCACACCACCACGTTCGCCAGCTTGCCCGGCACGTAGATGAACTTGCGCACGGGCTGGCCGGCCACGAACCTGGCGACGCCGGGATCCGCCAGCACCGTCTCGCGCACGGTCGACTCGTCGGCGGCCGCCGGGATGGAGATCCGCGCGCGCAGCTTGCCGTTCACCTGCGCCCCGATCTCGATCCTGTCCTTCACCAGCGCGGCGGCATCGGGCTCCGGCCAGCGCTCGTCCACGATCAGGGTCGCATGGCCGAGCGCACGCCACATCGCCTGGGACGCATGCGGAATGATCGGCGACATCATGAGCACGACAAGGTCGAGCGCCTCCTGCATCACCGCCCGACCCTGCGGCGACGTGTCCTGGAATACAGCGAGCGAATGGTACAGCTCCATCACCGCGGCGATCGCGGTGTTGAACATGCGCCGGCGGCCGAGGTCGTCGGAGACCTTGGCGAGCGTCTCGTGCACACGGCGGCGCAGCTCGCGCTGGCCGCGATCGAGCGCGGCCGCGTCCGGCGGTCCCGCCGCGCCACCGTCCACGAGGCCGTACACGAGCTTCCAGATCCGCTTCATGAAGCGGAAGGCGCCCTCGACCCCTTCGTCCGACCACAGGAAAGTGTCCTCCGGCGGCACGTTCGACATCGTGAAGAGCCGCGCCGTGTCCGCGCCGTAGCGATCCACGAGGTCCTGCGGGTCGACGCCGTTCCGGCGCGACTTCGACATGGTGCCGATGCCGGCGTACTCGACGGGCCCGCCATCGGAACGCAGGACGCCGCGGCGCGACTCGCCCTCGCCGCCGGCGTCCACTTCGGCGGGGTTATAGTAAACGACCCGCCCGGTCGCGGGCTTGCGCAGCCAGATCTCGTTCAAAACCATGCCCTGCGTCAACAGGCGCTGGAACGGCTCGCTGACGCCCGTAAGCCTGCAGTCGCGCATGACCCGGGTCCAGAAGCGCGAATAGAGCAGGTGCAGGATCGCGTGCTCGATGCCGCCGATGTACTGGTCGACCGGCATCCAGTACTGCGCGCGCGCGTCCACCATTGCCGCGTCGTTCTTCGCCGAGGCGAAGCGGAAGAAATACCAGGACGAGTCCACGAATGTGTCCATGGTGTCGGTCTCGCGCCGCGCGGCAGTGCCGCACTTCGGGCAGCGGCAGACGAGAAAAGCCTTCGACTTCGCGAGCGGGTTGCCGGAGCCGTCGGGCACCAGGTCCTCGGGCAGGCGCACCGGCAACTGGTCGTCCGGCACCGGCACGTCGCCGCAGGCGGGACAGTGGATGATCGGAATCGGGCATCCCCAGTAGCGCTGCCGCGAAATGCCCCAGTCGCGCAGGCGCCAGACCACCTGCTTGCGGCCGAGGTTTTTCGCGGCGAGGTCGCGCGCGATCGCATCCACCGCGGGCGCGTATTCGAGCCCATCGTAAGCGCCGGAATTCACGCAGCGCCCGTAGTCCGCGTACCAGGCCTCCCAGGCGCCGGTCGAGTATGGGCGGCCGCCGACGTCGATCACGGGAATGATCGGCAGGCTGTACTTCTTCGCGAACGCGAAGTCGCGCTCGTCGTGCCCCGGAACGCCCATCACGGCGCCCTCGCCGTAGGCCATGAGCACGTAGTTGCCGATCCAGAGGGGCAGCTCCGCGCCCGTCAGCGGGTGGCGGACGACGAGCCCGGTCGCGATGCCCTTCTTCTCCATCGTCGCGACGTCGGCTTCCATCACGCTGCCGCGCCGGCACTCGTCGACGAAGGCGCGCACATTCGCGTTGCGCCCCGCCGCCAGCTCCGCGAGCGGATGCTCGGCGGCGACCGCGACGAAGGTCACGCCCATCAGCGTGTCCGCGCGTGTGGTGAAGACCCGCAGCTCGCCGCGTTGCCCGCCGGTGTCGTACGGAAACGAGAGGTTGACGCCCTCGCTGCGGCCGATCCAGTTCGCCTGCATCGTTCGCACGCGGTCCGGCCAGTCCGGCAGGCCGTCGAGCGCGGCGAGCAATTCCTCCGCGTACTGCGTGATCCTGAGGTAATACATCGGGATCTCGCGCTTCTCGACGACCGCGTTCGTACGCCAGCCGCGCCCGTCGATGACCTGCTCGTTCGCGAGCACGGTCTGGTCGACGGGATCCCAGTTGACCGTGCCGGTGGTCTTGTAGGCGATCCCGCGCTCGAGCATGCGCAGGAACAGCCACTGGTTCCACTTGTAGTAGTCCGCGTCGCAGGTCGCGAGCTCGCGCGACCAGTCGATGCCGAAGCCGAGCAACTTCAACTGCCCCTTCATGTGGGCGATGTTGTCGCGCGTCCACTGCGCCGGCGGAACGCTGTTCTCGATGGCGGCGTTTTCCGCGGGCAGCCCGAAGGCATCCCAGCCCATCGGCTGCAGGACGTTGTGGCCACGCATGCGCATGTAGCGGGCGAGGACGTCGCCGATCGTATAGTTGCGGACGTGGCCCATGTGCAGCTTGCCGCTGGGGTACGGGAACATGCACAGGCAGTAGTACTTCGGCCGCGTCGGGTCTTCGATCACGGCGAACGTGCCGGCGGCTTCCCATTCAGCCTGGACTTGCGGCTCGATTTCCCGGGGTTCGTAGCGTTCTTTCATATCAATCGTGAAGGATACCGTTTGCTTCCATTCCAGTCTCGAAGGAGTAGTCTTCGTGGTCACAGGGGGGGGGTGGTCATGGCACTGAACCGTTCGAGTGCGTTAGCCGCATGCTCTTGCCTGCTCGTGGTCGCGGACGCCGCCGCCGTCGAATACGCCGAAGAGTTCACGAGGAAGATCCAGGCGGCGCGTGCGGTGGCGTCACTCGGCGCGGACCTCTTTGGCGACTCGACCGACTGGTACAGCGGCACGACCACGTTCCGCGTGGTGGACGTGGACATTCCCGGCAACAGCGCGCTGCCGGTGCGGATTGCGCGCATGCGCTCGAGCGCGCCGCCTGAAGGACCGATCCAGCCCGGCCTGATGGGCGACTGGGAGCTCGAGCTGCCGTATCTCAGCAGCGTGTTCGCGCAAGGTGCCGCGTGGAACCTACCTTCCACCACCAAGAACCGCTGCTCTTCGGGCCCGCTGATCCCGGGCGCGATCGCACACACCTCCGGCTCCTTCCAGCCCGAGGAGTACTGGCGCGGGTATCACCTCGCGATTCCCGGCCAGGGCTCGACGCACCTGCTGTGGCGCAACGCCGCCTACACGCAGCAGCCGGGCGACGGCTACAGCTACCCCTGGGTGACGGTCAACCACACGCAGGTGCGCTGCGGGATCTCGCTCGCAAATGGCGCTGGCGAGGGCTTCCTCGCGGTGACGCCCGACGGCGTCAAGTACCGATTTGACTGGCTGGTCAGCCGGCCTTACTCGATCTTCAACGACCACGACCCGGGAAGCCAGTTCGTCTACTCGCTGCCGCGCGACGAGGTGCGCATCTACGCCACCCGGGTCGAGGACCGCTTCGGCAATTATGTTAACTACACGTACTCGGGCGAGAAGCTGACCCGGATCGAGTCGAACGACGGGCGCGTCATCACGCTCACGTACAACGCCTCGAACAAGGTGGCGACGGTCACGGCCGAGGCCGCCGCGCCGGCGAGCAACCGCACCTGGACCTATGGCTATCAATCCGGCGTCCAGCTCACCGGGGTGACCTTGCCGGACGGCAGCGCGTGGAGCCTCTCAACCACAGCGCTGATCCTCACCTATATCAACGAACCGCCGCCGACCAATGCCTGCAACCTGCCGACCTTGTACGTGAGCGGCAACGTGATCTGGACGATGACGCACCCGGCCGGCGCGTCCGCGCAGTTCACCTTCGCACCGAAGCGTCACACCCGCACCCAAATCCCGCTCGCCGTTCGCTGTAAGGTGATTGAAGGCTTGATCGAGCCCGGTCCGTCGATCGAGTTCGATACGTATGCGCTCGTGACCAAGGCGCTGTACGGCGTTGGTCTGACGACCGATACCTGGACCGTCACCTATGGCGCGACCGCCAACGACCAGAAGATCGTCACCCAGACCCATCCGGACGGCACCAAAGCGCGCTACACGTTCGGCACGCGCTTCTACCTGGACGAAGGCAAAGTGTTGGGCGAGGAAATCCTGACGGCCGGCGGCGCCGTGCGGCGCGACACGCAAACCAGCTACGCGATCAATCCCAGCGGGCCGGCGTATGCATATCGGGTCGGATCGACGCTGCAGCCAATCGAGGACGCGTTTGGCTCGGTGCTGGTGACGGCGACCACCAATACGACGATCACCCAGGACGGGGCCACGTTCACGCGCGCGACGCCGCTGACGACGCTCGATGCCTTCGCGCGCCCGACCAGCGTCGCCAAGTCGAGCAGCCTCGGCTTCAGCAAGACGGAGCTGATCGCTTACCACGATCACCTGACCAGCTGGGTGCTGGGCCAGGTCACCTCGGTCTCGGTCGGCGGCAAAATACCCATGCAGACCGATTATTACGCGAGCACGGCTTTGCCCTGGAAGGAATATGCCTTCGGCAAGCAGATGAGCACGCTGACCTACAACACCGACGGCACGTTGGCGACGGTCGCGAACGGCGCGAGCGAGACGACGACGCTCTCGAGCTGGAAGCGCGGCCTGCCGCGGCTCATCCAGTTCCCCGACGCTTCGTCGCAATCCGCGGTCGTCGACGACCATGGCTGGATCCGTTCGGTCACGGATGAGCGCACGAACACGACCGCCTACGGCTATGACGTGATGGGGCGGATCTCCGCGATCACCCATCCGACCGGCGACACGGTCACCTGGCTCAACCCGGCCATCACGTACATCAAGCTGACGAGCGCCGAGCTCGGCATCTCGGCCGGCAGCTGGAGGCGGCAGGAGACACTCGGCACGTTCCGCGAGCGCACCTACTACGACGGCCGCCTGCGGCCGCTCCTGCGCGAGCGCAAGGACACGAGCAGCAGCATCGCGATCTACGACCGGCATGGCTACGACTACGAGAGTCAGGAGACCTTTACCTCGTATCCGTCCAGCACGTCGGCCGCCTCCGCCGGCACCAATGCCACCTATGATGCGCTCGGCCGGCTCACCAAACGCCAGACTACCGACGCGACGCCGATCGTGCTCGAACAGGTCGCGTACCTGACGGGCAGCAAGCGCCAAGTCACCGACGCCGACGGCAAGGTGACGACGATCAGCCACCAGGCGTTCGATGCGCCGGACTACAGCCTGGCGACCCGCATCGAGTCGCACGGCCAGATCTCGACCACCGACATTGCCCGCGACGAGTTCGGCAAGATCGACAGCATCACCCAATCCGGGAGCTACGGCGGCGGGACGCTTGGCTTCACGCGAACCTTTACGTATGACTCAAACGAGCGCCCCTGCCGCCGCGCGGATCCCGAAAGCGCGACGACCGTGTGGGGCTACGACGCGGCGAGCCGTGTCGTCTGGGAAAAGCGGGGCGTGACCGGGAGCGGTTGCCCGGCCAGCGCGCCGAGCAACCAGACCATTTTCACCTATGACTTGCGCGGCCGGCTGAAGACCACGAATCATCCGGGCACGGCCGACGACGTGACCCGGAACTACGACCTGGCCGGCAACCTGACCAGCATCGTCGCTGCCACCACGACCTGGACCTATAACTATAACAAGCGGAACCTCCTTGAGACCGAGCAGGCGCAGATCGACGGCAAGACGCTGCTGCTCAACCCGGTCTACAACAACCGTGCGCAACTCTCGAGCTTGGCGAGCCCCGCGCGCACCGTCGCCTACGTCCCCGACGCGTTCGGGCGCCCGACCCAGTTGGGCACGTACGTCACCGCGATCCAGTACTACCCCAATGACCTGCCGAGCAGCTACAGCTTAAGCAACGGCCTTACCTATACCCAGACGCTCGACAGCCAGCTCCGGCCCGAAACCCAGGAGACCAAGCTCGGGGCGGCGCTGCTGCAGCGGTACGTGTACATGTACAGCGATGCGGGTGACCTCGAATTCCTCGACGACCAGGCGGACGGCTCGGACGACGCGACGCTCGGCTACGACGATCTGCACCGGCTGACGAGTGCGAGCGGCCTGTGGGGCAGCGTCGGCTATACGTACGATCCGCTGCACAACTTGCGCTCCCGCACCGGCCCGGGGGCGCTGACTTACAGCTACAACGGGACTAACCAGCTCGCCGGGATCACGGGTTCCCAGACCCGGACCTACGGCTACAGTGCCAAGGGCTATATCACCGGCGATGGCCTCAAAACCTTCGCCGTCAATCCCGACGGCCAGATCACCAGCATCACCGGGGTCGCAAGCTATGCCTTCGACGGCAACGGCCGGCGCATCCGGGTCACCCCACAGAGCGGCAGCATCGAGTACGCGCTTTACAGCCAGGCCGGGGACCTGGTCTTTATTGAGAAGGGCACCGAGCAGACCGACTACCTGAAGCTCGCCGGCCAGACGCTGGTCGAGCTCAAGAAGGTCGGCTCGACCACCACCGCGACCTGGCTGCATCCCGACCTGCTCGGCTCGCCGCGCAAGGCCACCAATGCTTCAGCCGCGGTCCTGTGGCAGGAGCACTACGACCCGTACGGCAAACGGCTCAACGGGACCACGGCCAAGATCGGCTATACCGGCCATGCGCACGACCCGGAGTCGGGCTATGCCTACATGCAGGCGCGGTTCTACGATCCGCTGGTCGGCCGTTTCCTCTCCACCGATCCGGTGCATTTCAAGGACGACAACCCGTTCACGTTCAATCGCTACGCGTATGCAAACAACAATCCGTACAAGTACGCGGATCCGGATGGACAAAATCCCATAGCGGGTGCCGCAATTGGCGCAGGGCTAGATCTCGCGATTCAGTTCGTCGAAATGGGAACGAGCACTCGCACGGAGATTGATTGGGGAAGTGTATGGATATCGGCTGGATCTGGCGCTCTTGGGGTCGGATTGGCTGGAAAAGCCGGACAAATTGGGGGGCTAATCATCGATGCGGCAATCAGCGTTGGTTCCAAAGCAGCAAAAGGAGAAGAGATTACCGCTCTTGGAGTTGCCGCCGACGTGGCGGCTGGCAAGGCTGGAAGTGCCGCAGCAGCGAAGGAGATTACCGGCACTGCAGCGCATAAAACCGCGCAGCGCCAAGCCGATCGACTTGAGCGAATCGGTAACAAGCCCGGCGCCCGAAAAGCACAACAGACAAGGGCCAAAGCTGCCGGACCCGCCCTTCAACGGAGTGTCGACCAGAGGGCTGCTCAAGCTGGAGTCGTTGCCTCCAACGTTGGATCTGAAATCGGCGAAACGATCGAGTCCGAACTCGACAACAAGAAGGAGCGTTGATGGAAAAGACGCTTGTCGTCTCGTTAGCGATGGCCTGTGCATACCTAAACGCCCTGTTCTTGGCCAATCCGACCAAAGCTTTCCGAAACAGTAACTACAAGGCCGTCGTAGTGCTCATCGGTGTACTGGCAGGCAATCTTGCGCTGATGTTGTGGCTCAATTTCAATCTCGCGATTGCGTTCATGGTATGGCTGCCAGCGATCGCTGGTGTTCTGGCCAGGAAATTCCTGGGAACACAGGACACATGAAACGATTCTCGGTCACAATGTGTTCTTGGCGAGCAGATTGACTCAAGGGAAATTCAGCTCACGAGGAACGGGCGCGAAAGATTCCCCGGTGCGCATGAGTCGGAGCGTCGCTAGCTTTCCACACGCTCCCGCAGTCGCACGACCGCGAAGCCGACCAGCAACAGCAAGACTAAGGTCAGGACGGGCCAGTTGCCAGTGCGGGCGTAGGGCGTGAGGCCGGTGCGGGGCTGCACGGTGGCCTTGAGGATGCCGGGGACGAACTGGGGAATGCGGTCGACGATGGCGCCGTCGGGGCCGATCACGGCGGTGATGCCGTTGCTGGTCGCACGCACCAGGTAACGGCCGGCCTCGAGCGCGCGGAAGCGCGCCATCTGCAGCTGCTGGTGCGGCGCCGAGGAGTCGCCGAACCAGGCGTTGTTGGTCGCGTTGACGAGCAGCGTCGAGGTGGGCAGCGCCGCAAGCTGGTCCGCACCGTAGGCGTCCTCGTAGCAGATCGTTGCGGCGAGTTCCTGCCCGCCCGCCCGCAGCGGCGCCTGATTCTCATTGCCGGGGGTCATGTCGTAGTACGGCAGGCTCTGCAGCCGCATCCACTGGCGTACGGCCTCGGGCACCGGGAAGAACTCGCCGAACGGCACGAGGCGGCGTTTGTAATACCAGCCGTCGCCGGCGGCGCTCATCGACAAGAGCCCGTTCCTGATCTCGCCGGTCTGCAGGTCGAAGTCGAGCAGGCCGAGCATCACGTCGGAGCCGCGCGCCGCCGATTCGACGCGGATCGCGTCGAGGTAGACCTTGGCGTCGTGCGCGAGCACCGGGATGGCTGATTCAGGCCAGACGATGATCCGCGCGCCGAGCGCTTCGCGGTTGAGCACGCGGTACTTGTCGAGCGTCGCCGCGCGGTTTTCGGCCAGCCACTTCTCGTCCTGCGGGATCGCGCCCTGCAGCAGCGCGACCGTCACCGCGTCGCCCGCAGGCCGCGTCCATTCGCGACCGTCGAGCAGCCAGCTGCCGGCCCAGAGCGCCGCGGCGACCGCGATAGCGACGAGCCGCCAGCCGCTGCCCTGGATGAGGATCACGACCACGCCCGCGAGCACCGCGACGCTGAACGTGACGAAGTGGATTCCGCCCAGCGTCGTGAGCGCGGCGAGCGGCGTATCGCTCTGCGAATAGCCGAGCTGTAGCCATGGGAAGCCGGTGAACAACCAGCCGCGCAGCCATTCCATCAGCGTCCAGCCCGCGGGAATCAAGAGCAGCGACCGCGCGGGCGACGGGTCCGGCGCGATGCGCAGCAGGACGTAGCCGGTCAGCGCGTAATAGCTGCCCTTGATCGCGAGCAAGGCCGCGACCAAAAACAGCGCGAGCCAGGCCGGAGCCTGCCCGAAATCGTGGATCGCGGTATAGATCCACCAGGTCCCGGCACCGAACAGCGCCGCGCCGAACCAGAATCCCGTGCCCGCGGCCTCGCGCGGCGGTTCGTATTCCCAGAGCAGGAACAGGACCGCGGGGCCGAGCCAGGCGAGGAAATGCCAGCCGTAAGGCGCGAACGCGAACGACGTGCCGACACCTGCCAGCACGGCAATCAGCCGGCGGTAATGGAGCAGCCGGGAGATGGGGCCGTCAGGCGCCGGCATTCAGTCGCCCGCCGCTTCGCCGGGCGCCGCCGGCAACGGCCCGGGGGTCGTGACACGGAGCGTGTCGATGCGCCGGCGGTCGGCGCGCTGCACCTTGAACTCGATGCCGTCGATGCTGACCGCCTCGCCGCGGCGCGGCAGCCGGCCGAACTGCTGCATGACGACTCCCCCGATCGTGTCGTATTCCTCGTCGCTGAAGCGCGTGCCGAAGAAGGCGTTGAACTCCTGCACGCGCGTCAGCGCCAGCACGGCGAACTGGCGGTCGCCCTCGCGCCGGATCGTCTGGTCCTCGTCGGTGTCGTACTCGTCGGCGATCTCGCCGACGATCTCCTCGATCACGTCCTCGATCGTGACCAGCCCCGAGACGCCGCCGTACTCGTCGACCACGATCGCCATGTGGTTGCGGCTGACGCGGAATTCCTTGAGCAGCACGTTGAGGCGCTTGCTCTCCGGGACGAACGCGGCCGGGCGCAGCACCTCGCGGATGTCGAAGCTGCCCTCGGCGCCCTCGGCGAAATAGCGCAGCAGGTCCTTGGCGAGCAGGATGCCGACGATCTGGTCGCGGTCGTCGCCGATCACCGGGAAGCGCGAGTGGCCGGACTCGAGCACCGCCGGCAGCAGCTGCCCGGGATCGGAGTCGCGCTCCAGCACGACCATCTGCGAGCGCGGCACCATGATGTCGCGCACGTGCAGGTCGTCCACGCGCAGCACGCCCTGGATCATGCGCAGCGCGTCGGCATCGATGAGGTTGCCGCGCGCAGCCGCGCGCAGCATCTCGACCAGCTCGGCCTTGCTGCGCGGGCCTTCCTGCGTCAGGCGCCGCAGCCAGCTGCCGCCTTTGCTCTTCGCCATCGCCTCAGCCCCCGTAAGGGTCCGCGAAGCCGAGGCGCGCCAGAAGCGCCCGTTCGCGGCCCTCCATGCGGCGCGCGTCCGGGGCGCGCTGGTGGTCGAAGCCGAGCAGGTGCAGCGTGCCGTGCACCACCATGTGCGCCCAATGCGCTGCAAGCGCCTTGCCCTGCTCGCGCGCCTCGCGCGCGACCACCGGCGCGCAGACGACGATGTCGCCGATCTGCCGGCCGCCGAGTTCCGGCGCCGCCGGGAACGACAGCACGTTGGTCGCATACGCGCGGCGGCGCCAGTGCTCGTTGAGCGCGCGGCCCTCGCGGCTGCCCACGACCCGGATGCCGAGCTCGCCACGGCGGCCGGCCGCGGCGAGCTGCGCCCAGCGGCGCAACGTGTGCGGGCCGGGCGCCCAGGGCCGGCGCGTCCGGTAGCGCAGCACGACCTCGAGCGTCATGGCGCCCCGCCCCCGGCGCCCGAATCACGCTCGTAGGCTTCGACGATCCGTTGCACCAGCGGATGGCGCACGACATCCTTCGCGGTGAAGCGCGTCACCGCGATCCCCTGCACGCCGTGCAGCACGTCGAGCGCGTGCCGCAGGCCCGACTGGCGGTGCGCCGGCAGGTCGGTCTGCGTGACGTCGCCGGTGACCACCGCGCGCGAGCCGAAGCCGATGCGGGTCAGGAACATCTTGATCTGCTCGACGGTGGTGTTCTGCGCCTCGTCGAGGATGATGAAGGCCTCGTTCAGCGTGCGCCCGCGCATGAACGCGAGCGGCGCGATCTCGATGACGTTGCGTTCGATCAGGCGCGCGACGCGGTCGAAGCCGATCATCTCGTAGAGCGCGTCGTACATGGGCCTGAGGTACGGGTCGACCTTCTGCGACAGGTCCCCCGGCAGGAAGCCGAGCCGCTCGCCCGCCTCCACCGCGGGGCGCACGAGCACCAGCCGCCGCACGCTCTCGCGCTGCATGGCCTCGACTGCGCAGGCGACCGCCAGGTACGTCTTGCCCGTGCCCGCCGGTCCGATGCCGAAAGTGAGGTCGTGCGCGCGGATTGCGGCCAGGTACTGCTGCTGGTTGGCGCCGCGGCCGCGGATCAGGCCGCGCAGAGTCTCGACCGCATGCTCATCGGGCGCCGGCTGCACGCCCATGCCGCTTTCCCGGATCGCGAGGTGCACGTCCTCGGGCGTCACCGGCTGGCCACCGGAGCGGTCGTAGAGCTGGCGCAGCACCGCGGCTCCCGCCGCGGCATTCGCGCCGCGCAGCGAGAAACGCGCGGAACGGCGGCGGATCTCGATGCCGAGCCGGTTCTCGATCTGGTGCAGGTTCTCGTCGAGCGGCCCGCAGACCGCCGCGAGGCGCGCATTGTCTTCCGCGCCGAAGTCGACGCTGGACTCGGGGGCCGCGTTCAAGCGACCAACCGGCCACGCAGGGAATTCGGCATGGCCTCCGTGATGCAGACGTCCGCGAAGCGGTCGACCAGCGAGGGCGGGCCGTCGAAGTTGACCCAGCGCATGTTCTCGGTGCGTCCGGCGAGCTGCCGCGGGTTGCGGCGCGAGGGTTTTTCGACCAGCACGCGCTGCGTGCTGCCGACCATGCGGCGGCTGATCGCGCGCGCCTGCCCGTCGACCTGTGCCTGCAACCGCTCCAGCCGCTGCTGCTTGACTTCGTGGGGCACCTGGTCCGGCAGCGAAGCGGCAGGCGTTCCGGGCCGCTGGCTGTAGATGAAGCTGAAGGACTGGTCGAAGCCGACGTCCTCGATCAGCTCGAGCGTCTGCGCAAAATCCGCCTCGGTCTCGCCGGGAAAGCCGACGATGAAGTCGGAAGACAGGCTGATTTCCGGGCGCACGGCGCGCAGCTTGCGGATCTTCTGCTTGTACTCGAGCCGCGTGTAACCGCGCTTCATCGCCGCGAGGATGCGGTCGGATCCGCTCTGCACTGGCAGGTGAAGGTAGTTCGCGAGTTGCGGCACCTCGGCGTAGGCCGCGACCAGCGAGTCGCGGAACTCGAGGGGATGCGAGGTCGTGAACCGGATGCGCTCGAGGCCGGCAAGGCCCGCGACGTGGCGGATGAGGCCGGCGAGGTCGACGGCCGCGCCGTCGTCGCGCGGGCCGCGGTAGGCGTTGACGTTCTGGCCGAGCAGCGTCACCTCGCGCACGCCCTGCGCAACCAGCGATGCGACCTCCGCCACGACCTGCGCGAACGGGCGGTTCATTTCCTCGCCGCGCGTGTAGGGCACGACACAGAAGCTGCAGTAGCGGCTGCAGCCTTCCATGATCGAGACGAAGGCCGTCGCCCGCTCGGCGCGCGGTTCCGGCAGGCGGTCGAATTTCTCGATCTCGGGAAAGGAGATGTCCACCTGCGGCTGGCGGGTCGCGCGCAGCGCCGCGATCATCGCCGGCAGGCGGTGGATGGTCTGCGGGCCGAAGACGAGGTCGACGAACGGCGCGCGCTCGAGGATTCCCGCGCCTTCCTGGCTCGCGACGCAGCCGCCGACGCCGATGATGAGTCCCGGCTTGCCGCGCTTCAGCAGCCGCCACCGGCCGAGGTGCGAGAAGACCTTCTCCTGCGCCTTCTCGCGCACCGAGCAGGTGTTCAGCAGGACGACGTCGGCTTCCTCGGGATTCGCCGTGAGCGCGAGGCCGGCGGATTCGCGGAGCACGTCCGCCATCCGGGCCGAGTCGTATTCGTTCATCTGGCAGCCGAAGGTCGAAATGTAGAGTCGGCCGCTCATGTCCCAGGGGGTGTCCCACGCAGCAAAAAGGGCCGTCTAGGGTACCGGTTTTGGGCGCCGCCATATAGCGGCGACAGGCACTGACGGCCTGCACGAGGTTGTTACACGATACTGATTTATTTGACTTTTTTTGACATCTCGCGACCGAAAGTACCGGTCGCGATGAAGTCCGCGGGCTTCAGGTCCCCGATCACGAAGCGCCCGGTGGCGGTGATCCGGGCCCCCTGCGGGAGGGTATCCGCCATGGTGCGGCGGCGGGCCATGTGCACCGAGTACTCGATCTCGTGCAGGAGGGCGGGCCGCGAGTAGTAATAGCCCTGCCCGGCCACGCAGCCGAGCTCGACCAGCTCGCGCTGCTGGTGCTCGAGCTCGATGCCCTCCGCCACGATCTCGAGGTCGAGGGTATTGCCGAGCGTGATGATCGCGCGCGCGAAGTCCTCGCCGCCGTCGACGCCGCCCAGGCGCTCCACGAACGAGCGGTCCATCTTCAGGATGTCGATTGGGAAGCGGTGCAGGTAGGTCAGCGACGAGTAGCCGGTGCCGAAGTCGTCGATCGCGATCCGCACGCCGAGCTTCTTGAGCTCCGTGAGCGTCGCGAGCACTGTCTCGCTGTTCTGCATCAGCACGCTCTCGGTCAACTCGATCACGAGACAGCCCGCGTCGATCTCGGAGATCGCGAGCGCCCGCTTCACGTCGGCGCAGATGTCGGACTTGGCGAGCTGGACCGCCGAGACGTTGATTCCGACGCGCACCTGGCGGCCTTTCGGCAGGCGCGCCTGCCAGACCTTGACCTCGCGGCAGGCCTGGGCGAGCACCCAGCGGCCGAGCGGAACGATCTGCCCGGTCTCCTCCGCCACCGGGATGAACTCGCCCGGCATGATCATTCCCCGTTCCGGGTGCTGCCAGCGGATCAGCGCCTCGACGCCCAGCAGGTAACCCGAGTGCAGCTCGACGATCGGCTGGTAGTGCAGCAGGAACCGGTTCTCGCGCAGCGCCTTGTCGATCTCCGCCTCCATCTCCTTGCGCTCGCTCGCGGCGATCTGCATGGAGGCCTCGTAGACGAGGAAGCGGCCCTTGCCGGCGGTCTTCGCCGCGTACATCGCGACATCGGCGTTGCGCATCAGCTCCTCGACCCCGTCGTCCGGCGTCGCAAACGCGACGCCGACGCTCGCCGAGACGCGCATGTCTGCGCCCGGCAGGTCGAGCGACTCCTGCAGCGACTCGACGATGCGCCCGGCGATCTCGATCACCTGTTCCTTGGAGCCCAGGTTCTCGAGCAGGACCGCGAACTCGTCGCCGCCGAGTCGCGCGACCGTGTCGCCGCCGCGGGTCGCCTTGACGAGGCGCTGCGCGCTCTTGTGCAGCACGCGGTCGCCGGTCGCGTGGCCGAGCGAGTCGTTGATGTTCTTGAAGTTGTCCAGGTCCACGAACATGACCGCGACCGCGCGTCCGTTGCGCTTGCTGACCGCCACCGCGTGCTCGACGCGGTCGCGGAACAGCGAGCGGTTCGCGAGCAGCGTCAGCGGGTCGTGCAGCGCCATGCGCTTCAGCTGCTCTTCCATGCCCTTGCGGTCGGTCATGTCGCGCAGGTTGAGCAGCCGGCCGCCGATCGCCGGCTCCGCGTCCATGTTGGCGCCGTGAATCTCGATCACGCGCTGGCGCTCGTCCCCGCGCGGCACGCGGACCTCGACGACACCGGAAGCGCCGGACTGGGCGAGGTCGAGGGCCACGAACTCCCTGAGCCGCGCACGGTCGTCGAAGACTGCGAGCTCGTCGAGG
>Ga0187894_10002534_pt1 | contig 21681 bp, 22 predicted proteins | sample GBC1701081metaG_FD_136650 | JGI IMG/M metagenome (GOLD analysis project Ga0187894, IMG submission 136650) | White microbial mat communities from a lava cave in the Kipuka Kanohina Cave System on the Island of Hawaii, USA - GBC170108-1 metaG ... | reverse complement strand
ATCATCGACGTGACCATCGGCCTGCGCGTCACGCCGGAGCAGGAGATCGAGGGCCTCGACATCAACCTGCACGGCGAGACGGTGCACTAATCGGAAGACGGAAGACGGAAGACGGAAGACGGAAGACGGAAGACGGAAGACGGAAGACGGAAGACGGAAGACGGAAGACGGAATGAGAGCCTGACCTGAAGAGCCGCTTCATGGTGAGCTTGTCGAACCATGAAGCGCGCCAGCACCGCCGGTGCCATGCCTTCATGGTTCGACAAGCTCACCATGAAGGCATGCTCTTTCTGTCTTCTGGTTTCTGTCTTCTGTCCTCTGGTTTCAATCCGCCGCCGCGTCCGTCGCTGCTTCTGACGGCGCGGCATCGAGCGTGATCGTAAACCGGGCGCCGCCCTCGGCGCGGTTCTCGGCGGCGATCGTGCCACCCATCTGGCGGATGATCTGATAGCTGATCGACAAGCCCAGGCCGGTGCCCTTGCCGGTCGGCTTGGTCGTGAAGAACGGTTCGAACAGGCGCGGCAGGGCGCGGTCGGGAATGCCGGGGCCGTCATCCTCGACGGTGACCACGACCTTGCCGGACTGCCGCGGGCTGCGCAGCCGGATCATGATCATGCCCGGTGCGTCGCGTTCGCGCTCGAGGATGGCGTCGCGGGCATTGAGCAGCAGGTTGATGATGACCTGTTGCAGCCGGCTGGCGTGTCCCATGACCGGTGGGCAGATGGGATCGAGGTCGCGGTCCAGCTGGATGTGCGCCAGTCGCAGCTGCTCGTCGACCATCTTGGTGGCCGTGCGCAGCGCCTGGGCGACATCGAAGCGATCCGTCGTCTCGTCCGGACGGCGCGCGAAGCCGCGCAGGTCGCGGATGATGGTGGCGGCCCGTTCGGTCTGCGCCACCACGCGCGCGCACTTCTCGTCGATGAATTGACGCGTGTCGCCGAGCGCGTCGTCGTCCGGCAGGTCGTTGATTTCCTCCTGCAGGCTTTCGGCGGCGAAGCGAATGACCGTCAGCGGTTGATTGATCTCATGGGCAATGCCCGACGCCATTTCGCCCAGGGTGGCCAGGCGAGAGGCATCGAACAGCTGCAACTCCGTCTGCCGCCGCTCGGTTTCGTCGACGCCCAGGAAGACGATGTGCTCGACCCGCCCGGAAGCGCCCCGCACGGGATTGGCCGTCACGCGCAGCGTGCGGAGCTCGCCGGATGCATCGGCCACCGTGTTGTCGTAGGCAACCGGCTCCAGCCGCTGCGACTCGTCGGCGTTCAGCCAGGCATCGAACACCGCCTGGTCGAGGTGGCAATTGACAGTCTCCCTCAGCTTCCGGCCGACGATCTGCTCTTCGCTCACACCGGCGAATCCGAGGTACCCGTTGTTGGCCATGACGATCCGCAGATCGCGGTCGACCAGCAGGAACAGCGCCCCCGTGGACTGGACGATCGAGTTCAGGCGTTCCACGCGGTCATGCAGGCGGCCTTCCAGCTCGCGCTGGGCCTCGACATCGCGGGCGACCCCGGTCATGGCGAACTCGCCGTTGCGGTTGTCGAGCTTGTCCGGCGCGGTCAGGCGGACCTCGACCAGACGGTAGACGCCGTCCTTGCGCCGCATGCGGCACGTGAAGGTCGCCGGCACGCCGCGGTGCGCCCGGAGCCGGGTGGCGACGTCTTCCAGAAGGGCCACGTCGTCGGGGTGAATGATCTCCAGCACGGAACGCTGGCGCACCTCCTCGGCAGCATAACCGAGCAGCTCCCTGACGCTGGCGCTGACGTAGGTGAAACGGGTCTCGCGGTTCAATGAAAAGACGGTGTCGGTGAGCGAGTCGACGAGGGTCTGGAAGCGCCGCTGGCTGGCGTGCAGTTCGTCCTCGCGCTGCTTCAGGTCGGAGACGTCCAGCCTGATCATGGCCATTCCGCCGCTCGAGGTCAGCGTGTGGCACAGGCGCAGGGTGCGTCCATCCTCAAGCCGCATGTCGACCTGCTGCAACTCGCGGCATCGACGGAGATGATCGGCTTTCCAGGACGACAGATCGCGGTCGGGATAGCGCTCCCGCAACCGGCTTTCGAGATGATCGGTCATGCGCTCCAGCGTCCAGCCGATCATCGACGGCTGCAGGCCGCCGACATGCGACAGCATCTCGCTGTAGTGGCGGTTGAACAGCACCAGGTGCTCGTCGCGGTCGTAAAGGGCGAACCCGACCGGCACGGCCTCGAGGGCGTCGATCACCTGCTGGCGGCTTGCCTGGGCCTCCAGCTGCGCGGTGCGCGCCACGGTGGACATCTGGTGATGCCGGGCAGCCGACCGTCCAACCAGGAAGAAAAGAATCAGGCCGGCAAAGATGAAACCGCCGGCGCGGAGGGTCATCAGCAGCGACGAATCGTTCTGCGCTCCGCGCAACTGCGCGAGATTGGCGCCCACCTCCAACCGCATGGCCGTGCTCGTCTCATTCGCCAGTCGGGCGAACTCGGTGAGGCTGACAACCAGATCCCGATCGATGGTGGCGCCGAGCCGGTCAGGCAGGGCGAGCGCCGGCAGCATCGACGGCTCCAACGCCTGGAAGGCGGCACAGATGCGGTCGAGGCGCAGCGTGAACTCGTCGTCGCCTCGTCCCGGACGGGCGCAGATCCGGCGCAGCCGCTGGGCGGCATCCGCCCACTCGAAGAGCGGAGGATGGAACTGCGCGTAGGACCTGTCGCCGGTGTTGATGCCCAGGACCGCGATCAGGGCGTTGTTCAGGCTTGTGCTGGCGCTGATGATATCGGCCGCCACGGCGCGGTTGCCGCGTACGTCGGCCATCTCGCGGGTGACTTGCCCGTGCACGATGGCGATTGTCAGGCTGAGCAATCCCAGAAGGGCGGCGGCAACGCTCCAAACGAAGCCGGTCATGCCGATGGCTCGCCTGAGCCGGTACAGGAATTCCAGCCGCCTGGCGATCGGGCCGGCTTGCGCCGGGGCGGCGCCGTCGCTGGCGGCCGCCGGCGGGTCGGTGACTGGAAGCGTTCCAGCCATCACGACCTCGCATCCTCCGACAACGGCATCGCCGGCTTGGCATCGCTGCCTGATGTTTCATCTTCACCGGCCACCAGGCTGAGGAGCCGGCGGAAGCTGAACGGCTTGAACAGCACCGCTGCCGCACCGAGATCTTCGGGCGACCCGATCTGGTCCTGATCGAGGTGGCCGGTCATGATGATGATCCGGCAATCCGGGTGGCGTGCCTGGACGCGGCGCGCCAGATCCACGCCGGTGCCGCCGGGCATCCGCACATCGGAGATCAGCACATCAGGCTCGACCGCGTTGTCGACCAGTTCCTGACCCGCGGCGTAGGATCCGGCGGTCTGGACCTGGTGACCGCGCCGTTGCAGATAACGGGCGATCTCTCCCAGCAGCTCGGACTCGTCGTCGACCAGCAGGATCGTCAGGGCGCCGGTGATGGACATTGCGGTCAGCGGCCACGGCGCGCCGCCGCATCGGCGACAAATCGATCCAGGGTGCGCAGCGGCACGGGCTTGTCGATGACCGCGAAGGCAGACGTGCGCGCCATGTTTCCCTGGCGCACCAGGTCGGCGTTGCCCGACATCAGCACCCACTTGGTATCGGGATATTCCTGGGACATGTCGCGGCAGAAAGTCACGCCGTCGCCATCCGGCAAGTGGATGTCGGCGACCACCACGTATGGCGCGTGGCGCCGACACAGGTCCTGTGCCTCGGCCAATGTGCCGCATCCGACGGCCAGTCTGCCGCGACGACAGAGGAAGTCGACGATCTCCTCGCGAAGGTCCTCGTTATCCTCGATGATGACCACCGCATCGCCCGACATGGCCGCGTACTCCATTCGAAACGCCACATACAGCCCGGCCCAAGCGTCATCACATGACACTGCCGGACGGGCGGTCTCGCATCAGCAATGAACGAGATCGTGCGGGTGCGACAGCCCTGAAAAGTCCGAAGCGGATGGATCGGCGGCATCGATTGGTCCGATTCGGACCGGATCGTGATCCACTCATAGCATTGGCGTATCGACGCCATAGGCACCCGATATTTCAGCTCCCGGCGGGGCTCCGGCAAGGTGGGGTCGTCCCGTGCACCTGATGGTGCCCGCAGGCCCTCAAATCGACGGAGTTCGTCATGAAGACCGCTTTTGCCCTCGCCGCAGTGACCGCCGCCATCGCGTTCGCGGCTACGGCCGGCGCCCAGGATGCCAAGACCGAGAAGTGCTACGGCGTCGTCAAGGCAGGCAAGAACGACTGCCAGACCGCCACCAGCTCGTGTGCCGGCACGTCCAGGAAGGACGCGCAGGCGGATGCCCGGATCAGCGTGCCGGTCGGCGTCTGCGCCAAGATCGTCGGCGGCTCGACCACGCCCAGGAAGGGCTGACCCCGCGCGACCCGGAACGCCGCGCGGCACGTGACTGACGGCGCGATGAGCCCCCGCCGCCGTCGGGGCGATGCTGCGAGTACGCCGTTGCCGCGCGGCGCCCACCCTGTTGCTTCATGGTGAGCCTGTCGAACCATGAAGCAACAGGCACGAACGGTGGTGCGCCGCCTTCATGGTTCGACAGGCTCACCACGAAGACCAACAGGTCGTTGACCTACCTGTTCCGCTCGCATCCGTTCCATCCAAGGCAGGAGGTGATCGATGAGCACCATGACCGGCATGCAGCCGAAGCGCGGTGGCTTGGTGTCCCGCCTGGAAGTCGTTCGCGAGCGACTGTCGTCCGTGCCGGAAGCGCTTTTCACCCTGCTGTTCCGGGTGTCGGTCGCGGCGGTGTTCTTCAAGTCCGGCCTGGTGAAGATCCAGAGCTGGGAGAGCACGGTCGGGCTGTTCCGTGACGAGTACAAGCTGCCGATACTGACGCCCGAGCTTGCCGCCTGGATGGGCACCGCGCTGGAGCTGACGGCGCCGGTGCTGATCGTGCTGGGACTGTTTGCTCGCCTCGGCGCGTTTGCCCTGCTGGCGATGACGTTCGTCATCCAGTTCCTGGTCTACCCTGAGAACTGGGCCGAGCATCTGATGTGGGCGTCCCTGCTGGCCTGGATCGTTTCGCGTGGCCCCGGTGCCATTTCAATCGACCGCATGATCGCCCTGCGCCTGTTCGGGCGCGGTTGATGCTTGCCGCCAGGGAGGCGACCGTGTTCGATCAGCCCATGCGTGAAACAGCGTCCGCTACCCCAGGTCCGACGGCGCCGGCCACGGCGCATCGGCCGCGCGTCGTCATCGTCGGCGCCGGTTTCGGCGGCCTGACCGCGGCGCAGCGCCTGGCGGGCTGGCCGGTCGACGTCACGGTGATTGATCGCCGCAACTATCACCTGTTCCAGCCGCTGCTGTACCAAGTGGCCACGGCCGGCCTGTCGCCGGCGCAGATCGCGATGCCGGTCCGCAGCGTCGTGCGCGACGCCGGCAACGTGCGCGTGTTGATGGGGCGAGTCAGCGACGTCGATACGCGCCGCAGGATGGTGCAGGTTGACGATCGCGAAATCGCCTACGACTACCTGATCCTGGCGACCGGGGCGCGGCACTCCTATTTCGGCCATGACGAGTGGGAAAAGCATGCGCCCGGCCTGAAGAAGATCGACGATGCCACCGAAATCCGCCGGCGCATCCTGACGGCGTTCGAGCGTGCCGAGACGGAAGACGATCCGGACGAGCGCCGTCGCCTGCTGAACTTCGTCATCATCGGCGGCGGCCCGACCGGCGTCGAAATGGCCGGTGCCATCGCCGAGCTGGCGCGTCGCGCGCTGGCCCGTGATTTCCGCCATGTCGATCCCCGGGCGGCGCGCATCGTGCTGGTCGAGGCCGGCCAGCGCGTGCTCGCCGCGTTCCCGGAGGCGCTGTCGGCGCGTGCCCATGGCTCGCTTCAGCGCCTGGGCGTGGAAGTCAAGCTCGGCACGGCGGTGTCGGCAGTCGATGCGGACGGCGTGAGCATCGGCACCGAGCGCATCCCGGCCGCCACCATGATCTGGGCCGCGGGCGTGAGGGCGTCATCCGCCGCCAAGTGGTTGAAGGCCGACGCCGACAGGGCGGGGCGCGTCAAGGTCGAGTCCGACCTGTCCGTTCCCGGCCATCCCGAGATCTTCGTGATCGGCGATACGGCGCTGGCGTTGGATCCGTCGGGCAACCCCTTTCCGGGGCTGGCCCCGGTCGCCAAGCAGCAAGGTCAGTATGTTGCCGAGCTGATCCGCGCCCGCCTGGCAGATGCACCGCCTCCGGGGCCGTTCGTTTATCGCGACTGGGGGGCGATGGCCACCATCGGGCGGAACCATGCCGTCGCGCACCTGTTCTCGCGCTACCGCTTCGGCGGCATGCTCGCCTGGCTGCTGTGGGGGCTGGTGCACGTCATGTTCCTGATCGGCTTTCGCAACCGGCTGACCGTGCTCATGGACTGGACGTGGTCGTACGCGACGTTCCAGTCCGGGGCACGCCTGATCACCGGCGGGCCCGGCTCGCAGTGACGCGGCGCGCTGCCGCGCCTGCAGGGACAAACATCGGTACGCAGGGCACGGTTGTTGTGAACACCAAGGCCAGATATGGGTCGCGGGCGTTTGGCCCGACGACCCGGGCCGACGGGCTTGTGTGTCGGGGTTGACGGGATGCATTTCGGTCTGGCGTGGGTCGGCACGGCCGTCGCCCTTTCTATCGCGGCTTTGGTGGTCGGATACACATCGCATCCCTGGCTGCTGGCATCGTTGGGCGGATCATGCGTGATCCTGTTCGGCATGCCGGAGAGCGACATGGCGCAGCCGCGCAGCGTTTTCGGCGGACACCTCATCGCATCGGTGGTGGGACTGGCTCTCCTTCACTACGGCCGCGGCGCCGGCTTCGGCTCGACGGACCTGTGGATGACCGCGGCGGTGGCCACCGCGCTCGTGGCGATGATGGCGACGCGCACGATCCATTCGCCGGCCGGCGCCAATCCCATCGTCGTATTCGCCGAGAAAGCCGACTGGGCCTTCCTGCTCTCGCCGCTGGCGATCGGGCTGCTGTCCATTTTTATCGTGGCCGTGATCGTCAACAACAAGGGCCGGATGCCCTGGCGCGGCAACTACCCGCGTCGCTGGCTTTAAGGCGCCTTCATGGTGAGCCTGTCGAACCATGAAGGCGCCGCACAAACCGTCGTGCGGGACCGCCGCATGGGTTCGACAGGCTCGCCATGAAGCGGTCTACTTGCCCAGGTCAGTGCGTAGGCGGGTAGGCGGCGGTCAGCGCCTTCTCTCGCTTGTACTGGCGCCAGAATGAGGCCAGGGGTTGCCCGCGGTGGCCACGATCGCGGTTGAGCCGGCCGATCTCGAACAGCAGCCGGTACTGCCGCATCACGTCGCGCCAGGCCACCAGCAGCGGCGTGCGGCGATCCCAGATATGCGTCATCTCGGCGCCGGCGCCGTTGATTTCCACGATTACGAAGCCGTCGCCGCGTTGAAGCCCGTCGAAACTGGGGAAGCGCACATCGAACCGGCCGAAATGGAAGCCCGGGATCGATCGGCCGATGGCATCGAAGCGATCCTCCATGGCGGGGGTGATCAGGTGCGTGCCATCGCGGAAAATGGCGCCCTTGCTGTGACTTCCGGAGAAGCTCAACCGCACCGGGTCACCGGCCGGCACCACCCGGTCCAGGCGCTCGGCATGGCGCGCCAGGTAGAGATGCGGCACCTTGCCCGCACGCGGATCGGCGAGGATCAGCTCGCGCAGGGTCGACCGGCCGTCGCCCATGACGCGTGGAAAGTATTTCAACGTCAGCGACAGGATGCGGCCGCGCGCTTCGCCCGGTTTGCGTACGTAGAACACCCCCGCCTCGCCCTCGAAGTCGGCCAGGCGCTGCAGGATCAGGGTCGCCGCTCTTGGGAACGACTGGAGATACCGCGTCAGATCCGCCCTGGTCCTGAGCAGTTGTACGCCAGCGCCTCGACATCCCAGGTCGGGCTTGGCGACCACTGGCAGACTCAGGCGGGCGTCGGTCAGCCGTTGCAAGGCGGCTTGGGTCTCCGCTTCGACGTCGACGGGCTTCTCGGGCCGCTCGACAGAGACGAAGGGCGCGACCCAGTCCGGGGCGGCGCGTACGGCGAGATCCAGGATCGCCGCCTTGGACTCGCCATAGAAGCCGCCGCCCGGGAAGCTCGGGTTGGCAATGGTGGGGAGGTTGATCCCGCGATGCCGCGCCATCAGCCACAGCACGTACAGGAACACCGGTCCATAGAACGCGGGCATCGGCCAGAACTCGTAGAAGCTGATCGGCGGGCCGGCGGCGTCGAGCGGCGGCATGGCCGGGCGCTGCGCGGTGGTCGAGAGCGTCGCGCTGTCGGCCTGCCACGGGCGCGCCAGCGTGTCGAACATGATGGTCATCGGCGATACCTCCGGGTCACGGCGGCCACGCGGCGGGCCAGGATCGGTGCGAGGCTGAGCAGGGCGAACAGCGCTACGGCGGCCGGCCAGGCCGGGGCGCCCCAGTCCTGCGCGATGGCGGCGCCGACCGAGCCCAGCCAGAACAGCGCGCCCGTCCAGACCGCGACGGCGGTCGACACGAGCAAGGCGAAGGGAGCGAAGGGCAGGCCAAGCAGCCCGAAGGTGGTGTAGATGACCACCCGCAGGCCGGGCACGACCCGGGCGATCAACACCGCCGTGGTGACATTGCCGTCGAGCAGCCGCCGTACCTTCCCGGCACCGCCCGCACCGACAAGGCGGCGGCGCACGAGCGGGAGCCGACGGGCCGCGGCGCCGAGCAGGTAGAGCAACAGATCGCCGACGGCGATGCCGCCAGCCACGGCCGCGAAAGCCAGCGGCCAGCCGATGGTCCCGTCACCGGCCAGCAGGATTCCCGCGGCGATCGCGGCGTCCTCGAGCAGGAGCGTCAGCGCCGCCAGTCCCAGCGCGATCACCCACGGCTCCACCATGCGCGCCGGATGCATCTCGATCACGCCGAGAAGCCACGTCATGGCGTCGCCCGACATGACAGCGCCGCGGCACGGGAGATGGCCTCGCGCACGACGGTCGCGGCACTCCACGGCAGGAAGTGGTCGGCATGCTTGAGGGTGACCGTCTCCACCTGGCGTGCGCCGGTGAGGGCGCGATGCAGATACACGACATTCGAGAACGGCACGCGATCGTCGGCCGTGCCGTGCACGATCAACGCGGGCGCGCGGATCAGCGGCAGGCGGGGCGCCAGGCGCTCCAGTCCCGCCTTGAGGGCCATCAGTTCGGTATTGGCGTTGCGCAGCGTACGCCCGAGGAGCCGCCGCACGGGAGCCCAGGTGGCGACGTGCTGCAGCGGGTGGATGCGCTCGAGCCCGGGATCGACAGCGGCGGCGAGGAAAATGACCGCGGCAATGCGGTCCGGGTGCCGTGTCGCAACTTCGGCGACAACCGCGCCTCCAAGGGAGTGACCGAGCAGAATGCTTGGCCGCTCCCGCGGGCCCAGCAGGGCCGAGACAGCGGCTGCCTGCGCCTCGAGTGACGTCACGGCAGCATCGGGCCCGCTTTCACCGAAGCCCGGCCGATCGAGCGCGACCACCTCCAGATGTGGCGGCGGCTCCACCAGGTAGTCCGCCCACTGCCGCGCCTGGCCAGGCGTGCCGTGGACAAGGATCAAGCGACGCGCCCCCACGGTGCCCGCGCGCAGGTAGCTGACCCGCGCCCCACCGACATCGACGGTGTCGCGCATGCCGTCCAGAGTGGCGTCGGCGTGCATCGGAGGTGGCGGGCTCCGGCGGCCCATCAGGCGCAACACGACGCCGGGTGTGGACCGGCGGTGCCCGGTCGAGCGCATGGTGCCCGCTCCACTCATGATGGCGGCCGTCAGGCGAGGGCCTTGGTGGTGGCGCGACGACCCGGCAACGATGCCAGGATGATCTTTCGGCGCAGGACGAGGATCGTCATGGCCGAAAGCCACACGCCGCAGGCGAGGATGAACAATTCGCCGCCGTCGCGGCTGCCGTCGCTGTTCACGACTTCCACGCCCAAGGGCGTGAAGAGATGGAAGAAGACCGCCCCGCTGATGACCGCCAGCGACAGCAGGGCACCGGCACCTTGCACCAGCGCGCGCCCCGGGAGCAGTCCGGCCAGCAACAGCAGAGAGGCGACCAGTTCCGCCGAGCCGATGACGTATTGGCTGAAGATTCCGGATCTGGCGAAGACGCCGGGCAAGCCCAGGCTCAGAGCCCACGCGTTCAGCGTGCCGAAGATATGTTGCGTCTCCGGGCTGTCGGTGAACTTGAAGAACAGCGACTGGACGAAGACGAAGGCGACATAGAGCGAGAGTACGCCGGTGGCGATGCGCGGCATGCGCGGTTCCATGACTGGATCTCCTCGGTCAGTGGTGGGCTTCGGTTTGCGATGTCGGTGGGTCGCGGTGACGGAATATGCCGCCGGCGCGGCAGCGCTGGCGAATAGCGATGCGTCATCGATTCGATAGGCACGCGGCTGCTGGAGCGTGATGTCGGCGCGATAGCTTCAGACTATCGAATGCCAGCCAACCGGCATTTCCGGTCACGTGGCACGCGCCGTAGCCTGCGCATATCGCGCGGTGACCGTTCTGGTGACGGCGTCGATTGCAGCCGGCTTCGCGCGAAGACGCCGATTGGGATCAGGAGCCCGACGTGACAGCAATCTCGAAGACTGCCGCCGCAGCAAAGGTCGATGCGCAACCGACTGGCCATCCCGCTTCCGGACCGGGTCAGACCGTCCTGGTCTTCCAGGGCGGCGGTGCGCTCGGCGCCTATCAAGCTGGTGTCTACCAGGCATTGCACGAGGCTGGCATCGAGCCGGACTGGATCGTCGGCACGTCGATCGGCGCCATCAATGCCAGCCTGATTGCCGGAAACGATGTTGAAAAGCGTCTGCCGATGCTCAAGGAATTTTGGCGACGCATGGAGGACAAGTCGTTCTGGCACGCCTGGTCGCCCTGGTCGCCGGCAGCTCAGTCATTGTCCTACTGGAAGACCCTGAGCACCGGCATCCCGGGCTTCTTCGAGCCCAATCCGCTGGCGTTCTGGGGGCCGCACGTTCGACTGGGCGCCGACCGGGCCGGCTACTACTCGACCGCGCCCCTCGAAGCCACGCTGCTCGAGCTTGTCGACTTCTCGCTCATCAATCGTTGCAAGCCGCGGCTGACGGTCGGTGCCGCGCACGTGCGGACCAGCCAGATGCGCTACTTCGACGGCCGCGACATGGCAATCGGCGTCAAGCACATCATGGCATCGGGTGCCTTGCCGCCGGCGTTCCCGCCCGTCCGCATCGACGGCGAGCTTTATTGGGACGGCGGCATCCTGTCCAACACGCCCACCGAGGTGGTTTTCGACGACAACCCGCGCCGGAACTCCCTGATCTTCGCCGTCCACATGTGGAACCCGACCGGGCCCGAGCCGGCGACGATCTGGGACGTCCTGCACCGTCAGAAGGACATCCAGTATTCCAGCCGGGTTGCGAATCACATCGCGCGCCAGCTCTATGTCCACCGCCTGCGCCACGTCATCAGGAAGCTCGTCGACCACATCCCCGAAGACGTGCGCAACAGCGACGTGGTCCGCGACCTGGCCGAATACGGTTGCCCCACGCGCATGCATGTCATCCGCCTGCTGGCGCCCCGCGTCGACAACGAGGATCACACCAAGGATGTCGATTTCAGTCCGGCCGGTATCCGCACCCGATGGGACGCGGGCTACGCCAACGCCCAACGCGCGATCCAGCAGACCCCATGGCAGGGTGAATTCGGCCTCGACGGCGTCGTCCTGCACGAGTTGACGGACGCCGTCTGATCAGTCCTTCTCCCCGCGAAGGTCGGCGCGCAAGCGCGCCTGAGGGGAGAAGGGAGATCAATTCGCCCCCATCGGCACGGTCTTGCCGCTGGTCCACGGGAAGCGCAGCGCCTCGTTGACGAAGGCGCCGACGGCCGGCAGGTGCGGGCGGCCGCGCACGGTGACGATCTGGATGGCGCGCACGACGTCGGGCTCGATCAGCGGCCGCACGCACAGGCCGCTGAGCGTCACCGAATATTCCGGGATGTCGGTGAAACCCAGCCCGGCCAGCGCCATGCTCTGCACCCAGTCGTCGCGGTCGCTGCGGAACACGGTGCTGACCTTGACGCCGCGTTCGCGGAACAGCCCGCCGATATACTCGTTGAACTCGCACTGCGTGCGGCCGACATAGGGCTCCTTGTCGAGCTCGGCCATGCGCACCGCGTTCTGCCGTTCGAACGGATGGCCCGGCTGCACGCCGATCACGAAGCGCTCCTCGTAAAGCTTGCGCGCATGGAACCGCTCGTCGATCGCCTCCGGCAGGCCGTAGATCGCCACGTCATGGTCGCCGCGTGCGAGGCGCTCCTGCAACGCCTGGGCGTTGCCGTCCTCGATCATCAGCCGCACCCGGGGATGGCGGTCGCGGAACGCCTGCAGGAACGGGATCAGGCGGCCCGGGCCGATCGTGCACATCACGCCCAACCGCAGCTCCACGTCGTCCATGCGCGCGAAGCTCTTGGCCCGCTCCTTGGCGGCTTCCGTCTCGACCAGCACCTGCGCCAGGTGCGGCCGCATCATCTCGCCCAGCCCGGTCAGGTGCGTGTTGTTGCGCTCGCGGCGGAACAGTGGCCCGCCCAGTTCGTCCTCCAGCGCCTTGACGGCACGCGTCAGCGACGGCTGGGACACGTTGCACTTCTCGGCGGCGCGCGTGAAATTCAGCGTCTCGCAGACCGCAAGGAAGTAGCGGACCTGGTGCATTTCCATGTGGCCGGTTCCCCCAAAGGCTGTCGTTGCACAGAACTATGTAACTCTCTACCCCCTGTTGACCATGCGCTGCGGCTATCGAACTGCGACGTTGCCTGCATTTTCGCCGACCTGACGGTGCTGTCATAGTCGCAGTATGCGTCCCGGTCGCTTGTCCAGTCCGGGGCCGGAATTTGAAGGCATTTGATGAAACTGAAACAGACCCTCGAAGCGCTGCGTGACCACCACAGGTCGGACATCGACGACTTTGCCCGCCGCGCCTTCGAGGACGAGCTCGACCGGCTGCGCATGATGCGCGTCGCCGAGGACGGACTGGGCATTGGCGACTACCTGCCGGATTTCGAACTGGAGGGTGCCGACGCCTGCATCTGGCGGTCTGGGGAGCTGCTGGACCGCGGCCCGCTGGTGTTGGCGTTTTTCCGCGGCGGCTGGTGTCCCTACTGCGACGTCACCATGGCCGCACTCGATCGCGCCTCCGCTGCGCTGCAGGCGCTGGGCGCCACGGTGCTGGGCATCATGCCCGACACGATCGAGCACGTGCGCCGGACGGCCAGCATGCGCGGCTTGTCCTATGGGCTGCTGAGCGATCCTCGCAACGAGTACGCCGCCCTATGCGGCCTGGCCTATGACCTGTCGCCGGACCACATCAGGATCCATACCGACCGCCGTCGCGATCTGCCGAAGCTGCATGGCGACACGAAATGGCGGCTGCCGGTACCGGCCGTGTTCGTCGTGGAGCGTTCCGGGCGGGTCGTCTTCGCCTTCTCCGACGTCGATCCCTCGCGGTGGCCTGACCCCGAGGGGTTGGTCGACAGCCTGAACGCATTGAGCCGGGCGGCGTGAGAGAGGCTTGACCGTCTGATCTTCCTTCAAGCTCCTCTCGAAGACCTTCGAACCAAGGCCGACGGCGGCTGCAATCCCGTTGGCTGAATGGTAAGCCGAACTGTCAGTGCCGCGCCCAGCGCCAAAGACACGGCGATCCCGATTACGCACGCGCCCCAGCCGAGTCGGTCGAACACTTGACCGAGCAGGGCGCTGCCAACCAGACCGCCCATGAAATAGCTTGCCAGGTAGAGGCCGCTTGCCGAGCTGCGATCCGAGGTGGCCGCGCGGCTTACAAACCCCGTCGCCGTCGCCTGGGCGAAAAAAGTGCCGACGCCGATCAGGGCAAGGCCGACCAACACGAAGCGAAAGCTGCTGCCGAGCAGCATCGGCAGGCCGGCCAGGGCCACGGCAAGCGATGCACACAGGGTCAGCCGCGTGCCGAAGCGCGCAACGACGCGGCCGGCCAGCGGCGTGGTGACGATGGCGGGCAGGAACACGAAGTAGACCGTGCCCAGCATCATCATGCCGATGCCGAAGGGCTCCCGCACCAGCACGAAGTTCACGTAGGTGAACGTACCGATGAAGGCAAAGAGAATCAGAAAGCCGATGGCGAATGTCGCGCGCAATGCCGGATTGGCCAGGTGCGACATCCAGCTTCTGAGCGGCGAGACGTGCAGCACGTCCATCTGTCGCATGGGCGGCGTGTACTTGACGCTGAACCACACCAACACGGCTCCGGCAAAGTTGAGCCCGGAAAAGACGGCGAAGCTGGCGGCAAGACCGAGATGGTCGACCAGACCCGCAGCAAGCAAGCGACCGAAGAGATTCGAGGCGACATTGCCAGTGATGTAGGCCGCGAAGGCACCGGCCGTGTCAGCCGCGCTCATGTGCTCACCGAGATACGCAAGCGTCAGCGCAAAGGCTGTTGACATGCAAAGGCCTTGCAGGATGCGCAACAAAGTGAAGACAGCGAGGTTCGGCATCGTGGCCAGCAGGGCGGTAGGAATTGCCAGCAGCACGAGACTGAGCAGAACCCCCCGGCGTCTATCGAGGCGTCGCCCGAACAGACCGACGCCAATGCCGCCCGCCGCCATGCCAATGGTGGCAGCATTGACGACAAGGCCCATCGTCGCGGGTGAGACGCCATAGGCGGCTGTGAGTGACGGCAGAATGGCCTGCGTCGCGAACAAATCGACGACGGTCAGGAAGGCCGTGAGCCCTATCGTGAACGCGCGCAGGACATTCGCCATGGCCGGACCCTGACTTACATGTTGTGGTCGTTGGGGTTGGCCGCGATGTCGAACGAGAGCAGCGTCACCGTCGTCTTGCCATGGTTCTGCCACCAGTGCGAGGTGGCGTGGGTCTCGCGCGCCACCTCGCCCGCCTTGTGGAGAATCGGCACGGCGCAGTTGCTGGCATTCTCCACGATCTCGCCCGAGACGATGTAGATCAGCGCCGGACGCTCAGCATGGCTGTGCCACGGCACGATGCCGCCCGGCTGAACGTCCAGACGCCGCACGCGCATCAGATGACCGGCGAGCGCGACCTTCTCCTTGGAGAGGTCGATCATGGCAAGCACGTTGTCACTTACGCCCTTGGGACCGTAATTCACCGGCTTCACGGCGCCTGTCTTCACTTTGTCCGCCGGGCATTCGCCGGCGAACGCCGATGCGGCGAGGCCGGCAGTTATCATGGTCGAGAGCAAGGCAGTGCGAATGAACATGGCTATCTCCGAGTGGTTGCGCCGGGTGTCCGGCGAAGCACAGCATCGGAGAACGGGCAGTTTGACTGAAATGCCGACTGGGAATGGTTTCAATAGCGCCGCGGGAGGTGGGCCGAGGTTCAGGCCGGGATGCTAAACCGTAGCAGTTGCAGCAGGCGCAGGCCTTCCGCGGTGAGGCGGACATCATTGCGCGCGCGCTCGAACAGCGGCGCCTTCGCCTGCTGTTCCAGGCAGCGGAGCGCGCGGGTGAGGGCTGGTTGTGACAGGCCGCAGCGTCGTGCGGCGCACGTAAAGTTCCGCGTCTCCGCCAGCGCGGCGAAGCACTCGATGGCCTTCGGGTCCATGTTAGAGCCTCCCTGCGGGCTTCATGTCGCGACCACTCACTTTGTGCACGACACGTCCGCTCACAGCGCAGTGCGCGACGCGTGAGCCTCATATCCCGCGCGTATGGAATCGGTGCCGACCCGGCATTTCAGTCGAGGGCGCGCGGCGCGCATGGTCGTCGCCTCGACCAAGAGGGAGACCGACCATGCTTCAAGGCAAGACCGCCATCGTCACGGGATCGACCAGCGGTATCGGGCTGGGGATTGCCGATGCCTTCGCGCGCGCCGGCGCCAACGTTGTGCTCAACGGCTTCGGCGACGCGATGGAGATCGAGCGCCTGCGCGCCGACATGGCCGCGCGCACTGGCGTGAAGGTGCTGTACTCGCCGGCCGACATGTCGAAGTCGAAGGCGATCGAAAACATGGTGCGGCAGACGGCAGAGACCTTCGGCGCCGTCGATATCCTGGTCAACAACGCCGGCATCCAGCACGTGGCGCCGATCGAGGAGTTCCCCGAGGAGAAGTGGGACGCGATCCTCGCCATCAACCTGTCCTCGGCATTTCATGCCACGCGGCTGGCGCTGCCGGGCATGAAGAAGAAGGGCTGGGGCCGCATCATCAATGTCGCCTCGGCACATGCGCTGGTCGGGTCGCCCTACAAGTCGGCCTATGTCGCGGCCAAGCACGGCGTGTTCGGCCTGACCAAGGTGACGGCGCTGGAAACGGCCGAGGACGGCGTCACCTGCAACGCCATCTGCCCGGGCTACGTAAAGACGCCGCTGGTTGAGAAGCAGATCGACGATCAGGCCCGGTCGCACGGCATTGCCCGCGACAAGGTGATCAGCGAGGTGCTATTGAAGCACCAGCCCAACAAGAAGTTCGTCGAGGTCGCGGAATTGGCGGCGCTGGCGGTGTTCCTGTGCAGTGATGCAGGTGCCTCGCTGACCGGCGCGGCGCTGCCAATGGATGGCGGTTGGACCGCGCACTAGGGGTTCCGGGAGCACCGGCTTCCAGCCGGCACCGGCGCGAAGCGCCGGATCATGCGCCGGCTGAAAGCCGGCGCTCCAGGAAGGCGACGCGTCTGAGGGGCAATGGCAGGGGGCAGCCATGGACAGTCAGGGGGAAGCGGCGGGTACATCGCGCACCAACGCCAAGCGCGTTTGCCTGGCCTTGCAGGGCGGCGGCGCGCACGGCGCCTACACCTGGGGCGTGCTCGACCGCCTGCTGGAGGACGAGCGGCTCGAGGTCGAGGCGATCAGCGGCACCTCGGCCGGCGCCATGAACGCCGCCGTGTTCGCCGACGGTTATGGCCGTGGCGGTCGCGAGGAGGCCAAGCGCGCGCTGGAGGCGTTCTGGCACAACATCAGCGAGGCGACCCGCTTCAGCCCGTTGCAGCCCTCGCTATTCGACCGTATGCGCGGCGACTGGAACCTCGATCATTCGCCGGCCTTCTTCGGCCTCGACCTGCTGACGCGGGTGTTGTCGCCTTACCAGCTCAACCCCGCCAACATCAACCCGCTGCGCGAGGTGCTGCAGAAGTCGGTCGACTTCAAGCGCCTGGCAGGTTGCCGCGCCGTTGGGCTGTTCGTGTCGACGACCAATGTACGGACGGGCAAGGTCCGCATATTCCAGAGCGGTGAGATCACACCCGACGTGCTGCTGGCCTCGGCCTGCCTGCCGTTCATGTTCCAGGCTGTGGTGATCGACGGCGAGCCATACTGGGACGGCGGCTACATGGGCAACCCGTCGCTCTTCCCGCTGATCTACAACGCGAAGTCCCGCGATATCGTGATCGTCCAGGTCAATCCGCTCAGCTGCGACTCGGTGCCGACGGCGGCGGCCGCGATCATGAACCGGCTGAACGAGATCAGCTTCAACTCGTCGTTGATGCGCGAAATGCGCGCCGTCGCATTCGTCACCGACCTGATTGACGGCGGCAAGCTCGATGCCAGCCAGTACAAGCGCCTGAACGTGCACTGGATCGAGTCCGAAGCGCGGATGAAAGGCCTGGGCGTCTCCAGCAAGCTGAACGCCGAGTGGCCGTTCCTGGTCTATCTCAAGGAGATTGGGCGCCAGGCCGCCAACGACTGGCTGACACAGCATTTCGACGCCATCGGCGAGCGCTCCACCGTCGACATCCGGGCCAAGTTCCTGTGAGTCCCATCGGCGCGATCGACTGCCATCAACCTGCCCAAGTGTCTTACCATCGTCTGCGGTGTTGAATTGCCGGGCGCCGGCGCGGTGACTACGAAGAGGGATACGCCATGATGGACCCGAAGACCCTGCTGCATCTGACGGCGGCAACGCTCGTGGCGTTCGGCGCCGCCGGATGCATGACGGGATCCGACAGCGGCGGCACCGGCAGCGGCCGCTATGTCGAGGCTTTCGATCCTACCGGCAGCGCGCTGGCCGCCGCCTTCCGCCGCCCCACGCGCGAGGCAGACGCCGAGGCCGCGCTGGCCGGACATGTGCGGAGCGCCGCCTTTCTCGAGCAGTATGGCGCCACGCGGCAAAAGGCAGGATGTCCTGACCGCGGTCCCTGCGCGCACCGCCTGATCCTGGTCCACGTCGACGGAAGCGGCAAACCGCTGGGACAAACCCCGTCCTGCGCCGAGATCAGCGCCCAGATCGATCGCCAGGCAACCGGCCAGGTGGCCGTGCGCGGAGTCACCTGGGTCCGCCGCGCGGGTCCTTGCACGGCCTGACCCGGCCGGCGCTGGCAACTCGATCTCGACAACAGGTACGCCGGTGAAGGGATCGGCGACCGGGCTGGCCGTCCGGCCTGTGGAGTGTTTTGCAAACCATTGAATCTCATGTTAAAAACATCCTCTATCCTCTTCTTGTTATTAGCATAATTGTCGTTTAAGATCGTCGGCATAGTCGGGTGTGGAAGGGGTGCCGGCGCCATGAATTCACCGCGGCGTTGCCAGACGCCGAGGGGGGCGGATATCTCGTCCGGTTGCCGTGACAGGAAAGCCGGAGCGCAATGATCAACCCCCGCCTCGAAACCGACCTCAACGACTACCCGTTCGCGCGTCTCAATGCGCTGATCGCCGATCTGCCGGTGCCGGAGAAGCCGATCATCATGTCGGTCGGCGAGCCGCAGGGGCCGGTGCCGCAGTTCGCCCGCGACGTGGTGGCCCGCGACCTGGGGATGACGAACCGCTACCCGCCCAACCAGGGTACGCCGGACCTGTGCGCCGCGACGGTCGGCTGGCTGCAACGCCGCTATGGCATCGCCGACGGGGTGCTGGATCCGGCGCGGCATGTCCTGCCGCTGGCCGGCAGCAAGGAGGGGGTGTACGCCATCGGCACAGTGGCTGTTCCGGCGTCCAAGGATGGCGCCCAGCCGGTGGTGATGATTCCCAACCCGTTCTACCAGGTGTATCTCGGCGCCGCGGTGCTGTCTGGCGGCGCGCCGATGTTCATGAATGCCCACGCCGGCAACGGCTTCCTGCCCGACTTCGATTCGGTGCCGACCGATGTGTGGAAGCGCACGTCGCTGGTCTATCTGTGCTCGCCGGCCAATCCGCAGGGGGCGATGGCGAAGCTGCCCTATCTGCAGCGGCTGATCGATCAGTGCCGCCGCCACAATGCGGTCCTGGCGGTCGATGAATGCTACGCCGAGATCTACAACGACACCGCGCCCGCCGGTGGGCTGCAGGCGGCGCTGGCCATGGACGAGACCGGCGGGCGCAATCCGTTCGCCAACCTCGCGGTGTTCCACTCGCTGTCGAAGCGGTCCAACGCCGCCGGCCTGCGCAGCGGTTTCGTCGCCGGCGATCCGAAGATCGTCGCCATGATGCTGCGCTGGAAGACGTACGGTGGCATCCAGATTCCATTGCCCATCCAGAACGCCTCCGCCGCCCTGTGGCGCGACGAGGCGCATGTCGCGACCATCCGCGGCGAGTACCAGGCCAAGTTCCAGCTCGCCAGGTCGATCCTGCACAACAAGGGTGGCTACTTCACGCCCGAGGGCGGCTTCTTCCTGTGGCTGGATGTCGGCGACGGCGAGGCCGCGACGCGCCGCCTGTGGGCCGAAGGCGGCATCAAGGTGCTGCCCGGCGGCTACCTGGCGCGCGAGACCGACGGCGTGAATCCCGGGGAACGGTACATCAGGGTGGCGCTGGTGCAGGATCTCGAGACCACGCGTGCCGCCCTGACGCGCATCGCGGAGCTGCTGTAGGGCCATGGCGCTGGCGACCCTGAAGAGTTCGGCGGCATCGGCCGGCCGGTTTCTGCCCAGCGGCGCGGCGCTGTTCTTCCGGCGCCGCGCCATGGAGATCGTCGGGCTGGCGGTGACCGTGGTGGGCCTGGCGGCGCTGATGGCGCTGATCAGCTACCACTCGACCGATCCGTCACTGAACCGCGCCACCGGCTTCCCGCCGCGCAATCTCTTCGGCGTCGTCGGTTCCACCTTCGCCGACCTGATGATGCAGAGCCTGGGGCTGGGCTCGCTGCTGGTGCCGGTGGCGCTGGTGGCCTGGGGCGTCATGCTGATGCGCCGGCACGCGTTGCCGTTCTTCGGCCTGCGGCTGGCCCTGCTGCTGCTGTCGACCTTGCTGGCCGCCAGCGCCGCGGCGTCGCTCAACGCCATCGGCCACTGGTCGCCGCATGCCGGCCCGGGCGGCGTCACCGGTGCGGCGCTGGCGGCACGGTTCCGGGAAACCACGCTCACTTATTCCGACGGCTGGCTGCTCGACTTCCTGGCGCCGCTGGCGACGGTCGTGGCCGCGTTGCTGATGGTGCCCGTAATGGGCATGAAGCGCGGCCATCTGCCCCTCATGCTGCGTGTCGTGTTCCTGCCGCTCACCCTGGGCAAGCTGCTGCTGCGGACCGGCGTGGCGGTGTGGCGCGGCCGCACCGATCGCGACACGCCGGGGGCCGAGGCACCGCAGCCGGCCATCGGCTATGCCGAGGTCCCGGGCGAGATCGATGCCTCGCAGTATGATCCGTCCCGGTTCAGCTCCATTCCGGAGCAGGGCACGCCCTTGCCGCCGCGCGACACGCTGCTGGTCGACGCGCCGTTGTCGCCGATTGCCAATCTCAGGCCGGTGGAAACCATCCCGGAGCCGCCATCGCCGCTGGACATCCCGCCGCTGGTACCGCGTGACGCGGACGGCGTGCTCCAGCCCGCGCCGCGGCCATCGCTATTGGCACGCCTGTTCGGCCGTCAGGCACAGCCCGGCCGTGTCGAGCCGGTGTTCGGGCAGGAAGCGGTCGACCCGCACTATCCGGCGATATCGCCGGACCTTGCCGAGGTCGACGCCCCGCCGCCGGAGCCACTGCCGGACGCGGCGCCCGCTGCCCAAACCACCCCCAGCGCGCGCATCCTGCATCTCCCGCGGCGCGCGCCGGTCGAGGTGGCAGCGCCGGCCGAGGCCGTCGCATCGCGACAGGCGGCGCCGGCCAAGGTCGAGAAGCGCGCGCCGCCACAGCAGGGGAAACGCGCCGAAGCCGAGCGGCAGCGGCAACTGGCGCTCACCCAGGAGTTCCAGCTTCCGGCGCTCGACATTCTTACCGCGGCGCCGCGTTCGCCGGTCACGGCGCAGATCGACGAGGACGCGCTGGCCCAGAATGCGCGGCTGCTGGAGAGCGTGCTGGAGGATTTCGGCGTCAAGGGCGAGATCGTGAAGGTGCGGCCCGGGCCCGTGGTGACGCTCTACGAGCTCGAGCCGGCGCCGGGCACGAAGTCGAGCCGCGTCATCGGCCTGGCCGACGACATCGCCCGCTCGATGAGCGCCGTCAGCGTGCGCGTCGCCACCGTGCCGGGCCGCAATGTCATCGGCATCGAGCTGCCCAACGGCAAGCGCGAGATGGTCTACCTGCGCGAGCTGCTGTCGGCCAAGGACTACGAAGACGGGCGGCTGCAGCTGCCGCTGGTGCTGGGCAAGGACATCGGCGGCGGCCCGGTGATCGCCGATCTGGCGCGCATGCCGCACCTGCTGATCGGCGGCACCACGGGCTCGGGCAAGTCGGTCGGGATCAATACCATGATCCTGTCGCTGCGCTACCGGCTGCCGCCCGACCGCTGCTAGTTCATCATGAGCGACCCCAAGATGCTGGAGCTCGGCGGCTACCAGGACATCGCGCATCTGCTGACGCGGGTGGT
>Ga0187894_10002533_pt1 | contig 21683 bp, 33 predicted proteins | sample GBC1701081metaG_FD_136650 | JGI IMG/M metagenome (GOLD analysis project Ga0187894, IMG submission 136650) | White microbial mat communities from a lava cave in the Kipuka Kanohina Cave System on the Island of Hawaii, USA - GBC170108-1 metaG ... | reverse complement strand
TTTTGATGATGGATTTATTGATGACAAAGATATTTTATCTGCTGTTAAAATTGGAGAAGGAAAAATTAATTCAGATACTTATTATTATGATTACAGTGAATATTGGAGAAACGGCAATGATTATCAACGAGCAGGATTAGCCTTACAAGCAGGAATTCCAACATCTTGGTCTGATACTGAATGGAATGATTTACCAGCCGATATACAAGCAAAAATAAAAGATGCTGGTTATGTAACTTCATACGAAACATATGATAAAATGTCTTGGGAATTTCTACCAAGAGATATAAAACAAAGACTTGGAGAAGGTTTGCTTAAAGTTACTGAATCGGAATGGAATACAAGTACATACAAAAAAAGAAGAGAAATATTAGCAGAAGAGGAATTTAGAGAACAAGAACATCCAAGAGATGAAGGTGGGCAATTTACAAGTAAAGGCGGTGGAGGAAAACATGCTAAAACAAGTGACAAAGATTTAATTAAACAAATTAAAGGTGATAGTAAAGATTATCATGATTGGAGTAGAAATGAAAAAAATGAAGAATTATATGCAGAAATTGAAAGAAGAAACCAAGAAATTCCAAAACCAAAAAAACCAGAAGGTGCAGGTGATACAATTTTTAGAGATGACCCAGATGCAATTAAAAAGATGGAAGCAAAAGTAAAATATCTAGAAGATGTACAGGATTATTGGAAAAAAATAATTAAATTTCCAGCAAGAGATTATCATACAAAATCTATACAATTAGGAGACGCAAAGTGGTATGAATTAACCAATATTGGTGCAAATTTAAGGGATGCAAAAAATAAACTTGAAGGAATCAAAGCACAACAAGAGCGAGGAACAACACTTGTTAGAAAACCAACCTATAAGGATGGTAAAAAAAGATTTTATTATAGTGAAGAACCTCCTGAAAATTGGCAGAAAGGTGGAGAATCATATACAAAAGAATCTATATCAGATAAATGGTGGTGGGATCATGTTAATTGGGAATCTGGATTTGATCAAGATTTCTTATGGTGTAAACATTGTGGAAAGGAACTTCTTGTTGATGCTGATCGTAAATATGGTAATATTAAAGATGAAAGTCTTAATGATGTAGTTCCAGCTCACTTAAGAATTCATGGTATGGAATCTTATAAAAAAAAAGCCAATGAACTAGATAGTATTTACAACCAATTTACAGATCCATTAAACGCTCCAACAGGAAAAGGTATAATGGATAGTGTAAGAGGATATAGTGAACCAGAAGCAGACGGACAAGATTTAACTGGCATTACGGCACATGAAGAAATAGTAGAAAAGAAACCAACTAAAGTAAAATATCATTATTATAAGCAATATCCATTCGGCAGAATACAAAAAGGATTTTTCGGAGAGGTAAATGAAGATTGGTGGAAATATGCATCATATGATGAAAAAGCAAAAGAATTAAAAGATATAGGATTTGGCTTAAGTGCAGATTTAAACACTACTATTAATCCGTTGGTATATAGAGATTGGAAAGATTTACCTAATGAAGTAAAATATATGTGGGGAGATTTTGGTGGAGAAGTTGAACTATCAACAATGTATCAAGCTAAAGATTGGTGGGATAAAAAATATCCAGATAGACAATGGAAGAATATGAATATTGGTGAAAGACAAAGAGCAATATTGGCATTTTTAAGAGATCCAGACACAGCATTGGAAGCAACCGAAGTTGGAATAACAGAAATTACATGGCAATCAATGGATAAAAGTTCAAGAAGAGATATAGTCATGGATGCTGGATATTTTGGAAATAGTGCAGATCCACTTACAGCCATGAAAGAAATAGATGATATAGTAAATTCAGAATGGAATAAACTTCCAGATTGGTTTAAAAAAACATTAACAGGAGAATCATATTCACAAGAACACACGATTTATGATTGGCTTGATGAGTATTTTGTTATAGATCAAGACGAAGATGAATTTGGTAATCTCAATACTGACTATATCTGTAGATTATGTGGAAAAGATAAATTTAGTGGTGGATTAAATGAATACGAATCAATGGGAAAACATTTAAGATTAGAACATAATATAAAAAGTCCTCATGGTTTGATGTCAGGAGAAAGTAAAGGTTTTAGATATGAACCGTTTTTTGATTGGTATGTACCAGTATGTAATAAATGCAATAAAAGATTTACTCTTGAAATTGATGCAGTAAACCATTTAGAAAAAGAACATGGAATTATTCAAGAAGGTGGACCCGGTAGTGGACGAAAACCATATGCAAGTAAAGATCCAGCAAGAAAAGATAAAGCCCATGTTGGTTGGAAAAATCAGGGAATAGACAACTATTTGGCAAAAGCAGAACAAGATTACGAACGAGGAAAAACTTCAACTCCCGATGAATATGAATATGCTGGATATCATAGTTCAAGTGAGCAAGAAGGAGGAGTATCACCACCAGCAGTAACACCACCAAGTGGAGAATCTCCAGATGGAGAAGAAGATGATATGGACGATGATAAAAGAAGAGGAGGAATTCCATGGGGATACTTTGCAACTAGAAATTGTCCAGAAGGACAAGTTTATCGAGATGGTAAATGCAGGGATAAATCAAATGAAGGTGGTAAAGGAAGCGGTAGAAGAGGACATAAACAATGGATGAGATCATTAGAAGAAGATCCGTCTTATGGAGAATGTAATAATTGTAAAGTTATAACTGAAAAAGTAAATGGTAAATGCCAAATGTGTGGTAGAAAATACTAATCATTTAAATTAGACTATAAGGTAAATATATCATGAACAGTCGCCAACGAATGAGAACTTCAAATGTATATGTTCGTGAATGGTTATTAAAGAATAAATTTGATCATGTTTGGTTCAAGCCACATAGAGATCCAAGAAAACGGGGAAATCATGAAGTGGTATACCGAGCCAATGGAGAAACATATGGACAGTTGGATTTATTCAATTTATTTGATGGTGTGTGTTTTGATCCAAATGGATTATTGGTAATGTTTCAAGTAAAAACACATAATTGGGCATCAGAGAAAAAAATAAAAGACTTTATGAAAGGTAAATCAGGATTTATGTGTATGGTTTTTAATGTTAGATTAATCGAAAGGCGATGGAAAGTGTTCATCAGAGAATATAGATAGGTTTATAAAGTGCTTGTGTATAAATAAAATAGCGGTCGAAAAGCCATTCAGGGATTCTAGATAAGACCTGATAAAACATATCGTTGGTGTTGCCCTGTAGGAAGAAATTCTGAAGCAGGATACCAATGCCAATATTTATCTATTAATATAGTTGAATAACATATATATTCTATGCAAAAATCATTACAAGTACTATCTATTTTAGCAATAATTGGATTATTAGGTACAAATTTTGCATATGCAGATTATACAGAATGGATAGGACTAAGAATACCTTATTCCAAACCAAATGTATGTATATTTGAAGCAGAAAATAAAAAAGTAGATTTTACAAAAAGACATCTATACGATAAAACCAAGAAATGGATTCAAGAAGCGTGGATAGATAAGCTTAACAAATATACCGATAGCAATAATTGGGATGTAACATATGAATTTATCTCCAATGCTACACACTTTAATAAAAAAATAACTGATTTCTATCAATGTCATGTAATGATAGTATTTGATGCTGAAAACTTACTAACATCTAAAGATCTGACCGATGCACAAGGATTTACTAGTTTTGATCATAGCAATTCAAGACATAAATGGGCTTTCATTGATATATTTACATGGACACCCACAAATGAAATTGATTTAGGAGTTATAGATATAGGAAAACTTAAACAAAATGAGGACGGTTCTTATGAGATACCATTAGGTGATGTATTAATTTATGAACCATTAACAGATGAAGCAATAAGAATAGTGGTTCAACATGAATTTGGTCATGCTATAGGACTTGGACATTATACAGAAACACTAACATATGAATATGATTCTTTAATGACACCAAGCGTTGATTTTAAACTGAAAGATAAATCATTGAAGAAATTTCATTCAACAGAAGACGACATAAAAGCAGTTATACAACTTTATGGAAAAGGTGGGTTTGAAAAAATGACACAAGCACCAATTCCAAAGTTTGCTTATGGTTGGCTTGAATCAACAAACAGAGGAATTAATGAATTAGGGTACTACGAAGTTCACTTTCCAGATATAATTTGGTTAGATCCTAACTTTGGTCATTATAGATAGCGATACATTTATATGGACCCAGATACGTTTATATGACGGGGTTAAATGGTGAGGTGTAAGTTATGCGATGGAGTTCATCGAAAAGGTAGGGGAGAATCATGGACATCAATGATGTGTAAAACATGTTATTCATTATTGGATAACTTTACATGGAGTAACAAATGGACTATAGCAAGATCATATCTATCAACTAAGGACTTTTTGATAGACGCAAAATTGGTTAGATAATTGTTCATTGTTCACAAACAAGCATTTATATACCCCTTAGTATATAGATAAAGCATGAAACTTACACCAGAAGAAGTTGATAGTATCATTAGTGCCATTGAAATTGCTGAAGACGAAATCGGTGGTAATTATGGTGATATTAAGAAGAAACTTGAAGTAATATATCCTAAAGCCAAACAAATTCGTGAAGAACGAGAGAAAAAGTGGAAACAGATTGGTGAAAAACAAACCAATGCGAGAAAAATGGTAACTGATATGATATTTAATCTCATTAAAAAAGATAAGCCTGTTATTCCACAAATACAATCACTTTACAGCAATCACCTTAATGAAATCAGAAAAAACTATAGTGATGATATATGCCTACCAGCAGATCTTTTTAAATATTATTTACCCGAATTGAAGAACTTAGGCTTAATCGCTGAACTTAAAGACTATGTCAATCAACAAGATGGTGACTGGTTGAAGAAAACTTACCGAAATGCTAAAGATATTGAATTTTGGCATGTATTGGTAAGAATCATGGAAGAGTAATAATTTATATTACCTTTTTTACTTATTTAACATGATACAATTTGGTATCTGACCACGGACAACGGTTTAGATATTTTTCCGTGATTTCATTGTCAGATGGGTGTCTCTGTCCGTGGAGCCCTATCAATTTATATTAGGAATAAAGTGAGTAAATGTATGATACAGGGGTTTGTAAAACTTTACAGGGAAAAAGGACTTAATGTAATGCCAGTTCTATCAAAGTCTAAATACCCTGCACTTAGTGAATGGAAGAAATATCAAACAGAAAAATATACTGGTGATTTCAAACAAGATCAAAATGGTGCAGTATTATGTGGAACATCTTCAAACAATTTAGTTGTAATAGATTTAGATAATAAGGAATTATTCAAAGTGTTTAATGATTGGGAAAAAATGAAACGTGAAACACTAATAGTTGAAACAGGGAAGGGATACCATGTATACACAAGACCAAAGGGCAAACTACCTGAAACCAGCGTTAGAACAACAAATGAAAAAGGACAACATATAGATATTCAATCACATGGAACATACGTATTAATTGCGGGTTCAATTCATCCAGATACAGGCAAAGAATACAAAATAATTTCTAGTACGCTTAATATAATAGAATTAGATTTAGAAGGATTTATCAGAGGTTTGTCACAACATGGATTTAATATTGAAATAAAACGGAAAAAAATGGTAGAAGTGTTAAAAGGAGTAAAAGAAGGGGAAAGAGATGATAGTGTGTTCAGACTGGCTATGTGTGCAAGACATAGTTTTGGTTTAAAAGACGCTGATTTATTATTTTATTTGAATCATTTCAATCAAACATTAGTGAAACCACCATTACCAGATGTAATAATAAAACAAAAAGTACAAAGTGCGATGAATGCTGATATCGATAAAATTAGATTTCAAGACTTTCTTGATAAAGCAGATTTGAAAGAAGTAAAATTAAAATATAACGATAATTTTTGGAAAGATGTTGAGGATTTATGTAGGCATAATAGTCTTCAATTAAAAGACCTAAAGTTCAAATGTGAAATATGTAAAAGAAATGTGGTAATTGAGCCACAAACTAGAGAACATAAAGGACACATGATTACAATTATATATGAGTAATACCATATAATAAATGGTGTGGCAAGACAGACCTGCGGAGGAGTAAAAAGAGGGTTAATAGCCCGATGATCTGATAAAGTCGTCTTTATCGAACGTGTTGTGGCAATGAAATGAAGGATTAGAAAATATGAGCCACACTTAAAAACACGTAATTTAAATAGAAGGATTGTATAATGTATTTGTGAAAAGTATGAGTCATACATAATGCCTTATACAAAAGTACCATATACCGACACTCGTGGGAAAAGGCAAGTCAAACGAAACCGTCGATATGTGAGAAGAAAAGCACGAGGACACAGCCACATAATACATGAAATAAAGAATACAAAAGGGCTAATCGTGAGCAGATGTAAGATCTGCAAATTTCATTTTTTTCACTTCAAGCTTATATACTTCTAATTGTAAAGTATAATCATGCCTAAACACTCTGAAAGAGCAAAAGAAGGTACTCGAAAGCAACTGGATTTACAAATTAAATTCATTAAAGAGAATATTGCAAGTTTGGAAAAAGAACAAAAAAAGATTGAATCATATAAAGGAAAAGGTCTTAATGAAGCATTTATCACAAAGGCTTTGAAAGGAGTAGAAAAAAATCTTGTAACACGAAGAAAACAACTTGCAGACTATGAAGAAAAGCGAAAAGAGTATGAAAAAGACGGACTGATTTAAGTCTTCTTTTCTTTTTTATTTTTATAAGCAACCATATCTAATGTAAATTGTGAGAGAGTCAGAGTGCGTGTCATATGTAGTGCCCTTGTCCGAAGTAAATTTATTAGGCTCTGCAACAATATATAATCTGTGTGGTGGTGTGAGTTTGCACACTTGGATGACTAACAAAACCTTAACAAAGACAAGAGGACTGGCGTAACTACCCAGCCACACAGTTTGTATTTTTCTGAACAGGCAATGATTTATATACTCCATAGTATATAAGATGTATATGGAAGAAGAATTATCTAGCTATAATCGATATAGACGCGATAAACAGATTTTGCGTAAAACTTATCCAGATAGATATGAAATGGAAGATACGCTAAATGTATTAAGAAAAATGTATTCCTACTTGAAACTATACCATATTGATCTTCCAAAACTAAGGAAAAGAACGATAGAAAAGTTTCCAAAGGGTAAGAAAAGAGATAATTCGGCTTACTGTATGAAAAATAAAAAAGAGATAAGATTCAAACCAATAATACTAAAGAAAAGAGCTGGTGTTCATGAGTTTTTAGGCAGTAGTAAATGGGAAATATATGAAGGAAATTTTATGCTTGCAGAACTTTTAACTCATGAAATGGCACATTTTAACGTTAAAGGGCTTCATAACAAACGATTTTATCGAAGACAGAACCAATTATTTACCACTATAATAAACGGGATAATTAGTGGAGAATATTATAAGATATAGTTTATATTACCTTTTTATACTAATATCCACAATGAAAGAACTCAACGGCAATGTCAGAAACATTAAAGAGAAAATAGATTTGAAGGTTACAGTTTTATTAGGAATAATATTAGGAGCAGTAGTATATGGAAGCTTTAAAGTCATACAAATGGGAGGAGTTAATCCATAATGGTTGACGTAAATGAAATAATAAGAAATCCAACACAAGACAATGCAGTTAATTTATGGAGCTTCATAGTTCCTGATGAGGTAAAAGGTGTTATGCCAGATATATTGAGAAATATAGATTCGGGAGAAAACACCACACAAATAGCAAATGCAACAGTTTATAAAATATTAGATATTGTAGAAGAAAGAGTACTTAATGAGGGTGTAAATCAAGTATTTCAGAATGGAATAGCAGATAGGATAATGGATATGATGACAGGGCAATACATGGTCAGTATATTTGAAAGAGTTGCTAGTATGTTGGTGGGATCTCAATGAGTGTCACTAATGTACGAATAAGACATTACAACACAATAAAGGCTATGGTGGTTGTGTTATCAATTTTGTTAGTGATCAATTTTGTTGGAGATATTAGATTCAGAGAATATCAGGTGAAGATAAATGAACTTCAATCTGAAATCAATATAATGGTTGCAGAAAAATTCAAAAATTATGATAATTTTCATAAAACCCTAATAGATGTTTTAGCTGATTTAATAGATCGTATATTTAGTAAATCTGAACAGGCATAGCCAAGCGTGGGTTTATACTTAAATAGTACCTTAAAGAAGTGGAGTCCATGGTTAACAAATCATGGTTAGTCACCGTAACACCATTAGTTATAGCTGTAGTAACATTCCTAAAATCGTTTGTCTATGGCACAGATCTGACTGAATCAGAACTTGAATTAATCAAGTTAGCTGTTGGTGCGTTTATAGGTTCAGGTGCAATAGGAGCCTATTTGTCCGCAAGGTCATAGGTAAAAGAGTAAATAATACTCTAACTTTTTCTTTTTTTCATATACTTTATATACCTCTTATTCGTTATAATAGTAGGTGAGTAATTCCACAGATACTTACTTCAACGATGAATCTAACACACTGTTCGAAAGAGTTGGCAAAGGACTATCCCAATGAGTAAAGTGGGTTCACCTATAATCTTATAAAGGAGAAAATATAATCAACATTTGGTAATATCGACAGAATATTAGCCGATAGGTGTTATGCCATCCTATTATTCTTCATATTACCATTATTATTAAAGTTAATATTGATGATTAGCTTAAACTAACCATTGGAAGAAAATAACAAGAGAACAGATTACGATTTACCATGTCGACTATGTAGAAAAGAAAGGGCAACGGCACTTGGTGTAATTTGTACTGATTGCCTAAAACGATATGGCTTTATGAAGTAAACAGTTATATAATGTTAAATTATAAATAATTCATGCCAGCAAATAAAATAATTCACGAAATATATGTAGGTGATTTACAAGATGCTCTTAATTGGGATGGCAATCTTCTGTGTGTATTAGAAGAAAGACCAAAAGATGAGCCAACCAATGCACTTCATATACCGATTCTTGGATTAAAATGGGAGAAAAAAGAAAATGCTGACGGATATGTTGATAAAGCTCTTACAGTACAATTAGATGCTGTTGCACATGTTATACAAAATCACATAGATGCAAAAGAAAAACTATTAGTACATTGTGGAGCTGGTATGGAAAGAAGCCCATTGGCGTTAACATGGTATCTACATACAAGAATGGGTCTTACTTTGGAAGAGGCATTTGAATTTGTAAAAGAGCGAAGACCGCAAGCACAAAACCGATTAGAATGGATAAGTGGTTGGAAAGAACGACACTTCAAAGCAGTAAAAGAATCTGAAGAAAAATTTAAAACACACACAGCAGGACAAGAGATCGATATTTAATGGTTAAATAGTAGCAATCCATAATGTAAATAATGGGTAGTGAAGATTGGCGTGATTGGGAAATAGATGAATGGAATATTAAACCAAGGTTTAAGGGAGAGGACTTAACCAGAAAACGACAACTAAAGAAAGCAGAAGAATTAACAAGAGATGATGTATTAGGTGCGAGACACCACGTTAACGGAGTTTATTGTAAAGTTTGTGAAAAAGAATGGAATAGAGGAGCAATAAATGTTTGTAACGAATGCATCGAATATTATTGTGATCATCATATAACACGACATCCAAATTGCTCTAATGGTAGATAAAAATGAAATGCTGTAACAGGTTTTGTAGTGAAAAAGCAACCAATAGAGTTGGATCAGGTGGTTTATTTCATTATACATGTTTTGATCATGCTATGGATTCTACATTTGACTAATTAGTTAAATACTAGTTATGTTTAATTATACATCAGAATGGCTACTATTTTTGTAATAGATGGGAAACCAGCAAACAAACAAAGACTTCCATATGTTCCACGAGAAGGTGAGGTTGTGGAAATAGTATCACCAGATAATACTGGTGTATATGTTGTTGAATTAATTCAGCATAGAATTGACTTACGAAGTTCTATTGGAGTTGTTGACACCATCATACATTTAACTAAAACCAAAAAGAAAAGTAAGAAGGAAGATTAGATATGGCAGGTAGTATAATACGTGCTATCAAATCTACTAAATGTGGGTGGGATAGTCTTGAATTGGATAAACATTCGCACAAAGGGTTAATGAGATGTTTGTATAAAAGTAATACTGAATTATGGAAATCGATGCAAATATCTAAAAATTTAGAGGAAGAAGTAAAGGCACTTCAAGAACAATTAGCACGTTACATTATAAAAGAACAGGAAGAAAAGGAAAAAACTGGAATAATGGACGTGAAAGAAGTTGCGGTATTAGAACACCCAATAAATGGATCAACAATCAAAATAGGAGATGATCAACAATTAGCAAAAAATCTGCTGGAAGCAGAATCGGTGTTGGTGGATAATGGAGAAAATACCTGATTATTATCATATTTCTAAAGGCACAGCAAGATATAATGAAAAAGAGAATGTAATGGAAGTGGAAACCTACATGTACGAAATAAGCCACGGTGAGGATGGATTTATGATTGCACAATGTCCAGAATTACACGCCGTTACACAAGGAAGAAATTGGAAGGAGTTACAGACTAATATACTAGAAGTGCATTCATTAATGTTAGATGATACTTAATCACGAAAAAAACACAGATCCCACGCTTTATGAAGTCAAAGTAGGTTGTACAAATTGTGATTCGGTGGAAGTATTAGGCGTGAAAAAAGGCAAATTAGTTGATGAATGGATAAAAATACAAAAAATTAAATGTCATAATTGTAATTGTGTAGAAACCCTCCAGTCATGGAAACAATATATGGCGGGAAGAGCAATGTTATCACAAATAATAGAATTATCCAAGAAGGAAGAAGATGTAGAATCAAAGAGGTTTGGGCATATTGGATAAATGTTCCAGATGTGGCAAAAAAATGTTGAATATGCAGACTTGTCATTTGTTTTGTAGTAATTGCGGTGCTCATCTTGACTGTTCTGATAAAGGGTGTTCAAACAATCAAAATTCAAATTGGTAAATATAAATCTTTTTGAGTAAAGAAGATTTAAATTCTATTACATCTTATAACGTTTTATGATTACTGATCGTTGTCAAAGAGATTTTCATAATCTTTGTTCAAAGCCTGTAAGTTGTGAATGTAAATGTCATAAAGATAGGTGGGGTAAGTATCGTGTAGGTGGTGAATAATGATGATTGAAATTCCAAAAGGTGGCGGTGTTTGTTTCATATGTAAGGAACCATGCTTACCTCTTCATTATACACACCCCAAATGCAGGGAAGATTACCAAAAAACCCCCGTGAGGAAGGATTAGCTTTGACTAAGTATTGTGTTGAATGTGGAAAAGAAACAACCATAACCTATAAGAATATATGTCTCCAATGTCAAATGAAAGGAGAGAAATGAAACATCAATTAGTATGTAAACATTGTGGATGCAAAAACGAAGATATTTCTAATCTAAACTTAGATTGTGAATTAGAACATGAAAAAAGTGCTTATGAAATATGTTGGAATGTGAATAAAAGTTACGGCGATATTCTACAAGATTGGAAAAATTGGGGATATCTAACAAAAAAACAATATGAAAAGAGACATGATAAAGTTTCGTCATGTGGTTTTAAATTGGTCGGATAATATATGACTAAACAAACATTTTCCATATTCAAGGAAAAATTTACACAAGCAGACTTGGACAGAATAGATCCAAGGATAAAGAAGCATATTGATGGATGGAAAGTAGTCGAACTCTACAAAGGAAAAACAGTAAATATTCCACCAGATTGGAACTCAGAAATATTTCCATACAAGTATTGTGAAGTTTATAAAAGTCCAACTGATCCAAATCCGGGCGAAGAGGAAAATGAAATTCAATTATATCTTTCATGTGGATGGCGTGGATATGATGATGAAGTTGTCATTGTTTTAATGATTGTAGGAAAGAACGTATTAAATGGCACAGATAAGGTGAGTGCAGAAATACATAAAATGAGCGGTGCTAATATGAAATTATATAAGAACAACAAATTAATTACTGACTTTACAAAAATGGGAACATTATGGTGGAGAGATCCAGTGGATAAGGTTTGGGTTGAGAGGCTAGAATAAATGGGATTTTTTAATTGGTATGAAAAACATGTAGTAAAAGGGTTTATTGCTAGTGCTGTTGTACTTTATTTACAAATACCTCATACAATATATGCATTTGAATGTACATTAAATCAATATCTTTTACTTTATAATGTTAATCCAATCCTCAATTTTTTTCTATATTCCATAGATTTATTAGAAATAATCCCGATTTTTGGTGTAACAATAGGTATAGTAACATTGGTGAAAAAAAGATGGCGAAAATAATAATAAAGATTAAAGAAGAATATTATAATTTCGTTCCAAGACCTACAAAAGAAGAACGTATGGCATTAAAAGAAGATATAATGTTACATGGACAGCATGATCCTATAGTAATTAATAGAGATGGATTTATCTTAGATGGTCATACAAGATATGAAATATGCCAAGAACTTGGAATAGAATGTAAATATCGTATACAAGAATTTAAAACACAATATGAAGAAAAAAGATATGTCATAAATTGTAATGTCAACAGAAGACAACTAACACCTTATGCAAAAGTTGAATTGGCATATAAATTATTCATAATAGAAAAAGAATATAGAAAATACGCAGGAAGACGTGTCGGTTCTAAACTAGGAAGAGCGACTGAAATGATAGGTAAAAGTATAGGTGTGGGAAGAAACGGAGTTCAAAGATCAGTTTATGTAATAGAACATGGAAATGACAACATAAGAGATAAATTAAGAAGGGGAGTCATAAGTTTGGAAAAAGCATATACAGAAATGAGAAAATCTGATTACTTAAGACCTGAAAATCGTAATACATATGTAACAATGCAAACAAAATTAATATGTCCACATTGTCAACAAATATCTAAAAGAAAGGATTGGAAAAAAGCATGACGGAACAAATTAAATTTGATGTACGTGGACTTTTCGTGCCAGAAAACATATTCAAAATAGACATAGAAATGCGTAAAATAGAAGATGGCGATAGAATACTAGTATTAAGTGATGATACGAATATTGAAGAATGGTTAATAAGATGGGCACACAAAAATGGTCATGAAGTAATATCAGTAGATCAAGTTGCAACTGGACTCAATATTACGCTAAAAAAAGGTGGATATAAGATTGACTAAATGTTGGTTTTGTAACAAGAATAGACATAATGATTGTATGAGAATTATTCCACAACGATCTATGAAAATAAAAGGCGTAAAAGAAGATTGTTCATTTGATATTGTTAATGAGCCATGTGAGTGTTTTGAAGCAAATAGAAAAATCCATGAAGTTTAGTGATATGGTTGTATCGCCATGTGAACGTAAAGAGATAAAGGATTTTATAGAGAAATGGCATTATTCAAAAAACATGAATGGTGTAATTTCAACATATTGTTTTAAACTAGAATGTAAAGGGAAACTAATAGGAGCAATGGTATTTGGTTGGCTAGCTATGGCTAATACATGGAAAAAATATGTAAACAAAAAGGAAGAATTAATAGAACTGAGAAGACTTTGTTGTATAGATGATACACCAAAAAATACCGAATCATTTTTTATAGGAAAATGTCTTAGATGGTTAAAAACAAATACAAAAGTAAAGAAAATTGTATCATATGCAGATCCAGAATTCAATCATCAAGGTATTATCTATCAAGCAACTCACTTTCAGAATTTGGGTACAACAGCAGAAAGCCAAGTTATACTATGGAATGGAAAGCGATATCATGGTAAAACAATACGATCATATTACAATGGAAAGCTAAAACCCTATGCAATTAAACTACGAGAAGCACTAGAATCTGGTGAAGCACACTATGAAACAACGAAAGGAAAGCACATTTACTTATATACGTTGAGAGAAACATGGTAGCTGTTGTAATTTTTTTACAAACAATGACTTATATAATGTAACAATGTAGAGATAATATGAATCAAAAAGAAATGCAAGATTTAATCAAAGAATTGCGAGAAATTGAATCAATCGTTGATTTTAGACCAGCAAGAGCAAAAGAACGATTAGATCAAGTAATAGCAAAACTTCGAGAGGAGAATGACAAACAATGAGCGTAAACTTACGAGATTATCAAGAAAATGCAAAAGACAAATTCTTTAATGCAAACAAGCGTGGAACATTTTTATTCGCTACAGGAACTGGCAAGACTGAAATAGCCATTGGAATTATGGAAAAATATCTAACTGATCAGCCAGAAGGTAGAGTACTATTTCTAGCACCACGCATCACATTAGTAGAACAAACAACTGAACGAATAAGAGGATATGGCTTGGTTGCAGGTTCGTATTATTCACTTGAAAAGGAATTAGAACATCCAATTATTGTTTCGACTTATCAGAGTATTAGTAAAGAATTACATCTTATTAATGAATTTGATTTCCTTATTTTTGATGAAGTTCATTTGGCTTCTGATTATGCCAGTAAATTTAGTGAAATCATGAAGATAGCAAATGATCAAGGGCTATCCATGTTATGTTTAACTGCTACTTTGGATAAATTCAACTATGAACGATTTGGTACAATTTTGGAAACCTGCCCTGTATTGGGGGAAATAAATTTGAATGAGGCAATCAATAATGATTATCTTTCGCCAGTCGTGGTTGAAGATCACAGTGTTAATCTTTCGCCAACAAACAAGCGACTTTATGATGAATACAGTCAAATGATTAGAGATTTGAGTGATTCTCTTGGTACTTCTGATCCACGAAATATACAAACGATGTTAAAGCGAGGTATTTGGCAAGCAGGAAAATGGTTCAAAACAGTACAAGCAAGAAAACTTCTCATGGAATACAACGAAGAAAAAGCAAATAAAGTCTATGATTTGGTAAAAACCTTCAATAACGAACAAACAATAGTATTTTGTGAAAGAGTTCAGACCTTAGAATTACTAAAGGAAAAACTTGGAGATTGCTTTGAATATATCACAGCAAAAACGGGAAAGAAAAAAAGAAAAGAAATTCTTGAAAACTTTGGCAAAACATTTAACGTAATAGGAACTGTTCATACATTAGACCTAGGTTATGATGTTCCAAACATACGACATGGAATTGTAGTGGCTAGTAACAAGAATGAAACTACAATAGTTCAAAGAATCGGGCGTGTTGTAAGAAAAGCCGAAGGTAAAACGCTATCCAAAATATACGTGGTTTATGCAAAAGGAACGCATGAGAATGATTTATATGATAGAATCAAGGAAGCAATAGAAAATGAGTCGTCATATTAATTACGATAAAAAATTACAGGATGTAAAAAGCGACATGTTACTGATTGGAAATTCATTTATAGATTTATCGGCAGATACAATATATACATCATGGGAAATTTTACAAAAAGAAAAGACTTTTATCCGATTCAAAAGGGGATTTCAAAAGTTACTAACCGAATTAAATAACAGACCTTATGATTCAAAAGCATCTGAGTTAATAAATGAACTAACCAAAAATATCGTTAAATTAAGTCAAGAACGTGAGGTACTAAGATTTTGTTCAGTCGGAGATGTATTGTCAGATAGTAAAGAAGTTTCATTTGTATGTAACGGTTCAGAATGGTATGAAGAACCTATGATTGATATATTCAAATATATGAGTAAATATGGATATCCATACCATGGAAATTGTCAAGGATATATTACTTCTTTATGCAAATCAATAAGAAACGTTCCACTTGAAAATAAAGAAGAATGGGAAAACCTAATAGATAATGAAGCAGATTATGAAGGGGGAATTGTTGTAAAAAAATATCAAAATGCTATGATAGGGATTTTTGATCAAATAAGAATTTTGTTAGTTAATCCCAATTACGAAAGAAAGGCACGAGTAATTTACAAATTACATAGGCAATACCAATTTTCTCCTACCTATTTGTCAAGGACTTTATTACCTATATTCAACATAAATATTCCAATTACCGAAATCATGGAACTTTCAAGTTTTGAAGAACTCAAAGTAAACGGCGATCCAGAATGGTTAAAAAGTTTGGCGGTGTTGTAAGTTGACAAAAGGGATATTTTCTACTGCAAATGCAGTCTGGGTTGCTACTGCTCTTCTACATAAAGAAAATCCATCCAGAGAGGGAATTTATACAATGGAGATTTTTAAAAAAGTAAAAGAACTATACCTATGCGATTCCGCAGATTCAACAATTAAAACACACATATCACACCATTGTGTAGCCAACGCAAAACCTTCTCCAAATGCCTATAGATATCTTTACAGATTGAGCAATGGCTGGTACAGATTATTTAAACGAAATGATAACTTTCACATTGATAGAGAAAACGGTAAAATTCTACCACTTAATCTATCTGAAGAATACAAATATCTTCTTCAGTGGTATTATGAATTTTACAATAAACATAATTCTAATGAAATATCTGATTGTTATACTCCTGACATTTTTGTTGCAATACCAGATGAAAATAACTTAATCAAAATTCCTACAAAAGTTTTAAATTTATTAAACTATAAAAAAGGTGATATTTTTGTATTTACTCTTGCATTGGATAATACAGTTATAATGAAAAAAGCGAGCACTTAAAATGAAATACGAACATGAACACAGAATATTCAAAGGTCATACAACATGTATCACTTGTGGATTAACAAAAAAGACTTGGAAATTATTAGATAAGCTAGAAAAAGAGCATAAACCATATTCAAATCATTGTTCAAGTTGCGGTGCTAGAGTAACAGATGAGGAAAAATTTGAAAACTTTGCATTGGCACGATTTGATAGTATTCATACGAATTGTGAAAAATGCATTAAATTATTCAATAAATATAATAAGTGAAAGTATATATAGGCATACATTACTAATATAACAATATGTTTGGTGATCTAAAAGATAAAAAGTGGACATTAGAAGAAGGTTTGAAGGAATGTGCAGAAATGGAAAATGGTAAAAAACACATGACAGAAGACTATATTGTAAGTATAGGAACAATTAGACCATGTGTTGAATGTGGTAAACCCGTGGATGTTGTAACATATAGAGGATATAGTTTAGATTGGATGGCTATTACTCATTGTGAAGAACATGAAAAAGGTGTAGAAGATATGTTCAAACCACCATTTAAAAAATGCACAGACAAAAGCTGTGAATTCCACAAACATTTTGATGAAGAACGTTATTACAATGAATCAATGAAAACTAGGCAAACAATAAAAGATGTGAAAAACCTAATAAATGAAGTGAAACCACAAAATGATTCTATAATGGAATATGATCGGTTACACGAATTGTTTGGTCATTGTCATCCACGTATGAAACCAGATGATTATGATTTTTGGTTGTATAATGAATTCATTAATTATTGCGGTCTTAATGGTAAATTAAGAGTTAGAAGCGGTAGGGAATAAATGGCAGAAAAACACTTTAAAATAACATGCAAACATAGCAAGGAAGTGTGTGATAACAATAAAAACGGAAAATGTTACCTTCATTGTGAACGGTCATGGGAAACCGAAACAATAGTACAAGCCAATATGATAAAACAAATGCATATAGCTAATGAAATCATACACAAACCAATAGTAAAATCAATCCAATAGTTTAAATTACCCCTTATTCATAAGGAACTTACAATGGCAACAAACGGCAATAGCAACGTAGAACTAGCACTAATTGGTTCAACAACCGCATTAGGACTAGCAGGATTGGCTACAGGAGTAATAAATGAGGCAACAACTTTATTTACACTCATTGGAGCACAATTAGTTGGGTTTGGCTTTGTAATAGGTAAGAAACTATTCGGCTAAACCATTTACTTTTTTTTAAAGCTTATATTCTAATAACACGTAAGTAAAGATCCATGTAGAGTGACTTTTACATGCTGTGGGAGGATAAACGGGGGAGTTGGTCAGCTCTTCTGTCTTACCATGTTTTAGTATTTCAATTAGTTGCTCTATTAGTGCAACTATTTCAATTAGTTACCCTATTAGGGTACATATTTAAATTAGGTACCCTATTAGTGCAACTATTTTTAGTCATACAACTTTATATACTACCTATACGTAAGTAAAATGAACATATTCTTACACTATGATAAAGCTAGGAGTATGCCCGATTTGCGGGGGAATAGTTCAAATAACACTAGAGCAATTATATCTAAGAAAAAGCCATAAGGGAAGAAATAAAGAATTCGTGGAAAGGGAATTAAGACAATGTATTAAATGCAAATGGTATAGATTCAGTGCTAGATAAAAAGAACTTACATCAGGAAAATCGGGGGTTCTAAATATAACATCAAAGCAAAGTTTATAATACAGAATATGCATTAGATAAGATGTACAGCCTTCCTAGGTGAGGTGAATGGAATCCAAATTCTTAATTGTAACAGGTAGACACGGGAGGCAACGGTTGGTAGTAATACCTACAGTCTATAACACCTCGGACAAAACTACCATAATTTGCTATAAAGAGCCCAAATAGCAATATAGTCATACAATTAGTATGACCATTTCAATTAGTCACACCATTAGTATGACCAATTCTCAACCGCATCTGGTTGGAATTAGGCTAAGCTAATTATAATTAACTATACAGGTATCTATACACCTATACTCATGCCTAAAAGGTAATATATGCTTATATGGTAATTAATAGTGAATGTCCAGTTCACGAAGGAAATATGTCTAGTCAAGATGATAATTACGAACAAAATGAAGAAAACGCGACATTTTTTGATATAGAAGGAATGTCAGAAGCAGAGATAACTATACGCAAGCGAAGGGAAGAAGTATATGAAAACATGTGTAAACCGCCAATAGAACGAATACTAGATAAAGACATGGCAAAAAAACATAATGTAGAAATAAGAACCATTACTAGGGATAAACATTGGTGTAAAACAGACAGACCACACGAATGGGTAAACATACTAGCTAAACATGGATTCTTATCAAATACCATGGAATATGAAACTAGAATGAAGAATAACCTAGCATGGCTTTATAGAATGCGTGATAGTCAAACTGACCCAGAAATGAGGCTAGCATATCAAAAGGAGATAACTACCACCGAAAATAACATAATAGAAGTAGGCTCTAAACATGCATTCTACCAAGGAATAAAGAAGATTGTAGAAGAAAACGAGGCGAAGAAAAATTGAAGGATTTTAAAATAGATAAAAATGCCGAGAAATTCGTTGTTGATAATACAGCAACACCAACTGATGTATTGCCCGTTTTACCAATAGATCCAATAAACTGGATAGAAAAGTCTAGACCATTCGTAGAAGGGAGACCGCGAGGCTTCTTAGTAGCACCGTTTTGGGATTATATCTACAGGGATAATAATACACATAAATTCATTATCGCTGGAAGGCAAACATTTAAATCAACATATACCACTGATATACTAGCCCATGAAACTACAGCATTTCCAAAATCACAAGTTTGTTATGTTACTTTTGACGATGTTAATAAAGCCGGCTTTTCAAGGCAAAAACTACAATATGGTACTTTCGAACAAAACCAAATGCTAAAGCAATTTCCAAGGCATAATCTCGGCAACGTAGGAGAAATATCATTAAAGAACGGAAGTACAATTTACATTACAACTGATCATGGACAATACAGGCACGTTGAAGGAAAGTCACTGGATCACGTAATGCTTGATGAGGCACAATACCAAGATATACAACACTTTGACAGGGTTACTTTAACCATGACACAAACCATGGGTAAAATTACTGTGTTAGGAATTGGTGGAGAATCAGGTTCACCATATGAAGAATTATGGCGTAGAACAGATCAGCGAAAATGGATTTATGATGATTTAAATTGGAGAGATAAATTACAGTTTGGGTTGATAAAGGATCATAGAGGCAGGGAAAAGCATGGACTTATAGTCGGCGAATACCTAAAGGAAGTTTTGCGTGGGCATTGGGAAATAACAAATCCAAGAGCAACACATTGGCATGGATATTATCTTCCACAATACATATTTCCAACAATACCATTAACAATAGAATCCGCAATTAACGACTATGATGTAGATCCAATTTATTCAATAGAATACAAAAGAAAACACATGAACAGAGCATTGTACACTTCTCACGTTATGGGAACATTCTATAAGGCAGAGCGTAGACCAATTACCAATGAAATGATTGAGAATTGCATGAAACCATATCATTACATGAGGTTATTAACACCCGAACAAATTGGTGAGATTAAGGATACATATGGAAATAACGTGTTTATATCCATGGGAGTTGACTTTGGTTCTGGAAGTCCATCACAAACAGTAATATGTATTCTAATAATATGGAAGATAAAGGAATCCGATAAGATACAAACAAGCACACATAGAGTTCAATTAGCATTATTAGAACCAAGACCTGCAGAAAACCAACTTGATCAGGCAGAATATATCAACTGGATGTTTAAGACCGCGAAATGTGATATTGGAATCGGGGATCTTGGTTATGGTGCAAATCAAATAATGAGTATACAAGAAGGAGGTCATAATAGACAAACAGGTATTAGATATACTGGTGTAGGAGCAAATAAATTCTATGGTTCAAGAACAATAGGCGATGAAACAAAACCACTAATGGAGTTCACTGAGAAACAAGACGAACATGGCAAACAAAATCCACACATCAAGCTAGACAAAACACAGATTATACAAGAGTTCATAGACTTTTTGGAAGAATACGTACCACATCCAAGTAATCCATTTGTAGAAGATTATCAAAGATTAAGGTTTATGATACCGAATCACCCGGACAGTAGAACACAAATTGATTTCATATTTCATGATTGGACACAATTAGTTAGAACTGATTTGCCTGAAGAATTAGAGGAAGCCGAAATTGACAAAAGACAAACAGCTCGTAAAACTTTTTCGCACCCTGCGGATAGTTTGGCTAGTTGCATTTACAGTCTTCAAGGTACAAAATTGCGTCAAGGGTTCCATTGGGTAACTGTGGGAGGAGATTAGGTTTATATTACGTATAGTGTTAAATTATACTGGTATTTGAGATTCGAGCTTTCCATGACAAGAACGCAAATACTCGTTAAAGTCCGTGGTCGGGCACCACGTAAAAAAATGCCTAATAGTTTATATAACGCATAATATTATTTGAATAGATAATGAAGAAAAGCAAGAAAGAACAAGAAGCAAAAGAAGACGCTGAGAAATGGAGAATATTAAATGAAAATAACTAAAGAAGATTTTGAAAAACACAGAGATCAAGTAGATCATTGGGATGCTTTTAGTGGAATTTTAATAAGATGTAAAGAAGAAGAATATGAAACCAAGAAAAATCAAATCTTACAAAATCAAGAAGACGCAGAGAAATATCATAAAATTCCTTCCGAAACAATAGGGTTTATCAAAGCTTTTTCATGGTTAAATGAAAATCAAATAGAAAAAATTCCAGACCATCCAGACAATGATAGAAATAGAGAAATAGTTGAACAATTAAAGAAACGAATTGAAGAATTAACATTACCAGATAATGAAATATATAGTGAATCAAACCATGATTATCATGTTTGGAAAGAACTTAAAAAAATTCTAGGAGAGGAAA
>Ga0187894_10002532_pt1 | contig 21687 bp, 18 predicted proteins | sample GBC1701081metaG_FD_136650 | JGI IMG/M metagenome (GOLD analysis project Ga0187894, IMG submission 136650) | White microbial mat communities from a lava cave in the Kipuka Kanohina Cave System on the Island of Hawaii, USA - GBC170108-1 metaG ... | reverse complement strand
GCGCGGTAGTACTCCTCCTCGAACACGAGCCACTCGAGCAGGTTCGCACCGCGCCCGCCGTACTCCTTCGGCCACGGCACCATCGCCCAGCCGGCCGCGTCGAGCTTCTTCTCCCACGCCCGGTGCTGCACCGCGCCCGCCGCGGTGTCGAACGAGGCGAGCGGCTCGCTCGGCACGTTCGCCTCGAGCCACGCGCGCGCCTCGGCGCGGAAGGCGTTCTCGCGATCGGAGTAGGTCAAGTCCATCGGTCTCGAGTCCGTGCCTTCAAAACTTTACGTCGCGCTTCTGGACGAAGGCGTCGCGCGCTTCCTGCGAATCGCGCGAGGTGTAGAGCTCGAGCGTGAAGCCCTGCTCGAAGCGGTAGCTCGACTTCGGCTCGAGCAGCTCGATGCCGTTCAGCGAGGCCTTCGCAGCCCGCACCGCGCGCGGGCTCTTCGCCGCGATCTTGCTCGCGAGCGCCAGCGCGCGCTCGCGCAGCTGCGCGCGCGGAACCACTTCGAGCAGGCCGCCGAGCCGGTAGGCCTCCGCGGCGCCGATCGGCTCGCCGGTCAGCAGCATGCGCCGCGCTTCCTGCATGCCGAACATGCGCATCGCGTGCGTCGCAGCTCCCATCGCGCCGCGATCGATCTCGGGCAGTCCGAACGTGGCGTCGTCGGACGCGAGCACGAGATCCGAGCTGCCCGCGATGCCGATGCCGCCGCCGAGGCAGTAGCCGTGCACCGCGCTGATCACCGGCACCGGGCAGTCGTAGATCGCCGCGAACACCTCGTAACAACCGCGGTTCACGTCGACGATCAGCGAGCCGTCCTTCGCGAGCTCCTTCACGTCGACGCCGCACTGGAAACCCTTGCCGGCGGCGTCGATCACGACGACGCGCACGCCGGAGTCGCGGCCGAGCGCTTCGAGCTGGCGCGCGAGCGCGAACCAGGCGTCGCGGCCGAGCGCGTTCACCGGCGGATTGTCGAGCGTCAGCTCGGCGACGCCCTGCTCGTCGACGTTCACGCGAAACGCCATCAGCTCTCCTTCGCGGCGGCGAGGCGCGCGAGCGTCTCCTCCGCTTCCTGCATGATGCGCGCGATCAGCTCCGCGCAGCTCGGCCGGTCCGTGATCACGCCGGCGACGGTGCCGCTCGGCAGATAGCCGCGCACCGGGTCGCCTTCGTTCATCGCAGCTCGCGCGAGCATCGGCGCGTTCGCGGCCATCAGCAGCTGCGCGCGCGTCAGCTTCTCGTTGCGCTGGAGCGCGAGCGCGCTGCGTAACAACTCCGGCAGCGTCGCGCCGGTCGCGCGGCGGAACGCGAGCGCGTTGCGGAGCGCGAACAGCAGCTTCGCGACGCCGCTCTTGCTCTCGAGCTCGCGCACCAGCTCGTTGACGATCACGCGCTGCGGGAGCCCGTCGATCTCGCTCGTCACGATCACGTCGATGAGACCCGCCGCGAAGTAGCGCTGTGCAGTCTGCGGCGGGACCGGGCTCTCGGCGGTCAGCAGAAAGCGCGTGCCCATCGCGATGCCCTGCGCGCCGAGCGCGAGCGCCGCGACCAGCCCGCGCCCGTCCTTGAAGCCGCCCGCGGCGATCACCGGAATCTTCACCGCGTCCGCGCACGCGGAGATCAGCAGCGAGCTCGGGATCGTGCCGGTGTGCCCGCCGCCTTCGCCGCCCTGCACGACGACCGCGTCGGCCCCTAATTGCTCCGCCTTCTGCACGTGGCGCGGCGCACCGCAGGTCGGGATGCACAGCACGCCCGCGTCCTTGAGGCGCCGGATCAGCGCTGCGTCGGGCGCGCGGTTGTAGCCGGCGGCGCGTACGCGCTGGCGCACGAGCGCATCCGCGATGCGGTCGGCGCCCGGCGCGTCCATCAAGAAGTTCACGCCGAAAGGCTTCGGCGTCAGCGCTTTCACCTTCTCGATCGCAGCGTCGATGTCCTCGGGCCGAATCGTCGCGCCCGCGAGGAAGCCGAAGCCGCCCGCGTTCGAGACCGCGGCCACGAGCTCCGGCGTCGCGACCCAGCCCATGCCCGTCTGGATGACGGGCGCAGCGACGCCGAGCAGGTCGCAGAGCGGAGTGTGGAGGGGGCGGGGCAAGCGGATCCTCGGAGTCGTGCGCGCCGCGGCGGTCGCGCCGAAATGTCGATCGATGTCAGCGTCGCGTACTAACGGACTTCCTTGTTCGCGAAGCCTTCCGGGTCGAGCTGCTCGCGCATCAGCGCGAGCTCGCTGCCAGTCGGCTCGCGCGTCGTCGGCACGTCGTCCGGAATCGCCAGCTCGAACGCGGTGTTCTCGACGATCTCGTCGACGCTCACGCCGGGATGCACGGAGGCGAGCCGCATGCGCCGATCCGGCGTTGCGAAGTCGAACACGCCGAGGTTCGAGATCACACGGCGAATTTCGTGGAAGCGGCGTTGTTGCGGGGACAGCTTCGCCGCCCGGTCGTAGCCGACGCCGCACACCACATCGACTCTCTCGACGAAGGTCTGCTTCGAGTGATTGGGGACCCAATAGCTCGTCGGGTGGCTGATCGTGTTGCCGGGCGCGCCGCGCATGCCGATCAGCTGCGCCGACGGCTTCGCGTGCGCGCCGGCCGCCGAGAAGTTCTGGTTGCCGAAACGGTCGATTTGGCTCGCCATCATCACGACGTGGCGGCGGCCGCTCCAGAGCAGATCGAACACGCTGCGAAACGGCATCCACGCCTCGATCACCGGCGTCGCGCGCTTGCCGCTCACCGGCTGCACGCCGTCGACGAGCGACGCGATGCCGTCGGTCAGCAGCAGATCGGGCGCGTGCGTCGATTTCGCGAGCCGCGCGCCGACGGACGGGACGCTGCCGAAGCAGGAAACCAGGATCTCGCCGTCGCCGCGGAAGTTGTCGCTGATGGCCGCCGCGCAGACTTCGGCTCGGGTCGCGACATCACTCATGGTTGCGGCCTCCAGCCAGCAGACTCCGCTCGGCTTCGCCTCGCTGCGCGCCCTGCGGGCTTGCCGCGGCGCAGATCTCTGCGCGAGTCGCGTCGCTCATCACGCGCTCCTCCGCCCCGCCGGATCGACTCCGCTCGGCTGCGTCTCGCTACGCGCCCTGCGGTCTTGCAGCTTCGCCTGATAGTCCGCCTCGCTCACGTCCAGCCACTCCGCCTTGAAGCGCTGCCAATTCTCGTCGTCCTTCGCGCTCGCGGCGTACTCGCGCTGGAAGGCCTCGTCGCGGCCGTAGTCGGGCGGGCACTCGGTGAAGTGCGCGCCGCCGGGCGCCTCGATCACGCCGTCGATCATCGTTCGGTTGATGCGCAGCGTCTGGACGGCGCCGCCCGCGAGCAGCTCCTTCGTCTCCACGACGCGCTCGCACGACATGAAGCGTCGCTTCGCCGCGCCGCACATCACGTCGTCGAAGTAGACGTCGGGACCGAGGTACTGGCCGTTGCCCTTCGCATCGGCGCGGTTCATGTGGATGAATGCGACGTCGAGCGCGAGCGCCGGCATCGCGATCAGCTCCTCGCCGTCCGCGTACGGCGAGCGCACGAGCTTCAGCTCGGGGTTGATCTCGAGCACGCTGCTGCCGAGGCCCGCGCGCGTCGGCAGGAACGGCAGGCGGATCGCGGCCGCGTACAGGCCCCACTGGAACATGCCCTCATCGAGCTCGCGGAATTCGACGCTGCCGTTCTGGCGCGCGGCGCGGAAATGCGGGTCGAGGGGAATCGAGTCGAGCGAGACGAAACCGGAGACGAGCTGCTTCACTTTGCCGGCTTTGCACAAGAGCCCGACATCGGGCCCGCCGTAGCTCATCACCGTCAGGTTCTTCACCGGCGAGCGCAGGATCTCGCGCACGATCGCCATCGGCTTGCGCCGCGATCCCCAGCCGCCGATCCCAATCGTCATCCCATCACGCAGCTCGCCGACGGCGGCGGCCAGCGTCGTTTGCTTGTTCATTCTGTGCGAGCTCCTCCATCATTGGGCTCACTGCGCGTGGCCTGCGCCGATTCGAAGCGCTGGGCCGCTCGCGGGGATGTCGACGCCTTGCGGCCTCACGAACGCGGCGGTTCTGTCTGCGTGCGTGATCGACAGCTCCCGCTCGCGGCGAGCCCGCTGAACCAATAACGAGACGTACCGTATCATAAAGCTCGCCTGGGCCGAACTCGTGAGGCGGGACAAGGGTTTCCGAGATACCCCACGGGGCGCTAGGAGGGAGGTCGCGATTGCCGAAGCTTTCGTACGGCGCGGCGCTCCGCTGGCTCGCCGCGGAGGCACCGGAGCGGCTCGCCGCGATTTGCGGCGGGCAGCCGATGACGCGCCGCGAGCTGGAGCTGCGCTCGAATCGGCTGGCGCGCGCTTATCAGCAGCTCGGCGTCGGGCCTGAGAGCCGCGTGACGCTCGCGCTGCCGAACTCGCTCGAGTTCCTCGTCGCGTGCATGGCGGTCTGGAAGCTCGGCGCCTCGCCGCAGCCGATTTCGGCGCGCCTCCCCGCCAAAGAGCGCGAAGCGATCCTCGAGCTCGCGCAGCCGGCGCTGGTCGTCGGCGTGGAGAAGGGCGAGTACCCGCGGTTCCGCAGCGTCGCTGCCGGCTTCGTGCCGAGCGCCGCGCTCTCGGATGCGCCGCTTCCGGATGTCGTCCCGCAGCACGTGCGCACGATGACCTCGGGCGGCAGCACCGGCCGCCCGAAGCTGATCGTCGACCTAACACCTGCGCTGTGCGATCCGGAGCTCGCCGAGAATTTCATGCAGCCGCGCGGCGTCGCGCTCGCGCCGGGGCCGCTGTATCACGCGGGGCCGTTCATCGTCGCGTGGCAATGCATGCTTTCGGGCGGGACGCTCGTCTTGATGGAGCGCTTCGACGCCGAGCAGGCGCTGGCGCTCGTCGCGCAGCACCGCGTCGACTGGGTGCTGTTCGTTCCCACGATGATGCAGCGCATCGCGAAGCTGGCGGACGACGTCAGGAGTAAGCACGACGTCACATCGCTGCGGCGCGTGATGTGTTCCGGCGCGCCGAGCCCGGCGTGGCTCAAGCGCTTCTGGATCGAATGGCTCGGCGCGGAGAAGATCTTCGAGGCGTACGGCGGAACGGAGCGCATCGCGGGCACCGTGATCGACGGCGTCGAATGGCTCGCCCACCCGGGCTCGGTGGGGAAGCCGCCGCCCGGACGCATGATGCGCGCGCAGCGCCCCGACGGCAGCGTGTGCGCGCCGGGCGAGGCGGGCGAGATCTACATGAAGCCCGCGAGCGGGCAGGGGACCACCTACCGCTACATCGGCGCCGCGCCGGTCGCGACCCCCGACGGCTGGGAGACTCTCGGCGACGTCGGCTGGTTCGACGCAGCCGGCTACCTCTATCTCGCCGACCGCAAGACGGACATGATCCTGGTCGGCGGCTCGAACGTGTATCCGGCGGAGGTGGAGGCCGCGATCGACGCCCATCCCGCGGTGCGCTCCAGCGCCGTGATCGGACTGCCCGACGACGACCTCGGGAGCCGTGTGCACGCGCTCGTCGATGCGCCGGCCGGCGTGACGCCCGACTCGCTGCGCGCGCACCTCGCCGAGCGGCTCGTCGCCTACAAGATCCCACGCAGCTTCGAGTTCGTGAACGAGCCGCTGCGCGACGACGCCGGCAAGCTGCGTCGTTCCGCGCTGCGGGAGGCGCGCCTCGCGCCTTCGAGCGGCACGGGCGCTGGGCTCCCCAATCTGGGGGATACGCCGACGTCGGCGCGGCGGACCTGAGAGTCGGAACCAGCGGTTCGCGGCGCTCGCTCCGGTCTCCGCCACACTGGGCGCCCTAACAAACCGCTCGTCTCGCGATCGTTCATTTCCATCGAGCGTCAAGCGGCGCACACTGGAGGCGAAAGCTCATCGCCGAGATCTGACGCTCCGACTCGATCTGACGCTCTGACTCGAAATGGACGATTCGCCGCAGCCACGTCTGGGCTATTTCGGGCTATCGGAGGACGATCGTGTGATCGACCTTGCCACCCCGGCCGCGCGCCCCGCGTTCGACGCCGCCTCCTACCCGGTCTTCGTGCTCAGCGAGGAAGGCCGCTTGCTCGACGCGAATCTCGCTGCGTGCGCGTACTTCCACCAAACGCGCGAGCAGCTCACCGGCGTCGACGCGCTCGAGGTCCGCGGCTACTCGCCGCAGCGTCGCGATGCATACAAGGTGCGTTTCGGCGCGTGGCAAGCGGGTGAGCTGAGCCCCTTCGTCCTCGCCTGGCCGCCCGGTCCCGACGGTGAGAAGTTCCTCGTGATCCCCCAGCACGTATCTCACGGCGGGCGCCCGAGCGTCGCGACCGCGTTGATTCCGGCGCGTCTGATCGTCAGCGCGATCGACGGAAAAGACGGCAACGCCGGCGCACGCGCGCCAACGCGCTCCTCGGCCGACGCGAGCCGCGACGCCCCGTTCCAGCGCGAGGACGACGCGCTGCTCGCTCGCCTCACGCGGCGCGAATGGGAAGTGGCGCGGCGGCTCGCGGAGGGAGACCGCGTACCGCTGATCGTCGAGGACTTGGGCATCGCCGAGAACACCGTCCGTAATCACTTGAAGTCGATCTTCCGGAAGCTCGGCGTCGGCTCGCAGGCGGAGCTGGTGCGCCAGATCAAGCAGCGGCTCCCGAGCGCAGCGAAAGCGCGATGAAGCGCAGCACGACGGCGCGCCGCCCGAAGCCGGCGACTGCGCCGGCGCGGCCGTCGCCTCCCGCGCAGGCCGTATTCGACGCCATTCCGTATCCGACGCTCGGCTACACGCGGGACCTGCGCGTGGAATGGGCGAACGCCGCCGCGCGTTCGTACTTCGCTCTTTCCGACGAGGCGCTGGTGGAGCTGAATCGCCGCGACACACCGCGCCGGCGCGAGTTTCGCGAGCGCCACTTCCGCGCGTGGGCGAACGGCGGCGCGCCGTATCCGGTGCGCTTTCGCTGGGAAGGCGCGACCGGGAAGGGCGAATTTCTGCTGGTCCCGTTCCCGACGCCTCCGACCTCGCGGGCTCGGTTCGCGTTCGTGCTGATCCCACGCGTGCTGCTCGACGCCGCGCTCGGCGGAGCGTCGGCCGCGGCTGCTTCGCCGGCGCGGCGCTGGATGGTCACCGGCGAGCGCTTCGAGAAGCTCACGCCGCGCGAGTGGGAAATCGCGCGCCGGATCGCGGTCGGCGACCGCGTGTTGTTACTCGCCGAGGGGCTGCGCATCTCTCCGAACACCGTGCGCAATCACTTGAAGTCGATCTTCCGGAAGGTCGGCGTTCACTCGCAGCTGCAGCTGGTCCGGAGCGTGCGCGCACTCGAGCTTTGAACAAATCGTCAGCGCGTGGCCCATCGCGGAGCATGTGGTAGAGCTGGCCGTCTCGTAGGGTGCCGCAGCTTTAAACGCGTCCAGTTCGAGGCTGCGCGGCTTGTCCCAACAACGGCGAACCCATCTTCGAGATTTGCTCGCGGAGGCCCCGTATCCCGTGTTCGGGGTCGACCGCCTCGGCGGCGTGGTCTGGACCAACTCGGCGGCAGTGGGAGCATTTCGCACGCTCGGCCCGCTCGTCGGAAAGCAGCTGCGTGGAGCGTCGCGCGCGCGGCTTTTGCCCTTCGGTGGCGACAACCTGAAGGCCTGGCTTGCGGGCCGGCTCTATCCGATCGCAACGGAATGGCCCACTGAAACGGGCGGGGCGGAAACGTTTCTCTCGCTGCCGTTCCGCACGCCGTCCGATTCCGGCGCCGCACTCGGGATATTGGTGCTCCGCATTCGAGACCCTCAACCTGCTGTGCTGGGCGGCGATGACGCGGCGAGCGGCTCCGGCGGCTCGAGGCCGCTCGCAAGCTCTGCCGCCCGCACGCACGAAGAGGCGCTGGCAGCGCTGACCTCGCGCGAGCGTCAGATCGTCATCCAGCTGCTCGACGGCAGTCGCACCACGCTGATCGCCGAGGAGTTCCGCATCTCCGTCAACACCGTGCGCAATCACTTGAAGTCGATTTTCCGAAAGCTCGGGGTGAACTCGCAGGCGCAGCTGGTGCGCGTGCTGCGCCGACCGCGCTAGAAGCGCGCCGCAACGGGCCGCGCTGACGCGCGTCCGCAACGGGCCGCGCTGGCGCGTCCGCAACGGGCCGCGCTGACGCGCGGGCCTGCGAGCAATCAGGACCGCTCGCGCCAGAAGCGCTGCCAGCTCTCGAGGCTGAACGGCAGGCTGCCACGGCCGGTTTGGCGTTTCGGCCACTCCGCGGGCTCGAGCGTGAGCGGGTTCACGCCGAGCTCCGCGCCATACACCAGCAAGTGTCGGCGCCGCGCGAACAGCCAGCGGCCGGCGCGCTTCTCGTAGCTGTCGTGGTACTGGATCGCCTGAACGATCCAGCGCTTGCTCTCGAGTCCGCCGTCCTGGATCTCGCCGCGCGTGTAGACGATTCCGCTCGCGTGCTCGGGATCGGTGAAGTCGACGACGTGATTTCCGACCTGCAGAAACGTGACGCCCACCGCGCGCAGCGCGCGCTCGAAGTCCGCCCGCAACGCCGCGTGGCCGCTCGCGTCCTTCCCGACCCGCACGTCGGGGACGTAGAGCGCGACCAGCCGGTCGAGATCGCGCGCGTCGAGGTAGACCGCGTAACGATGCGCGAGCTGCTGGATCTCGCTGATCGCGAGCGCGCGCTCGAGGTCGGTCACCGCGCTCTCCTCACCGCGGCGAGAGCCGCACAGGAATCCGCTTCCACGCATTCAGCTCGCCCGAGCGCATGCGCGCCGGCTCGCCGATCAGCTCCAGCTTCGCGAAGTGCGCGAAGAACTCCTCGAGAAAGACGCGCGCCTCGAGCCGGCCGAGCGCGGCGCCCAGGCAGAAGTGCTCGCCGAAGCCGAACGCGACGTGTGGATTCGGATTGCGCGCGAGGTCGAAGCGCTCGGGTTCGCGAAAGACCTCTTCGTCGCGATTCGCCGAGGCGTACATCATCACGACGCGGTCTCCGGCGCGGATCTTCTGGCCGCGCAGCTCCGTGTCGCGCGTCGCGGTGCGACGGAAGTAGTGCACCGGCGCGAGCCAGCGCAGGAATTCCTCCACCGCGCTCTCGATCAGTCCGCGATTCGCCTCGAGGCGCGCGTACTCCGCGGGCCGCCGCATCAGCTCGAGCATTCCGCCCGCGAGCGTCGAACGCGTCGTTTCGTTGCCCGCGATCGCGATCTGCACGAACAGCCCCGCGAACGTCGGCAGATCGACCTGCTCGCCGTCTAGCTTCGCGTTCTGCAGCACATGCAGCAGCGAATCGTCCGCGACGCGCGCGCCGCCGGCCGTCTGCTGTGCGAGCTGGAACGCATAGGCGCCGAACGCGAAAGCGCTCTGCGTGCCGGTCTCACGGCCCTGCGCGATCTCGGAATCGGCGGCGCCCGCGAGCAGGTCCGCCCACTCGCCGACACGCTCGCGGTCCTGCGCTGGAATCCCGAGCAAGTCGCACACGATCGCGAGCGGGAGCGGCCGAGCCAGATCCATCACGAAGTCGCACTCGCGCATTTCCGCAGCGCGCGCAAAGGCTGCCCGCACCACCTCGCGCATGCGCCGCTCGAGCCCGCGCACCACGCGCGGCGCGAACGAATACAGCACGCGCTTGCGGATCTCGGTGTGCCGCGGCGGATCGAGCGAGAGCAGCGTCGGCAGCTGATCCGTGAAGTCTGCCAGCTGCATCCCCTTCTGCTGCGCCGAAAACAGCTCCGGCTGCCGCGAAACGGCCAGCACATCCGCATGCTTCATCACCGCCCAATAACCGCCGACGCCCTCTGCCTCCTGCCAACTCACGGGCTCCCGCCTCCGCACCTCCGCATACGCCGCGTGCGGCGGCCCCGACGAAGACAGCACATCGATGTCGAGCAGATGCTTCACGCATGCCTCGAGACGAGAGAGCAGGGCGATAGCGCGCGCCCCCTACAAAGCGAAAGTGACGCAGGCGCGCCTCGACGGCGCGCCTGCGTCACCACTCCCTAAGAGAAACGAGGCGCGAGCGCCCGTCGCACACCACCGATCGCGAGCTCCGGCGCGCGCGGGGGGCGGGGGTCGCGGAGCGAACCCCAGGCGTGGCCACGCGCACGGCGAAAGCGCAGCGCGGGAGTCCTCGAACCGCGCACGGCACCGCCCTTCGCGGCCACGCGGGTGAGTGAAGCCGAGCCCCCGCCCCCCGCGCGCGCCGGAGCTCGCGCGTGCACCGGGCCCGAAACGCCCGCCGCTACCGGAGCCGCGCCAACGCCTTGGTCACCGCCGCTAGCGCCGACGGCCGATCACTCGAAAGCGCACGCTTTTGCAAGTCTTCAATACGCGCAAGCAACGCCGCCCGCCCCGCCAGATGCGCATTCACCGCAGCGAGCGGATCCGCGGGCCCGCTGCGCAGCACGTCGCCGGCGAGCCCCGCGTGTAGATCGAGCAGCTCGCCCCGTAACAGCTCCATCTCGACGCGATCCCACGAGTCGGTCGGCCACGCGCGCGCGATCCGCTCGTACGCCCAGTTCAGCCCGGTGCGCTCGCCGAGCGCGGTATAGGCGACCGCGGTCGCTGCGAGCGGCGCGTTCGTCTGCTCGCTCACCAGCAGCATCGAGACTCCGTGGTCTGCGACCGCCGTGCTCGCGACCTCGCGCGCCAAGTCTTCGGGGAAGCCGCGCCCCGCGAGGCGACCCATCAGGCCGTCGCCGCGCGTCAGCGCGCTCTGCGCAGGCAGATCGGCGCGCAGCGCGCGCAGCTCCGCGAGCCCGCTCCGCCAGCGCGCGACTCGCTCGGGCGGCGGGCTCGCGATGCCGCGCCGCACGAGCAGCCGCGCGACGCCGCGGAGCGCGCGGTCCTGCACGAGCAGCGCGTCGTAGATGGCCTCCCGCTCCGCGCCGCTCGCGAGCGCTCGCGAGCGGAAGTCGAAGCCCGAGAGCACGTCGTGCGCGAGCAGCAGCGCATTCGCGACCACGTGCGTCTCGGCCTCGAGCTCGCGGCAGAGCAGCGGGATCAGTGCGACACCGCCGCAGTCGATCAGCTTGTTCGTCACGACCATCGCGCCGATCTCGCGGCGCAGCCGGTGCTGCTCGAGGGCTTTCGGCTGCGCGCCCGCGAGCCGCTCCGGGAAGTAACCGTGATACAGCGTCTCGGCGAACTCCGGCAGCCGCCAATCGGGGGCAGCCAACAGGCCGCGCTGGAGCTGCAGCTTCGCGAGCCCCAGCAGCCAAGCCAGCTCGGGCCGTAACAACCCATTGCCGCGCGCCTCGAGCTTTGCGGTGTCGGGCAGCCCGCCCTGCGCCGGGCTCATGCCTTCGGCTTTGCACAGGAACTCGATCGCCCAGGCGAAGCCCTCGCGATCGAGTTTCGCGCGCCGCTCGTCCAGCGAGAGCACGAGCGCCTGCGCGCGGTTGTGCGCGAGCACGCGGTCGCAGGTCTCCTCGGCGATCGCGTGCAGCAGCGCGTCGCGCTCCGCGCGCGTCATCTCGCCGCTCGCTACCTGCGGCGCGAGCGCGATCTTGAGGTTCACCTCGTGGTCCGAGAGATCGACACCGGCGCTGTTGTCGATCGAGTCCATCTCGATGCGCACGCCGGCGCTCGCGGCCTCGCTGCGGCCTTCCTGCGTGAAGCCGAGATTCCCGCCCTCGGCGACTACGCGCGCGCGCAGCTCGCGGCCGTCGACGCGCACCGCGTCGTTCGCGCGGTCGCGCACGTCTGCGTGCGATTCCTCCGCGCTCTTCACGTACGTGCCGATGCCGCCGTTCCAGAGCAGGTCGACGCGCATGCGCAGCAGCGCGCGAATCACCGCCTCGCCCGAAGCTTCTCCCGCTTCGATCCCGAGCATCGCGCGCGCGGCGGCGGAGAGCTTGATGCGGCTCGCGTCGCGGCGATACACGCCGCCGCCTTTCGAGATCTTCGCGAGGTCGTAGTCGGCCCAGCTCGAGCCAGGCTTCTCGAACAAGCGCTTGCGCTCCGCCCAGGCGCCCTCCGGATTGGGATCGGGATCGAGGAACACGTGGCGATGATCGAACGCCGCGAGCAGCTTCACGCGCCGCATCAGCAGGAAGCCATTGCCGAACACGTCGCCCGACATGTCGCCGATGCCGACTGCGCTGTAGCTCGACTTCTCAGGGTCGATGCCGAGCTCCGCGAAGTGATGGCGCACGCACTCCCACGCGCCGCGCGCGGTGATCGCGTATTTCTTGTGGTCGTAGCCCGCGGAGCCGCCGGACGCGAAGGCGTCGCCGAGCCAGAAGCCGCGCTCGGCGGCCACTGCGTTTGCGGTGTCGGAGAGATGCGCAGTGCCCTTGTCTGCCGCGACGACCAGATACGGATCGTCGCGATCGCGGCGCTTGACGCCGGCCGGCGGCGCGATCTCACCGCGTGCGTCGATGTTGTCGGTCACGTCGAGCAGGCCGGCGATGAACTCGCGGTACTTCGCGTCGCCGCGCGCGCGCGCATCCGCGGGCGAGCTCGGTGCGGGCATCACGACGAAGCCGCCCTTCGCTCCGACCGGCACGATGATGCCGTTCTTCAGCATCTGCGTGCGCATCAGCCCTAACACTTCGGTGCGCAGATCTCCCGGCCGATCGCTGTAGCGGATACCGCCGCGCGCGATCGGCCCGCCGCGGATGTGGATGCCGAAGAAGCCCGCGCCCGCGACGACGATCTCGCGGTAGGGCCGCGGCGTCTCGAGCTCCGCGATGCGGCGCGAGTCGAGCTTCAGCGAGAGCCGGTACGGCGCGCGCTCGGCGAAGTAGCTGGTGCGCACCGTGGCCTCGACGAGACCGAACAGGCCGCCGAGCGCGCGGTCTTCGTTGAGCGCCGGAATGCGCGCGCGGTAGCGCTCGAACTCGCCCTGCACGGCGGCTTCGCGCGCGGCGCGGTCTTCGTTCTGCGCGGGGTCGAGGCAGGCGCGGAAATAGGCGAGCAGCAGGCGGGTCGCGATCGGGTTGCCGAGCAGCGTCTCGCGCATCGCGGCCGCGGTCAGCGTGCCCTGGATCTGCTCGTAATAAGCGACGTAGGTGCGCAGGCAGTCGACCTCGCGCCAATCGAGGCCGGCGATCAGCGTGAGCGCGGAGAGCGCGTCGTCGGCGACGCCGCCGACCAGCACCGTGCGCAGCGCCTCGGTCAGCCGCGGCGCGAGCGCGTCGAGATCGCTCTGCTCGCCCAGCGAGACGATGCGCAGCGCCACCACCGTCGCGACCTGCCGGTTCGCCGCACGCACCGATTCGCGGCGCGCGTCGACCACCTGGATGCCGAAGCGATCCACGATCGGCAGCAGCTCCGATAACAAGCGCGGCTGCGCGAGGAAGATCTTCAGCAGCGTGTCGTGGGGCGCGTCGACCTCGTTGTAGAGCGCGAACTGCGGCACGCCGCGCGCGGCGTGCAGGCGCTCGAGCGCGAGCACGTCGGAGGCGGCGTCGCGCGGATGGGTGTCGACGCGGTAGGGCTCGGAGAACGCGTCCTCGTAGAACGCCGCGAGCTCGAGGCCGGGCTCCGCACCGAGCCGCTCGCCGAGCGCCTCCGCGAGCCGATCGATCCACGCCGAGACTTTCTCGCGCACCGCGCGCTCGAGCTGCTCGAACGAGACCTCACCGAGGCGCGGGCCCGCCGGCGTACAAAAGAAATGGATCAGCGCGGTGTCCTCTTCGATGAACGAAGTGCGCGAATCCGCGTGAATCGGGCCGAACTGCGCGGTGAGCACCGACTCGACGAGGCCGCGCAGATCGTCGCGATAGCGGTAGCGCGGCATCACGACGACGGCGTAGAGCGAACGTCGATTCGGATCGACCGAGAGCACGAGCTGCGGCTCGTCGCTGCCCTCGGCCGCGATGATGTCCTCGATCACGCGCGCGCAGGCGTCGGGATGGCTCGCCAGCAGGAACTCGGCGGGCGTCTGGTCGAAGGTCGTGACGATCGCCTTCTGGCGATGCGAACCCGGCGCGGTCTGCTTCTCGGTCAGGATGCTCTCGAGCCGTTCGTACAAGAGCGGAATCTGCGAGCCCGGCGTGCGCAGCGCGCGGAACGTGAACAGCCCGCAAACGACGGTGAAGCCTGACAACCGCCCGCTCTCGTCGTGCTCCTTGACGAGCACCCGGTCCAGGCGGCCTGCGCGATGCACGGTCGAGGGAATGCGCGACTTCCCGATCAGAATGATGCGCGAGTCCGCGAGCTGCTCGCGGATCTCCTCCGGGATCTCCGCGCCTTCGAGCGCTGCGGCGAAGCGCGAGCTCGCGTCGTCGCGGAACAGGCCGAGCCCGCTCTCCGGGACGAGCGTCACGCGCAGCGCGCCGCTCGGCTGCTCCACCGCGTAGCGGCGCACGCCCATGAACACGAAGTTGCCGGCCGCCAACCAGCCGAGGAAGCGGCGGATCTTGTCGGCGCGCTCGGCGGCGCCCGGAATGAACTGGCCCGCGAACTCGACGTTCGCCTCGGACTCGCGCACCGCGCGCACCATGCGGCGATGGTCGTCCGTAATGGCTTCGAGCCGCGCGAGGCGGCGGCGCAGCTCGGCCTCCAGCTTCTCGGGCTCCGCGACGCGCGGCGCCACCTCGACGTACATCACCGATTCGCGCGCGCCGCGCCCGAGCGCGAAGCCGCCGCCGCTGCGGTCGACTTGCAGCACCGGGTGCACGAAGCACTCCTCGCGCAGCCCTTCCTCGCGCAATAACAAGCGCGTCGTGTCCACCAGGAACGGACGGTCGGGCTGCACCGCCTCGATCGCGGTGCGGCCCGGCGTGTCGGGCGGGTTCCAGACGCGCAGCGAGAGGCCGTGCTTGCGCTCGTGCGCGAACTCGAACATGCGCCAGGCCAGCGCCGCGAGCCCGCGCCCACCGCGCGTGCGCCAGAGCCTGCGGTCGACGTCCCGCATCAGCGCCTCGACGAACGCGTCGATCTCGCCGCTGCGCGCGCTGCCGGCCGAGGAGATTTCGGCTCGCACCGTCGCGAGCGCCTCGGCCTGCCATGAGCGCTGTTCCCGCACGAAGTTCATCCTACCCATCCATCGGCTCGGCGGTGGTAGATCGTTGACCCATCGCGCCCCTCGTGTGACGGTGCGAGGACAGCGAGGCGATTCGATTGGGTGAGCTCGGACGAGGGGCCGACGGCAACACGGAGCGCGTGCGCGCGTGGCTCGAGGCCAAGCTCGGGCGCGTGACGCGGATCGCGCGCCAGGGGCGCTGGCGCCCCGTCTGGTTCGCGGACGTGGAGCGCGGCGGCGAGCCGCTGGCGCTCTGTGTGCGCGGCGACCGCGTCGACATGCCGCTCGTGTTTCCGCTCGCGCACGAGATGCTCGTGCAGCAGCTGCTTCACGAGCGCGGTATCCCGGTCGCGAAGGTGTACGGGCTGATCGAGCAGCCGCTCGCCTACGTGATGGATCGCGTGCCCGGCCATAATGACTTCGCGGGCGCCAGCGCAGCGGAGCGCGCTTCAGTGGTGGACGACTATCTGCAGGTGCTGGCGCGCCTGCACGCGCTCGAGGTGCGCCCGTTCGCGGAGGCCGGAGTGCTGGGCGCGCCGACGCGCGCAGAATCCGGCCTCTACGGCATCAGCCGCTACGAGCGAATCTTTCGCGCGACCAAGAACGGGCCCGAGCCGCTGATGGAGTTCTGCCTCGGCTGGCTGCGCAGGAATCCGCCGCGCTCGCAGGGACGCGAGTCGGTGATCGTCTGGGATTCGGGGCAGTTCCATCATGCCGGCGGCAAGCTGGTCGCGCTGCTCGATCTCGAGCTCGCGCACATTGGCGACCCGATGATGGATCTCGCCGCCTGGCGGATGCGCGACACCGTGATCGGCTACGGAGATTTCGAGCGGCTCTATGCGCGCTACGAGCAGCTATCAGGGAAACCGGTCGATCGCCCGGCGCTGATGCGACATCACTTCGCGTTCACGTTGACGAACCAGCTCGTGTTCGGCGCGGCGCTGCGCGAGCCGCCCGCCGAATCGGACCTGATGACCAACTTGCAGTGGTGCTGCGAGACCAATCTGTTCGCGACCGAAGCGCTGGCGGAGATTCTCGAGCTCGAGCTGCCGGGCGTGGAGATGCCCAAGGCGCGCGAATCGCGTGCAACGCCGGCGCTCGCGCAGCTCGTGCAGAGCCTCGCCGCCGTCGCGCCCGAGGATGGCAAGCGGCGCTTCGCCGCGCGCAGCGAGGCGGAGTCCGCGGAGCCGAGCGAAGTCGAACAATGGCCTCGGGTTGGGATACGCCACTCGGTGAGTGTTCGCGCACCCGCCGAGGATGAATTCACGCGCTACAAGCTGCGCACGATGTTCCGGCTGGCGCGCCACGCCGCGCGCATCGACGAAATCGGCGAGGCCAGCACCTGCGCGGATCTCGACGACCTGCATGCGCTGCTCGGGCGGCGGCCCGCGAGCTGGCGCGAGGGCGAAGCCGAGCTCGAGCGCTTCGTGCTCGAAGACGCCGGGCACGGACGCCACGACGAGACGCTCGTGCCGCTGTTCCACAAACGAAACCTGCGCGCGCAGCTGCTGCTCGGCCCGGCTGGCAGCGCGATGGCGCGCCATCTGCCGATCCAGCGCTTCGCGCGGCCAGAGAGCGGCCGCACCACCCAACAACTCGCCGCAGATCGACCTACATGAGCCTTCGGCGCGCGCTGCTCGCCGCCTTCTGTGCGCTCACGGCATGCGCATCGCCACAGCTCGGTCCGGGCGAGCGCTTTCTCGACGTGCCGGGCGGGCGCGTCTGGGTGCGCACTATGGGCAAAGGAGAAGGGACGCCGCTGCTCGTACTTCACGGCGGCCCAGGCGCCTCGAGCGTCTATCTGCGTAGCCTCGAGGCGCTCGGCGACGAGCGGCCCGTCGTGTTCTACGACCAGCTCGGCAGCGGCAAATCCGAGCGGCCCGGCGACCCGCGCTTGTGGCGCAGCGATCGCTTCGTCGCCGAGCTCGCAGCGGTGCGAAATGCGCTCGGGCTCGCCCGCGTGCATCTGCTCGGTCACTCGTGGGGGGCGACGCTCGCAGCGGAGCACGTCTTCTCCGGCGCCAGCGGCGTCGAGAGCGTCGTGTTCGCGAGCCCGTTCCTCAGCACCGAGCTCTGGATGCGCGACGCGAATGCGCTCCGCGCGAAGCTGCCGGCGCAGACGCAAGCGGCGCTCGCGGCGCACGAAGCCGTCGGCACCACGGACTCTCCCGAGTATCAGAAGGCGGCTTCCGAGTACTACCAACGCCACCTCGTCCTGCGGCGCCCGCTGCCGCCCGAGCTGCGCGAGCTGGGCGCGTCGATCAATCAGCAGGTCTACGCAACGATGTGGGGGCCGAGCGAATTCACGGTCACCGGCAACCTGAAGGGCTACGACGCGCGCGGGCGCCTTCCAGAGCTGCGCATGCCTGTGCTGTTCATCGTCGGCCGCCACGACGAGGCGACGCCGGAAAGCGCGGCGGAGCTTCAGCGCCTCGTGACGGGCTCGCAGCTGGTGGTGCTCGAGCACAGCGCGCACATGACGCCGCTCGACGAGCCGGACGCGTTGGCGGCCGCAATCCGCGAATTCCTGCGCGAGGCGGAGGCGCGCTGACGCCCATCTGCGCTGTGTTACACCCGGCGCGTCCGTCCAGGAGCTCAGATGAACAAGACGCGTACCCCTGCGATCGAGGGTTGGTTCCGCGCCGACGAGGCGAAGCCCTCCCTGCTCGGAACGCGCTGCACCGGCTGCGGCAGCGTGTTCTTCCCGCGCGAGGAGACCTTCTGCCGCAACCCGGCATGCACCGGCACGAAGTTCGAGGAAGTGGAGCTCTCGACGCGCGGCCGGCTCTGGTCCTACACCAACAATTGTTACGCGCCGCCGGCGCCCTACGTCTCGCCCAAGGAGCCGTTCGAGCCCTACGCAATCGCCGCGGTCGAGCTCGAGCGCGAAAAGATGATCGTGCTCGGGCAAGTCGTTCCCGGCATCGGCGTCGATCAGCTCGAAGTCGGCATGCCGATGGAGCTCGTGCTCGGCACGCTCTACGAGGACGAGAAGAACGAATATGTCGTCTGGAAGTGGAAGCCCGCGAACGGCTGAACGCCTTGCGCAGCAAGCGGCAACTGAATGGAGCCCGTAATGACCAGAGAAGTGGCAGTCCTCGGCGTCGGCATGCATCCGTGGGGGAAGTGGGGGCGCAACTTCGTCGAGTACGGCGTCGCGGCCGCGCGCGCGGCGATGGCGGATGCTGGCGTCGAGTGGAAGGACATCCAGTTCGTTGCCGGGGGCGAGAACATCCGCAACGGTTACCCCGGCTTCGTCGCGGGCGCGTCGATCATGCAGGCGCTCGGCTTCCAGGGCGCGCAGGTCGCGAGCACGTACGGCGCGTGTGCGACCGGCTCGCAGGCGATCTCGATGGCGCGCGCGCAGATCCTCGCGGGCATCTGCGACGTCGCGCTGGTAGTCGGCGCCGACACGACGCCGAAGGGCTTCTTCGCGCCGACCGGCGGAGGCGAGCGCACGCAGGACCCGGACTGGCTGCGCTTCCGCTTGTTAGGGGCGACCAACCCGGTCTACTTCGGCCTCTACGCGCGCCGTCGCATGGACCTCTACGGCGACAGCGAGCGCGACTTCGCGCAGGTGAAGGTGAAGAACTCGCGCTGCGCCGTGCACAACGAGAACGCGCGCTACCGCAAGGCCTACACGCTCGAGGAGGTGCTCGCCTCGCAGATGGTGAGCGACCCGCTGCGCCTCTTGCAGATCTGCGCGACCAGCGACGGCGGTGCGGCGCTCGTGCTCTGCAGCGCGGAGTACGCGCGGAGGCGCACGACGAAGCCGGTGAAGATCGCGGGCGTCTCGACCGTGACGCCGCGCTATCCGCAGACCAGCGTCGAGATGCCGAACTTCGCGAGCGATTCGGCGGCCGCGGTGCGCGTGCCCGACGTCGCGTTCAAGGACTCGATCGCGAAGCTCGCGTACGAGCAAGCGGGGCTGGGCCCCGAGGACATGAGCTGCGCCGAGGTCTACGACCTCTCGTCGGCGCTCGAGCTCGACTGGATCGAGCACGTCGGCCTGTGCAAGCAGGGCGAGGCAGCGAAGCTGCTGCGCGAGGGCGTGACCGCGCTCGGCGGCGCGCAGCCGGTGAACCCGAGCGGCGGCCTCGGCGCGTTCGGCGAAGCGATCCCGGCTCAGGCGATCGCGCAGGTTTGCGAGCTCACCTGGCAGATCCGCGGCCAGGCCAAGGGCAGGCAGGTAGAAGGCGCGCGCGCGGGCGTCACTGCGAACCTGGGCCTGTTCGGGCACGGCTCGTCGGTGGTAGTGAAGGCGTAGGGCGAGCGCGGTGTCCGCGCGGAGGCTGCTGGCTGCGCGCGCTCTGGTTCGGACGCGGTCGCGTCCGGCTACGCTGCCGCGATGCCCGAAGCGAACTACTTCGAGGTCCGCTGCGAGCGCTGCAAATCGTCGTTCGCGCCGGGCACCAAGCGCTGCATCCACTGCGGCGGTGCGCTCGGCCGACGGCTGCTCGCGCTCGACGCGCTGAGCGGTGCGCGAGCCGGTGGGCGGCCGGCACCCGGAGACGTCGCCCCAGGCACGCCCGACGCGGCGCCGAGCCTCGGCCGCATGTTCCGCGTTGCGGTGATCGCGCTCGCCGTCGTCGCCGCGATCGCGCGCGCCTGTCTCGAGAGCAACTGACGCGAGGAATCGATGGCAGACCCGAAGGTCAAGAAAACCGACGCTGAATGGCGCGCGCAGCTGACGCCCGCGCAGTATGCAGTGCTGCGCCAAGCCGGCACCGAGCGCCCGTTCACCGGCGAGTACGAGTTCTGCGAGGATGCCGGCACCTACCGCTGCGCGGGCTGCGGCGCGGAGCTGTTCGACTCCGAGACGAAGTACGACTCCGGCTGCGGCTGGCCCGCGTTCTATCAGGCGAAGGAAGGCGGCGCGATCGAAGAGCGCGTCGACAGCAGCCACGGCATGGTGCGCACCGAGGTGCTGTGCGCGAAGTGCGACGGCCACCTGGGCCACGTGTTCAACGACGGCCCGCGCCCGACCGGCCTGCGTTACTGCATCAACTCGGCGGCGCTGAAGCTGGAGAAGAAGTAAGGGGCGCGATGCGGCTGCGGCTCTTCGAGCAGCGGCGCGAGCATGAACGAGACTGCGACGTCGTGCTGCGTGCTCTTGTCTCGCGAGAACTCGCTTCGCCCTCTCGCAAGTACTTGGCGCGTCCCGAGTAGGCACGCCTCTCGCGGCCGACCCCCAGTGAGGAGTGACGCTCCGCGCGCCTCGATGGCGCGCGGAGCGTGACAGTCCCCAATAGACTCGATCGCGCAGGAGCCGCACACCTCCCTCCGCGAGCGAAGGCGCGCGTGGGCCAGAGGCATCGAGAACGGATGACGCACGGCACGAGCCGCGCGGGGCCGGCGGGGGTCGCGGAGCGAACCCCAGGCGTGGCCGCGCGAACGCTCAAAGCGCATCGCGAAGAGCTTCGGCCGACGCACAGCACCCGCCATCGCGGTCAAGCGGGTGAGCAGAGCGAGCCCCCGCCGGCCCGCGCGGCGGAGTCACGCGACGAGAGCGAGCCTGCACCTTCTCACGCGAGTACCTCGAGCCTCTCGTCCGGCTCGCTCGCTATTTCTCGATGATGCTCAGCGCCTGACGCGGGCAGAGGCGAACGGCCTCTCGCGCCTTGCTCTCGAGCTGCTTCGGGACGTCGCCGGAGACGTCGTCGCTCGGGCCCTTCAGCAGATGGTGGAACGCGTCGTTGTCGTCGACTTTGTAGAGCTCCGGCGCGACGTCCATGCACACGGCGTTGGCTTCGCACAGATCCCAGTCGACTTTGATCTTCATCGCGTCCTCCGAGGCTGAGAGGCAAGGCTCTATACCACGGCCCCTAGGAACCTGCCGGGTGAAATTTCGCGCGCGCGGCCCTGCGCGACGAGACGCGCGAGGTGCTGGCCCATGCTGCGCCGCTCGACGGGATCGGCGAACGCGACGGGATCGCCGGGGCGGTAGACGAAGCGGTGCTTCGCGATCTCGGCGAGCGTGCGCGGCGTCTCGCTGATGTAGGCGAGCAGCCGCTCTTCGCGGCTCGCGATCACTGCCTCGAACTTGTCCATGCGCGCGAGGAAGGCCGCGCGGTCGACGACACCGATGTGATGGAAGGTCGCGTAATGCTTCGCGCGGAACGCGCGCACCAGCGCGAGCGAGCGCTCGAAATCCGCGAGATCGCTCCAGGCGTCCCCGTAATAAGGCCCGAAGCTCGAGAGATCGATGTCGCCGATGTAGAGCACGTCGTCCGGCTCGATGTGAAACGCACAGTGGCCGCGCGTGTGCCCGGGCGTGTGGACGACGCGTACGCGCACGCCGCCGCCGAGCTCGAGCACGTGTCCGTCGCTGAAGCTGGTGGCCTCTGGCTGGGCCGCGTAGTGGAACCGCTCGAGCAGCGTGCGCTCCCAGCCGCCCTTCAGCACGGCCTCGTCGTAGCCGTAGATCTCGAGCAGGCCGGCGAATGAATGAATCCCCAACAAATCCGCTTCGTGCAGCTCCCAGCGGACTTCGGGAAACAGGTGATTTCCCGCGATGTGGTCTTCGTGGCAGTGGCTGTTCCAGACGCGGTCGACGTGCGGCAGCTCGTCCTTGCGCGCGACCACGCCGAGCGACGGATCGATCATCAGGCTCTCGCGCGCCCCTCGCACGAGCAGCGAGTTGCCGTGCGGATACTTCCCGCGGCCGGCGCCGTAGAGCACGGTCACCGCGCCGAGCGTTTCCTGCTCGAGGATCTCATCCGCCAATGGGCTACTCCATCGTTTCTCTCGAGGGCTGGAGCATAAGGAGAGCGCGATGGCGGCCGCATCCGGTTGCTGGCTCGTGAAATCCGAG
>Ga0187894_10002531_pt1 | contig 21711 bp, 18 predicted proteins | sample GBC1701081metaG_FD_136650 | JGI IMG/M metagenome (GOLD analysis project Ga0187894, IMG submission 136650) | White microbial mat communities from a lava cave in the Kipuka Kanohina Cave System on the Island of Hawaii, USA - GBC170108-1 metaG ... | reverse complement strand
GCCCGAGCACCTGAAGAAACTCGAGACGCCGCACGTCGCCCACCCGGGCTGTTTCGCGACCGCGACGCTGCTCGCGAGCGTTCCGCTGCTGGCACTCGGTCTCGCAGAGCCGCGCCTGTTCGTCGCGGGCGTGACGGGCAGCACCGGATCGGGGCGCAAGCCCACCGAAAGCACGCACCATCCGCAGCGGCACAGCGACCTCTATGCGTACAACGCGCTGGGCCATCGGCACGCCCCGGAGGTCGTGGCCTGCGCGCTCGCCGCCACCGGCGTCGCGGCGGAGTTTGCGTTCGTGCCGCATTCCGGGCCGTTTGCGCGCGGCATTCACGTCACCGTGCAGGCCACACTGCGCAAGCCGCTCGCGAGCGACGCCGCGATCGACGCGCTCGGGGAGTTCTACCGCGGCCAGCCGTTCGTGTGCGTCACGCGGGATCTGCCCCGCGTGAAGAACGTCGTTGCGAGCAACTTCGCGCATCTCAGCGCGGCCGCCGACGGCCGCACCATCGCGGTGATGTGCGTCGTCGACAATCTGACCAAGGGCGCCGCCGGTGGCGCCGTGCAGTGGATGAACCGCATGCTGGGCTTCGACCAGGCCACCGGTCTGGTCGCGCCGGCCCCGGGCTGGACCTGATGACTGACATGAACGCAGCACTTTCCCATTCCAACCCACCCTCCCATCTCGCGCCCGTCTTCGCGCAGTACCCCATCGAGGTGGTGAGCGCGCAGGGCGTCTGGCTCGACACGCGCGACGGCCGCCGTGTGCTCGATCTGTACGGAGGTCACGCGGTGGCGGCGGTAGGCTACGGCCATCCGCGCTGGCTCGCGGCGCTGGAAGCGCAGGCACGCTCGGTGCTGTTCCAGACCAATGCCGTGCCCATGGAGATCCGCGAACGTGCAGCCCGGCGCCTCGTGCACTTCGGCGGCGTCGCCGGCCTGAACACCGTGTTTCTCGGCAGTACCGGCGCGGAAGCGAACGAGAACGCGTTGAAGCTGGCCTTGCGCATCACGGGACGCAGCCAGGTCGTGGCCGTCGAGCACGGCTTTCACGGCCGAACCGCTGCGGCCGGCGCGGTGACGTGGGGCGCGGCGGCAAAGTGGTATGGCTTTCCGCGTGCGCCGTTCGACGTCGCTTTCGTGCCGCGCGACGATGCAGACGCCGTCGCGGTGCAGGTCACCGACCGCACGGCGGCAGTGATCGTCGAGCCGATACAGGGGCTCGCGGGCGCGTTCGACATGGACCCGGCGTTCCTCGCCGCCCTGCGCAAGCGGTGCGATCAGGTCGGCGCGCTGCTGATCTTCGATGAGGTGCAATGCGGGATGGGTCGCTGCGGCGAATCCTTCGCTGCGAAGCTCTACGACGTCACGCCCGACATGATCACGACGGCGAAGGCGCTGGGCAGCGGCTTTCCCTGCGCGGCGCTGTTGATGTCGGATGCGGTGGCGAAGACGCTGAAAGTCGACATGCTCGGCACCACGTTCGGCGGCGGTCCGCTGGCCTGCGCGCTCATCGAAGCCGTCATCGACATCGTCGAAAGCGAGGACCTGCTCGCCAACGTGCGTCGCGTCGCCGCCCACGTGCGCGCCGCCTGTCGTGTCGGCCCGGTCACCGGTTTTCAGGGCGCCGGCTTCCTGCTCGGACTGCGCACCTCGCGCCCCGCCAGGGACGTGCAGCGCGAGCTGCTCGAGCGCGACATCCTCGCCGGCACGAGCGCGGACCCGAACGTCCTGCGCCTGCTGCCGGCGTTCATCCTGCGAGAAGAGCACGTGGACCGGCTGCGCGCCGCGCTCGCGGGTCTCGCCCCCTGATGTCCCATGCGCCGCTTTCTCGATCTCAACGATTTCACGCGCGAGGAGGTCATCGACCTGCTCGCGCTCGCGCGCCGGCTGGAGCAGAAGCCGGAGCCGCGTGCCCTCGCCGGCCGGATCCTCGGCCTGCTGTTCTTCAATCCGTCCTTGCGCACGCTCGCCTCGTTCCAGGTGGGCATGAAGCGGATGGGCGGCGATTCGATCGTGATCCAGCCCGGCCAGGGAACCTGGCAGCTCGAAACGCGCAACGGGGTCGCGATGACGCAGACCGCGGCGGAGCACGTGCGCGAAGCGATTCCGGTCCTCGCGTCCTACTGCGACGCGCTCGGCATCCGTGCCTTCGCGGACGGACGCGACCTGGCCTCGGACCTCGCGGACACGCAGTTCCTGGCGATGGCCGAGGTCTGCGACAAGCCGCTCGTCAACCTCGAATCGGCGATGAACCATCCCTGCCAGGCGCTCGCCGACTGGAAGACGCTCGACGAGCTCGAGGTGCCGGAACACGGCCGCTTCGTGCTGTCGTGGGCGTATCATCCGCGCGCCCTGCCGCTTGCGGTGCCGGCTGCCGTGGTGCACATGGCTGCAATGCGCGGCATGGACGTCACGGTGCTGAGACCGGAAGGCTTCGAACTGCCGGCGCCGCTCATGGCGCGCGCCCACGCGGCGGCCGCGGGCTCGGGCGGTTCGGTGCGCGAGACCAGCGACCGGGCCGAAGCTTTGCAGGGCGCGCACGTGATCTACGCGAAGGAATGGGGCTCGACGCGCCACTACGGTCAGGCGGATCGCGATGCGCTCCTGCGCGCACAGCTCACGAGCTGGTGCGTGCGCGACGACTGGTTCGCGGGCACCGCGCCCTCGTGCAGGCTGATGCATTGTCTGCCCGTGCGCCGCAACGTCGCCGTGTCGGACGAGGTGCTCGACGGGCCACGCAGCGTGGTCACGCGGCAGGCGTACAACCGCCTGCCGGCGCAGATGGCCGTCCTGCACCGGATGTTGTGTACCGGTACCGGACTTTGCGTTTAGTTATTCATGTTCGCCGCTCGAACGACGGACCACGCGTGTTCACCTGTCGCGAACATGAATAACTAAACGCAAAGTCCGGTACTGATTTAGTTATGGAGAGGAAATGAACTATCGACCCGACCAGACCGTTGCGGTGCGCGCGCTGCGCAACGCCGCGCCCTACATCCGCATGTTCAAGGGCAAGGTCTTCGTCATCAAAGCCGGCGGTGCCGTGTTCGGCGACGTCGAATCCACGCGCACGCTCATCGAGCAGGTGGCGATCCTGCACCAGGTGGGCATCAAGGTGGTGCTGGTGCACGGCGGCGGACCGCAGCTCACCCAGGTTTCCGACGCGCTCGGGATTCCGACGCGCATGATCCACGGCCGGCGCGTGACGGACGAGAAGTCGATCGACGTCACCGCCATGGTGCTGAACGGCCTGATCAACACGCGCATCCTGGCGATCTGTCGCGACCTCGACATCGACGCGGTGGGCGTGAGCGGCGTGGACGCCGGGCTGGTCCGCGCGCACAAGCGCCCGCCGGTGCGCATCGAGGGCGAGCCGGGCCACGTCGACTTCGGCTTCGTCGGCGACATCGACAGCGTGGACGCCGACGTGATCCGCAAGCAGCTCGACAACGGGTTGATGCCGGTGGTGAGCCCGCTGTCCGCCGACGCCAGCGGCACGCTGCTCAACATCAACGCCGACACCGTCGCCGCGGCGATCGGCGCCGAGCTGAGTGCCGAGAAACTCATCCTGTGCACCGGCGCGCCCGGCATTCTCGAGCGCCTCGACGACGCGAGCTCGGTGGTCTCGTTCACGGATCTTCAGGGCCTGAAGCGCCTGCGCGAATCGGGCGCGCTCAGCGACGGCATGCTGCCGAAGGCAATCGCGATCGAAACGGCGATCCGCGGCGGCGTGCGGCGCGTGCACGTGATCTCGTACAAGGCGCCCGACAGCGTGCTGGCCGAAGTGTTCACCAACGAGGGCACCGGCACGCTCATCGTCTCGGACGTCAACGCGCTCAGCCAGGCCGAGCAGCAGAGCGGCGGCGCGAAGAAATAGGCTGCATCCAGGTCGCCGCCCGAGGTCGTCGTCATGAGCACGCGCATGTGGGACAAGGGAACGCCGCTGGACCGGCGCGTGCTCGAGTTCACCGCGGGCGAGGATCACGCACTCGACGATCGCCTGGTGAAGTACGACGTGCAGGCGTCGCTGGCGCACGCCGAAGCGCTGCACCAGGCGCGCGTTCTGCAAGCGGACGACCTGGCACGAGTGCGCGAAGCGCTCCAGGCGATCGGCAGCGCACACGCCGCCGGCGAATGGCGCGTCACCCTGGAGCACGAGGACGGCCAGAGCGCGCTCGAGTCGCTGCTGACACAGAAACTCGGGGCATTGGGCGGAGCACTGCACGCCGGGCGCTCGCGCAACGATCAGGTGCTCGCCGCCATCCGCCTCTACCTGCGCGATGCGGTGGAATCACTGCGCGCCGGTGCCGTGGCCGTCGCCGACGCGCTCGACGCATTGGCGCAGCGCGAGCACGACACGCCGCTCCCGGGTTACACCCACATGCAGCAGGCGATGCCGAGCTCGGTGAGGCTGTGGGCCGGCGGCTTCGCTGCCGAAATCCGCGACGACGCCGAAGGACTGCGCATGACGCATCGGCGCGTCGCGAAGAATCCCCTCGGGTCCGCCGCCGGCTACGGAACGCCGAACCTGCACGTCAGCCGCGAGGAGACGCGTACCCGCCTCGGTTTCGCGGTCACGCAGGAGCCGGTGACGGCGGTTCAGCTGTCGCGCGGCAAGGCCGAGGCGCAGGTGCTGTTCGAGATCGCGCTGCTCATGCAGGACCTCGCGCGCCTGGCTTCGGACCTCATCCTGTTCTATACGCAGGAGTTCGCCTTCGTGACGCTGCCGGCGGAATTCACCACCGGCTCGTCGATCATGCCGCAGAAGCGCAACCCTGACGTCTTCGAGCTGATTCGCGGCCGCTCGGCCACCGCCCTCGCCTGCCTGCACGAAGCGCTCGCAATCGTTGCCAAGCTCACTTCCGGCTATCAGCGCGACCTGCAGCTTCTGAAGGCTCCGCTGTTCCGTTCCATCGATGTCTGCCTGCAGGCGCTCGACATCCTGCCGCAGGCGCTCGCCGGCGTGCGCTTCAATCGCGAGCGCATTCGCCTCGATCCGTCGATCCACGCCGCTGCCGAAGCCAACGCGCTCGTGGCCAGCGAGGGGATACCGTTTCGCGAGGCGTACCTGCGCATCGCGAAGAAGCTCGGGCTCACGAAGACCTGAGCCGGACCGCTCCGTTTCACCGCGCTGATCCGCATTCAACTGGGACAGTGCCGGGACGAACGGGTCGCCCGAAGCCTCTCCGCGGGACACCTGGGGCAGATGGGCGGTGCCCCGTGTCGTTCCCTGATCGTCATTGGCTGATCGTCACTGCCTGACCGTCATCGGCTGACTGCCACCCGTCGCGATACTCACTACAATCGTCCCGGACCGGTCGGGGACGGGCGGATGAGCGACGCGCTGAGCTTTCTCACGCGAGCAATGATGGTAACGGCGCTGGCGCTCGCGCCGGTCGACGGCTCGCGCGCCGATTTCAACACTGCCGCCGCCGCCTACCGCGAAGGCAAGTTCACGGCCGCCCTCACCGAATTCAAGGCGCTCGCGGAGATGGGCAACCCGCAGGCGCAGTACAACCTCGCGCAAATGTACCTGACGGGCACCGGCCCGCCCTCGTCCTTCCAGATGGCGTACGGCTGGATGACGGTCGCCGCGGCCTATGGCCTCGGCGATGCGCAGAAGCAGGTGAAGGACTGGGCCGGCAAGGCGACCGATCTCGATCGCAAGCGCGCGCAGACGCTGATGGAGCAGTTCGGGCCGGCGGCGATCGCGAAGAAACTCCTGCCGAAACCCGCGTGCGCGTTCGCGGACGTGGCGACGCGCGCCGAGGTCGCCGAGGTCGCCGAGGTCGCCGAGGTCGCCGAGGCCGAGCTCCCCGACGACGGCGCAGCCGTGACCGCGATGATGCTGGCGCTCGCCTACGTCGCGCCCGACGGCAAGGCGCGCGACGTGCGCGTGCTCGAGTCGTTCCCGCGCGGCGAGCTGCAACAGCCGATCCTCGCGGCGCTGATGAAGAGCCGCTATCAGCCGGCGACACGCGACGGCGCGCCCGTCGGTGGCTGGGCGATGGTGCAGTATTCGTTTCATCCGGTCGGCACCGGCGTCATGAACCGCGAAGTGCGCAATCACCTGCGGCGCCTGCGTGAGAGGACCGGCAAGGACGATCCGTCCGTGCAGTACCTCTCCGGCGTGATCATGAAGTACTGGGTGACTTCGCGGCGCGCGCGACTCGGACGTCACGGCACTCATCGAAAAAGCCGCCGAGGGCGGTCTTCCCGAAGCGCAGCTCATGCTCGGCGAGCTGATGCTGCCGTCACGCTGCGTCGGCAACGAGGACCTGGCGCGCTACTGGCTGCACCAGGCAGCCGCCGGAGGTTCGGCGACCGCGCAGATCTGGCTCGGTCACGCTCTGCTCGATGAAGGCGACCCGGCGCGCATCGAGGGAGCGGTGTTCTGGCTGCGTCACGCGGCGACTTCCGGACAACCTGCAGCGTTGCGTCTCCTCGCTCGCGCACAACTCGCGGCGCCGACACCGGATCTGCCGGCAGCGCTCGCAGCTGCCGGGCAACTGGCGCAGGACTTTCCGTACGACCCGAGCGGCTTCCAGCTGCGCGCGCTCGCCCACGCGCGTCTGGGCGACTTCGGCAGGGCACAGGAAGCACAAGGCGAAGCGATCGTGCGGGCGAAAGAGCTGCGCTGGAATACCCGCGAGTTGGAAGCCGAGCTCGAGGACTATCGTGCCAATCGCATGCCCGCTGGCCCGGTCGCGGCGACCGGATCGGCACGCGATCTCATCTGGCAGGGCGCGCCCGAAGCGTCGCAGCAGGAACGGGCGGCGCGCGGCGGTTAGCTCGCCGCACGCAACGGCGCCGGCTCGATCTTCAGGCCGAGTGCCTCGCCGAGCGCATCTTCCACGCGCTCCGGATGGACGAAGCGGATTTCCCTGCGCACGCTCTCTGGAACGTCTTCCAGGTCGTTGCGGTTGCGAGGCGGCAGCAGCACCGTGCGGATGCCCGCGCGATGTGCCGCGATCACCTTCTCCTTGATGCCACCGACCGGCAGCACCAGACCGCGCAGGCTGATCTCGCCCGTCATCGCGACGTTGCTCTCGACCGTGCGTCCGGTGAGCAGCGACACGAGCGCCGTGAACAGAGTCACGCCCGCGCTCGGACCGTCCTTGGGAATCGCGCCCGCCGGAATGTGAATGTGGATGTCGCTCTTGCGGAACACGGCGGGATCGATGCCGAGCGCCTCGGCACGCGACTTGACGAGTGACAGCGCGGCTTGCGCGCTCTCGCGCATGACGTCGCCGAGCTGCCCCGTGAGAATGAGCCGCCCGCTGCCGGGCACGCGCGTCGCCTCGATGAACAGGATGTCGCCACCGACGGGAGTCCACGCCAGACCGGTGGCGACGCCCGCGACGCTGGTGCGCATCGCAACGTCGCTCTCGAACCGCGCTGCGCCGAGGATCGGCCGCAGGTCCTCCGACCCGATCGTGGCCTGCGCGATCGCGCCTTCAGCGATACGCACGGCGACGCTGCGCAGCACTGCGCCGATCGCCCGCTCGAGGTTGCGAACGCCGGACTCGCGCGTGTAGTCGTGAGCGAGGCGGTGCAGCGCCTCGTCGCCGATCGTGACCTGCTCCGCCTTCAGCCCGTTGGCTTCGAGCTGGCGTCGCAGCAGATAGCGCCGCGCGATCTGCACCTTCTCTTCCTCGGTGTAGCCCGACAGCTCGATGATCTCCATGCGGTCGCGCAGCGGGCCGGGAATGGTGTCGAGCACGTTCGCGGTGGCGATGAACAGCACCTTCGAGAGATCGAACGGCACACCGAGATAGTTGTCGCGGAACGTGCTGTTCTGCTCCGGATCGAGCACCTCGAGCAGCGCCGAAGACGGATCCCCGTGAATGCCCGCGCCGAGCTTGTCGATCTCGTCGAGCATCAGCACCGGGTTGCGCGTGCCCGCCTTGCGCAGCGCCTGCACGATGTTGCCCGGCAAGGCGCCGATGTACGTGCGCCGATGGCCGCGAATCTCCGCTTCGTCGTGCACGCCGCCGAGGCTGGCGCGCACGAACTTCAGGTCGAGCGCGCGCGCGATGCTCTGGCCCAGGGAAGTCTTGCCGACGCCCGGCGGCCCGACGAAGCACAGGATCGGGCTGCGCCCCTGCGGATTGAGCTTGCGCACCGCGAGATACTCGAGGATGCGTTTCTTGATCTTCTCCAGGCCGAAGTGGTCTTCGTCGAGGATGCGGCGCGCGTTGGCGATATCGATCTGCTCGTCGTCGAGCTTCGACCACGGCAGCTGGATCATCGTATCCACCCAGGTGCGCAGCATGGAATACTCGGCGCTGGCCTCGGTCATGCGCTCCAGGCGCTTGAGCTCCTTCTTCGTCTGCTCCAGCGCTTCCTCCGGCATTCCAGCCTTGTCCGCCGCTGCGCCGAGCTCGCGCATCTCCTCGCCGGTGCCACCGTCCTCGCCCAGCTCCTTCTGAATCTGTTTCATCTGCTCGCGCAGCAGGATCTCGCGCTGGCGCTCGTCGATGCCGCCGCGCGTCTGCTGCTCGATCTGGCGCTGCAGCCGCAGCACCTCGATGCGATGCGTGATCAATTCGGTGACGCGGCTGAGCCGCGCGCGCAGGTCCAGCGTCTCGAGCAGCCGCTGCCGTTCCTCGGGCGCGATGTCCATGAAGCTCGCGATCATGTCCGCGAGTGCCCCGGGCGATTCCATGCGCTGCACGGCGTTACCGACTTCGGCGGGCGCGCGCGGCAGCAACGCCAGCGCTTCGCCGGCCAGGCGTTTGAGATTGAGCGCCAGCGCTTCCACTTCGCTGCTGCGCGCGGGCTTGTCGGGCAGGTAATCGACGCGCGCGACCAGATACGGCAGGCCAGGCTGGAAGTCGAGCACGCGAAACCGCCGCTCGCCCTGCACCACCAGGTGATGCGTGCCGTCTTCGGCCGTAACGTAGCGCAGGATCGAAGCCTCGGTGCCGATGCGGTGCAGGTCCTCGCCGGTCACCTCGTCCTGCGCGGCGTCGCGCTGCAGCACGAAGCCAACCTTGCTCTGGGTGCGCACCGACTCCTGCGCAGCGGCGATCGAACCCTCGCGACCCATCGCGACGGGCATCACGATGCCAGGGAAAAGCACGATGTTGCGCACCGGCACGATGATGAGCATGTCGTCGGTGATCTTCACCGCGGCGCCGCCCGCATCGGCTGCCGGTTGCAGCTCGCGCGTGTCCTTCGGCTCGCGTGTGTCCTTGGGCTCGCCCGCGTCTTTCTCGCCGTGGTCCAGTGTCATCTCAGGTCCTCAGAGTCGGCGCAGCCGCAGCTGCAGGCAGCCGTCGGCCAGCGTGTGGCCGAGCAGCTCGAAGCGCCCCTCGGGCAGGCGGATGTGTCGCGCGAAACGTCCGTACGGAATCTCGAGGCGGCGCACGACGACGTTGCGGGCACACAGGGGCGGATTGCGATATGCGTTCACGGTGATGCCGGCGTCGTCGAGCTGCAGCTCGATGCGATCGCCTGCGATGCCGGGCAGCGCAACGGTGACCAGCAGCTCCGACGGGCCCTCGATCACGTCTACGGGGGGTTCCCAGCTCACTTCGCCGCGCGGTGACGCGAGCCCGAAGAACTGGCGGTGCAGACCGTCGGCACGGTCCAGCAGCCGAAGGGCTTCGGCCCACATCCAGGAGTGCGGATCGCGCTTCATCACTTGAGGGTTCTCTTAGAGAGAGCAGACGGGCCACGTGGGGTCGAATACCACCAGATCAAGCCGCAGACGCGCCATCGGCGGCCGGCGCCTCGCCGCGTGCGACAAAAACGGACAGCTGGCACGCCGTGCCGCCAGCAGGCACCATCCCGTCATGACCGCCACGGCACCTCCGCCGGCCGAGTCGCCGACCTGCGTGCGCCGCCCGGTGCTACGCCAGCTGCACTGACTCGTTCGTTATTCACGTCCTTCGGAAGGCCGCTTCTTCAGGAAGTTTGGGGAGACTGACATGAGCTTCGTTCAATCGCTGACCGTCCTGGCGCTCGCACTCTTCGCGCTCGTCAACGATTCCGCCCGCGCCGAGGGTTTGCCGGTGCCCACGGCCGAATACTCGGCCGATCGCCTGATCGAGTCCGAACGCGGTCCGATGACGCAGAAGGTGCACCACGCGGGCCTCAAGGAGCGCTCCGAGACGCAGATGGCCGGCATGCAGAGCGTGATGATCATCCGCGGCGACAAGAAGACCGCCTACATGCTGATGCCGGCGCAGAAGATGTACATGGAGATGGATTTCACGAAGGCGCGCGAGCAGTCAGGTACGCCCGGCGAAGCCGCCGAGATCACGAAGGAAGGCACCGAGACCGTCGAGGGTCTCGCGACGACCAAGTACAAGCTGGTCACCGCGGACAAGAAGGCCGCGGGTTTCATGTGGTTCACCGACGACGGCATCGCCGTGAAGATGGACCTGCTGTCGCGCGAGAGCGCGAAGAAGTCGCGCATGACCATGACCCTGAAGAACCTGCAGGTCGGCGACCAGGACGATTCGCTGTTCGAAGTGCCCGCCGGCTACACGAAGATGCCGGGGATGGGCAACATGACCATGCCGATACCCGGCACGCGCTGACGCAACCGAAGCCAGGCCCGGCCGACGGAACCCGGCCGACTGAACTAGAAGAGCGAACCTTCCGTGGTGCCGAGCATGGCCTCGCGCACCATCGGCACGGGCGGGCCGCCATACGACAGGAAACGGTCGTGGAACTCGCGCCACGCGCCCTGGCCGCCACGCGTCGCGGTCCAGTCGGAGCGCAGCTTGCGGATCATCAGTTTGCCCATGTTGTAGTTGAGGTAGGCGGGATCGTACGTGCCGCGCGCCGCCTGCTGGCGCGCGCTGCCGACGTCCTGATATGCCTCCTCGACGAACAGGCGCTCAGACTCGGCCACGCTCATGCCACCGGTGTGCAGGCCGATGGCGGAAACGAAGCGCGCGTTGCGCAGCAGCGCATTGGACAACTGCCCGATGTGCGTCTGCGGATCGCCGTTGCCGAGCCCCATCTCCCACATCATTTCTTCGGCGTAGTGGGCCCAGCCTTCCGCGAACGCATAGCCGACGAACAGCCTGCCCATGATGGAGGGCGAACGATTCGCGTGCAGGAAATTCAGGAAGTGGCCGGGCCACACCTCGTGCACCGAAGTGAACAACAGGTCCGAGCTGCCTGGCAGGTAGTCGTGCTGGACTTGCTTCGACCACGAAGGATCGGGCGGTGAGATGTAGTACACCGACGGCAGATCCTTCTCGTACGGCCCGGGGATGTCGATGTAGGCGAAGTTGGCGCGGTTGTACGGCGGTGCTTCGGCAACCAGCGCGACCTGCTCGCTCGGAACGGTTACGACCTTCCTGTCGAGAATGAACTGCTTGAGCCCGGCGAGCTGATCGCGCGCGCCCTGCACCGGCCCACCGTGCGGTTTGTCATCCCGCGACTTCGCGATGCACGCGCCGATCGTCGCACCCGGTGCATAGCGCGCACAGGCACCCTTGAGTGCTTCCTGGTTGCGCTTGAGATCCGCGCGACCGACGGCTTCGAGTTCCGCGAGCGGCGTGTCGACGCGCTCCGTCATGCGCAGCATCTGCGCGAACTTGTCGGCGCCGAGCGCGTAATCCCGGGTCGCGTTCCTGAGCTCCCCTTCGAGCCACTTCTGCAGCTCGCGCATCGCCGTCGTGGCTGCGCGATTCGCGTCGGCCAGCTCCTTCTGCAGCGCTTCGTCCTGCACCGATGCGAACGCCTTCGGCAAGTCCTGCTCGTAGAAATCGGCGAAGCCGCCGAACATCGAGATGCCGCGCCTGACGTAGGTTTCCGGCAGCGGCAGGCGCAGGTTGGCGCGAATCTGGGCCGCGGCCGCCGGGAGCGAGCGCGCGTAGCCGATGTAGGCACGCATGCGCCGATCGAGCGGCGCGTACTCGCGCGTGAGGTACGGGCTCGGATCGAGACCGTCGAGCATCCAGTCGATGTAGAACGTGGGATTGCGGAATGGCGCCTCCGCGGTTTCGAGCCAGAACAGATCCCGGTCGATACGCGACACCAGGTAGTCGCGTTCGAAGCGTTCGGCCTGCTGCAGATCGGCGAGTACCATCGCACGATCGCGCGCGTCGTGCAGCCGGCGGATCTCGGCGGCGATGCCGGCCGCGCTCCAGTCCGGCAGCTTGCCGTCGAATTCGTGGCGCCCTGCGTTCACTGCCAGCGCCGGATGCGCCTCGAGGTAATCCTCGATGACGCCGTCGCGCAGGCTTGGCCAACCCGAGTCCGCGGCACTGGCGCCAGCGGACGCCGGCTCCTCTTTCTTGCTGCACGCGGCGAGAGCCAGCGCCGCGACGGCGAGCGCTGCGGCGAGGCGGGCGGAAACGGGGCGCATGGAGACGAGACGCACGGGAACGGGACGCGCGACGTTTTCGGCGAACATGCGGAACCTCGACAGGTGCGACACGCCCGGCGGGCGGGAGACGGAGCTTAAGCTATTCGGCGTCGGGCTGCGCCTCAGGTCGCGCTTCGCTGAAGGGCGACAGGCGCTCGAGGTGCTCGCAGATCTTCACCAGCGTGGGGAAGGCGCTCACGTCGACGTTGAAGCGCCGCGCGTTGTACATCTGCGGAACCAGCAGGACGTCGGCCATGCTGACGGTCTGCCCGTAACAGTAGCGACCGTCGCTGCCCGCACGCTTCACCATTTCTTCGAGCGCGCGAAATCCTTCGGCGATCCAGTGAGCGATCCAGCGGGCGATCGCCTCCTCTCCCTGACCGAGCTGCTGTCGCAGATAGTTCAGCACGCGCAGGTTGTTGAGCGGATGAATTTCGCAGGCTACGTGCTGCGCCATCGCACGCACCTGCGCGCGACCCACCGGCGTCGACGGCAGCAGCGGCGGTTGCGGGAAGCGTTCCTCGAGGTACTCGATGATGGCAAGGGTCTGGTTCAGAACCACGCCTTCGTGCTCGAGCGCGGGAACGAGGCCTTGCGGGTTGAGCGCCAGGTAGTCCGCGCGCCGGTGCTCGCCCTCGCGCAGTTGCTTCGGAACGGATTCGAACTTCTGGCCCTTGAGGTTGAGCGCGATGCGCACGCGGTAGGCCGCGGAGCTGCGCCAGAACGTGAACAGTGTCATCGCCGCCATGTGCTGCACTCCGCCGGCCGCGTCACGCGGCCACGATGCTCGTCGTCACCGTGCCCACACCGTCCACACCGCCTTCGAGGCGATCGCCGGGCTTCACGGCGGCGACGCCGGCCGGCGTTCCGGTGAAGATCAGGTCGCCGGGCGCCAGCTCGAAGAACGTCGACAGCTCCGCGATGGTCTCCGGCACGCTCCAGATCAGGTCTGCGACGTCACCCTGCTGGCGCACCTGCCCGTTGACCTGCAGCCAGATACGGCCGCGCGTCGGATGATCGCCGCGCGCTGGCCGGATCGCGCCGATCGGTGCCGAGCGATCGAATCCCTTGGCCGTGTCCCAGGGCTTGCCGCTCTTCTTCGACTCCGCCTGCAGGTCGCGACGCGTCAGGTCGATGCCGACGGCGTAACCGAACACGTGCTCGAGCGCACGCTCGCGCGCGATGTCGCGCCCGCCGGTGCCGATTGCGACGACCAGCTCGATCTCGTGATGGAAATCGGCGGTGCGGGCGGGATACGGGACGGCGACGCCGTCCGCGACCACCGCGTCGGCGGGCTTGCAGAAGAAGAACGGCGGCTCGCGCTCGCTCATGCCCATTTCGCGCGCGTGCGCCGCGTAGTTGCGGCCGACGCAGTAGATGCGGTGCACCGGAAAGCGCGCGTCGGTGCCGGAGACCGCGACCGCGGCCTGTGCGGCGGGCGGAAACGTAAAAGTCGTCATGGGAGCCTCACTGCGGTGTGTGACAATGCTCGCCCAGTTCGCTTGCGGAAACCAGCGGGCTCGCGCAAAGGGCGGCAGATGGCAGTCGACACCTTCTTCTACGGTCTCTTCATGGACGCGGCACTGTTGCGCGCGAAGGGAATTCGCGCACGCGCGCCGCGCGAGGGCCGGCTGGACGATCACGTCCTCGCCATCGGCAAGCGCGCGACGCTGCTGTCCCAGCCGGGACGGACGGTCCACGGGATCGTCATGGCGCTGGACGAGAGGGAGCTGACGCGGCTGTACTCGGAACCTTCGGTGAGCGAATACCGCGCGCAGGACGTGCAGGTGACGCTGAGCGACGGCAACTCGATCGCGGCGCGGGTGTACGTGCTGCCGCCGCAGCTGCACGATCCGGCGCCGAACCCCGAATACGCTGCAAGGTTGTACGATCTGGCGCGCAGGCTCGGCCTGCCCGACCCGTACCTGCAGGACATTCACGAGCGCTTCATCAGGTGAACCCATGAGCGTCTACGACCGATTGCGCGAGCTGAAGATCGAGTTGCCCGCCGTGTCGCGGCCCGCCGCCGCCTACGTCATGGCTGCGCCCGGCGGCAACCTGGTATTCGTTTCGGGCCACATCTCGCGCCGCGACGGCAAGGTCGTCACCGGCAAGCTGGGTGCCGAGCTGACCACCGAACAGGGCAAGGCCGCTGCGCGCGGCATCGCCGTGGACATGATGGCGACGCTGCACGATTTTCTCGGCGACCTCGCTCGCGTCCGGCGCATCGTCAAGGTGATGTGCCTGGTCAACTCGACGCAGGAATTCACCGAGGCGCACCTGGTCGCCAACGGCTGCTCCGAGTTGCTGCTGGAGGTGTTCGGCGAAGCCGGCCGGCACGCACGCAGCGCGTTCAGCGTCGCGCAGATTCCCCTCGGCTCGTGCGTCGAAATCGAGATGGTCGTGGAGGCTGCGTGAACACCGATCGCCGCCCGCAGGTCGGTCTCGACGGCGTCGTGATGCGCGTGACGGCTACAGCCACCAACGGCGTAGTGGACGCGAGCACCAGCGTTTCCTTCCGGCAGCGCGGTGCGCGCGTGCTCGGCCGTTACGCGGGCGGCAGCGTGCGACGCGGCTGGCTGGTCGGAGCCGTCGCCGGAAATCGCCTGGACTTTCGCTACGCGCAGGCGGAATCGAGCGGGGCAATCCACGCGGGCCGGTCGAGGTGCGAGATCCAGACGCTCGCCGATGGCCGCCTGCGCCTCCTCGAGCACTTCGCCTGGAGCACGCGTGCCGGCGGCGGCACGAACGTTTTCGAACAGGTTCGCTAGAACTGCTCTTCCGCCATCTCCACCACGCTGCCGCTGCCGGCGCGCACGGCCGCGAGGTGGGCGTGCGCGCGAGGCAGGATGCGCTCGAAGAAGAAACGCGCGGTGGCCAGCTTGGCGCGCATGAACGCGGCATCGCCACCGTTCTGCGCGAGGCGCAAGCGCGCGGCATGTGCGGCGCGCGCCATCTGCCAGGCGCCGCAGACGATGGACAATGCCATCAGGAAATCGAATGCGACCGCGCCCGGAAGGTGCGGGTCCTTCGCGCTCGCGCCGATGAGATGGTCCGCCGCTTCGCGCATCGCCGTGGACGCCTGCCCGAGCGAGGTCGCCATCGCTGCCAGATCGCGGTCCGCAGTCAGAGCTCCGACCGTGGTCTCGACATCGGCCAGCAGGCCGCGCAGCGCATCGCCACCGTCGCGCAGCACCTTGCGCCCGACGAGATCCAGCGCCTGGATGCCGTTCGTGCCCTCGTAAATGGTCGTGATGCGCGCGTCCCGGATGTGCTGCGCCGCTCCGGTTTCCTCGATGAAACCCATCCCGCCGTGCACCTGCACCCCCATGGCGGCGCATTCCTGCGCGATCTCGGTGCTCCAGGCTTTCACCATCGGCGTGAGCAACTCCACGCGCGCGTGATGGCGCCGTCGCTGCGCGGGATCCGGATCGTGATGCGACAGGTCGATGTGCATCGCTGTCACGTAGGCAAGCGCGCGCGATGCCTCGACCAGGGCGCGCATGGTGAGCAGCATGCGTCGCACGTCCGCGTGGCGAATGATCGGCACGCGTGCCTTGCCGTCGACCGCGCGTCCCTGGACGCGCTCGCGCGCGTAGGCCACGGCCTGCTGATAGGCACGATCGGCGATGCCGACGCCTTGCAGGCCGACGCTCAGGCGCATGTAGTTCATCATCGTGAACATGCACGCCATGCCGTCGTGCAGGCGGCCGACCAGGTAGCCCCTGGCGCCTTCGCCGTCGCCGAAAGCGAGCACGCAGGTAGGGCTCGCGTGCAGACCGAGCTTGTGCTCGATCGAAACGGTGCGCAGATCGTTGCGCGCGCCCGGCACACCGTTCGCATCGGGCAGAAACTTCGGCACCAGGAACAGCGAGATGCCCTTGATTCCCGCGGGCGCGTCCGGGGCGCGGGCCAGGACCATGTGGACGATGTTGTCCGACATGTCGTGGTCGCCCCACGTGATGAAGATCTTGCGACCCGTGATGCGCCAGTGATCGCCCTCGGGCACCGCGCGCGTCGTGACCGCAGCAAGGTCGGACCCCGCCTGCGGCTCGGTCAGGCACATGGTGCCGGTCCACTCGCCGCCGAGGATCCTGGCCAGGTAGCGTTCGCGCAGCTCGGGAGTCCCGTGCGTTTCGAGCGCCGCGATGACGCCGGTGGACAGCTCGGGGCAGTTGCCGAACGCGGAGTTCGCGCCCGACCACATTTCGGTCGGCGGTGCTGCGAGCAGATGTGGCAGGCCCTGTCCGCCGAAACCCGGATCGCCGCTCAGGCCCACCCAGCCGCCCGAGGCGAACTTGCGGTAGGCCTCGCCGAAGCCACGCGCGGCTTTCACCTGCCCGCCTTCGAGGCGCGCACCTTCCTGGTCGCCGCTGCGATTGAGCGGGCTGAGGACCTCGTGCGCGAAACGCGCGGCTTCCCGGAGGACGGAATCGACGACGTCGGCGCTCGCCGCCTCGAACTCCGGCAGGCGCGCGGCCAGGCCGGGCAGCCCGGCGAGCTCGTCGAGGGCGAACCTCATGTCCGCGACCGGGGCAACGTATTCAGGCATTTCTACACTCCTGGCGGGTGATTCTGCCGCAGTCGGCCGAGCCTGAACACGGGCGCGGCGTGCGTTATCATGAAGGCCTTCCATGAGTATCTGGTTTCAGCCCGTCCGCCCGGACGATCTCGAGAGTCAGCGGCGCAGCACGCTGGTGGAGCACCTCGGCATCCGCATCACCGAGATCGGCGACGATTACCTCGTCGGCACGATGCCGGTCGACGCGCGCACGCATCAGCCCATGGGCATCCTGCACGGCGGCGCGTCCGTGGCGCTGGCTGAAACGCTCGGCAGCATGGCTGCCAACCTGTGCATCGACTTCCGCCAGTTCGTGTGCGTGGGCCAGGAGATCAACGCAAACCACATCCGGCCGGTGAGTTCCGGCCTGGTGACCGGCACCGCGCGTCCCGTCCACATCGGCAAGCGCAGCCAGGTCTGGCAGATCGAGATCCATGACGAGCGCCAGCGGCTGGTCTGCATCTCGCGCATCACGCTCGCCACGGTCGAGCGCGGCGACGCGGCGCAGCCCCCGGGCAAGGCGAGTTCCTCGTGATCCTCCTGCAACGCCGTCCGGACGCGCGCACGCCCGCATGCGCTCGCGTACGCGTCCTTGCGAAGGGTGCGCTGCTCGCTGGCTCGCTGATCCTCGGCGCGTGCGGCCAGCGCGGACCGCTCTACTTGCCGGAAGAAGCAGCGACTGAAGTGCGCCAGACGACGCCGGCACAAACGCAACCGCAGGGGCAACCGACGACTCCGGCACCGCCGACGCCACCGGCGCAGCCGACCACGCCGCCGCCCGGCACCACGCCGCCTCAGACCACGACGCCGCCCGGCACCACGCCGCCTCAGACCACGACGCCGTCAGACACCACACCGTCGCCGGGCACTACCACGCCGCAGGACGAAAGCAGCGACAAGGACGACGCGCAGCCCGCTCCGCGCCCGCAGTCCGGGCAGCCACCGGCGAACGAACCGCGGTGACGACCAGCAACGCGCGCACGCTCGTCCTCGTCGACGGGTCGTCCTACATCTACCGCGCCTTCTACGGTGTCGGGCCGCTGGCCCAGTTGAGCACTTCGCGAGGCGAGCCCACGGGCGCGATGCTGGTGTTCGTCAACATGATGAACAAGTTCATGCGCGAGCAGCCCGCCGATCTGATCGCGGTGGTCTTCGATGCGCCCGGCCGCACGTTCCGCGACGACCTGTTCGCGGAGTACAAGGCGGATCGCAGGCCGACGCCCGACGACCTGCGCAGCCAGATAGAGCCGACGCTCGCAATCGTGAAGGCTCTCGGGCTGCCGCTCCTGCGCGTCTCCGGCGTCGAAGCCGACGACGTCATCGGCACACTCGCCTGCCGTGCTTCGGCGCTCGGCATCCGCGTGGTGATCTCGACCGGCGACAAGGACATGGCGCAGCTCGTCGACGATCGCATCAGCTGCGTGAACACCATGACCGGCACCGTCCTCGATCGCGCCGGCGTCAAGGCGAAGTTCGACGTTTTTCCCGAGCAGATCATCGATTACCTCGCGCTGGTCGGCGACACCTCGGACAACATCCCGGGCGTGCCCAAGGTCGGACCGAAGACCGCCGCGAAATGGCTCGCGCAGTACGGGACGCTCGACAGCCTGATGGCGAACGCCGCGGCAATCGAGGGCAAGGTCGGCGAGAACCTGCGGGCGAATCTCACGGCCGTCGAGCTCTCGCGCAAGCTCGCGACCATCACCACGGACCTCAAACTCGACGTCGGTCCGGAGGACCTGGTGCGCCAGCCGCGCGACACCGGGAAGCTGCGCGAGCTCTATGGGCACTTCGAGCTGAACTCGCTTGCACGCCAGCTCGACGACGCGGGTGGTGCTTCTACGGGCGGTGCTTCTACGGGCGGTGCTTCTACAGGCGGTGCTTCTACAGGCGGTACCTTCACAGAAGGCGGCATGGCGAACCGCACCGGCGGCAGCGATGCGGTAGTTGCAGCGGGTAACGACGGCGCGGTCGCCCCGCGCGCGAACGACGTCGCGACGTCTGCGCCGCCTCCGCCCGTGCCGGCGTTCACGCCGCCGCCACCGGTGCCGCGCCACTACGAGACGATCTTCACCGAGGCCGACCTCGAGCGCTGGCTCGACGTGCTGCGACGCGCACCGCTGTTCGCGTTCGACACCGAGACCACGGATCTCGACTACATGCGCGCCGAGATCGTCGGCGTGTCCTTCTGCGTCGAGCCCGGCTTCGCTGCCTACGTGCCGCTCGCGCACAGGTACACCGGTGCACCGGACCAGCTCGACCGGGCCGCCACGCTCGCCAGGCTCAAGCCCATCCTCGAGGACGAGCGCATCGGCAAGGTGGGGCACCACATCAAGTTCGACGCGCACGTGCTCGCCAACCACAGCATCGAGCTGCGCGGCATGCGCCACGACACGATGCTCGAGTCGTATGTGCTGAACAGCACAGTCGTGCGTCACGACATGGACAGCACCGCCGAGCGCTACCTCGGCGTGCGCACCATCAAGTTCGAAGACGTCGCCGGCAAGGGCGCGCGCCAGCTCACGTTCGATCAGGTGCCGGTCGAGAACGCGGCCGGGTATTCGGCCGAGGACGCCGACGTCACGCGCCAGCTGCACGCCGTGTTGTGGGAGCAGCTCGCGCGCGAACCGCGCCTGCAGAAGCTCTACGAAGAGATCGAGTTTCCGCTGATGCCGGTGCTGCAGCGCATGGAAGCCACCGGGGTGCTCATCGATCGCGACATGCTTCGCCGCCAGAGCGGCGAGCTGGCGAAGCGCATGCAGGAGATCGAGGCTGCCGCGCACCGCGAGGCGGGCGCGCCGTTCAGTCTCGACTCGCCGCGCCAGCTCCAGGAAATCCTGTTCACGCGCATGCAGATCCCGCCACTGCGCAAGACCTCGACCGGGCAACCGTCGACGGCCGAAGACGTGCTCGAGGAACTGGCGGAGACGTATGCGCTGCCGAAGCTGATCATGGAGTATCGCTCCGTCTCCAAGCTGCGCTCGACCTACACCGAGAAGCTCCCGGAGCAGATCAACCCGCGCACCGGACGTGTGCACACCTGCTACAACCAGGCGGTCGCTGCCACCGGACGTCTGTCGTCCACCGATCCGAACCTGCAGAACATTCCGATCCGCACGCCGGAGGGCCGGCGCATCCGCCAGGCTTTCATCGCTCCGCCCGGGTACGTCCTGATGGCGGCGGACTACTCGCAGATCGAGCTGCGCATCATGGCGCATCTCTCCGGCGACGACGGGCTCCTCACGGCGTTCGCGGAGGATCGCGACATCCACCAGGCGACCGCGGCCGAGGTGTTCGACACGCCGCTCGAGCAGGTGACCCACGACCAGCGCCGCTCGGCGAAGGTCATCAACTTCGGCCTCATCTACGGCATGTCGGCGTTCGGGCTGGCGCGCAACCTCGGCATCGAACGCGGCGCGGCGCAGCGCTACGTCGAGCTCTACTTCGAGCGTTATCCCGGCGTGAAGCGCTTCATGGATGCGACGCGCACGCAGGCGCGCGATCTCGGCTACGTCGAGACGGTGTATGGCCGCCGGCTGTACGTGCCCGACATCCGCTCGCGCAACAACGCGATGCGCCAGTACGCGGAGCGCAGCGCGATCAACGCGCCGATGCAGGGCACCGCGGCGGACATCATCAAGCGCGCGATGATCGACGTGGCCGCATGGCTCGGGCGCGAGCGTGTGCCGGCGCGCATGCTGATGCAGGTCCACGACGAGCTGGTGCTGGAAGTGGAACAGACCGCAGTCGACGCGGTGCGCGATCAGTTGCGCGCGCGCATGGCGGACGCCGCGACGCTGCGCGTGCCGCTGCGTGTCGACGTCGGCATCGGCGCCAACTGGGATCAGGCTCACTGACGCTGCGACGCTGACCAGGCGTCGACCCACTGAAAACCCCGACGCTGCAGTCGCGACACCGACGCTGGCGCCTCGCGACGCCTTGACATATGAGTGTCGGGGCCGGGCAACAGTCGCGCGCCGCGGGCTGGTCTGCTATCTCTCGCCCCCGATCCTCGCGGACTCACGGTTTCCTGAACGCGAACCTGAAGGAACTACCGCCGCGCGCGGGACACCAACGCTTGCCGGCAGCGCGCCGGCGTTCACTCAGTCAGACACAAGGAGTCGTTCATGATGCGCGTACTGGCAGCAACTGCCGCCCTGCTGGCGATGGCCGCGACGGCGACGGCAGCCGACAACGGCGTCTACATCGGTGGCTCGATCGGCCAGGCGAACGTGGAGATCGAGGACGAGGAGGACATCGGCCTCGAGCTCGACAGCGACGACAACGGTTTCAAGGTGATCGCCGGCGTGCGGCCGCTCGACTTTCTGGGCTTCGAGGTCAACTACGTCGACCTCGGCAATCCGTCCGAGTCGATCGGCGGCATCGACGTCGAAGCCGACGCTACCGGCATCGACGCCTTCGTGGTCGGCTTCCTGCCGGTCGCGGTCGTCGACCTCTTCGCGAAGGTCGGCATCATGTCGTGGGACGCTTCGCTGAGCATCGACGGCACGGAGGTGGCCGACGATTCGGGCGAGGACCTCGCCTACGGCGTCGGCGTGCAGGGGCGGCTCGGCAGCGTCGGCGTGCGCCTGGAATACGAGCGCTTCGAGATCGAAGACATCGACGATGTCAACATGTTGTCGCTCGGCGTCACGTGGACCTTCCTCTGATTCCCGTGACTTTCCCGTGACTGTCGCACTTATCCGGCAGTCGATTAATTAGTCGCTGTCGCGAAATTCGGGACAGCAATTTGGTTATTTCGATGTCGTTGCTGGAGTGTAACTGGCGGACGGAATGGAGTGATCGAGGCTCGATGCCG
>Ga0187894_10002530_pt1 | contig 21715 bp, 24 predicted proteins | sample GBC1701081metaG_FD_136650 | JGI IMG/M metagenome (GOLD analysis project Ga0187894, IMG submission 136650) | White microbial mat communities from a lava cave in the Kipuka Kanohina Cave System on the Island of Hawaii, USA - GBC170108-1 metaG ... | reverse complement strand
GGTTTCGGCGTTGCTGACGGTGTTGAGCAGGCCAAGGTAGGTTGGTTTGTCGCTCATTCTCGATATCTCCCGAAGTCATCGCGGCCGCATGCCGCGGACGGGACAACAGGGTGCTGGTTCCCGGGCCTGTGATCAACACGCGTAGACGGATCGCATACCGGAAAATGACGGCGAACAGGACTCCCCGCCCGGCCGAGGATGGCACTAACTCATGCAGGCAATCGATGAGGACGCTCATGAGCATCAAGGGCAAGGCGTACATCGCGGGAATCTACGAGCACCCGACACGCAAGGCCGACGGGATCTCCCTGGCGCAGATCCACGCCGAGGTGGCGAAGGGCGCGCTGGAAGACGCGGGGCTCAGCCGCGATGACGTCGACGGCTATTTCTGCGCCGGCGATGCGCCGGGGCTGGGGCCGCTCTCCATGGCCGAGTACCTGGGGCTCAAGCCGCGCCACGTGGACTCCACCGAGACCGGCGGCTCGTCCTATTTGATCCATGCCGCGCACGCGGCGGCGGCGATCGCGATGGGCAAGTGCAAGGTGGCGCTGGTCACGCTCGCCGGCAAGCCGCGCAGCGGCGGCGCGCCACCAGGCGGCGGCCGGGGGCCGAGCCACTCGCCGGACGCGCCGTTCGAGGCGCCGTTCAAGCCGACGGTGCTGAACATGTATGCCATCTGCGCCCGGCGCCACATGCACGAGTTCGGGACCACGGCCGAGCAGCTGGCCTGGATCAAGGTGGCGGCCTCGCATCACGCCCAGCACAACCCGCATGCCATGCTGCGTGACGTGGTGAGCGTCGAGCAGGTGGTGAATTCGCCGATCGTCGCCGACCCGCTGCACCGGCTCGATTGCTGCGTGATCTCCGACGGCGGCGGCGCCCTGGTCATCGTGGCGCCGGAGATCGCGGCGCAGCTGAAGCGGCCGAAGGTGCGCATCATCGGCGCCGGCGAGGCGATCAAGAACCTCAATGGTGGGCTGGTCGACATCACCTACTCCGGAGGTGTGTGGTCCGGACCGGCGGCGTTCGCCGAAGCCGGGGTGAAGCCTGCCGACATCAAGTACGTCTCGATCTACGACAGCTTCACCATCACCGTGCTGATGACGCTGGAGGATCTCGGCTTCTGCGAGAAGGGCAAGGGCGGGCGCTTCGTCGCCGACGGCAACCTGATCTCCGGCGTCGGCAAGCTGCCGTTCAACAGCGATGGCGGCGGGCTGTGCAACAACCATCCCGGCAATCGCGGCGGCATGACCAAGGTGATCGAGGCGGTGCGCCAGCTGCGCGGCGAGGCGCATCCGGCGGTGCAGGTGAAGAACTGCGACCTCGCGCTGGCCCACGGCACCGGCGGCTTCCTCGGCACCCGGCACGGCAGCGCCACCCTGATCATGGAAAGGGCCTGAACCATGGCCGAGAGCAAGACCGCCACCATCGCCGATACCGCGCTGCAGCCGTACTGGGAGGCGGCCGCAAAGGGCAAGCTGCTGGTCAAGCACTGCCAGGCCTGCGGCAAGAACCACTACTACCCGCGGCCGATCTGCCCGCATTGTTTCAGCGACCGGACCGAATGGCTGGAGTCGAGCGGCGAGGGCACGATCTATTCCTGGAGCGTCGAGCGGCGCGCCAGCCCGCCATACTCGATCGCCTACGTCACGCTGGCGGAGGGGGTGACGATCCTGACCAGCATCGTCGATTGCGACTTCGACAGGCTCGCGATCGGCCAGAAAGTCCGGCTCGGTTTCGAGCAACGCGACGGCCAGCCCGCGCCGGTGTTCCGGCCGGCGTAGTATGGACCGCCTGCTGTTGCACTGGCGACCGATACCGGCTCTTGTCCGCTGTTGAGACTATTCCGGAGCGGCGGCCCGCCCGGGCTTCGAAGTCTCTGATGGGCGCGATTGCCGTGCTGATATCCGCGCGCGCTCTTCGAACCGCGGGGCGAAGGCCAGGCCCGTCCAGGGGCATGGCACAAAGCGGCCATTCCAACGAACTGCAGGAGCTCGCTGGTCTGGCCGCACGATCCTCGGGTAGTTGCCGACGACCCCCCGCCACCCCGGCGCTATTTCCAGCCGGCCTGCGCAGCGCATTGCTTGGCCGTGGTCACGTTGACCTTCTCCCATTCCGACACGGAACGGGTTTCGTTCTCGCTCATCTTGCTGACCATGCAGATGCAGTACTTCAGGACCACGTCCTCACTTGCGCCCATGCCCTTGCTGTCGGCGACACACTGCTTGACCCATTTGATGTCGTCCGGACTGGCGGCGAGCGCGACGCCACCGGAGGTCAGGCATGCAAGCGCGAACAGAGTTGCGAATGACTTCTTCATCGGAGAACTCCAATTGAAGTCCGACGATTATGGCGTCGTCGGCGGACACAGTGCTTGATGCGTCAAGCATATCTTGTAGAAAACAGCCACTTCGGCGCCGGGCGATCGGCAAGCACCGCCAGAAGTCCGTCTCGGCCCGAAGCACTTTCGATTTGCGCTGATGAGGATCCCACGGATGCTGGTCGGCGATGCGTCAATGGTCCGCTGCCAAGGTTAACAACTGCATCGGTGGGTTGCGCGCTACGCGCGAGGTCCACGCCATCCGCGGGCGAACAACGCCGCATCGCTCGGGACACGCCGGACGCGCGCCGCTCATGGGCGCCAATTTGGCCCGAGCAAAGTCAAGTTACAGCCTGTGAGTGACGCGCTCCCGGCAGCACCTCACCAGCCCAGATCGCGGCGCAGGCGGGCGACGATCTCGAGGTGGCGTTCGTGCTCGCCGGCGAAGCGCAGCATCAGGTGCGTGACGCCGGCATCGGCGTAGCCCTTGAGCCAGGCGGCGGCGCCGGCGGGCGGACCGGCGTAGCACATCTGCCGCTTGCGCATCTGGTCCGGTTGCATGCCGGCGTAGTAATGCTTGAGAAAGCCGTTGATCTTCGCTTCGGCACGGTCGGCGTCCTCGTCGATCGCGAGCGTCAGGTACATGGCGCCGGTGAGGGTGCGCGGATCACGCCCGGCGGCGCGCGCCGCGTCCAGGACCTCCTGCCATTGTCTAGGGTATGCGGCCGCGGTCGGTCCGTTGGGGAACCAGCCGTCGTAGAGCTTGCCGACCCGAGCCCGTGCCGCCGCGACCATGCCGCCAACCCAGATCGGCGGGCCGCCCGGCCGGTGCGGCGTGGGGCCGAGCACGCTGTCCTTGACCTTCCAGCGCCCGTCCCAGGTGACCGGCTTGCCGGTCCACAGCGCACGAGCCAGTGCCAACCCTTCGACCATCCGGCCGACCCGCTTTTCGAAGGGCACGCCGGCGGCTTCGAACTCGGCGCGGATGTTGGGGACGTCGGAGGCGATCCCGACGCCCAGGATCACCCGTCCTTCGGCGATGCGGTCCAGTGTCGCCACCTGCTGCGCCAGCACGACCGGATTGCGCAGGGCGGGCAACAGAACCGCGGTACCCAGCTCGACCTTGCGCGTGCGCGCGGCCACGGCGGCGAGCAGGGTGAGCGGATCATGCCGCGGGCGGGCCAGCAGCGAATCGCCGACCCAGACGGAATCGAAACCCAGTGCCTCGGCGCGTTCGGCCAGCGCCAACAGGGAGCCGGTTTCGTGGAGGTCTTCCATGACCCGTTCGCGCGTCGGCAGCAGGTATCCCACTCGCGGCATCGATCCTCTCCCTCGTCCAGGCCGCCATCATAGCCGGTATGGACCGGGGCGGTGGCGGAGGATCGGCATGACGCCACGGGCATGCCGTCCGATCGGTGCAAAACCGGCCCACCGATCCACTGTACATTCCGGCGCGTATCACTAAATTCGCCCCATGGATGATGGCGCAATCACCTTGGGCAAGATCGCCCTTCCGGCGGTGACGGTCTCGTGCCAGCGATGCGGACGTCGCGTCGGATATCGCCTGTCGACGGTGTTGGCGATCTACGGCCCGGCGGCGACGGTGTCGGATTTTCTCAGCGCCGCGCACCGCGCATCAGGCTGTCAGTATTCCTACGGTCACTGGGGCGACCGCTGCCTGATGGGCGTTCCAGAGCTGTCCGAGCCGGGCGCCGTGAGGAGCTGAAGGATATCGCGGCCGGCGGCGTCGGAAAGCGCGCCGGAGACGACAAGCCCGCGTGCCGTCTCGATGTCGGGCGCGAAGTGGCGGTCGTCCTCGAGGTGCGGCACGACGGCGCGCAATGCCGCGCGCACGCTCTCCAGCGGGGCGCTCGATGGCAGCGGCGCGTGGAAGTCGCAGCCCTGAGCGGCGGCCAGCAGCTCGATGGCGATGATGCTCGCGGCATTGTCGGCCATCGGCAGCAGGCGGCGCCCGGCGTGTGCCGCCATGGAGACGTGGTCCTCCTGGTTGGCCGAGGTCGGGATCGAATCGACGCTGGCCGGGTAGGCGCGCTGCTTGTTCTCGGACACCAGCGCCGCCGCCGTGACCTGCGGGATCATGAAGCCGGAGTTGAGGCCGGGCCTGGGCGTGAGGAAGGCGGGCAGGCCCGAGAGCGCCGGGTCGACCAGCATGGCGATGCGCCGTTCGGCCAGCGAGCCGATCTCGCACAGCGCCATGGCGATCATGTCGGCGGCGAAGGCGACCGGCTGGGCGTGGAAGTTGCCGCCCGAGATCACCTCACCGGTGTCGGCGAAGACCAGCGGGTTGTCGGAGACGCCGTTGGCTTCCGCCGCCAGGGTCGCTGCGGCCTGGCGCAACAGGTCGAGGCAGGCGCCCATGACCTGGGGCTGGCAGCGCAGGCAGTAGGGGTCCTGCAGGCGCTCGTCGTCGGTGCGATGCGAGGCGCGGATCGCGGAGCCCGCCATCAACGCGCGTAGTGCGTTGGCAACGTCGATCTGGCCGCGGTGGCGGCGCAGCGCCTGGATGCGGTGGTCGAACGGGCCGTCCGAGCCTCTGGCGGCATCGGTGGACAATGCGCCGGTGACCAGCGCCGCCTGGAACACGCGCTCGGCGTGGAACAGGCCGGCGAGCGCCAGTGCGGTCGACACCTGCGTGCCGTTGAGCAGGGCGAGGCCTTCCTTCGGCCCGAGCACGAGGGGCTTCAGGCCGGTTTTGGCGAGCGCCGCTTCGGCCGGTACGCGCGCGCCGTCGACGAAGAAGTCGCCCACTCCCATCAGCGCCGCCGTCATATGGGCCAGCGGCGCGAGGTCACCCGAGGCGCCCGCCGAGCCCTGGCCAGGGATGACGGGCACAAGACCCTGCGCCAACGCGGCGCCGAGATGCTCGACCGTCTCCCACCGCACGCCCGAGGCACCCTGGGCCAGGCTGGCGAGCTTCAGCGCCATCACGAGTCGCACGACCGGCACCGGCAGCGGCTCGCCGACGCCGGCGGCATGCGACAGGACGAGGTTGCGCTGCAGCGTGGCGAGGTCGGCATCGCCGATACGCACGCTCGCCAGCTTGCCGAAGCCGGTGTTGATGCCATAGACGGGCTCATGCCGGGCGACGATGGTGTCGACCGTGCGGGCACCGCCGTCCACGGCCGCACGACAGGCGGGATCCAGGTCGGCGCTGGTGCCGAAGTAGATGGCACGCCAGGCCTCGAGCGGCACCTGGCCAGCAGTGAGCGTGATGGCTGAAGTCACGAGGCTCTCGCGGTCGGCATTCGACGATCTGCGGTCGCCGTCAGGGTGCCACAGAACCTGCGGGGACGGAGCAAGTTTGAGCGGTCACTTGTTGGCAATCCGGAAGGGGACACAGGCCTGAACCGCCTCGGGCAAAACACCTCCGGTGCCGACCACCTCATCACCGTCGTCAACGGCAAGGAGGTTCATTTGACCTGGACAGCGACGGTTGAAGGAGTTGTTTGATCACGGCGACGCCATAGAAGTGTCGCGACACCGCACGCGATCAGGAGTGTCATGACGAAGGTAAGAACATAGGCACCCGCGAGGTCGATGACATGCTCGCTGACGCGCCACGCCACGGTCGACTCGATTCCCGGGACGACCTTTGGCCCCTCTTCGATGCCCCGGCTCAACACCGCCTTCACCACGATATCGAGAAAAGTCGCCAGCACGACGGCAGCCATCAGTAAGGCCACGAAACCAGGCGTCGGCCGTGTCGATGGCGGGGCCCGGCCACCGTTGGTCAGAGCAGGCAGCCTTAGCAGGCGAAGCGCCAACGGCGGAACGGCGAGGCCGGCCAGGATCCACTGCATCGGCGGCGCGTTCAGAAACGGCGTGATCGGAGCCCAAATCGCCGCGAGACGTGAATACGCTTCCGGGTCGTCGCCGATGTCTTCCACAAGCCAATTCAATGCAGCCGTTTCTCCGTGCTTCAGCGCGAGGTGGAGCAGGCTGGTCAGGAGGCCGATCGGGATGAGGGCGACTGCGAGGCGAAGGGTTCGCCGGACAGGCAGCAGTGGCGGCAAGCTGTCGTCGAGCTTCCGGCCGGACAGAAGCATCTCCAGCAGGGCGGCAATCAGCAAGGCATCGATCGCCATGTACAACGTCTCGATCAGCATGCGGGACGCCTGTGCGGCGAGGATTGTATTGACCGTCCCCCCAAGGCGCAGGGCGACATGCTCGATGAGTTGCTCGCCGGCAACGCTCAACACGAGTATCAGGCAGAATGGCGCAACTGCGGCACGCACGGCGGCGTGCTTGACTCGCCAGGCGATTCGCCACGGTATCACCAGCGCGTCTCCTGTTCCGGGCGATACGAGCGCTCGTTGGCGGCGATCGGATGCGCATCCGGCCCCGGTCGGTCCGGCAATCTTAACTGAACAGAGTATGCGCTCACATACTTTTGATGTCCATTGCCAAATGGAAGAGCGGCGTTGGGTTTCCGACAGATTCCCTCTGTCGCCCGCGGACCTGTATCCGGCGTTGGAAGCCATATATAAGTACGCACATAATGATACAGGATGGACGTCATGGCGAATGTGGTCACCATCAACCGGCCGGAAGTCGTTGCCCTGATCGAGGAAGCCGCCCGGAAGCTGACAGGTGGCAACAAGACGGAAGCGGTTGCCTTGGCCGTGCGGCGCTTGCTGGAGCAGAATGCCCGCGCCGGTTCCCTGTTCGGGGCGCATCGCGGATCGGTACGCGTTCGGGAAGGCGCGGACCTCATCGCGCCGGCTCTCGATGTCGAACCTGATGCCGAAACCGGTCGTGAGATCGAACGGTGACGGACAGCCTGCTCCTGGACACCCATATCGCCCTGTGGCTCGACAGCGGTGACGGTCGCCTGCGCCCCTCGACCCGCGCCCTGATCGACGGTTGCTGGCAGAACGGCGGGACCATTTGCCTCAGTGCCGTCACGACGTGGGAGATCGCGTTGCTCGTCGACACGGGACGGATCGATCTCGACATCCCCATCGAGGCATGGGTCCAGCGCTTCATCGAGCGTCCCGGCGTCGAGGCTGTGCCGCTCGGCCGCCATGCGGCTTCCCGCAGCTATCGACTGCATCATCTCGAACACCGCGATCCAGCGGATCGACTTCTGATCGCCACGGCGATCGAGCTAGGTTGTCCGCTGGTCACTTATGATGAGCGCATCACGCGGTTCGGCAAGAAGCATGGGCGACAGTATCGCTTCGCGGTTGGCGCATGATAACGGGTCCAGCGGACAGGACGCCGGTTCGGTCGATCGATTCATCACCGCAGCGCGGCGCCGCCATCACCGTCACGGGCCATCGCCGGCTTCGCCGACGCGCTGAAGCGGCGGCGTGCCGTGCGAGAAATCCCGTACGATCAGGCCCGCCGTAGGCCGCGCGGGGTCCGGCCCTGCGCTCGGCCCCATGGTGCGGCGCCCGTGCTCGATGACGCAGACATGCGAGTACAGGTTCGCCAGCCACTGGCGGCCCTCCACGGTCATGCCCAGTGCGTGGACGGCGTCGCCCAGGAAGGGCTCGACCTTGGACCAGAAGAAGCGGGGATAGAGATCGGCCACGTCCGCCGGGTTGGCATAGCCGAGCGCCACGTTGACGCCGGTCTCGACGAATTCGTGGTACAGCGCATTAAGCTTGCGCGGATAGAGCGGATCGCCGAGCTGGCCGATCAGGTCGGCGGCACGCACGAACGCCGCCTCGGTGTCCGTCTCCCTGTGGTCGTCGTCGTCAGGCACGGGGAAGCGCGTGAGCTCGATGGCGCGGGCCAGGCGGTCGGTATCCACCAGGTCGTTGCCGGCAAGCCGCTCGCGCACGGCGATCTTGGACCGCTCGATGTGATACGGAGCCAGGAACGCGTCCGAGGCGCCGCGCGGCAGCTCGATGGTGTCGCCCTCGGCATTGATGACGCAGCGCCGCGAATCGTCACCCCGGCACACGCCGCGCACATAGCCGATGTCGTGGGCGAGCGCCGCCAGGATGACGTGCAGCCAGGCGTCGGGCGGCACGTCATAGCGCAGACGCCGCCCGCGCAGGATGTCCTGGGCGACCAGGGTAACCAGGATCGTGTGCTCGGCATTGTGGTAGAGCGCATCGCTCAAGGACAGCCGCTCGACGGCGAGGCGCGCGGCTTCACCGAGCAGTTCCGTCTGGCGCGGAGCGCTGCCGCCGAAGCAATCTTCGAAGGCGCGCGTCAGGTGCCGGGCGAAGGCGTCCGCCATCAGGGATATCGGCTGCAACACCGCCATGACGCCCCCCAGTTGCCGATGACTCTGCAACTCTAGCACGCCGGCAGGCGGGAGGCGCTTCCGGATGATGCCGCGCGATCGGTTCCCTGGCCTCAACTGTCTGTGAAGGTCGATGATCCTGCCGGGCATGAGAGCGTGTCCGCGGATTTTCGCGCTTGCCGTCATCCGAAGTGTCGTCTATTATAAGCGAACGCTCACATATAGTTGGCTCGCAGTGCATGAACAAGGTATGCAGGGTGAGCGTCGTCCTGCCGTTCTTTTCGAACAACAGGCGTGCGGGAGCGTCGTACACGCGGGTGATGACGAACTCGCTGATACCCGGCTCGGCACCCTCATCCTGGCTCGCTGACCCCGTCAGACGGACATGCCAGGTGATCCTGGCGGGGCCCGCGACCGCCTTGATCGGCTTCACGACCTGATCATCGAGCCATTTGCGGAGGCGTGGCTTCAGAGCACTGCCATCGATGTCGAAATCGGCAAGCAGGGCCATGGGAGGGTCAGTGCTGAGTTCGTCGACGAGGCCGTCTACGCTTGTCTCTCTCCAGTCGGCAGTGGCCATGCGTTCCTCCAGCCCTACGGTAGAGGAGATCATGCTGGACGCAGGACGTGGCTGCGAGGCTTGCCGATGCGTGCGATTTCAGCCCGGAAAGCCGGTCCAGCCCCACGGCGCATCAGAGTTTGGCAGCCACGAAGCCGTAGAATTTCTGCAGAAAGAGGCGCAAGGGCACCCAGCCTTCCGAGCCCTTGGAAGAATCGGGCACCGGTACCTTTCCACCCCATGAGTAAACCTCCAAGGATATCGGATCCTCCAGCTTGACGTTGGGGCTTTTGAAGATCGGCGAGATGAGCGTGACCCAGTGATTGGGGACGTTGACCTTGTCGACGAACCGCTTGTCAGCATTGAGGATGTCGGCATCGATGAGCATGGCCACCTTGTACCCGCCGCTGTAAAGGTTGCTCGCGTAGCGGGCGGTGGCCAGCCTGGTCTGGATCGGCCACCATGCGATGTGTGCCTGTTCGCTGACATTCCTGTAGCCGGCGCTCTTGAACCATTTCACCATCGCACGCGGCAGCGTCATGCCGGCCACCGCTCCCGGCTTCGACGCCACCGAGAAGATGACGTTTTCATCGTCGCGCACGCTGCCCAGCATGATCCAGTCGGCCGCCGTAGTGTACATCGGTGGTGTCCGTCGCATGCGGCGATGCGGTGCAATGTCGAGGCCGACGATGTTGCCCTTGCCCGTCCTGTAGAGGTCCATGGCGCAGCGCGCGTAGGTCACCGGCATGTCGATGGCGACGGCGCGTATGAACGAGGCGGGCCCGCACAGGGAGGTGCCGCCTTGCCGGATGCAGTCCGGATTTCTGATTCGTTCGATCAGTTCGGTGGCGAGCTTGTTGCGGCTGATGCCAGGCCAGTCGTCGGGCTCGGCCGGGGAGGTCGCGAACGATTGCACGAGTGCGACCGCGTCTGCTTTCGACATGACGTCCTCCAGTGCGCAAGCTATGCACGTTGCGTGACGGACAGGAACTCGTCGGCGCGGTTCGAATATTGTCGCCGATTCTTGCGCTGCCCCGATGTCGACCTGATGCAATTGGTGGCGAGGTCGATCGGATGCATGTATATAGTGCGCGCTCACACACGGATTGAGAATCAGCCGAAAGTACCGGAGTGACCGCCGAAGCGGCGGCTGCGACGAACAGGCTTCGCGGTGCAGTTCCTTGTCCTTCAACGGCTTTCACGGCGCGCTGTCGGTGTGGCACGGACATGCCTTCGTCCCGGGACAAAGGTACTTGCCGGGCGCTCGTCTCGAAGCCGGACAGGTTCCTGAATTTTCGCTTGCGAGAAAATTTGAGCTACCTGCAGCAACTTTGATCATTGAGACCCTGTCGCGTGGCGAAGTATCACCAAGGCCCTGATACGTTGCGCACGATCGGTCTCAAGCGGAAGCCGCTCGATGAAGATCCTTGTTATCGACGACCATGTCCTGATCCGCGAGGCATTGCGCGGCGTACTCAGGGAGCTGAAGCCTGACGCGGTCGTCTTCGAGGCACCCGACTCAGGGCAGGCGACGCGGCTCATCGCGGATCATCCGGACCTGGCGCTGATCCTGCTCGATCTGAATCTGCCGGACCGTGATGGCTTTGGGCTTCTCGAGGAGTTGCGCCAGCGCTATCCGGCCATCTCGATTGTCGTCCTGTCGGGCTTTCACGACCGCGAAAACGTGGTACGGGCCCTCGACCAGGGCGCCCTGGGATTCATTCCGAAGTCAGCCCGGCGCGAGGTGATGGTCAGTGCGTTGAACCTCGTGTTCTCCGGCGGCGTCTACATCCCGCCCGAGATTCTCGGCCAACGGGACGCGGCAACAAGCGGACAGCCACAGCCGACGCGGGCCGTCGCCGACAGGCAGCATGCGGCACCAGCCGATCTGGGGTTGACTGAGCGACAAATGGACGTGCTGGCGCTCATGATGCAAGGCAAGAGCAACAAGGCGATCTGCCGCAAGCTCGAGCTGGCCGAACCGACGGTGAAGAACCATGTCACCGCCATCCTGAAGGCGCTGAAGGTCACCAACCGCACCGAAGCGGTGGTCGCGGTCTCGGCGCTGGGCTGGAAGCTGGGACGCGCTGCCGAGCGATGAGACACCCCGGCGCGGTCGTCTCACATCGTCCGCAGAGGCGGTTTGGCCGTTTACGCGTCGCTGCGGGCGAATGCAGGCAGACCGCCGGCGGCATCGGGACGGCGCAAGAGCTGATTCACGGCCGCGCGCAACGCCATGGGATTCACCGGCTTGTGCAGCAGGGTGAACCCGCTCGCGCGCGCCTCGTGCATGCGCTCGGGCGTGGTGTCGCCGGTGATGAGAAAGGTGGGAATCGGCGCGTGGAACGTGCTGCGCAACCGTTCGATGACGTCAAAGCCCGTACTGCCGCCCGCCAGCCGATAGTCTGAAATGATCAGGTCAGGGCGCTCATTGTGACGGGCGAGGCTTGCCAGCGCCGCACTGTCCGACTCGGCGGCAATCACCCGACATCCCCAGCTTTGCAGCAATCCGCGCATGCCCTCCAGCACCAGCGTTTCGTCATCGATCACGACAACCAGCTTGTCTCGCGCCGGATCGGCAATTGCTTCGGGCAAGACGAGAGCCGCCGCCGACACCTGCCGGGTGGCGGTCAGCGGCACGGAAACGGTGAAGCGCGAGCCCCTGCCGGCCGTTGATGTCAGCTCGACAGGATGGCCGAGCAGGTGGCACAGCCGCTCGACGATCGCCAGCCCGAGGCCGAGGCCGATGCGGCGATCCAGCCCCGGGGTGGCCACCTGGTAGAACTCGCCGAAGATGCTGCGTTGCTGGTCTTCGGGAATGCCGACACCGGTATCCCAGACTTCGATGCGCAGCACGTCGCCGCGGCGGCGACAGCCGATGACAACGCCGCCCTGCGCCGTGTAGCGCACGGCGTTCGAGACGAGGTTGAGCAGGACCCTCTCGAGCAGGATGGCATCGCTGCGCACCCGGGCGCCGCTCGATGTCACGCGCAGCCGCAAGCCCTTCTCGCGCGCCATCCCCGCGAACGTCGACTCGACCCGCTTGAGGATATGGTCGACCGGAAAATCCGAAAGGCTCGGCGCCAGCACGCCGGCGTCGAGCTTCGAAATGTCCAGCAAGGCGTTGAACAGCTCGTTCATGCCGTCGACGGCGGCATCGATGCTCGTCACGAGCCGGCCGCGCTCGGCGTCATCGGTCTCATCGCGGAGCTGGGCCACGAACAGGTTCAAGGCATGCAATGGCTGGCGCAGATCGTGACTGGCGGCGGCGAGAAAGCGCGACTTGGCGAGGTTGGCGCGCTCGACTTCACGGTTGCGTTCGGCGAGCTCGCGGTTACGCGCGGCCAGCTCCATGCGCAGCCTCAGGGACGCTACGAAGGTGTTGCGGATGTAGCGGGCGAAGTTGGTGAAAAGAAACAAGACGGCGATGGCCGCCAGCGCGATGCCCCAGTGCAAGGGGTCGTTCTCGATCCCGTAACGGATGATCGTCGCCACTACGAACGGCGTCATAAAGACCATGTAGGCCGGCGGATAGACGGCCAGGGTCACCAGGCCGGAGACTACTGCGCCGAGCAGCATGGTGACGAGGAACAGCTGGTACTCGATGCGATCGGGTACATAGAACAGGAAGCAGGCGATGGCCCAGAAGCTGCCACCGACAGCCAAGGCCCACTGCACGCGGGTCATCCAGGCGCGGTGATCGAGGCTGCCCACCGCCTGGCGGCGATAAGCGCGCGTCATCGCCATGCGCACCAGAGAGTAGATCACGAAGGCGCCGAGCCAACCCAGCAGCACGGTTGGCGCGACGTGGCCCCACAGCACCCAGACCAGGATCGACCCGGCCGCGATGCCGGTCAGGATGAGCCGCTGGCCTTCGACATAAAGCACCCTGACCTGCGCAGCCAAAATTGCCTTGTCCGGATCTGCGATCTCCTGCTGTGACGTTATGCTTTTCGCGTCCCTGGTGGCGGTTTCCGGCTCTGCGCGCTCCGCCGGCTGCATGTCGGCGGCGGCCGGCCAGTGGGCGAAACGGGCGATGAATTCGCGCGGGCGCATCGGGCCACCTCGTGGCGCGCAACGGGTAGATGCCCTGAATATGGGCCAATCTAGCACGCGGGTTGCGTCGCAACCACTTGGTTGCCCAAGAGCGCTCTGCCGGTTTATGCACCCTCTGTCGTCCCAGGCGCGCCGAAGCGATCGATACCGAGCCGTCCCTGCGGCGACAGGTCGTAGATGCCGACGCTCTTGCGTTCGAACCAGCCGTAGACGTCGCGCAGCAGGATGGTCCCGGCGTTGGGCACGTCGCCTGCGGTGCGCAGCGCCTTCGGGCTCATCGGGCCGTGTGCGGCCAAGAGGGCGGCGCAGCGCAGCGCCTCCTGGCGATAGGCGGTCATGATCGGCTGGCGCGTCGAGCCACCGCGGTTGGGATCGCCCACGCGCCGGCTGTGCTCGCCCAGCAGCCGTCGGGTGCGGTGGGCGTTCTTGCGTGGCTGATAGGGCAGGGGGTCGAGCAGGACGTCGAGGCGATCCTTGACGACGATGATCAGGCCCAGCCCGAGACGCCGGCAGAGCTTCTTCACGTCGCGCAGGCGCTTGGGCCAGGTGCCGACTGCGAGGTACACCGCGTCGGTCAAGCCGAGCCGGTCGATGCCCTGCAGCACCAGGCCGAGGCTGAAGGCGCGTTTCAGCTCGACCACCACCGGCGGCTCCGCGCCGCGCACGGCGACCAGGTCGCAGTTGCGCACTTCCCCTTTGACGACATAGCCCTGGCCTTCGAGGAAGGCCTTCACGGGCCCGTAGAGCTCGGTTTCCAGCGGCACGACTACGCTACCCTAAGCAACACGTTGCGTGTGCACGATCATACCACATCCTGGCGGGAAGTGGCTGCTTGCTGAACGGACTGACCCGGCAGCGGGGCATCGCCCTGAGCGAAGCGAAGAACCTTGCGGTGTCGCGGTCAGTTCGTCATCCCGAGCGTAGCGAGGGAGGATCCCTGCCATGGGGGCTCCGCTCGCCGAAGATCCCTCGCTTCGCTCGGGATGACGACTGGTCGAACGACCGCAATGGCATTCGCTTCGCTCACGACGACGCGCGAGGGAGATCCTTCCCGACTACGCCGGCGGCAGTGACAGCAGCCCCGGATCGAGGGTGAACAGCTCCTGCGCGCGTCCGACGCCGCGCAGGGCGTAGCGGCCGACGGACACCAGCATGGCGCGTTCGGGTTCAGGGGTTGCCGCCACGAAATCCGATGACAACACGACGCCGCGGTCGACCGACCGGCACATCGTGGCGATCCGGTTGGTCTCGTTGACGGCTGGCCCCACCACCGTGAAGTCGAGGCGGTCGACGCTGCCGATGTTGCCGTAGAAGACGTCGCCGATGTGCAGGCCGAGATACACGGACGTCACCGGCCGCCCGTCCGCGGCGCGGCGCGCGTTCAGCGCCTGCACGCGCGCCCGCAGGTCGGCCTCGGCGCGCAGCGCGCCGCGGCAGGCCTCGGCCGGGTCGTCGGCGCGGAAGATGGCCCGCACGCCGTCGCCGATCAGCTTCAGCACCTCTCGCCGCCGCCGGTGCCGACAGCGGAGATCACGGCGTCGGCGTAGTCGTTCAGCAGCGGAATCGCTTCGCCCGGTGGCGCGGTGTCGGTGATGGTGGTGTAGCCGCGCAGGTCCGAATACCAGAGGACAGCGTTGATACGCTCGGCGACGCCGCGCGAGATGCGGCCGCTGAGCACGCGCTGGCCGGCGTCGCGGCCGAGATAGACCTCGACCAGGGTGCCGGCGATGCGGGCCAGGGAGGCGCATTTGATCGCCAGCGCCAGCGGCGGCGCGAGCCGGCGCAGGGCGGCCAGGTCGTCGTCGCCGAAGCCATGCGGATGCGATGTGGTCCAACTGGAATAGACGCAGTCCATGCCGCCGATGATGCCCTCGCCGGCGAAGCTGTGGACCATGGCGACATAGTCGGTGTGGCCTTCCCGCTTGAGGTTGTCGAGCGTCACGAAGTCGGCCGGATCGCCCAGGCCGATCCGCCGGCGTACCTCGGTCGTGCCGGTGTTCACCAGATGGTAGAAGCTGCTGCCCAGCCAGTTGGCGGCGGCCTGGCCCTCGTCGCTCGAGCCATATTCGAGGACGGCGCTTTCCTCGACGCCGTCGTTGCGCCAGCGGAACGCACGGCCTTCGTAGACGGGATGCAGCGTGTCGACCAGGGCCGTGGAGCGCGCCAGCGGAAGCCCGGCCGCGCAGCACCGCGGGCAGAACTCGTTCATCAGATCCGGTTCCGACCTGCCGGCCAGGCCGGCCTCGATCAGCCAGGCTGCGATCCGGTCGATGTCGCTGTCGTTCATGGGCCTATTCTGCCCGATCGGCACTGGAAGGCTACGGACGTATGGTCACAGCGTCTCGTGTGCAATCCCGATATCGGTAGGCGAATCCGTACGATGACTGCACAGCCGGTTTATCGATCTCGGCCGCCGCTCCGCGCGCGATGCGAGTCGCGGATGGCGCGATAGCCGGTCGTGGCGATGCCCGCCGCGTCCATCCATCGCCGTGGCGCGCCGCTGCCGAACAACCGGTGCTCGTCGGTGCGCCAGTGGGCGCGTGGCGGCACGATGGTTTCGATGTCGCCCGGCGCGTTGCAGTGCAGGGCGATGTAGGTGAGGCCCGCTGGCAGGTCGGTCAGCAGGTTGCGGTAGGTCGTCTCGACAGCGCTGCTCTCGACGCCGGGGGTCATGCGGAAGCTGTCCACGACCGGCAGGCCGGCGCTCTCGAAACGCTCGAACGCGGCGGCGAGCGGCCCGCGGTCCAGGTCGCCGACCTTGAGCACGCCGAGATAGGAGTCCAGATCGCGGGGCAGCAACACCGGCAGGTCGTAGTCGCGGCCGAGCTGGAGGTAGGCATCGAACAGCTCCGGCGCAAAGGCGGCGCCCATGTGCGTGTCGATGTGCGTCACGTCGATGCCGGCGGCCAGCGCCCGGTCGATCTGTGCCCGCATCTCGATGGCAGCGGCTTCGGGGGCCACGCGGCGACGCAGCTCCAGGCAGTTGCGCGGGAAATAGCCGTCGTCGTCGAGCAGGCCCGAAGCCGGGCTCGACGTCGAGATCGGCCGCCAGCGATAGTGCGCCCACTCCGCCGTCAGGGTGAGGTGGACGCCGAGATCGAGATTGTGGTCGGCCGCGGCTGCCTCGGCGATCTCCGGGAACCACGGGCAGGGCACCATGACCGAACCCGAGGTGACGGCGCCGGCACGCGCCAGTTCCAGGTAGGCCCGGTTGGCGCCGTGGCACATGCCGACATCGTCGACATGCAGGATGGCGGTGCGCGTCATATCGGCAGTCGTTTCAGTCACAGGCGGCTCTGGCGATTGCTGGGACCGCGCCGCTCCAGCGGCGCTCATGGCCTGCCATGGTAAGGGAAGAGCGTCGCTGGAGCGACGCGGTCCGACCTGTCATCGGATGGAGCGTGGACAGGGTCACGGCCGCGCCTCCTTGAAGCGCAACGGCTCGGCCAGTTCGGTGTTCTGGGCGCGGAACCATAGCCTGACGATGCGCCGCTCCGAACGGCCCAGGCCTTCCGCCTCGGCCTCGAGCTGGACGGAGTGGCTGTTGTTGCTGGCGAAGCGGAACCGGCCCTCGGCGTCGGTGCGGGTGCGGCCGCGTTCCTCGTGGGTGACGAAGCCGCGTTCGAGCAGCAGCACGGTGGCGCCAGGCACGGCACGGCCGCGGCCGTCGACCACGATGCCGGCGATGATGCCGTCGTTGTGCGTCTCGGCATAGAGCGCCCAACCGGCGACCAGCAGCAGGGTCGTTCCCGGCACGATCGTCCATCGGCTGAGCAGCCAGGCTGGGCGGGTCATCCCTTGGTCGCTCCCGAGGTCAGGCCGCGGATGAACTCCTTCTGCGCCATCAGGAACACGACGATGCTGGGCACCAGCACCATGACGGCGAAGGCGTAGAGCGCGCCGGTCGTGTCCTCGAGGTAGGACAGGAAGCGCGCCAGGCCCAGCGGCAGGGTCTGCATCTGCGTGTCGCGCACGATCAGCAGCGGCCAGAGGAAGGCGTTCCACGACCAGATGAACGACAGGATCACGTTGCTGGCGATCGCCGGCTTGCTGAGCGGCATCAGGATGCGCCAGACGATGCGCCACTCGCCGACGCCGTCGATGCGGGCCGCGTCGATCAGCGATTTCGGCACCGCCTCGAATGCCGCCTTGTAGATGAAGATGCAGACGATGGTCGACAGCAGCGGCAACGCCAGGCCGAGATAGGAGTTCAGCAGCCCGAGCCGTCCGGTGACGAGGTAGGCGGGGATGATGGTGGCCTGGAACGGGATCAGCATGCACGACAGGTACAGCGCCATGATCCAGCGCCGGCCGGGGAAATGCTTCGTCAGCGCGTAGCCGGCCATGGCGTTGAAGACGACGTTGCCCGCCACCGCCAGCGCCGAGACGATGATGCTGTTGAGCATGTAGCGCGGGAACGGGATCAGGTACCAGACGTCGACGAAGTTGAAGAGGTGCGGCTCGGCCGGCAGCAGGCGCGGCGGATACGCGTAGATGTTCTCGTTGGCGACCGAGGTCTTCAGCACCCAGTAGAACGGAATCAGCATCAGCAGCGAGACCAGGACCAGGACCGCGTGCCGCAGCCAGGGGAACCGCCGGCGCATGGTCAGGACGCTTTCTCAGGCCTTCTCCCCGCGAAGGCGGGGAGAAGGTGGCGCGAAGCGCCGGATGAGGGGCTTCGCGATCCTGCGAACCGCAAAATCGGCTGCAAGTGGACGCGTCTATCTACGGCGCTTCTTTGCTTTGGCGTCGCGAAGCCCCTCATCCGCCCTTCGGGCACCTTCTCCCCGCCTTCGCGGGGAGAAGGCTTGAAGAGCGCGCGTCCTCGACGTCCAAGCATGGTCAATCACGCTCGATGGCGCCGGCGTTGCCGCCGGCGGCGCGGTTGGCGAGCCAGGTCAGCACCATCAGCAGCGCGAACTGCACCACGGTCAGCGCCGCGGCGTAGTCGAACTTGGTCTGGCCGAAACCGGACTTGTAGATGTGGGTGATCAGCAGCTCCGTCGCGTGGCCCGGTCCGCCGTTGGTCATGATGTACACCAGGTCGAAGCTGGTGAAGGAGTTCAGGATGCCGACCACGACGCACAGGAACAGCGAGGGCCGCAGCATCGGCAGGGTGATGCGCCAGAACCGCGCCCGGCGCGGCACGCCGTCGACGGCGGCGGCCTCGTAGAGATGCTGCGGGATGCTCTGTAGCCCGGTCAGCAGGATGATCATGTAGAAGCCCAGCACCTGCCAGACCTCGGCCAGGATCACCGAGGGCAGGGCCCAGTCGAAGCTCTGCAGGAACGGCACCGGCTGATCGACGATGCCGGCCGAGCGCAGGGCATGGTTCACGATGCCGCCGCGCTCGTCGTACATCCAGCGCCAGATGATGCCGACGGCCACCGTCATCAGCGGGTAGGAGAGGAAGACGATGGTGCGGTAGACGGCGGCGCCCTTGAGGTCGCTGTTGACCAGCAGCGCGATGCCGAGCGCGGCGGCGATGGCGATCGGCGAGGCGGCGATGAAGATCGCGGTGTTGCCCAGCGCCTGCCAGAAGACGTCGTCGTGGAGCAGCATCTCCTCGTAATGGTCGAGGCCGGCCCACCTGGCCGGCTTCAGCGGCGACCAGTACTGGAACGACAGCAGCACGTTCCAGCCCAGCGGCAGCAGGCGGTAGAGGAAGAAGATCAGCAGCGACGGCAGCAGGAAGCAGGCCACGAGCAGCAGCCCGCGCGTCCGCTTGCGGCGGTGCCAGCTGGTGACGGCGGTGGTCACGGGAGGTGTCGCGCTCTGAAACCTTCCCCCGGAGGGGGAAGGTGGCGCGAAGCGCCGGAAGGGGGATGTTTCACCAGAATCGATGTCAGTTCATTGACCGCAACTGTTACAATATCCCCCTTCCGCCCTTCGGGCACCTTCCCCCTCCGGGGGAAGGGAGATGACCGCGTGTCTCGCCTTACGCCCGCTTCAGCTCGCGCTCGACCTTGCGTTCGGCGTCGGCAAGGGCGGTCTTGGCGTCCTTGCGGCCCAGCAGCACGTTCTGCAGCTCGGGCCAGAACGCCTCCTTGATGCGGCTGTCGTTGCCCAGGCGCCAGTTGCCGACCATCTTGTCGGTGTGCTCGAGCTGGGTCTTGAGGACGCTGTGCACCACCGGGTCGGTCTTGGCCAGGGCCGCGAGGCTGGCGGCGTCGACGCCGGCGTTGCCGGTGATCAGCTTGCGCCTGGTCGCCAGCTCGCCGGCCTGCTCGTCGGCGGTGATGAACTTCAGGAAGTCCCAGGCCAGCTCAGGGTTCTTCGAGCCCTTGGAAATGCCCAGGCCGTGCGAGTTGGGCGTCGCGAAGTTGCCGGGCATGTGCGCCACGCCCAGCGTCTCGGGCGTCACCCACGAGCCCTGGCCCTTGAAGAAGAAGTAGGCCGGCGAATGGGCGTGCAGCATGCCGACCTTGCCGGTGGCGAAGGCGCCGTTGGGCTCGACCCAGCGGCCGGTCCAGGAGATCTTGTTGATGGCGCCCGATGCCGTCGCCTTGGCCAGCTTCTCGACGACGCCGGCGGCTGCCGGGGTGTTGAAGGTCGGCTTCTTCAGGTCCTTCGACAGTAGCTCGACGCCGTTCATCGCGAACAGCGGCCAATAGAGCCAGTCGAAGTTCAGCGTCAGGAACCCGCTGTCGTCGCCCTTGGCGACCTTGGTGGCGAAGTCGAGGATCTGGTCGAAGTTCTGCGGCGCGCCCGACAGGCCGGCGCCGGCGAACAGCGTCTTGTTGTAGAACAGCAGCGTCTTGGTGATGTAGAAGGGCAGCATGTAGTTGTGCCCCTCGTACGTCCAGTTGGCGAGGTAGTCCTGGTTGAAGCGGCTCTTGACGGTGGCCTCCTTGGCCAGGAACGGCGTCAGGTCGAGCAGGGCGCCCTGGCCGGCGTATTCGAGGCCCAGCGCGCCTTGCGTGTTGATGACATCCGGCGGCGTGCCGGCGGTGAGCTGGGTCTGGTAGAAGGCCGGGATCTCCGGGCCCTTCTTGTCGAGCCACTCGACCTCGACGCCGGGCCGCGACGCCTTGAAGCGCCCGATCCAGCCGTTGATCAGCTCGGCCTGGTCGATGATGTTCCAGGTCAGGAAGCTGATGCGCTTCGCCTGCGCGATCGCCGGCGCCGGCAGCGCCGCCGCCGCCGCCAGTGCCGGCCCGGTCTTCAGGATGCCGCGTCGTGTCAACGTCATGGTTTCCCCCTCCTTTGTCTCGTCCTCGGTCAATCTCCAGCGTTCATCCTGTCATCCCGAGCGTAGCGAGGGATCTTTTGCGAATGGTGCACCGTGCATCCTTTCGGAAAGATCCCTCGCTGCGCTCGGGATGACAGTGTGGTCGCTCACATGACCAATGATGCCGCCGAAATCATAGGCCTGTGCTCTACAGCTCGTCGACCGCGATCTCGCGGCCTTCGCGTGCCGAGCGCTCGGCCGCCAGGCATAGCGCCACCGCGGCGCGGCCTTCCTCGGCCGAGACGATGGGCCGGCCGGCGCGGAACGCCTCGACGGCGGCGACCGCCTGGGCTTCCAGCTCGAAGACCTCGCCGGAGCGTTCGATCGCGATCGCCTCGTCCTGGTCGGCGTCGGCGCGCTTGAGGCGCAGCGAGGCGACGGGCTCGAAGGTGCGGTCCATCACGCCCGACCAGAGCGAGCGGATCGAGCCCGTCGAACCCACGACCTCGACGGTCTGGTGGTGCTCGAAACCGGCGAGCACCTGGTTGACGGCGGCCGTGACGCCACCCGGAAAGCGCATCGAGACCGACAGCGAGCGCGACATGGCGGCATTGCCGGTGCCCAGGGCCATGATCGAGGTCGGCCGGCCGATGTCGGCGAGGTACCAGAGGATGGCGTCGAAGAAGTGGATCGGCTCCTCGAGGATCCACGAGCCGACGCGCGCCTTGTCGTAGCGCCAGCCGCCCGAGCCCTGGCGGTAGGGGAAGCGGAACAGGGTCACGTGCACATGCTCGGGCCGGCCGATCGCACCCTCCGTGATCAGCGACTTGATGCGGCCCCATTGCGGCGACAGGCGCTGCTCGTGGCCCACCGTCAGCACGCGTCCGGAACGCTGCGTCGCCGCGACGATGCGGTCGCAGTCGGCGAGCGTGGTGGCCATCGGCTTTTCCAGCAGCACGTGCTTGCCGGCCTCCAGCGCGGCCACGGCGATGTCGGCATGCAGATGGTTGGGGGTGGCGATCGCCACGGCCTCGATCGAGGGGTTGCCCAGCACCGCGCGCCAGTCACGCGCGACTTGAGCCCGCGGCCAGTCCTGCGCCGCGGCCGCCGCATTGGCGTCGCCGTTGGCGACGATTGCGGCCAAATCGGCGTTGTGGGCCCTGGCGATCGAGCGCGCATGAAAACGGCCCCAGGCGCCGTAGCCGATCAGGGCAAATCGCATGGCTTGGGTCATTTCAGTTCAGCCTGTCATGTCGAGCGGCGACGCTGTCATCCCGAGCGCAGCGAGGTAGCGCCAGGGTAAGCCCTGGGAAGGAGGAAGGCCATGTGAGTGACCTGAAACCTTTCGAAGCGGTCCAGTGGGTTCGACTCCCACTCGGTAAAGGCGTG
>Ga0187894_10002529_pt1 | contig 21731 bp, 25 predicted proteins | sample GBC1701081metaG_FD_136650 | JGI IMG/M metagenome (GOLD analysis project Ga0187894, IMG submission 136650) | White microbial mat communities from a lava cave in the Kipuka Kanohina Cave System on the Island of Hawaii, USA - GBC170108-1 metaG ... | reverse complement strand
AGGCATGCTGTCGGGGTTATTGCTTTTTCTCGTACTGACCGTTGAACATCCCGATTTAGCCTTGACCAACGGAACCTGAGGCTGGGGCGCTAGTTGTCCCCAAGGTTGCGTCAGCTTGAGTGAAGACCGGCGGCGAGTTCAGCCGGCACAACCGTGACCGGGAATGGCCGCTTGGCGTGGAATTTCTGCTTGCCAGAGACAGCGGCGACCTCGACATAATGTCCGAAGTCATCCAACTCTAAGGCCGTTAAGGTGGGAGCATCCCGATCTGGGTCGACGAGCCAGTACGAGGAGACGCGGTGCCGCTGATAGGCCGCCTTCTTCAAGTTCAGGTCGACCAGGGCGGTGCTGGGGGAGCGCACCTCCACCGCGAGCAGCGGGGGCACGGGCAGGTTCTTCGGCGTGAGGTCCTCGAAGAAGGTCACCAGAACATCCGGCTGGAATTCGGTATCCGCAGTAAGCCGTACTGCGAATGGGGCAATAACCACCCGCATATCTCGTGGGCAGGCGGTTTTAAGGACGGTGGCCAGTGCCAGCGCTACTTCCTGATGCCGCCATCCTGGCGCGGGGCTCACGAGCAGACTCCCGTCGAGGAGCTCGTAGCGGTGGCCGTCATCGGGCATCTCCTCCAAATCGTCCACGGTCAATGGACGGCCGAACGACAGCCTGATCGGCGTGGACGCGGGAGGTGGCGCCTCTAAGGTCATAACTGCCATAGTGCCTCCTGACATTTATGACAGCAAAGTGTGCCGTGCTTTCGGCAACACCCCGAACGGTTATCCACAGGCCAGTGTGCCGATGCTTATTCAGCGGAAAACACACTCATCGCGCCCACCGACAAGGAAGTGCCTCTGCGGCACGAAGAATCGCCTCGGCCTCGGGGGCATGACCGGTAAGCTCTTGCGCATGGAAGCGCGGATTGCGATCGAACCGGAGACGAGTCTGGCGACTCGAACCGATGATAGCGAAAGCCGCCGGCGGCGAGAGCTGGTGAGAACCGCCATAATAGGCGCGGGCGGCAGTGTTGTTCCCGTCAATCAGGCCAATGGACTGGTGTGGCTGGCGATCGACGATCCCAAGCCACTTGTTCCCCTTCTCGACGCTAATCCACAGATCAGGTGGGTCCAGTTACCGCGGGCGGGGGTGGAGAACTTTGCCTCCGCTGGCCTGTTTTCTCGATCTTTGACGGTCACGTGCGCCAAAGGCGCCTTCGCCAGCCAGGTCGGTGAGCATGCTCTGATGTTGATTCTTGCCAGCTTGCGTCATCTCGTGGCACAAGCACGTATCCGGAAGTGGCATGAGACCGAGCCGGAGTCGTTGGAAGGTAAGCGCGTCACCATTCTTGGTGGCGGTGGCATTGCCAGGAATCTGATTCCGTTTCTCCGCGTGGCCGAATGTCCTATCACAGTGCTCCGGCGAAATGCGGACGAGATTCCGGGAGCGACCAGAACGCTACCGATCTCGCGGCTGCGTACTGTCCTGCCCGACACCGACGTGCTGGTGATTGCCCTCGCGCTGACCCCCGAAACCCGCCATATCCTGGGCCGGGCTGAGCTGGGCCTGTTGCCCTCTCACGCCATCGTGGTCAACGTAGCGCGGGGCGCGCATATTGACACCCCGGCACTCGTCGACGCCCTCAAGGATGGGCGACTAGCCGCGGCTGGCTTGGACGTGACTGACCCGGAGCCATTGTCCGCGGATCATCCCCTGTGGTCACTGGACAATGTCCTCATCACCTCGCACTGCGCGGATTCTCGGGCCTATGTCACCGACAAACTCGCTGAGCGGGTCGGGCACAACGTGACGCGCTTCCAGCAAGGAAAGCAACTTCTCGGTGTCGTCGACCCCACTGCGGGGTATTAGCAGCCGTCAGGAGATTCTTGCCGCGCTGCGTTCCTATGCCGGCGCGGTGGTGCTCGTCACTCACGATGAAAAAGCGGTCGACGCGTTGCGGCCGGACCGCATCGTGCTTGTGCCCGACAGCGTCGAGGATCTGGGGAGCGACGAGTACGTCGATCTGGTAGCTCTGGCATAACCCGCCTGGACGTCCTGGTTACTGAGGGAGATTTTAAGGGGGTTTACCAGCTCATTTGCGGGGAACAGCAGACGGGATGTTAATTCCGGTCGCCGAGGGGTAGTTCCGTTTCCGCACCAAGGGTGATCATGGAAACTTACGACAGTTCTTATCCAGGAGGCATGGGTGACGGAAACATTGAAGAAGGGGAGCCGAGTTACCGGCGACGCGCGCGAGGAGTTGGCGGCGAACCTGAAACAGAAGTATTCCCAAGGCTGGAGCATCCGCGCGTTAGCTGAGACCATAGGACGCTCCTACGGTTTCGTGCATCGTATGCTCATCGAGGCGGGTGTGACACTACGCGGACGGGGTGGAGCCACCCGCGGTAAGGCCAGACTCTAGCGGGCTGGTTCATCGAAATAAATGATCTAGCTGGCGTGTTATCAGCTGACGATGAGCCACGCAACGAACTGGAGCTTGCGGCAGAGCTATCGCACTGACGATTCTGTACTGCGCCAAAGACTCGCTTCCGGCACGTTTCGCCGGGTAGCGGGTTTCGCCCGCCCCTTTCGGTTCCTGCTCGCGGGGTTTCTCGCGGTGGAAGTGGCAGGCGCGATGCTGTTCCTGCTACCGCCGCTGCTGTTTAAGCAGATCATCGACGAGGGTGTGCTTAAGGGAAACGCCGACCTGGTCACCAGGCTCGCATTGGTGACCGCGGGAGTTGCCCTTCTCTACGCGGCGGCCAGCCTATAGAGCCGCTATCTGCAAGCCAGGATCGGAGAGGGAATCATCTACGCGCTGCGTACCACGGCGCATGACCATGTGCAGCGGATGCCGATCGCGTTTTTCACCCGCACCCAGACTGGCGCGCTTACGTCCCGGTTGAACACCGACATTATCGGCGCGCAGCGGGCGGTGACGTCGACTCTGTCCACGTTGTTCCATGAGGGAGTCACCGTGTTGCTGACTCTGGTGACCCTGGTATATCTGTCGTGGCAGATCACGGTGATCGCGGTGCTGCTGGTCCCGCTGTTTCTGGCGCCCGCGAAATTCGTGGGCCGCCGCCTGCAAGCTTTGTCCCGAGAGCAGATGCGGCTGAATGCGGTCATGAGCACGAGTATGACCGAGCGTTTCAAGGTCGCGGGCGCACTGCTGGTCAAGCTTTTCGGCCGGCCGGTAGCGGAGAGTGCTGACTTCGCCGTCAAGGCTGGGGGAGTCCGCGACGTCGGGGTCAAGATCGCGCTGTCCAACCGTATCTTCTTCGCGGCGTTGACCTTGGCAGGTTCGTTGGCAATGGCCCTGACTTATCTCGTTGGCGGACGCCTGGCCATCAGCGGAGCCTTGTCAGTGGGCACCTTGATGGCGATGGCCGCGTTGCTGTCACGGTTGTATCCGTCGTTCACATCGCTGGCAAATGTGCATGTCGACGTGATGGCAGCGTTGGTGAGCTTCGAGCGAGTTTTCGAGATACTCGATCTGCCTCCCACGGTCACCGAAAAGCCGGATGCGCTGGCACTGCCTCGCGGCTCAGTCACGGTTGAGTTCGAGGATGTTTCGTTCCGCTATCCCAGTTCACGAGAGGTCTCCTTAGCCTCGCTGCAAACCGTAACCGAGCTAGCGGAATCGCCAGACGAACCGGTATTGCGCAACATTTCGTTCCGCGTGAAGCCAGGACAGCTGGTGGCCCTGGTAGGATCGTCTGGCGCGGGAAAGAGCACCATCGCGCATCTCGTGGCTCGCCTCTACGATCCCACCAGCGGAGTAGTCCGCATAGCAGGGCACGACCTGCGCGACGTCACTCTATCGTCGCTGCGGGACGTGGTGGGCATGATCACTCAGGACGCCCATCTGTTCCACGACACCATCCGGGCCAATCTGCGCTATGCCCGCCCGGATGCCAGCGAAGCCGACCTGATCGCGGCATGCCAGGCAGCGCAGATCTGGGATCTCATCTCCTCGCTACCGCAGGGGCTGGATACCGTCGTTGGCGACGATGGATACCGGCTTTCTGGTGGGGAGAAGCAGCGGGTGGCCGTTGCCCGGCTGTTACTCAAAGCACCGGATGTGGTGGTGCTGGATGAGGCCACCGCGCATCTGGATTCCGAATCCGAGGCGGCGGTGCAGCGGACGCTCACCGTGGCCTTGGCCGGACGTACCTTGCTGGTGATCGCTCATCGGCTATCCACGATCCGAAACGCTGACGTGATCTTGGTCCTCGATGATAGCGGAATTGTGGAACAGGGCCGTCATGCCGAGCTGCTCGCCGCTGGTGGCTTGTACGCGGAGTTCTACCGCACCCAGTTCCGGTCCCCACGAGAACGGAAGCCCGAATCGGAGCGAGTGGCGTAAACCCGCCGAACTATCTTATAATGCTCGAATCGCCCCTCCATCTACCGGAATCATCGCTCCAGTCAGGTAGGAGGCGGCGGGAGAGAGGACAAAGGCCGCGACGCGCGCGAATTCTTCAGGATCCCCGTAGCGGCCTAACGGAATGCCTTTCACAGCCTGTGCTTGGGCAGCCGCGGCATCCCCGGTGGCTTGATCGAGCTCTCGAACTCGGCTTGTGTCGATCCGCCCTGGCAGCAAGCCGTTGACGCGAATACCGCGGGGGCCCAGCTCATCCGCCAGTGACTTGGCAACCATGGCCAAACCGGGTCGCAGCCCGTTGGAGATTCCCAGATAGGCAACGGGCGTTCGCACCGTTGAGGACAGCACGAAAACAATGGACCCGTTCGATGCCACGGTGTGGGCCACCGCTCGGGCTAGCCGCAACGCGCCGAGAAAAATCGTATCGAACGCGTCCCGCCACGCCTCATCTGGGATCTCCATCACGGTCCCAATAGGGGGCCCGCCAACGCTAATGAGCGCCCCATTGAGCTGGCCGTAACGGGCGACCGCGGCGGCGACCAACCGCTCAGCTGCCGTGGGATCTCCCAGGTCGCCTACCAGACCTACCGCGGAAGCAGTGCCGCCGAGATCGATCGCGGTCTTGGTGATCGCTTCTTCATCTCGCGCGGCCACAATCACACGGGCGCCTTCGGCAACCAGGATTTGGGCGGCCGCCCGGCCTAGCCCACGGCTGCCACCGGTGACGAGATAGACGCGATCCCGAAGTCCAAGGTCCATGGTTTCCATCCTGCCCCGCGGAGCTCCCTTAATGCACTACTATCGGGATACTTCATCCGGTTCGGGCAGCGGGAGAAGTGACATTAGGTCACATTATCGCAACTATAGGTTATCCGAGTGTACTTTTCGTACTACTAGGACCAGCCAGCCCGCCAACGTGGCGATGGCGAATAGACACCATTGCCCGGCGTACGACAGGTAGGGGCCGGCTGAGATCCCCGGGGGCGGCATCGCTACCAGTGCTGCCTTAGATTCTTCCGGTGATCCAGAGCGGAATTCCGGTTGTTGATCGGTGAGTTCCAGATATCCGCCGTAGAGGAAATAATGCAGCCGGGTGGCAATGCGGGGAATATCGATGCGTGCCACCTGGCCCTTGGGCAGGTCGCTGTCATCCCGAGGCCCGGCGTCACTCTGGGGTTCGGACGGTCGGATCCGTCCGGTGATCTGAACTTCGGCGGTAGGGGGCGCCGGCGCCGCTATCGGGGTGAGCGCGTTAGGGCCAGGGGGAATCCATCCTCGGTTGACCACAACCGCAACGCCGGTGTCAGTCACCAACGGCGTCAGCACCAGAAATCCCGGCTTTCCCGCCACGGTGCGGTTGCGCACCAGTATCTGGTGGTCAGGATCGTACCGACCAGTGGCACTGACCTGTCGCCACGTGTCTTCCCGCGATATAGCATTGTCGGGCTGGGTGATGAGCTGGAGAGGCACTGCTGGAACAGCGATGTTGCGCTGGATCAAGGCATTGTCGACACGCCGCATCTGGTGTTTGTCGAATTGCCAGCGGGCGAGACATAGGAACGTCGGCACGAGTACCAGCACGACGGCATGCAGTACCAGCCACCGGGGGCGGAGCAGAAAACGATACATGCCTCGACCGTAGCGCCTTGCTCATCCGTTTCAGGTCAGGCAGCTTGTGGCTGTCCCCAATGAATCTGAGATGATTCGGCACCACTAGCCAAAAGCCGGTTAAAGAGGGCATCAATACGCTTAGCCACGTCCATGGTGAGCCAAATTTGACCACAGGCAGGGCATTCCTCAACAGGAACGTCCAGGACTACAGCAGTATGCCCATCTCGCTCAGCAAGCCGGGCACGACGTGTCGGACGCCGGTTGCCGTTGTCACAGTGTTCGCAGCGCATCAGCGTCTTCTTCCGATTATCTGAATAATCAACAAGTGGTGACCACTGTGAACCGCGTGGTGGAGAATATCGAAGTGTAGCTGAGAATCGCCAGAATAGCAGCGGAGGTATGACGTGCTCGTCGACACGTTCGGGCGGATAGCCACGGATCTACGGGTGTCGCTCACCGATCGTTGTAATCTGCGCTGTGCGTACTGCATGCCTGCGGAAGGGCTGTCGTGGCTGCCTAAACCGGAGCTACTCACTGATGACGAAATCGTGCGCCTGGTTCGGATCGCGGTCGAGCTGCTGGGCGTGCGTGAGGTGCGCTTCACCGGCGGAGAGCCGCTGCTACGGCGGAGTTTGGTCGATATCGTCGCTCGGATCGCTGCGCTGGAACCTCGTCCCCAGCTCTCGCTGACCACTAACGGTATCGGTTTGGCCCGACTTGCCCGTCCTCTTCACGATGCGGGATTAGACCGGGTGAACGTCTCGCTGGATACGCTGCGGCCGGAAACATTCCGTGAACTAGCCCGCCGCGATCGGCTGGCTGAGGTGATCGAGGGACTGGATGCCGCGCAGCGGACAGGGCTACGCCCGGTCAAGGTCAACACCGTGCTCATGCGCGGGGTCAACGACACCGAGGCGGTTGATCTGGTGCGGTGGTGTTTGGCCCGCGGATACGAGTTGCGGTTTATCGAGCAGATGCCGCTCGATGCCCAGCACGGCTGGAGCCGGGCTCAGATGGTGACCGCCGCCGAGATCCTCGAACAACTGTCAACCGAGTTCGACCTCACTGCTGAGGATGATCACACACGTGGCAGCGCGCCCGCTGAGACGTGGCTGGTGAACGGGGGACCGGCCCGGGTCGGCATTATCGGCACGGTGACCCGGCCGTTCTGTGCCGCGTGCGACCGAGTGCGGCTCACCGCGGATGGGCAGGTGCGCACTTGCCTGTTCGCCCAGGAAGAATCCGACCTGCGAAGTTCGCTGCGCGCGGGAGCGTCTGATGGCGAAATCGCGGCCCGCTGGCAGACCGCGATGTGGGGAAAGAAAGCTGGCGCCGGAGTAGATGATCCAGACTTTCTGCAGCCCGCTCGCCCCATGTCCGCCATCGGCGGCTGACCTAGCTCGACCTAGCGGTGTCGGGCAGCCACGGGGGCAGCTGCCCGACACCGTACGCAGTATGACACACCGACGTTGCGCTGACTATGTCCTATGGAAAATCCTGGGAGTTGCGGCATTCTGGAAGAGGAAGGCCCACCGCGATTGAAGTCGCGGTAAGCCTTCTTGTTACCCTAGACCGTCTAAAAAATCACAGGTTGTAACCTGTGATATGTACTTGAAATTACTGGCTACGGACAGTAATTTTTAGGTATGGGAAGTAATCGAGCTCAAGCTCGGCGGCAACTTGACGCCCGTCTGCAAAATCTTCAGCAGCTAGCTGAGGCGCCTCGCCCGCACAAGGGGTGGATCCGCGCGATTAGGGATGCGCTGGGCATGTCAAGCGCTGAGCTAGCGGACCGCATGGGACTCAGCCAACAGACGATCCCAAATCTGGAGCATAGCGAACTGCGCGACACCATCAAACTCGAAACCCTGCGGCGGGTTGCTGACGCCCTTGAATGCGATCTCGTCTATGTGCTGCTGCCCCGTACCAGCCTGAACGAGGCCGTCAGCAAGCAAGCACTCGGTAAAGCGGCGCGGCATCTCAACCCAGTTGCCCATCACAGCCGCCTCGAGAATCAGACGCTCAACATTGCTGACACCACGGCCCAACTCGATGAGCTCGCAGCGCGGCTTATCGATCGCAGGGGACTCTGGTCCCAGAGCGACTCTTTGTGATGACTGATGCGCTAGATCCGGTAGGTGACGGCCACACCGGGTTATCCGACGAGGATCGACTCGGGCTCATTCCCAGCTATATCTCAACTCGGGGTGAGCTATTCGAAGCTGAGCAACGTAATATCGCCCAAGCATTGCTACGCCGCCGGCCCACGCTCACGAAGCTCCTCGACGACAATTACCTCCGAAATCTCCACAAGGCGATGTTCAACCAGGTCTGGACGTGGGCGGGGCGCTATCGACTTCGGGAGACAAATATCGGGATCAGCATTGGTCAAATTCCTGTGGCGATCCGCGTTCTCGTCGATGATGTCAAGACATGGGTCGAGTACGAGACGTGCCAGCCCGATGAACTCGCTGTACGGTTCCATCACCGGCTAGTTGCCATCCATCCGTTCCCCAATGGCAACGGCCGGCACAGCCGAATCGCCGCTGACTACCTCGTGACGTTCCTTGGTCGCGCTCCATTTAGCTGGGGAGCTGGACTCGCTGTCGATACTCAACATCTGCGCGCGACCTACCATACTGCCTTGCAGCATGCCGACGCTGGCGAGATCGCCCAACTTCTAGCATTTGCCCGGATGTGAGCTACTTCCTGCGCTCCTTTGAAGCCCTCGCAGTTCTCCGCGACTCGAAAGAGCAGCATAGGGAGAGCATCGATTTAAGTAGACAAATACATCTACATTTGGGTAGATTAAATACATGAGTACTACGACTGTGCGAATCAGTGGCCACACTCGCGATCGGCTGGCGGCACTAGCCACGCAGACTAAACGGCCCATGTCGGCGGTGTTGGAGACTGCGGTAGCCGCCTACGAGCGCCGCCTGTTTTGGGAAAGGTTCGCCGCGGCGGTTGAGCATACCGCCGCCGATCCGGCCGAGTGGGCCGAGGTCGAGGCTGAACGCCGCGAACTCGAAGGCACATTGCGTGACAACCTCGATGACGACCCAGCCCCCAGGCCACGACTATGACTGGCAAGGCCGTGCGACGGGGAGAAGTGTGGCTGGCTGATCTCGGTGACCCGATCGGGCACGAGCAGGGGTATCGACGGCCGGTTGTTATCATCAGCGTGAATGAACTTCACGCCGTATCCCGTGATCTTGCGATCGTTGTTCCCACAACGACCCGCGACCGGGGATGGCCCACTCACATCAGGCTCCCAGCTGGTCCGGCAGAGCTAGATCGGCATAGTTTTGCCAAGGTTGAGGATATCCGCAGCATCTCGTTCCGGCGACTTTCGCATCGCCTCGGGACCGTTGAGACAACCGTGCTCGACCAGATCGGCGTCGTCCTGCGATCGTTGCTCGACTTGTAAGCTCCCTTGTGGTCTGGGGTTCGTTCCGAACCCCAGACACTGCCGAGATAGGCGTCCCGGAAATTTTCGTGCAGTAGATAAAATTCTAGCGTCCGACCTGCGGTGATGGGGACCCGGCGTCGGGTCGACCGCCCGGCCGAGCCATGGGCTGAGAGCTAGGAAGCTTGGCTTACCGAACTCATGGTGAAATCGGGGATGCGCAATGGCGGCATGGCGGCACGGGTGAAGAAGTTTTTCCACTCGCGGGGAAGAGTATGTTCGGTGTGGCCGATTTCGGTGACGCGACGCAACAGATCGACCGGGCTTTCGTTGAACCGGAAATTGTTCACCGCGCCGATGATCTCCCCGTTCTCCACCAGGTAGACGCCGTCTCGGGTGAGGCCAGTGAGCAACAGAGTTTGCGGATCCACCTCGCGGATGTACCACAAGCAGGTGAGCACCAGCCCACGCTTAGTGGCCGTTGTCATCTCAGTCAGAGTAGATGGGCTGCCCGCGGCCTCCAGGATGAGGTTGTCGATCCACGGAGTCACTGCCAGACCAGTGAGTTGTGCGGAGTGACGGGTTTGCAGCAGCGCGGTGAGCGTGCCGTCGCGAATCCAGTCGGTAGGCCCGAGCGGCAACCCGTTGTCGAAGACCGACGACTCGCTGCTGGAGGCCGGCGCGATGAGAAAGGGAGGGCACTCCAATCCGGGAGCATAAGGATCACTGCGTAACGTGACCGGAAGTGGGGTGAGCGCTTCGCCGACCCTCGTGCCGCCACCTGGTTGGCTGAATACCGTGTGACCATCGTGGGCCTCTCGTGCTGTGGTCGACATATAGAGATAGATCATCAGATCGGCCACTGCCGGAGGCGGCAGCAGAGTTTCATAGCGGCCGGCTGGCAGCTCGATCGTACGCTCGGCCCAGGCCAGCCGTTGTGTTAGCTCGGCGTTAAGGATCGTCACGTCGACATCGCTGAAATCGCGGGTTGCCCGGCCGACCCAGGCCGAGCGAGAAAAATCCGGCGATTTCGCGGCGATCTCCACCGTTCCAGTGGGCTGGTCGTGGCGTAATCGCAGCCCGGTCGAACTTCCCAGATAAGTCGAGATCATCGTGTGCTCGGCAAAGCCGAACAGCAGACGATTCTCGAACCGTGCTTGGGTGAGTGCTTCGCCGAGGTCGGTTGCTAACTGCTTGAAGACGTCAATCGAGGTCTCAGCGGGATCGGCATCCCACCCTTCGGCAGATTTCGAGCTTGCCACCAATGGTTGAGCGTCTTCAGCTGGACCGGCCTCGCGCGCGGCCTGCTCGGCTGCCCGGACCAGCGCTTCTAGCTCGTCTTCTCGGACCGCGCTCTGAGAAACCGCGCCCGCGGCGGTTCCGGTCGCTCCGGCTATAGTCGCGATGACCGTAAGCTGGCGAGCACGAGTGAGTCCATTGGTGGTCAGGCTGTTGTTAGCCCAGCGCAGGTTGGCACTGCTCTGCTCTTTCGCGATCACCACGCACCCGTCGGCACTGGAGAGCGCGAGGGCGCGTTCGACAGTCTCTTGGGCTCTCATCGGTTTGCCTCCATTGCCGCATTGAGAACTCGCACCCCGCGAAAAACCGCGGACGGGCAGCCGTGGCTCACTGGAGCGATTTGCCCGGGTTGAGCCTTGCCGCAGGTGAACGCACCGCCCATCACATAAGTCTCCGGTCCGCCTATCGCCTCCAGCGACCCCCAGAAATCCGTGGTCGTGGCCTGGTACGCGACATCGCGGAGCTGGCCTACGAGCCGGCCGGACTGGATGGCGTAGAAGCGTTGCCCCGTGAACTGAAAGTTGTATCGCTGCATATCAATCGACCAACTTTTGTCACCAATAATATAGATGCCGCGCTCCACGCCCGCGATCAACTCCTCGGTGGAAGAGCCGTTTGAATCAGGCTGTAATGACACGTTAGGCATCCGTTGGATTGGCATATGGCGAGCGGAATCGGCGAAAGCGCAGCCGTTGGACCGGCCGAACCCCTGGCGGGTGGCCATCTGCCGGTCCAGCTGGTAGCCGACCAGAATGCCGTCTTTGACCAGATCCCAGCGTTGAGCGGCCACCCCCTCATCGTCGTACCCGATAGTGGCCATCCCATGTTCCGCGGTGCGGTCACCGGTCACAGTCATGATCGGTGAGCCGTAGTTGAGGCTGCCCAACTTGTCGACGGTGGCGAATGACGTTCCAGCATACGCCGCTTCGTACCCCAACGCTCGGTCTAGCTCGGTGGCATGTCCCACGGATTCATGAATGACCAGCCACAGGTTCGACGGATGGATGACTAGGGCGTAAGTTCCTGGTGCTACCGAAGGGGCGCGCATTTTCTCCGCCACCATGGTAGGAATCTCGGCCAGCTCGGCGTCCCAATTCCACCCCGTGCCGGTCAGATATTCCCAGCCGCGACCGGTCGGCGGAGCCAGTGTCCGCATGGTCTCGAACTGGCCGGATTGGTCATCCACGGCTATCGCGGTGAGCTGCGGATCGATGCGCACTCGTTGTTGCGTGGTCATGGTGCCAGCGGTATCGGCGTAAAACTTGTTCTCCTGGACTGTGAGCAGCTCAGCATCCACGTGGTTCACACTGCTGGCGGTCAACAACCGGTTGCTCCACTCCGCGAGCAGCGTGATCTTTTCGGCGTCAGGCACATCGAATGGGTTGATCTGGTAGGCAGAGATCCAGGTGGCATTGGAATAGCCGGGTTCGGCGGCCAGTTCGACGGGGTCGGTGTTGAGAGAACGACAGATGCTAGCAACGGCTACCGCTGTCTCGGCTTTCTGGACGGCCGCGTCCGGAGTGAAATCCACCCCGGCGGCAAAACCCCAGGTGCCCTTATGGATCACCCGCACAGCGAAACCGGAATCCGTCGCGTTATAGGAGCGCTGGAGCTTGCCATCCCGTAGCCGCAGGCTCTGACTTCGGATCCGCTCACACCGGAAATCAGCGTATGTCACACCTAGTTCTCGGGCGCGGCTCAACGCGACGTCAGCGAGCCGGTGTAGGGGGAGCTTCAGAAAGCTGGGGTCGATCTGGTGTGTCATGTACACTCCGCGTCCGTCGAGCAGCATGAAAGGTGAACCGTTTATGTGTATTATGAGAATAATTGTGGGGCTGACATTTCAAGGTTGATTCTGAGGAGGACTACATGGGGGCCGTTACCGCGCGCAAGCGTGTTATCGGGTTCTTGTCGGGTTCGTTGCTTGTGGGAATTGCTATTCCCGCCGCGGCGCTCGTCTCGACAGCTCCGATGGAGGCAAATCGGACGGTCGACGTAGCGGCGGGGGTTATTCAGCGACAGTTCGCGATCTCGACTTCTGATGGCCCGGTCGAGGGCAATGTGTTGGTGGTGGACTTGAATAACAAGCGGGTGTCGGCGGATTTGCTCTTCCCGGGTGCGGTGGCCGCGAGGGATACAGTTTCCAGGATGGCTGACGCGCGAGGCGCGGTGGCCGGCATCAGTGGTGACTTCTTTGATGTGAATTCCATCGAGGTCGACGGGAGCACAATTCCTGGCACCGGATCTCCGGTGGGACCGGCGATTGCCGACGGAGTCGAGCTCAAGTCCGCTGTTTCCGCGGCAAATCAACGATATGGTCCAGGGCTGGCGCCCGGCGCGACCGTGGCGACTGTGATCGGGGTTGGGACTGACCGGATCGGGCGGGTGGACGAGCTCACGCTGGACGGCACAGTCGCCACCCCGTACCGGGATTTCCCGCTGGACGGCCTGAACCAGTACGCCCTGAAGGAAGGCGGCATCGGCGCCTTCACCTCGGTGTGGGGAAGCGCTTCGCGCATCCGGGCGACCTGCGGCAGCGACACTGACCGTAGCGCCCCATGCAGCGCACAGACCGCTGAGGTCGTCGTGGACGATGGCGTGGTGGTCCAGGTAAGTGACACCCCTGGATCTGGCGATATTTCTGAGGATGCCGTTGTGCTGGTGGGACGGGAGCAGGGCGCCGAAACCTTGAAGCAGCTGAAGTATGGCGATCGTGTGGATGTTGATTATCACCTGGAGTCCGGTGCTGAGCAGCCTCCCTTCGAATTCGCCATCGGCGGAGCTCCCATCCTGCGGGTAGGGCAACCGCTGGTAGGTCTCGACGACGCGGCGCGCGCGCCGCGAACCTCCGCCGGAGTCAGCATCGACGGCCGCACGCTGTACCTTGTGACCGTGGACGGTCGGGAGGAATCCAGCATCGGATTGACAATCCAGGAACTCGCTGACTTCATGCGCGGTATCGGCGTCGCTGATGCGGTGAACCTGGACGGCGGTGGCTCTTCCACGTTCGTCGCTCGTGAGCCTGGTGAGAAGCGGGTGACAGTGCAAAACGACCCCTCTGACGGCCCCGAACGGTCAGTGCCCAACGGAATCGGGATCTTTGTTAAGGATGGCTTGTTCAGCGACCTCTAAGATGTGCCACTATGTGACGGCAGCATGAGTTCTGGTGGGCACACGCAGGAGGTCAGATGAGCCGGTCTGTATTGGTCACCGGGGGCAATCGGGGTATCGGCCTGGCCATTGCCCGCGCTTTTGCGGATGCGGGTGACAAGGTCGCCGTCACCTACCGGTCCGGCGAGCCGCCGCGGGATCTGTTCGGCGTCCGATGTGACGTCACCGACCCGGCTCTGGTGACGACAGCCTTCGACGAGGTAGAGACGCAACACGGTCCAGTTGAGGTACTGGTGGCCAATGCGGGCATCACCCGGGATAACTTGCTGCTGCGCATGACAGAGGAAGACTTTGCCGCGGTGATCCAGACCAACCTGGCCGGCTCGTTCCGGATGGCCAAACAGGCGGCCAAGGGCATGCTACGGGCCCGGCGAGGTCGGCTTATTTTCATCTCCTCGGTCGTTGGGCTGTCTGGCTCGGCGGGCCAGGCCAACTACGCCGCCGCCAAAGCGGGGCTGATTGGGTTTGCCCGGTCGCTTGCCCGCGAACTAGGCCCCCGCGGCATCACCGCTAACGTAGTGACGCCCGGCTTTGTGGCCACGGACATGACCGCGGCACTCAGCGGAGACCGCAAGGCCGAAATCCTGGGCCAGGTGCCGCTGGGTCGCTACGCCAACCCGGAGGAGATCGCTGCCACGGTACAGTTTCTCGCGAGCGATCAGGCCTCTTATATCACCGGCGCTGTCATTCCGGTGGACGGCGGTCTCGGCATGGGTCACTGAGCTCAGCGATCCTATCCGCGCGGCCTTTGACTATGAGAGGTGAGATATCACTCAGGTCTTCAGTAAAGGAGAGTGGAAGATTCATGGCTGATCTGCTTTCGGGTAAGCGGCTGCTGATCACTGGGGTGCTCACCGATGCGTCCATCGCGTTCCATGTGGCCCGGCTGGCACAGCACGAGGGCGCCGAGGTGGTGCTGTCCTCATTCGGCCGAGCATTACGGCTCACCGAGCGAATCGCCAATCGGCTGCCCAAAACCGCTCCTGTGGTGGAACTGGACGTGACCTCCACCGAGCAGCTGGATGCTCTGGCGGGCCGAGTCCGCGAGCATGGAGATACGCTGGACGGAGTGTTGCACTCCATCGCGTTCGCGCCGGAATCAGCGCTCGGTGGCAACTTCCTGCATACACCCTGGGAAGACGTGGCCACGGCCGTGCAGGTGTCCGCTTACTCATTCAAAGCGCTGGCCATGGCGTGCCTGCCCCTCATGCCGGATGGTGGCGCCTTGGTGGGGCTGGATTTTGACGCCTCGGTAGCCTGGCCGGCGTACGACTGGATGGGCGTGGCCAAGGCTGCGTTGGAGTCCACCATGCGCTACTTAGCCCGCGACCTGGGGCCGAAAGGCGTTCGGGTCAACCTGGTCTCGGCGGGACCGATCAAGACCATGGCGGCCAAAAGCATCCCCGGTTTCGACGGCTTTGAGCAAGTCTGGTCGAACCGGGCGCCGCTGGGATGGGATCTGGCCGACCCGGAGCCAGCGGCCCGCGCCTGTGTCGCGTTGCTGTCCGACTGGTTTCCCCGCACCACTGGGGAGATCGTGCACGCGGACGGTGGCGTCCATGCCGTAGGCGCCTAAGAATAGACCTATGCGGCAGATTTCTGACGACAGCGCCAGTTCTGACTATGACCGGCCGCTTCGCACCGCGTGCCCCAGTTGCGTCTGCCGAGGAATAAGGCCAGTGGAGCGCGTGGGGGTCAACACGCATACCGGCGTGGGCTTTATCGCACTTGTTGGAGAAGTGTGCCAGAACTGTGGCGGACAAGGCTGGCGCGAGGGCTTCCAGCCGCCGGTGTAGCTACCGCGCCTCGGGGCTGACCTTCGTTTCACCCGAAATCTTGGGCGTCGGCGGCTTCGATTTCTTCCCGGGTGATGCCGAGGAGATACAGCACCGCGTCCAGAAATGGCACGGTGACCACGGCGTCGGCGGCGTTCCGGACCACTGGCTTGGCGTTGAAGGCAATGCCGAGTCCAGCCGCGGTCAGCATGTCCACATCGTTGGCGCCATCTCCGATGGCCACGGTTTGGCTCATGGGAACTCCCGCGTCGTGCGCGAACCGGACCAAGGCCGCGGCCTTGCCGGTTCGATCCACAATCGGGCCTGTCAACCGCCCAGTGAGTTGTCCGTCCATGACCTCTAACGTGTTGGCCGCCGCGTAATCGAGGTTCAATTCCGCGACTAAACCATCCGTCACCTGGGTGAAGCCCCCGCTGACGATTCCACACTGATAGCCGAGCCGGTTGAGGGTGCGAATGAGGGTACGGGCACCCGGTGTCAGCGTGATCTGGTGGCGGATCGCGTCAAAGGCGCAGGTGTCCAATCCCCGCAGTAGCGCGACCCGAGCGCGCAGGGCAGCGGCAAAGTCAAGCTCGCCGCGCATGGCGGCTTCGGTGATAGCGGCCACCTCGGCCAAACAACCCGCGTGCGCGGCGAGGAGATCGATCACCTCGCCGTGGATCAGTGTGGAGTCCACATCCATGACCACCAGCCGCTTAGCCCGCCGGTGCAACCCGGATCGCTGGACCGCCACATCCACCCGCTGCGTCACCGCCTCGGCGGCTAGTTCACCTTTGAGCTTGTCTGGATCTACTCCAGATACTTCCAGCTCAATGCTGGTCACTGGGTAGGAAGACAGCCGGACGATGCGTTCGATGTTCCCGCCACTCGCGGAAATCCGCTGCGCGACACCTGCTACCGCGCTCGGCCGTAACGGACGAGCCAACACGGTGACATGGGAGCGGCCTGGACCGAGAGGTTGGCTGTCGCCAGAACCGGAGATGATGTCGACATCGAGACCCAACTCGGCGGCACGTCGATGCGCCGCGGCCCTTAACCCGCCTTCGTCGGGCCCAGCGGTCATCAGTAGCCCAAGAACGAGCCGTCCCCGGATCACGATCTGTTCGATGTCGACAACCTCGACAGGATAGGCCGAGAAGGCTTCAAACAGGGCAGCGGTCAACCCAGGACGGTCCTTGCCCGTCACTGTCATCAGCAGTGTGTGTGGTGGGCTCATCAACTGCTCATTCCCTTTTCGGCAGGGGAGAGTAGGATTTCCAGCTGCTGTTCCCGATCTGGCGCCGCCACGAACAGCAGCTCGTCACCGGCCTCTAACGCGTTATCGGGAGTGGGCACGAGCACGTGGCCTTCTCGGATGATAGTGACCAACGCGGTGTCCTGGGGCCAGCTGATCTCGCGTACTCGAGTTCCCACCAGTTCGGTGTCAGCCGGCAAGGTCAACTCGACAAGGTTGGCAGCGCCCTGGCTGAACCGCAGCAGTCGTACCAGGTCACCCACGCTGACCGCTTCTTCCACTAGTGCGCTCATTAACCGTGGGGTGGACACTGCCACATCCACGCCCCAGGCTTCGGTGAACAACCACTCATACCGGGGGTTGTTCACCCGCGCGACGACCCGAGGCACTCCGTATTCGGTCTTGACCAGCAGCGATACCACCAGGTTGACCTTATCGTCCCCAGTGGCGGCAATGGCCACCTGGCAACGCGGCAACTCGGCGCCATCTAACGAGGAGATCTCGCAGGCGTCGGCGAGCAACCATTCGGCCGTGGGAATGTTCTCGACTGTGATTGCCTGCGGATCTTTATCGATAAGCAGGACTTCATGACCGTTCTCGAGCAATTCGGCGGCGATGGATTGGCCGACGTTGCCGGCGCCGGCTATGGCAACGCGCATTGTCAGCTCTCCTCGGGGATTGTGGCGAAGATCTCGGTAATTCTGCTGGTATCGGCTTTGCGCATCACGACGTGGATCAGGTCGTTTTCCTGAATCACCGTGTGCAGGTCGGGGATCACCCCTTCACCAAGACGGGTAACGAACGCTATCCGGACGCCAGAGGACTTCTCCAGCTCGGTCACCTGACGCCCTATCCAGGCCGGATTGACGGGAACCTGAGCCAGCCGCACGGTATCGCTGGGATCACACCAGAGGAGTTCCGCGCCGTCCGGCAGCAGCCACCGCATAATCTGAGAGGCGGTCCAGCGAACCGTCCCTACCGTCGGAATGCCGAGTCGCTGATACACCTCGGCTCGGCGGGGATCGTAGATTCGAGCCACCACATTCGCGACGCTGAAGGTTTCCCGCGCCACTCGTGCGGTGAGGATATTGGAGTTGTCACCGTTGCTCACTGCGGCGAGCGCGGCTGCGTGCTCGATTCCGGCTTGCCGCAGAATCTCTCGGTCAAAACCGATCCCGACGATGCGGCGGCCGGTGAAGTGGGATGCTAAGCGGCGGAAAGCAGCCGGGTTCTGATCAATGATGGCGACCGAGTGGCCACGATCAGACAAACTATGGGCGAGAGTGGATCCCACTCGTCCGCACCCCATGACGACAACGTGCACGCTCAGCCCCTTCATGTGGCGTGGAACGATCTCTTTTGTCCGTTAACGCTCTATTATCACCCTGTGGCCATCCTCGCGGATCTCTCCAAACGACTGCTGCTCGGCCGAGCGCTGCGCAGCGATCGGCTGAACGAAACCCTGCTGCCTAAACGCATCGCCCTGCCAGTATTTGCCAGCGACCCGCTCTCCTCGGTGGCCTACGCTCCCGAAGAGATTTTCCTGGTGCTCGCCGTGGCCGGCGTTTCGGCTTACCGCTTCAGCCCCTGGATCGCGGCGGCCGTCGTCCTGCTCATGCTTACCGTAGTGGCTTCCTACCGGCAAAACGTACGCGCGTATCCCAGTGGCGGGGGCGACTACGAGGTGGCCACTGCCAACCTGGGGCGTTCCGCCGGATTGACCGTGGCGAGCGCGCTGCTGGTGGACTACGTACTCACAGTGGCAGTGTCGGTTTCTTCCGGCGTCGTCAACTTTACCGCCGCTGTTCCGGCGTTAGCCGATCATAAGGTCGCTGTGGCATTGGCTGTGGTGACGCTGCTCACCGTGATGAACCTGCGGGGAGTGCGCGAGTCCGGCGCCGCGTTCGCCATTCCCAGCTACGCCTTTGTCTTCGGCATCTTCGGCATGCTGGCGTACGGGTTGATCCGAGTAGCCACTGGGGCGGAGCTTCAGGCCGAGAGCGCGGGGTTTCAGCTAGCAAGTGATGCTCACTTGAGCGGGCTGGTGCTGGTTTTCCTGGTGCTGCGCGCGTTCTCGTCGGGATGCGCGGCGCTGACCGGCGTGGAGGCCATCAGCAATGGTGTGCCCGCTTTCCGCAAACCCAAAAGCCGTAACGCCGCGACTACCCTACTGCTGATGGGCCTGATCGCGGTCACGATGTTCGTGGGCATCGTTGTGCTCGCTCGGCTCAGTAACGTCAAGGTTGCCGAGAACCCGAATGTAGACCTGCTCGGCGCTCCTGCCGGCTACCAACAAAAGACTGTCATTGCCCAAGTGGCCGAGGCGGTCTTTCAAGGCTTCCCTGTGGGGTTCGTCTTCGTGTCTGTGGTCACCGCGTTGATCCTGGTACTCGCGGCGAACACCGCGTTCAACGGCTTTCCGGTGCTGGGCTCGATCCTGGCCCAGGATCGCTACCTGCCACATCAGCTGCATACCCGCGGTGATCGGCTGGCTTTCAGCAACGGCATCATTCTACTCGCTGTCTTTGCCGCACTGCTCATCTACGCTTTTCAGGCCGAAGTCACCCGGCTTATCCAGCTGTACATCATCGGCGTGTTCGTGTCGTTTACCCTGAGCCAGACCGGAATGGTCCGGCACTGGACTCGATTGCTGAAAACCGAGACCGACCCTGCTTCCCGGCGGCATATGGTGCGCTCCCGGATCATCAACGCCTTCGGATTGTCCATCACTGGCACCGTGCTGGGAATCGTGCTCATCACCAAGTTTACCAAGGGCGCCTGGATCGTCTGCGTGGCCATGCCCATCCTCTTTCTTCTCATGAAGGCCATCCGGCGGCACTACGATCAGGTTGCCGTCCAGCTGCGGCCCGGTGAGGATGACCTCACCACTCTGCCTTCCCGGGTGCATGCCATCGTGCTGGTGTCCACAATCCATAAGCCCATGTTGCGCGCGCTCAACTACGCTCGAGCCTCGCGGCCCTCCGTGCTGGAAGCGATTACCGTCAACGTAGATCAGCAGGAAACCGCGGCCTTGCGGGAGGAGTGGGATCGCCGGGAGCTTCCCGTGCCGCTCACCGTACTTGATTCGCCCTACCGAGAGGTCACCCGACCAGTGGTGGACTATGTGAAAAGCATCCGCCGTGCCAGCCCACGGGATGTGGTCACGGTGTTCGTCCCCGAGTACGTGGTGGGCCACTGGTGGGAGCAGCTGTTGCACAACCAAAGCGCATTGCGTATGAAGGCTCGGTTATTGTTCACCCCGGGCGTCATGGTGACCAATGTGCCCTGGCAGCTGGCTTCGTCCGAGGCGGTGGCGGCTCGCTCGGAACGCCCGGTTCCTGGGGCGGTCCGCCGCGGCGAGTTCTCCACACCGCTTCGCGCTCCCAAGTCAGGCGTCCAAGACGACTGACTTAGACTGATTTCAGACGGTTTTAGCCTTATGAGCCGCAGTTCCATGGGAAAAGTCCATTGGAATGGGACGCCTACCGTGCTCTAGCGTGAGTAGCTGTGCGCGATCTTCCTCTGGCCGATCCCGGCGTTCCGGAGCTGCGATCCCCGATCCGATTCCTCGGGTGGATAGCCTGCGGCCAGCCAGGGGCCCTCGCGGGGGGTGTGATCTTCGGAGTGATGTGGCGGGTTGGCTACATTTTGGTGCCGGCAACGCTTGGCTGGACCGTGCGGAGCAATCTTTTGCTCGCGCATAGTGATGCTGACGACGAGACAATTTGGACAGCTTTGACAGCCGTGGACGCGCTGCCGTGGGTGAACTCGCTGCCTGCTGGGCTGGACACCCAGGTGGGATCGGGGGGTTATCCGCTTTCGCCAGCCCAAACCCAGCAACTGGCGCTCGCCCGACTCATTCTGGCGGATCCACACACCCTCATTCTCGACGAGGCAACCTCTCTGCTCGATCCCAGCGCCGCCCGTCACCTGGAACGGTCGCTGGCGGCTGTGCTCGCGGGACGCACGGTGGTGGCTATCGCCCACCGGCTGCATACCGCCTACGACGCTGATTGGGTAGCCGTAGTCGAGGATGGCCGTATCACCGAGCACGGCTCGCATCAGGCTTTGGTCACTGCAGGTGGCTCCTACGCAGCGCTGTGGCGCTCCTGGCATGACCAGCCCGCGGATAGCTAGGCTGTCGAGTTCGGCCGATTAAAGCGCCTGGCGCTGTTCGGGAAACGTTTCGATGATCCGCACGCGCGCGGGCACTTGATCGGCATTGAACGCGAAGATCACCGATTCTCGGGCTCGGCGTCGGGCCCTTTCCACATCCCAGTCACCAGCCATCAGCGCGGAGCCGTCAGGAAGGTCTGGGGAGCTGACCGACCAAAAGCCGGTCGCATCCTGGTGAAACTCCAGGTGCACCGTGATCTCAGTTTTCACTGCCGCGCCTTCTCCATCTCCCTGGCCGGCCGAACTTGAATCCTGTGGATAACTTTATCGACTTGTCGCAGGTAGCCGCCATACTAGAACGTGTCGGAAAGAAAACTGCCTTTTTCAGCATAGACAGCGGCAGATATGAAGATGTGCGAGGAACGACTTGGGGGATAAGTTGGGAAACAACGATAGGTTTCCACAGGCACTCAACCAAAAATCAGCGAAGGCCTTGCTAAAATCTGAAGGATAGAGGGAAACTCAGGGAGGGAAGCACCAGGTCAAGATGGAGAAGCCAGGATACCGTCCGATTACCTTACCTACGTACAACCTGGGTTCCGCAGCTAATCGTGGTTCCTGGTACATATCCGGCCAGAAGGTGCAGCTCAGGCGGGGTTGGCCTGGCGCCACGACTGAGAATTCATAGTACACGAATTGTGCTATGAGGTTTGT
>Ga0187894_10002528_pt1 | contig 21742 bp, 18 predicted proteins | sample GBC1701081metaG_FD_136650 | JGI IMG/M metagenome (GOLD analysis project Ga0187894, IMG submission 136650) | White microbial mat communities from a lava cave in the Kipuka Kanohina Cave System on the Island of Hawaii, USA - GBC170108-1 metaG ... | reverse complement strand
TTGATGTTCAGCAACGGGCTCCGCACGTGGTGGTCGCTGATCTTCATCGCGCCGACGCGCGTGTACGGCATGTGGCAGTCCGCGCACGCGACCCCCGACCGCGCGTGGATCCCCTGGTTCCACATCTCGAACTCCGGGTGCTGCGCCTTCAGCTGCTGCGTGCCCGTCTCCTTGTGCGTCCAGTCGGTGAACCCGACCTCCTCGTAATAGGCGACGATGTCCTCGACCCTGAGCCCCTTCGCCCACGGGTACGTGAGCCGCTTCTCCGGTCCCTTGAAGTAGTACTCGACGTGGCACTGGCCGCAGACGAAGCTCCGCATCTCCTGCCGCGTGGCCATCGTGTTGACGTCATAGCCCGCAACCCCCTGCGACGCCTTGAGCGCCTTGATCCCCTCGAGGAAACCCGGTCGCGTCACCCGCAGCGCCATGGTCGCCGGGTCGTGGCAGTCGATGCACCCGATCGGGTGCGTGAAGCTCGCGCGCGTCTCCTCATACGGCAGCTTGTTGAAGTGCTCGAACCCCTTGATCAGGTCGCCGCCGCCCGCCTTCCGGTACGGCACGTAGACCGACGCGTGGCAGTGGATGCACGTGCCCGGCTGCTTGAATTCCGAGACGCGTTGCGTGTACGTCTGGTCCTCGAGCATGTACGCGTGGCCGCGCTTCTTCCGGAAGTCCACGGAGAAGGCGTAGCCCGCCCACATCGTCTTCAGCCGCGGATCCTCCTCAATCCGCTCCTGCGCGACGACCGTCCTCGGATCCGCATCGGTGGGGGCACGGGGGAGGGCCTCGCTGCCGCCGTACTTCGTCCGCTTCTGGTCGACCGTCTTCAGGTAGCCGTCGTACTGGAGCGGGAAGTTCTTCCCCCAGACCACGGGGTCCTCGGTCTCGTCATCGAGCTCGACCACGCGGAAGAAGGGGTTCTTGGCCTCCTGCTTCCGCTCCATGATGTTCACGAGGAGCGCGGTCGCCGCGGCGGCGGCCAAGGCGGCGCACAGCGCGACCACGAGGACGAGCCTGGTCTTCATCCCTCACCTCCCTGCCGCGACCGAGGTCGCGCCGAGCTCCATGTGGCCGACCGACGAGTGGCACCGGATGCACGAGATCTCGTCCGACCCCGCGTGCGACGGCGTGCCCATCGCCTGCACCACGGCCTCGTGGCAGCGCCGGCAATTGGCCTCCGCGATCCGCCGGCTCAGGGGCGTCGCGCGGATCGGTTCGTGGAACGTTCCCGTCGTGAAGTAGTACGAGTGCCAGAAGCCGTTCCGAGCCTTCACGTACCACCTGCCGAAAAAGTCGTGCGGCACGTGGCAGTCGTTGCACGTCGCGACCGACCGGTGGCTGCCCTTGATCCAGCCGTCGTGCTGCTCGTGCATCACGTGGCAGTTCGCGCACGCGCTCGGGTCGTCGGTCACGTACGACCACCCCCGCGCGTAGCCGAAGGTATATGCCCCGAGTCCCGCCGCGAGACCCACGAGGATCGCCGCGGCCACCACCGCGATCTGCGCCCGGCGCATGCGCCGGCGATTGTAGCGGGGCGGCATCGGTTCCCCCGCGCCCCCTCCACACCGCCGTCGCGGGAGGTCCTGCGCGTACACTGCTCGTCATGACCAGCGACCTCCTCCGCGCGATCGAGGAGCTTCCCGTCCCCGAGGTGCTCGTCGTCGGGGATCCGATCCTCGACCGCTACGTCTCGGGCACCGTGGAGCGCATCTCGCCGGAGGCGCCGATCCAGGTGCTCCGCCACGACCGCGAGTACGAGAGCCTGGGAGGCGCGACCGCCGTCGCCGCGAACCTCGCGCGGCTCGGCGCGCGCGTGCGGCTTGCGGGGCTCCTCGGCGACGACGCGGAGGGGAGGCGCCTGCGCGGGCTGCTCAAGGACGCGGGAATCCCCGACGAGGGGCTCGTGGCGGAGGCGGGGAGGCCGACCACGGTCAAGACGCGCTACATCGCGGCGAGCCAGCACGCGCGGCAGCAGATCCTGCGCGTGGACCGGGAAACCAGGGGGGCCGGGGGGGCCGAGGCCGAGCGGGCGCTGCTCGGCGCGGTGCGCGCGGCCCTCGCCGACGCGGACGTGATGGTGCTCTCGGACTACGGCAAGGGGTCCCTCGCGCGATGCGCGACCTTCATCGACGCGGCGCGCCACGCCGGCGTGAAGGTGATCGTGGACCCGAAGGGCAAGGACTTCGCGCGCTACCGCGGCGCGACCGCGATCACGCCCAACCGGTCGGAGGCGGGCGCGGCGACGGGCCGCGCGGTCGTGACCGCCGCGGACGCGGCGGCGGCGGCGCGCGACCTGCTCGAAAAGCTCGACCTCGAGACCGTCTTCGTGACCCTCGACCGCGACGGGATCTTCGTCCTCGAGCGCGGGGGGCAGGGCGCGGCGATCCGAACGGATCCGCGCGAGGTCTACGACGTGACCGGCGCGGGCGACAACGTGATCGCGGTGCTCGCGTACAGCCTCGCCGGCGGCCTCTCCCCCGTGACCGCGGCCTTCCTCGCGAACGTCGCGGGCGGGATCGCGGTCGAGCGGTTCGGCGTCGTGACCGTCGGCTGGGATGAGATCGCGGCGCGGATCGCCGCCGACCGCGGCGGCGACGCGAAGCTCGTCGATGGCGCGCTGCTCGAGCGCCTCCTCGAGAGCGCGCGCCACGCCGGCCGGCGGATCGTCTTCACCAACGGCTGCTTCGACGTGCTCCACGCGGGCCACGTCGACCTGCTTCGGCAGGCGCGCGCGTTCGGCGACCTTCTCGTGGTCGGCTTGAACGACGACGCGTCCGTGCGCCGGCTGAAGGGCGCGGGCCGCCCCGTGAACGCGCTGCAGGCCCGCGCGGCGGTGCTCGGCGGCCTCGCGTCCGTGGACTACGTGGTCGCGTTCGCCGAGGACACGCCGAAGGAGATCATCGAGCGCGTCCGCCCCGACGTGCTCGTGAAGGGCGAGGACTGGCGCGACAAGGGCGTCGTGGGAAGGGAGTTCGTCGAGGGCCACGGCGGCCGCGTCGAGCTTGTGCGGCTCACGGAGGGGTTCTCGACCACCGACACGCTGCGCAAGATGCGCGGCGCGTAGCGCGCCGGCTCTCGCGCTAGACCCCGTCAAAGGTCAGAGGTCGGTGACGGCGCGCGCGGTGCCGACCCGGATCTCGACCGTCTTCCGCGGGACGTTCCTGAGCACGAACGTCCCGTCCGCGCCGACCTTCGCGCGGCGTCGCGTCTTCCCTGCGAGGAGCGTCACCTCGCCGGCGCAGTTCGCCGGCCTGAGCTGGCCGCGCACCTCCGCCCCCCGCGCCCCCTCCTTTACCTCGATCTCCATGTCCACGTCGCCCGTGAAACGCAGGAACCTCGACGTGAGCGCGCCGGACCGGATGGCGTGCGCCGTCGCGGTCTTGAGGAACGAGTCGAAGACGAGCTGGAGGAACGCAGGCGCCTTCTCGCCGCGGAACGCCTGCATCGCGATCCGGAACGCGCGGCGCGAGGGCTTCGGCGCCGCCGCCGCGCGGCGCCCGGCCTCGAGGAGGCGCGCCGCCTTCTGGGCCGCCGCCGCGCAGGCGGCGCACTGCGCGAGGTGGGCGACGACAGCTTCGTCGGCACGGCCCGCGAGGTGGTCGAGGAGGTCCGCTTGGTCCGGATGTTCCCGCATGCCGTCTCCTAGGAGGGCTCCGAGGGCGCCTGGATACGCTCAAGACGCTCGCGCAGCTTCTCGAGGCAGCGGGTGCGCGTCGGGCCGAGCGACCCGCGCGGCATCTTGAGCCGCCTTGCGACCTCGTCGTCGGCGGGCGCGGGGGCGGTGAAGTAGAGGAGCGTCAGGAGCTTCCCGCACCGCCCGGGGATGTCGTGCAGAGCCTCCCGGACCCGCTGCTCCTCCACGAGCGCCGCGACCATCTCGTCCGGCGGCGCCGCGCTCGTGAGCGGCGGCATGTCGTCGGGCGTCATCGCGACCCGGTCCTTCCGCGCGGCTTCCCACGTGGCGCGGGTCGAGGCCCGGATCAGCCACCCGGCGAACTCGCTGCCGTCCTGCCCGGCTGCGATCGACTTCACGAGCGCGACGCAGACCTCCCCGAGCACGTCCTCGGCGCGGTCCTCGGAGAGCCCGTACCGCCGCGGGATGGAGAGGACGAGCGCGGCGTACCGCTCGATGAGCGCCTTCCACGCGCCTTCGTCCTTTTCCCGGCAGCGGGCGAGGAGCTCGGTGTCGGTGGGGGGGGCCAAGGGGGCCCATTATGGGGTAAGCGGGCCGGCGCCCCAAACGGCGAGTGGCCGGGCCACGGGAAAGGCCCGGCCGCGCGCCAAGGGAGGGGGGCCGGGGGGTCCGTGGCTACGCGTTGCCACGCTCAGGCGGGCGCGGTCGCGTGCGCGAGGAAGAAGCCGTCCGTGCCGTGAACGTGGGGCAAGAGCGTCGCGGGGAGCGCGAGGTCCGGCGTCATCAGCCGTGCCTCGCGCGCCTTGAACCCGCTCTCCTTGAGGAAGCCCTCGAACGCCTGCTCGTTCTCTTCCGGCATCAGGGAGCACGTCGCGTACGCGAGGAGGCCGTTCGGCTTCACGCAGGGCGCCCACTGCCTGAGGATCGCGATCTGCTCCGCCTGATGGCGAAGGAGATCCTCCGGCGCGAGGCGGTTCTTGATCATCGGGTTGCGGCGGATCGTGCCCGTGCCCGAGCACGGCGCGTCCACGAGGACCGCGTCCATCGTCCCCGCGGTGGGAGCGGCAGCGACGATGCGCACGTTCTGGGCGCCGGACCGGCGCACCCGGCGCTTCAGCTCGTGCCGGCGGCGCTCGTCCGGCTCGAACGCGAACAGCTCCCCGCGGCCGCCCATCAGCGCCGCCAAGTGGAGCGTCTTCCCGCCCGCGCCCGCGCACGCGTCGAGGACCCGCCAGTCCGGGTGCGGGTCGAGGGCCACCGACACGAGCTGGCTCCCCTCGTCCTGCATCTCGAACTTCCCGTCGCGGAACGCGCGCGTCTCGAAGACGTTGATCCGCTTCAGGAGCACGACGCCGTCGGGCGCGAGGGGCGAGGCCTTCGCCTCGATTCCCTCCGACCCGAGGCTCACGAGCAGCTCGTCGCGCGTGCCCATGAGCGTGTTCGCGCGCAGGGTCGTCGGCGCGGGTTCGTTGAGGGCGGCGGCGAGCTTCCGCGCTTCCTCCGCGCCGAACCGCGCGACCCACCGCTCGACCATCCACGCCGGGAACGACTCCTCGAAGGCGATCAGCGTCTCCGGCCCCCCGCGCCCCCTCACATCCTTCGCCGAGCGGGCGAAGGCGGCCATGTCCTTCGGCCCCGCGCGCAGGAGCTGCGCCGCGGCCTCGCCGAGCTCGGTCACGTCGCCCTTGAGCTTGCCGCGCGCCGCGAGCGCGACCGCGCGCGCCGCCCCGCGCCCCGCGAACCCCGCGGGCACGCGCGCCGCGACCTCGTCGAGCTGGAGCTTCCAGCGGAGGAGCGCGTACGTCGTGTCCGCGATGAAGCGGCGGTCCTTCGCGCCGAGGTATTTCCGCGCGCGGAAGAACTCGCGGAAGAGGAGATCCGCCGGCTGCGGCCGGCCGAGGATCATGGCGTACGCCTCCTGGGCGTGCCCGAGCAGCGACGAGGTTTGCATGGGGTGGGGCGGCGGGGCGGGGTTAGCGGTAGGCGTCGGACCCGTGCCGGACGGCGTTCACATCGATGCGCCGGCGCGGATCGTCACCTTCGACATCGCGGGAGTATACCCGGCAGCCACACACCGGCCTCTTGGGCCATCCGATCTCAGCGCGCGGGCACCTGGAGCTCCGTGCCCTCCGTCGCGGCGGGAAGAGTCGCCTCGAGGACCAGCCGGCCGCCCTTGTCCGTGACCGACACGTCGCACTCGCCCTCGGACAGCCCGAGCAGCGTGAACGCTCCGTTCGCGTCCGTCTTCGTGTTGCGGACCGCCCGGTCCGCGCTTGCGACGATCAACTGGTGCTCGGCAAGCGGCCGCCTCTCCGCATCGAGCAGCACGCCGGAGAGCGTGAGCCCCTTCGGAAGGCGCAGCTCGATGCCCTCCTGGTTGGTGGCGATCGTCTCAACGACGGGCTGGTGCTCCCGATGGAACGCCCAGATGGTGACGCGCTCGCCGACAAGCCGGTCGAAGCGGAAGCCTCCCTCCGGGTCGGTCCAGTACACGTCGTGGTGGAGAGGCCAGCGGAGCTCCTTCCGCGAGTTCGGGTTCCGCACCGGCAGCGGGCCCTTGCCCGGCGGGAGCGCCCGCACCTCCACGCCCGCGAGCGGCTGTCCGTCCGCGCCGAGGACCCGGCCCGTGAGCTTCCTCGGACGCGAGGGAACGATACGGATATCGCTCGTGCCGGCCTTCACGTGCCGCTCCTCGAAGACGGCCGTTGCGGCGCGGATGCTGAGAACGTGCTCGACATCCTCGACGTTCTCGATCGTGAAGCTCCCGTCCTGCCGGCACTCGTTGGACCTCCAGCGATTCGGATCGTCGCTGCCCTCGGGCATCGCGGTCACGTGCGGCGCCTCGCCGAGCGGGAAGGGTTGGCCGGCGCCATCGAGGACGCGGCCGGAGATCACGAGGGCCGACTTCCGCCTCACGAGCACGTCGACGACGCTCGCGTTTGTCGAGTCGTAGAGGATCTCCGGCCCCACGAGCTCCCATCCGCGCTCGCGCAGGACGAGAGAGAACCTCCCGGTCGCGAGGTCGCGGAACGCGAACGACGCGTCCTCGAGCGAGCGGGTCCAACCGTCGCCTTGGCCGCCGGAGGGGCTGCGATGGTCCGCGGGGATGCCCCGGCCGAGGAGCGCGAACGGGAGGGGCTCGCCCTCCGCCGTGCGCAGGCGACCACGGAACGTGAGGCTTGGCTCGAGCGCCACCGCGAGCGGCTCGCTCGCGGGGACCTCCATCTCCATGAACCGGCCCTGGTATCCGCGACACGCGATCCAAACCTTCGCCTTCCCACCCTTGAGGCCGCCGAGGGTGAACGCGCCTTCCTCGTTCGTGTGCGTCTGCCGCCCGTCGGCGCCGACAAGCGCGCCGACAAGAGCGCCGGCGATCGGGAGCCCCGCGCGATCGGACACCCGCCCCGAGAGCGCCGCGCCCGCCTGCAGCGTCACCACGATGCCCGTGCGCTCTCCGGCGTCCGCGATCGAGAACGGCTCGGAGGCGGACCGGAGATATCCTTGCTTTGAGGCCCAGACGCGCCGGGCTCCGGCGGTCGAGGGGACCCGGAAGGCTCCTTGCTCGTCCGAGACGCATGTGTGCGGCGATGTCTCCTCGAGCGTTATCCAGAGTTGCGGCTCGTCGGGGTAGACGGCGACAGCCGCGCCCGGCACGGGGCGGCCGGCGTCATCGACAACCCTCCCCGCGACGGAACCCACTCGACGGACGACGATCCCTACCTCGTCCGTAGCCAGATCGGGGACCTGCGGCTTCCAATCCATGAAGAACCGGCTGTCGACCACCTCGATCCGGTCTCGGGCATCCACTCTCGCGGAAGTCAGCTTGAAGCGGCCCTCGGCGTCGGTCACCGCTTCAGGCAGCGGAGCGAAGCCTCCGAACGCGATCTCCCTGACGACCACATCGGGCACCGGGCCCACGATCTCCTGCCCCTTCATCTCGATGACGCGCCCGAGCACCGCGCCGCGCGGCGGCGACGCCGGGAGCCGCAGCGCGAGGTGAAGGCCTGGCGTGAATGCGGAGGTGAGCTCCACGCTTCCTCGCGCGCCGCCATCGACCACGACGGTGAGGCGATCCCCGTCCCGCAACGGAACGCGGTCGATGACGAAGCGTCCCGCCGCGTCGGCACTGCCCGACAGGCCCCAAGAACCCGGCCAGGGCGCGATCCTGATGCGTGCTCCCGGGACGGGAGCGCCGTCTGCCGCAAGCACCTCGCCGGAGACGGTCTCCCCCGGGCCGAGAACGACGCGCCACTGGTCCGGCGCGCAGTTAACACCAGCGTCCAGGACCGCCAGGGAGTCGTGATCGACGTGCACGTAGAGGGCACCGTCCTCGAACGCGAACCTCCCGTCCGGGCCCGTGCGCACGAAGGCGCCCGGGATTTCGGCGCTACCTGCGACCGCGCGCACGCGCGCGAGGGCGACGGGTGCGCCCGCCTCGTCGACGACGATGCCCGTCAGCCGCTCGCCCGGCGGCAGCCGGATCGTGAGGAAGTCGCGCCGGATGCCCAGCGCGAGCTCGTGGCCGCTCCACGCGTGGCCCGGCGCGTGCGCGAGGAGCGCCCATCCGGTGCCGAGGGGCGCATCGATCGAGAACGATCCGTCGGCCCCCGTGGTCGTCTCGGCGAGCGGGGCGGGAGGCACGGGGTTTCGTTCCCAGTAGTCGAGGGACGAGAGCCACGGCATGACTGCTACACGCGCGCCGGGGACCCCGCGTCCCCAGAGCGTCGTGACGCGACCCGTCGCGCGGACTAGGTCGGTCGGCGCCTCCGCCACAGCCGCTTCCGTTCCGGGAGCGACGCCCGCGCCACCCCCGTCGACTCGCGCCGGCTCGTGCGCGGACCCGGCCCGCGGCGCGATGCCGTCGCGGTCCCCGCCGCCCAGCGCGAGCAGCGTCAGGGAGAGCGCGACCGCCGCCGCCGCGAAGCCGGCTCCCACGGCGGCGGCCACCGTCCGGCGCGGCCACGCCATCGCGGCGGCGAGCGGCAGCCACGTGCGGTGGCCGTGCGTCTCGTCGAGCCGGCGGCGCAGCAGCGCGTGCGCGCGGCGGAGGCGCGAGTGCACCGTCTCGTAGGGCGCGCCGAGCCTCCGCGCGATCTCCTTCGGTGTCAGGTCGTGGAAGTAGCGGAGGATCACGACCGTCCGGTAGGGCTCGTCGAGCGCCCGGACTCCCTCCGCGAGGCGGCGCTGCATCTCCGCCTGCGCGGCGATCTCGTCCGCCGGCGGCGCTGTGCCGTGCCGCGCGGCCGCGGTCTCCCGGCGCGCGCGCCGCGCCTCGCCCCGGAGGTGGCGCGCGGCCATCCGCCGAGCCACGGCCGCGAGCCACGCGCGGGGCGCGCGGATGTGCGGCCGTTCGAGTGCGGCGGCCAGAGTGTCCTGCGCCACGTCATCCGCGGCGTCCGCGTCCGAGAGGAGGCCCCGGCAGAGCCGGCGCACGAAGTCCGCGTGCCGGAGGAGCTGATCCGTGGTCGTGTCCATCACCGGTGGAGTTCCCGCGGCCGGCCGCGACGGTGCAGCCTGATCGTATCCTGCCGAAGGGCCCCGGCCCCCGCACCCCCCGATTTCACCCCTGCCGTGCGGTAGCATGGCCGTTCATGGAGTTCGCGCGCCTGCTTGAGAAGTTCCAGGGCCAGAAGGTCGTCGTCCTCGGCGACCTCGCGGTCGATTGCTACGTGGACACGCGGCCGGCGCGCGTCTCGCGCGAGGCGCCGGTGATCGTCCTCCGGTACGAGGGGCGCCGGTTCACGCCCGGCTGCGCCGCGAACACGATCATGAACCTGCGCGCGCTCGGCGCGGCGGTCGTGCCGCTCGGCGTCGTCGGCGACGACGAGGCGGGGTACAGCCTCGTCGAGGCGTTCAAGGCCGCGGGCATCCCCGACACGGGCATCGTCATCTCCGGCCGGAGCGTCGTGAAGATCCGGCTCATGAGCGGCGACACGCACCGCCCGAAACAGCAGCTCGTCCGCGTGGACGTCGAGCCCGAGAAGGCGCTCCCGAAGGACACGCTGCTCGAGCTGCTCGCGCGGGCCGCCGCCGCCGAGGGGGCGAAGGGGATCGTCGTATCGGACTACGGCTACGGCGCGGCGTCGCCGGGGCTCATGCGTGCGGCGCGCGAGGCGGCGACCGACGCGCTCGTGAGCGTGGACTCGCACTCCGCGATCGGCGATTTCGAGGACGCGGATCTCCTCACGCCGAACGAGTGGGAGGCCGCGTCGTACATGGGGACGAACATCCAGACGGACGCGGACGCGTCGGAGCTCGCGCGGGCGCTGCGTACGCGGGCCGGCGCCGCGGCGGTGCTGCTCACGCGCGGCAACCGCGGGATGCTGCTCGCGGACGCGGGCGGCGTCCACGCGATCCCGATCGCCGGGAGCGCGGAGATCGTGGACCCGAGCGGCGCGGGCGACACGGTCGTCGCGACGGCCACGATGGCGCGGCTCGCGGGCGCGAGCCACCTCGAGGCGGCGCACCTCAGCAACATCGCCGCGTCGATCGCGGTGATGAAGGCCGGCGCGCAGGCGGTCACGCTCGACGAGCTCCGCGAGCAGGTGAAGTGAGGGGGCCTCGGGGGCCGTGGGCGAGATCGTCGACCGGGGTGAGCTCGCACGGCGGTGCGCGGCGCTCAAGGCCAAGGGCAAGCGGGTCGTCCTCACGAACGGCGCGTTCGACCTCCTCCACGTCGGCCACGTCCGCGCGCTCAAGGAGGCGCGGAGCAAGGGCGACGCGCTCGTCGTCGCCGTGAACGGAGACGAGTCGGTCCGCCGGCTCAAGGGCGATGGGCGCCCCGTCGTTCCCGCGTCCGAGCGCGCGGAGCTGCTCGCGGCGCTCGCGTGCGTCGATCTCGTCCACGTCTTCGAGGAGGACGATGTCGCCGTCCTCCTGCGGCTCCTCCGCCCGAACGTCCACGCGAAGGGCCGCGACTACACGGCGGAGAACGTCCCCGAGCGCGCGGTCGCGAAGGAAGTCGGCGCCGAGATCGCGATCGTGGGCGACCCCAAGGACCACTCCGTGACCGACCTGCTGAAGCGGATCGGCTCGCGCCGTCGCGCGTAGCCCAAGGGCCGCGCTGCCCCGCGCCGGAGGCTCGCAGCGGCGCCGCGACGGGGCCCCCGCAGCCCCCCCCGGATCGGCTTCGGGTAGCATGGCGGGCTCTCCGGGCATGATCGTCTCGCAACACAAGGACCGGACCGTCCGCGAGCAGGGGAACCTCTTCGTGAAGGAGTTTTCCACCGCCCGCGCGTGCGCGGAGGAGATGGAGAAGATGCTCCGGCTCGAGGAGGCCAGTGTCCGAGGACCGAAGGTCGTGGCGGTCTCCGGGAGCAGCTTCGTCACCGAACGGCTGCCGGGCGTGCCGCTCGACGAGCTGATCCGGACGCGGTGGCTGTCGATGGCCCGCCGCGACCGGAGCGCGCTCATCAGGCGAATCGCCGCGGTCTGCGCCAAGATCCGCGACGCGGGCCTCTCGTGGCCCGACCTCGTCACGTACCACCTGTACGTCTCGGACGACGACGTCCGGGTGCTCGACCCGGCGCGGCTTCGGAACGGGAAGCTCGACCTCTCGGCGCTCTACTGGTCGGCGGAGGAGCCGACGGTCAGCCGCGCCGACCGGCTCCGGTTCTGGCGCGGGTACGCGGGCGACGCGCCGCCGCCGCGGATCCGGAGGATCGGCCACCGCGGGCGGTTCCGGCCGTACCGGTGGGCGATCCAGCGGACCGCGATCCGGCCGTGCCCGCCCTTCGACACGTTCGTGAACGCCACGGGCGCGCCGTACGTGTCCGCGGACGAGGTCGCGACGAGGGCGCAGGTCGTGCGGGCGCTCTACGATCGCACCAACGCGCGGCTCCCCGATCTCGTCGTGAAGATCACGGCCGATCCCGAGGACGCGCGGCAGGAGTGGGAGAACCACCGGCTGATGATGGCCGCGGGATTCCGCGTGCCGCAGCCCGCGGTCGGCGGCGTGCTGTCGGACGGGCGCGGCCTCTTCTCGGCCGTCGCGCTCGCCGGGATGAAGCCGATCGACGACGCGTGGAAGACGCTCGACGCCCGGCGGGCCGTGCGCGCGATCGCCGATCTCGCGCGGCGGCTCCACGCGTGCGGTCTCGTCCACCGGGATCTCTACCTCTGCCACCTCTTCGTGAAGCCGGGGGACTGCGACCTGACCCTCATCGACCTCGCGCGGCTCAAGCGCTCCACGTCGAAGCGGCGGCGGGTGAAGGACCTCGCGGCACTCCTCTCGAGCGCGAAGGGGCTCGTCTCGCGCACGGACCTCTGGCGCGGACTCCTCCGCTACGGCGGCGGTCGGAAGCTCGCCCGGCGCGTGATCCGCAAGGCCCGGAGAATCGCCCGGCACGTCCCGAGGAACGTCCGCGACGGGACCCACGTGCCGAAGGCCCGTTGATGCACGTCGGGATCCTCTGCGAGCACAGCGATCCCCTGCGCGGCGGCGCGGAACGGTACCTCGAGGCGCTCGCGCGTCGCCTCCGCGAGCGCGGCCACGAGGTGACGGTCCGCGCGCGCACGGGGCCGCACGCGCGGGACGTCGCATCGTTCCCCGCCGCCCTCCGCCCCTGGCACTACGCGCGGACGCTCCTGCCCGACCTTCGCAAGGCGGATGTCGTCCTCTCGACCGCGCCGGTGCCCGGCTGCGACTTCTACCAACCGCACACCGGGATCCTCGGCGCGAGCGTGCCGGCCCACCTCGACCCGCTTCCTTCCCCTCTGCGCTTCGTGCGGCGGTGGAATCCCCAGCGTGTCGCGCACTTCGCCGTCCTCCGCGCGTTCGAAGCGCGCGCCGTGAGGGCGCCGGCCCGCGTCCTCGCCCTCTCGCCGCGCGTGCTCGAGGACCTGAAGCGCTTCTACCCGCAGGCGCAGGCCGTCCTCCGCCGGCCGGGGGTCGACCTCGACCGGTTCCGGCCCGGCGGCGCGAGGCGGCGGCAGCCGCGCCTCCTCTTCGTGGCCACGAACTTCCGGCTGAAGGGGTTGCACACGCTCCTCGGGGCGATGAGGCTCCTCCCGCGCGCGAGCCTCGTCGTGGTCGGGCCCGACCGGGCGATTCCCGCCGACCGCGTCGAGTACGTCCGGCACGCGGACGACCTCCCCGCGCTCTACCGCGACGCCGACGTCCTCGTCCACCCGACCTGGTACGACACCGCGTCGCTCGTCGTCCTCGAGGCGCTCGCGTCGGGCACCCCGGCCATCACGACGACCCGCGACGGCAACGCCGACCTGGCCGAGCTCGGCGGCGGCGAGGCGCTCGCCGACCCCGGCGACGCGAGCGCGCTCGCCCGCTCGATCGAGCGCGTGGTCGCGACCGCGTCGCCGGAGCTCGCGCGCGCCGTGGCCGAGAAGTTCCCCGAGAACCGGATGCTCGACGAGGTCGTGGACACGCTATGCGACTCCTCGTCCTGACGCACCGGTTCGAGGACCCCTCCTTCCGCGTGCGGTGGGGGAGGTTTCTCGGGACACTCTCGGCAGAGGCGCGCGAGATCCCGGACCGCGGCCGCGCCGCGGTCTTCCGCCTCGCCCGCGAGGCCGAGACCGTCGTCCTCCACCGGCGGCTCCTCACCGGCCTCGACTTCGCGCGCCTCCGCCGCGCCGCCCGCCGCCTCGTCTACGACTTCGACGACGCCCTCTGCTACCGCCCGGCGCCGCCGCACCGCTCGCTCCTCCGCGGGCGCCGCTTCTTCCGGACGGTGGCGCGGGCGGACCTCGTCCTCGCGGGCAACCGCAACCTCGCGGGACTCGCGCGGCTGCGCGCGCGACGGGTCCTCGTCGTCCCCACGACGGTCGATGTTTCCCCCGAAGCCCCCCTTCTTCCCGAGCCCACGGCGGTGTGGATCGGGCAAAGGGCCACGCTCCCCTATCTCGAGCCCTTCGTCGAGGCCGTGCGCGATGCCGGGTACCGCCTGCGCGTGATCGCGGACGCGGCGCCCGACGGCGCGGACCTCGTGCCGTGGTCGCTCGAAACGGAGGCGGCGCGCCTCGCGGAGTGCCACGTCGGCCTCGCGCCGCTCCCGTCGGATCCCTTCGCGCGCGGCAAGTGCGGGTTCAAGCTGCTCCAGTACTACGCGGCGGGGATTGCCGCGGTCGCGTCGCCGGTCGGGGTGCATCGGACGCTCGCGGAGGGCGGCGCGCTGCTCGCGCGCACGCCGGCCGAGTGGACCGCGGCGCTGCGCCGGCTCCGCGAAGAGGGGGGGGCCCGGGGGCCGAAAGGCCGGGCGTTCGTCGAGCGGCGGTATGCTGCGCCCGCGTTGGCCGAGCGGCTGAGGAGGATCCTCGCGTGACCGAGCCCTCGCGCATCGTCGTGCGCGTGCCGAACCCGCTCGGGGACCAGATCATGGCCACGGCCGCGCTCGACGCGCTCCGGAAGCGGTTCCCGAAGGCGCGGATCGCGGGGCACGGGAGCGGGATCGCGCGGCAGCTCTACGCGGGCATGGACTGCTTCGACGAGTTCCTCGTGTCGGGGCGGAAGGAGTCGGTCTGGCGCCAGGCGGCGCTGCTTCGCAAGGAGCGGTTCGACCTGTGCGTGCTGTTCACGGGGTCGTTCCGGAGCGCGCTGCCGCCGTTCCTCGCGCGGATCCCGCGGCGCGTCGGGTACCGGTGGAGCGGGCGTTCGCTCTTGCTCACCGATCGCTGGCCGCGCCCGAGGCCCGGCGGGAAGGCGCAGCCGTACCCGACGAAGCGGTTCTACCTGGATCTCGTGGCGAAGCTCGGCGCGACCGAGGCGGGGCGGGCGCGGCTCGCGCTCACGGCCGAGGAGACGTCGCGCGCCGCGGCGTGGATGGAAGGGGAGGGGCTCCTGGAACCCATCCTCTCGATGTGCGTCGGCGCCGCGTTCGGGCCGAGCAAGGTCTGGCCCGCGGGCAACTTCGCCGCGGTCGCGGACGCGATGGCGGAGCGCCACGGCGCGCGCGTGGTCCTCCTCTGCGCGCCGGGCGAGCAGGAGATCGCGCTCCAGGTGAAGGCCGCGATGAAGACGCCGATCGTGGACACGTGGACGGACCCGCTCGACGTCGGCATGCTCAAGGCGGTGATCGCGCGGTCGCGGCTGCTGCTCACGAACGACACCGGCCCCCGGCACATCGCCGCGTGCTTCGGAGTGCCCGTCGTCTGCCTCATGGGCCCCACGAGCCCCGTCTACACGGAGGCCGACGCCGAGGGGCAGGTGATCCTCCGCCGCGAGGACGTGGCGTGCTCGCCCTGCCACCTCCCGGTCTGCCCGATCGACCACCGCTGCCTCACGTGGATCAAGCCGCAGGACGCGCTCGCCGCGGTCGAGCGGCTGTGGGGCGGGTGATCCGTCCTCCTCCCCGGGCCCCTACGGGGAGATCTTCGCGCACGCGTCGCGGACGGCTTCGCGGACGCGCGCGTCGGCATGGTCCTTGTGCTTCTCCAGCGCGGGGAGCGCCTCGCGCCCTATGGGGCCCATCTTCGCGAGGGCGCGCGCGGCGCCGGCGATGCAATCGGCGTCGTCCACCGCGAGCGCCGCCACGAGGTACGGCACCGCCCTCGCCCCGATCGAGCCGAGCGCGTCGGCGGCCGCCTCCTGCACCTCCGGCGCCACGTCCTGGAGGGCGGCGACGAGCGTTTCCGCGGCCTCGGCCGCGCCGGCCCCGAGCTGGCCGAGCTCGCGCGCCGCCCCCGCGCGCTGCTGCGCGTCGCCCTCGTTGAGGAGGTCGATCAGCGGCTGCACCCCCGCGGCCTTCCGGGGCGCCGCCTCCTCCTCTTCGCTCGGCTCGGCCGCCTCCGCGGCGGGCGGCGCGACCGGCGTCACCTCGGGCGGTGGCGCGCGCCGGCGCGGCGCGAGCTCCTTCAACCCCGCGGACATGTCCACGTAGTAGCCGCCCGTCCTGTCGGCGAGGCTCTTGAGCAGGTTGCGGTCGTGGTCCTTGCCGATCCCGACGCAGTGGAACACGATGTCGAGCGGCTTGTTCCACATCTCCACGAGGGCGAGCAGGTCGCTCGCCTCGACGAAGCGACCGCGCGTGGCGATCCCGTCCGTCAGGAACACGACCGTGTCCGGGAGGTCCTTGAAGCGTTCCGCGCCGGTGCCGATCGAGAGGTAGTCCTGGAAGGAGACGAAGAGCGCCTCCCAGATGTTGGTCAGCTCGGCGGTCTCGAGCTTCGTGACCCAGCGGATCGCGCGCGCGCGCGTCGCGGCGTCGAGCTTGAGCATCCCCACGTTGAAGCGCTTCGCGTCGTCGTTGAAGCCGATGATGTTGAACAGGATGCCGTCCGGAAGCAGGGTGATCGCGCGGATGAACTCGGCCTGCGCGTACCCGAGCCGCGTGGGCTCGAGCCCGTGCTGCTTCATCAGGCGTTCGATCGCCTGGTCGTTCACCTCGAGCGGCTCGGACATCGAGCCGCTGAAATCGAGCGCGAACACGATCCGGTCCGACTCGAGCGGGATCCGGAAGAAGCTCGCGACGGTCCTCCTCTCGCCGTCCTTGGCCTTCGCCTCCGCGGGGGCCCACGTCCCCGCGCGCACCGCCTCGGCGTTCGCCTCCCACCACGTCTTCCACTGGGCGGTGCTCTGCGCGAAGCTCGTCCCCGTGAGCGCGTGCAGGTAGGAATCCGCGGCGCGCGCCATCTCGCCGGTCTCCGTCGACGCGACGGCCACGAGGTACTCGACGGCCTCCGCGAAGGGCGCCGCGGCCATCGCCTGGCTCGCGCCGAGGCGGACCGCCCAGTTCGCGTCGTCGCGCAACATCCTGACGCGCGCGGTCACTTCGGGCTCGCGCGCGAGCGGGATGAGCGACCGCACCGCGATCGCCCGCACCCGCGGGTCCTTCTGGTCGAGCAGCTGCAAGAGGGAAGGCGCGCACGCGCGGCGGCTCGTGTGCCTGAGCCCGGCCACAAAGAACTGGCGGAGGAGCGGGTTCACCTCCGTCAGCGCCCCGCGCTCGATGGAGCGGATCGCGTCCGGGTCGCGGAAGGTCAGGAACGCGTCGCCTGCCGCGCGCACCACCTGGAGGTGGACGCGGGTCTCGGCCTGCGTGCGGAGGATCTCGTCATCGAGCGCCTCGAGTTTCCTGAGCCACGCGTGCGCCTCGTCCACGACGTCGATGCCCGCGTTGAGCTGGCGGATGATCCAGCGGCCCCGCGGCAGCATCTTGAGCTGCCGCTCGAGCAGGCGGTCGATCGTGTCGCTCCCCTTCTCCATCTCCCGGTTGCTCGTGCGGATCGCCTCCTCGAGGAGGTCGATCGCCTGCTTCGTGTCGAGCTTGACGAGCAGAGCGACGGCCTCGAGGCGTGCCTCGACGTCGCGGTCGCGCAGCATCCGCCGCGCGCTGTCGAGCTCGTCTGCCCCGGCCCAAAGCGCGAGGAGGAGAACGACCACCGCCCGCCGCACGACGGGCATTCTACGGATTCCGGCGTCCGCGGCCTCCCCCGGATCCGGCTGGCGGAGCTACTCTTTCTTCGCCGCAGCCTTCTCCTTGTACTCGTCGAGGGTGCTCTGGAGCGACGGCTCGCTGGGGTCCTTCTCGACGGCCTTCGTCTGGATCTCGATCGCCTTCGCGAGGTCGCCCTTCCAATAGTAGACGCGCGCGAGCGTGTCGAGGATCGCGCCATCCTCGCCCTTCGAGAGTTCGACGGCCTTCTGCGCGGCGTCCATGGCCAGCTCAAGGTCGCGCTTGACCTCCATCTCGGGATCGACGATGAGCCACGCGACCTCGTTGAGCCCCATCGCGCTGTTGTACTTCACCGCCTTCTCCGTGATCCTCGCGCCGAGGGCCGAGGCCTCCTCGTTCCTGCCGGTGAGGAGGAGCAGCCGCAGCTTTGCCGTGGGCATGGTCATCGCGGCGGCCCCGTTGCTCGGGCGGACGGGCGCCCAGGCCAGCTCCGGGTAGTCCTTCTCGAAGACCGCGATCGCGTCGAGCGCCATGCGCCGGTCCATCTGGAGGATCTCGTCCCGGCGCTTGAGCGCGGTCTTGATCTCCTCGGGCCCCTTCGCCGGGTCCCACGTGCCCGCGACGATCCGGGCGAGCGGGATGTCGAGGCTCGGCGGGTAGCCGAGGCTGATGTGGGCGATCTTGCCGCTCGCGTCGACGACGAACGCGCAGGGAATCCCCTGGATGCCGGCCGCGCGGAGCCAGGCGTCGTGCGTCTTGTCCGCGTCGTCCCAGGCCACCGCGTAGCCCATCCCGGGGCCCCTCTCCTGCGCCATCGCCTCGACCGCCTCGAGGGTGTTGCCCCGCTGGTCCTCGCCCGTCACGCCGATGAACGTGACCTTGTCCTTGTACGTGTCCTGGAGCTCGCTCAGGTGCGGCATGCTCATCACGCACGGCACGCACCACGTCGCCCAGAACTCGACCACGTAGATCTTGCCCTTCTCGAGCGTGACGGGTCCGGCCTTCACCCACTTCGCGATCGTGAGGGGCGGCGCGTCGCTGCCGACCTTGAGCGTGGCTTCCTGGGAACGCGCCGCGACCGCCGCGAGCGCGAGCACACAGAGGATTCTCAGCATGGGTACTCCTCGTCCGGTCAAAGATCGCACCGCAGACCTTGAGGATAGCGCCCCGGTGTCGGGGCGCACGAGAATCCGGAGCCCAAGGGAGGGGGCCTCGGGGGCCGGGGAGGGGGCCCGGGAGGTCCGCACCCCGCTGCTACAATCCCGCGGATGAGAACCTGCCATCTCCTCCTCGCCCTTCCTCTCCTCGCCGCCGCGGTGCACGGGCAGGAGGACAAGTCCAAGTCGAAGTCCGGGATCCTCATCCTCAGCATGCTCCGTGCGATCGACGACTCCGACGAGGGGCGGAGCGTGGTGCAGAAGCTCCGCGAGGAGATGGCCACGCAGAAGCAGCGCTACACCGACGACAAGACGAAGCTCCAGGAGACGGTCAAGCAGCTCCTCCAGCTGAAGCCGGCGGAGCGGACCGCCGAGTTCTGGAAGCAGATGGAGGAGGCGATGGAGACGGACGCGCGTCTCGAGAGGGAGAAGAACATCGTCCTCGCGAAGAAGGGCGAGGAGCTGTCGCGGGCCCTCCAGCAGATCGTCCAGGGCGCGCAGCAGGAGGCCCGCGCGATCATGAAGGAGCGCGGGGCCGAGATCGTCCTCCTTTCGAAGACGGGTCCGATCGAGCTCATGTCGGACCAGGACTTCCAGCAGGAGATGCTCATGCGGCGCGTGCTCTGCCACGACGACGCGATCGACATCACCGACGAGGTGATCCAGCGGATGAACAAGTGGTACAAGGAGAACAAGAGCGAGCAGGGCACCCCGAAGCGGGAGGGCGCGGAGGGGGACGGCAAAGAGCCGGCGAAGGACAAGGGCGCGCCGGCGAAGGAAGGCCCGGGCAAGACCGGCTAGTGTCCTGAGTTAGAGATTCATGTACATGAACCACTGCCACGGACCTCGAATGCCTGCGAACTTCTGAGACAGGACACTAGGCCCGCCGTGACGCGCTGGGAGGAAGCTGCCGCGAGGGTGCAGGAGCAGCTGCGCCGCAGGATCGTCGGCATGGACGACGTGATCGAGAAGATGCTCCTCTGCATCTTCACGCGCAACCACGCGCTCCTCGTCGGCGTGCCCGGCCTCGCGAAGACGATGCTCATCTCGTCGCTCGCGGAGGCGCTCGACCTCTCCTTCGCGCGGATCCAGTTCACGCCCGACCTGATGCCCAGCGACATCACGGGCACCGAGGTGCTCGCCGAGGACCGCGAGCAGGGCACGCGCACCTTCCGGTTCCTCCCGGGCCCGATCTTCGCGAACATCCTCCTCGCCGACGAGATCAACCGCACGCCGCCGAAGACCCAGGCCGCCCTCATGGAGGCGATGGAGGAGCGGCAGGTGACGTCGGTCGGGAAGCGCTACCCCCTCCCGGACCCCTTCTTCGTCCTCGCGACCCAGAACCCGATCGAGCAGGAGGGTACCTACCCGCTCCCGGCGGCCCAGCTCGACCGGTTCATGTTCCGTATCCGGATCGAGTACCCGGAGGCGGAGGCGGAAAAACGGATCGCGCGCCGGACCTCGCGCTCGACGGCGGAGAGGGCGACGCCCGTCCTCCGGGCGAGCGATATCGCGGAGTTCGGCCGCGAGGCGGCGAAGGTCGACCTCCCGGGGGAGCTCGAGGAGAAAATCGTGATGCTCGTGCGGCGGACGCGGCCCGACGAGCCCCTGGCGCCGCGGTTCGTGAAGGACTGGGTCGCCTTCGGCGCCGGCCCCCGCGCGGCGCAGGCGCTCGGCACCGCCTGCCGCGCGCGCGCGCTGCTGCACGGCCGCACGGCGGTGCGCCTGGACGACGTGCTCGCGCTCGCGCCCGACATCGTCCGCCACCGGCTCGTCCTCAACTACCACGCGATCGCCGAGGGGATCCGCGCGGTGGAGGTGGTCCGGAAGCTGCTCGCGGACCACTTCGACCTCGTGCCGAAGCCCTCCGTGGCGCGCCCGCTCTGGCGCCGCCTGCTGCGGATCTGACGCGCAGGCCCGGGGCCGAGGCTCCTCCCCCCGCGCCCCCCGCACCCCGCTACGCGAAGACGAACTGATCCGCGGGGATCGACCGCTCGCAGTAGTCGCAGCGGACCGCGAGCGGCTCGCGGCTCTCCACCACGAAGGCGCCGGGAACGCGCTCCGTGTGCACGATGCAGGCCGGGTTCGTGCACTTGAGGAGGCCGCGGAAGGCGATCGGCGGGTGGAGGCCGTGCTTCCCGACCACCTTGTAGTCGCGGATGATCGAGAGCGTCGCGTCGGGGCTGATCAGCGCGATCTTCGCCGCCTCGCTCTCGGAAAGCTCGTAGCGCTCGATCTTGATGATGTCCTTCCGCTCGAGGCGCCGCGACGTGAGGTTGATGCCGATCGTGACCGTGGTTCCGGGCGGGAGGTTGAGCACCCGGAGGCAGCGGAGCCCGGTTCCCGCGCGGAGGTGGTCGAGGACGGTCCCCTCCTTGAGCTTCGCGACCTGTTGCGTCGGCTTCGCCATCAGGGGAGCCTCCTCATCGGACCGTGCGACCTGCTCCTGCCTCACAGGACCTTCTCCGCCTTGCCGAGGAGCAGCGCGATCAGCGCCTTCCGCACCGCGACGCCGTAGTGCGCCTGCCGGAAGTACGCGGCGTGCGGGTGCGCGTCCACCTCGGTTGCGATCTCGGTCACCCGCGGGAGCGGGTGGAGGATGACGACCTGCTGCCGCGCGCGCTTCAGGATCTCGAGGTCGAGCGTGTAGGCGTCGCGGAACTTCAGGTACTCGGCCGGGTCCGTGAACCGCTCCTGCTGGACCCGCGTCATGTAGAGGACATCCGCCTCGGGCACCGCCGCCTCGAGGTCGGTCATCTCGCGGTACTCGACGCCCGTCTCGTCCAGCGCGCGCAGCTGCTCCTGCGGGAGCTTGAGGAACGGGGGCGACACGAGCGTGACGTGCGCCTTGAATTGGGTGAGCGTGTGGACGAGGCTGTGCACCGCGCGCCCGTAGCGGAGGTCGCCCGCGAACACGATGCGCAGCCCGTCGATGCGCCCGCACTCGCGCCGGATCGTGTAGAGGTCCACGAAGGTCTGCGTCGGGTGCTGGTGGGCGCCGTCCCCGCAGTTCACCACCGGCACGTCGGCGAATTCCGCGGCGAGGCGCGCGGTACCTTCCTTCGGGTGGCGCAGGAGCAGCAGGTCGCAGTAGCCCTGCACCACGCGGACCGTGTCCGCGAGCGTCTCCCCCTTCGCCGTGGACGAGATCCCCGCCTCCGCGAAGCCGATGCACGAGCCGCCGAGCCTGCCGACGGCGCTCTCGAAGGACAGCCGGGTCCGCGTCGAGGGTTCGAAGAAGAGCGCGGCGACCACGCGCCCGGCGAGAAGCGTCCCGGTCACCTGTTCGAACTTGTCCGCGGCGTCGAGCAGGAATAGCAGCTCGTCCCGCCGGAAATCCCCGACGGTGAGGACGTCCCGTCCTGTGAAGTCCCGGGCCGTGACCACCGCGGCAAGAGGTTAACCGCGGCGGGCCGCTTTGGCTAGCCCGGATCCTGCCTATGCACATGTGTCAGCCGGTGCCGGTAGGCTCGGGGGATGAGCCAGAAGACGCCGAAGACGCTGCTCGAGTTCCAGGAGCGGTTCGCCACCGAGGAGGCCTGCGAGGGCTACCTTGCGGAGTGGCGATGGCCGGAGGGGTTTCGATGCCCGCGCTGCGGAGG